>MPMD02313587.1_pt1 | contig 21149 bp, 22 predicted proteins | sample 1617291 | NCBI WGS metagenome assembly MPMD02 (sample SAMN05944810, study PRJNA350692) | marine metagenome | biome: marine; feature: ODZ; material: water; isolation source: 120 m water sample filtered on 30 um supor filter | place: Pacific Ocean | collected 2012-04-09 | depth 120m m | reverse complement strand
GTTGTCACAAGTTATGAAGGGTTGTTTAATATTACAACTCATCAGGAAGTTGATTTGCATAATTTGACATATACAAATGTTAATAAAGGAACACCAGCATCATATGCGGCTAGTAAAATTGGTACAGCAAAGGTAAGAAATATTGATTATGTTTCCGGTACTGGTGCAGTACAAGTTCTGAATATGTATTTGTATGATATTGTAATGACTAGTACTACGGCGACCTTTGCAGATACGGAATGTATACATGTTCCTGTAGATGCATTAACAACACCTGTTGCTACTATTGCGAATTGTGATATTGATGATTCAGGTAAAATGGGTGGTGTAGTAGGTGGTGATACAAAGTTATTTGAAACCTCTGATAATAGTTTAGTATTTAAATTACCTCAGAAAACAATTAAAACCATTCGTGATGATAGTGGTGTTATCGATACTAGTTATACAATCAAAAGAGTTTTCGAAAATGTAGCTTTCGCGGGTGGTGTTGCTTCTATAGCGACCGCTGGATCTACAGAAACATTTAAAGGAAGTGGTATTTTAAGTGACAGTAATAAAAAAGAATTTTATACCACTACAGTAAAGACTGTAGGCACATCTGGTTTGACTGTTGGAGAACAAGTTGCCTTTGATGGTGGTGGCCAGACAATAACTGTTAATGCACCAAGTAATACTACTATTACGTTTAATGATAATACTGGTTCAAATAGTTTTACTGCAGATATTATTGCAACTATTAATATCGACAGCAAACAGGAAAAGGTTAAGACGCTTGTAAAGAGTCATACGCTATCAGTTGCCTCACCTAATACAACTAATTTAAACTTTGATGATTTAGCAATATCCGATATTTATAAAATGCATGGTATATTTGATTCCGGTGATCCTGCCGTTGATGCAACGTTGCCGACATTAACTTGTGCCTCGGATAATCTTGGATTAAGTGTTGGTGAAATAATTACTGGTGCTTCTTCTGGTGCGACAGGAATAGTAATTGATGGTGATTCTAGCCTAACAGAGATTACTTATATTCCTTTATTAGGAACAATTGTTGCTGAGGATATTACAGGCGGTGAGACTGGATATACGAGAACTGTTCAATCTGTATCCGCGGGTGATACAAATGTAATGTCAAGATATGAATTGGATAATGGCCAACGAGATAACTGGTATGATCATGGAAGGGTGAAATTAAAAGCTGACGAGGCAGCACCGACTGGAAGAATAACAATAGTTTTTGATTACTTTACCCATGCTGGTAATGGTTATTTATCAGCGGACTCTTATACAGCCGCAGTTGGTTATGATAATGTTCCAAAGTATACTTCACCAGTAACTGGTGATGAGGTTGAATTGCGTGACTGTGTTGATTTTAGACCTCGAAGACAGGATGGGGCAACGTCAGTACAAAATATAGAAATACCATTTCCTAATACTAACTGGTCAGCTGATTATAGTTATTATCTTCCAAGAGTGGATAATGTTTATTTAAGTAGGGAGAAACTATTCGGTGTAAGTGAAGGTATTCCATCGTTGCATGAAATACCACCTCCACGATTAAATGGAACAATGAATTTATATTCGATTCATATTCCTGCATATACGTTTAAAGCAAAAGATGTTATGTCATTGTATATTGAAAACAGACGATATACAATGAGGGATATTGGTAGGTTGGAAAAACGATTAAGCAATGTTGAATACTATACTTCGCTTTCACTTCTTGAAAAGGAAGCTGAGTCATTAGTTATTAAAGATACTGCTGGCCTAGATAGATTTAAAAATGGTATTCTAGTTGATGGTTTTAATGGTCATAGTATTGGCAACATTCTATCTGCTGATTATAAATGTTCAATAGACTTTGATCAGAAAGTATTAAGACCACCATTTCAATCTAACATCACAGACCTTTCATATATGGTAGCACCTGCTTCGATTGGTGTACAAAGGACAGGTGATTTAATTACATTACCATGGACGGCAAAAGAATTTATTAGTCAACCGACTGCAAGTAAATCTGTTAACATTAATCCTTTTGCTGTATTGGCTTGGATTGGAGTAATTGATTTAGAACCACCAAACGATAATTGGATTGATACAACTACTAGACCAGACGTTATTGTTAACCTTCAAGGTGAAAATGATGGCTGGGCTGCATTGGTTGGTTTAGGATTTGGTACCCAATTTAATGATTGGGAAACAATTAATGGTACGGGTAGAGAAACTGTTCTAGCATCTTCAACAGCAATGTCCGGCCGTGCTGTAGTACAAACACAAACTGTTCTCAATACAACATTAGAAACAAGAACTGGTATTCGAAATGAAATTACAGGAACTGATACTGTTCGAAATAGTATTGGTGATAGAGTAGTTGATGTTTCTATTATCCCTTTTATTAGGGCAAGAGACATAACGGTATCTGTAACGGGAATGAAACCTAATACAAGAATCTATCCATTCTTTGATAGTGAGGACGTTGCAGCATATTGTACTCCTAGTGGTGGTTCAATAGGCGATGCTATCTATACAGATGATTCTGGTTTAGTTACTAATCTAACTTTTTCTATTCCTAATTCAGATACATTAAGATTTAGAACTGGTGAACGACAATTCCTCTTAGTTGATAATACTCAAGGTGATTTAGTTACCGCATCAACCTATTCAGAAGTAACCTATCAAGCACAAGGATTATTACAAACACAAGAAAATGTTATTGTATCAACGAGGGTTCCTAGAGTTCAACAATTTGGTATGGGCTCTGCGACGGATTTTAGAACACAATCAAATACATTTACAAGGTCAAATGTTATTGGATGGGTTGATCCGCTAGCAGAAACATTTCTTGTTGACCAAGCATTATATCCAGATGGTATCTTTATTAGTGATGTTGATTTATTCTTTAAAACAAAAGATACAGATGGTCTGCCAGTTTCTTTGCAGATCAGGGATACACTGAATGGTTATCCTGCACAAACAATTTTACCATTCTCGGATGTTAGTTTAACACCTGATCAAGTCAATATAAGTGAGGATGCAAGTGTTGCTACTAAATTTTCATTTCCTGGCCTAGTCTATTTACAACCGGGTGAGTATGCAATTGTTGTATTAAGTAATAGTTTAAAATATGAAGCATACATTGCTGAGACTGGTGAAAATATAATTGGTACTAATAGAAAAGTTTCTGGACAGCCATATGCAGGCTCATTGTTTAAATCACAAAATGCCTCTACATGGACTCCTAATCAGAATCAGGATTTAACATTTGTAATGAATAGAGCAGACTACACAATTAATGCTACAGCAGAAGCGGTGTTTAGAAATGCTTCTAATACTCCTGAGGTTAAGGCAGATCTTGTTCAAATTATACCTGAAGAAATTGTTATGAATAATACCTCTATCGCGTGGGGTATAAAAATGACTGATATAGCCACAACAACTTTAGATACTGATTATACAAATGTTACGCAAAAGACAAATTATAAATTACCAGCACAGAGAAGAATAACTACTACTGCTGGAAGTTATGAATCAAAGGCTACTCTTACAAGTGGTAGTTCACATATTTCTCCAGTTATAGATACTGCAAGGAATAGTGTTATTACTATTGAGAATCTTATAAATAATGTAACGACAAATGAAACCAATGCAGAGGGTGGAGACGCAATTGCAAGGTATATCACACGTCGGGTTAATCTGAAAGATGGATTTGATGCGACTGATTTAAACGTACATTTAACTGCAATTAGAGAAGCAGGAAGTACTATAGGAGTTTATTATAAAGTTCTATCACAATATGATACACAAACTTTTGATGAAAAATCATGGACATTGATGAATGAAGTAACAAACAGTAATAGTGTTTCTGGATCGGATACTGAAGATGAATATTTGGAATTAGAATTTTCACCAGTAGGTATTAATGCGAATTATATTTCTAATCTCGTTACTTACGATTCATTTAAAACGTTTGCAATTAAGATTGTAATGACATCTGCTAATACAACTAAAGTTCCTTTGATTAAAGATTTACGTGTTATAGCATTGGCATAATATGGAAAAAAAATATGTTCGTGATTTAAATTCAAAAGCGATTTTGCAAAGTGATAGGGCAGCTCTGGATAATTATCGAGCCGCGAAGAAGAAAAAAGAATCAGAGATAAGTGTTATAAATACTTTGGTAAAGGATGTGGCAGAGATTAAAAAAACTTTGCGTCAGTTACAGAAAGACCATAATTAAAAAGGACATAGACAATGGCAAAACTAGTTAAAAGACGAAGAGGTACAACAATAGAGCATAGCACCTTTATCGGAGCTGAGGGCGAGATCACTATTGACCTAGATAAGGACACCGTGGTCGTACATGACGGTAATACCCAAGCTGGTTTTCCACTCGCGCGCGAAGATTTAAGTAATGTTGATCTTGTTAATAAAATTGGTATTGTAGAATTAGATTTACAAGATGGACCTGCTGATTCAGTATTGCAGACCGATGGTGCAGGTACTTTATCCTTCACTACGGTGGATGCATCAACAGCTGTTGTCGGTGGAGACTTATCCGGTACAGTAGGAAATGCACAGATTGTTGCAAACGCAATAACGAGTAATGAATTGTTAGATGATGCTGTGACGTCAGGTAAGATTATTAACAATGCAATAACTGGTGATAAGATTGCAACGGATGCTGTTTCGACTATTAAAATTTTAGATGATGCTGTGACGTCAGGTAAGATTATTAACAATGCAGTAACATCTGAGAAGATTCCAGACAATGCTGTTATTAATGCCAAGCTTGATGCAAATTCTGTAACAACTATTAAAATTCTTGATGCTAATGTAACGGCGCCAAAGCTCGCAAACAATGCAGTTGAGACTGACAAAATAGCTGACGCACAGGTAACTGATGTAAAGATTGTTGACATGGCTGCAAGTAAACTTACGGGTGCATTACCCGCACTTGACGCAAGTAACTTAACGGACATGCCTTATGACATGGCTTTCACTGGTGCCTATGATGCTGCGATGGTAGCAATAGATGCTATTGTGGGTACATATGGCGAACTAGTTATGTCCCGTACAGGCGACTACATAGGGGAAGCTGGTTATATAGATACAGCACCAACTGGTAGTACTTTAATTTTAGATATCCTAAAAAACGGTTCATCGATTTATTCTACTAAACCCATTTTTGCTATTGGTAATAATGACTTAACGCCGGGTATTTTAAATTCAGGCTCAGCTTCATTTCAATCGGGTGATAGAATTACATTTAAGACCACTCAAATTGGTAGTACAAATGCTGGGCGAGGTATCAGGTTTACATTAAATGGAAAGGTTTAAAATTATATGAGTTTTCTATTATGTCCTAAATTTATTGGAAGTCGGGGTTCCAGTTTTGAAATTAATAACCTGAGTGTACCCGGCAATGAAAATTTTTATAGCTCCGGTGGTATTAATTATAAGTCTGTCTGGTTTGATTCTTCTGGTACTATAGAAATAACAGATGATGGTGTTGTTGATATTATGGTAATTGCAGGTGGCGGTGGTGGAACGGGTGGTACAAGCTCACCAGAAGGAGGTATGTTTGGCGGCGGTGGTGGAGCGGGTGGAATGGTTGTACAAACCAACATTCCTGTAACTGCTGGAACAGGGATAATGTCAGTTGCAGGAGGTTCTGCGGTATCAGTATCCGGACAAAATTCATCAGTGTTGCCAAGTTTATTTACTGGAGTAACACAATCTATAGGTGGAGGCACGGCTGCTCAACCGGGAGGTTCGGGTGGTGGAGCAAATGTAGGAAATCATGGTGGGGTAGCAGGAGCACCCGGAACACCGGGTCAAGGAAATCCAGGTGGCTCAGCACCAGATAGAGATAGTAATTCGCAAGGTGGAGGTGGAGCGGGTGGAGGCGCGGGGGCACCGGGAGGTCCTTCAAGCCGAACTTCAAGTGGGGCAGGAGGTGATGGTTTAGAAAATACATATGCTACTGGGAACACCGGGGACTGGTATGCAGGTGGCGGTGGTGGATGCACAGGCCATTATGGAATTCAAACTCGAGGCGCGGGAGGCCAAGGCGGCGGAGGTGGAACTATGAATTCTGCGCAATGGCATGGTGACGCAAATACCGGAGGCGGCGGTGTGGCAGGAGGCGGCCAAGGTGGATCGGGTATTATTGTTGTGAGGTATAATTTAGCCCAACCTTAAAAATATATATTATATGAAACACTTTTTGATTATAGATGATTTTTACACCTTAGACGAACAACGTGTAATTTGGCAAGAACTTGATTTTTATTATCAGCAACAATTATTTCAAGCAGATAATAAGGGTGGTACAAGGTATGGCACTGCAACACATAATGGTAAGCCATTAGCACAATTAAACAGAATTTATTTGGAAGAATTATATTCACCAGAACATAGATCCAAATCAAACATATTAAATGTATATAAAAAAATAGTATCAAAAGAAGTTGTAGAAGATTATAAAAGAGTTACACCAGCAGGAAAGCAATTTGAGATAACAGATAATGATTGTTCGTTAATTAATTATTATGATAATGGAGATAAATATGCTGAGCATTTTGATGCGTTTATGCACACCGCTGTAATATGGTTCTTTAAAGAACCAAAAAGATTTGAAGGCGGGAATTTAAGATTAACAGAATTAAATGAAACAATTGAGTGCGTGCATAATAGATTGATACTATTTCCAAGTTATTATTCACATGAGGTGGAAGAATTAAAATTAGATGAGAAGTATAGGAATAAAGGTTTAGGTAGATTTAGTATAACCCATTTTTACAGTTCGAGTAAATAAACATATGGCACATTTTGCAGAGATTGATCAAAACAATGTAGTACTACGAGTAATGGTAGCCGAACCAGAATTTATTAATGAGGGACATATGGGAGATCCTAGCAATTGGATTCAGACCTCTTATAATACACGTGACGGCAAACATTATGGAGCCAATGGTGAAGAAGATGATGGCACACCATTAAGATATCGGTTTGCAGGTATAGGTATGATTTATGATTCTGTTGCTGATGTTTTTTATTTCGCTCAACCATACCCATCATGGACATTTAATAATACTACATATGATTGGCACCCACCAATACCTTATCCAGATCCAGATGATGTTGGTACGTATTATTGGGATGAAGCAAATCAAGTATGGGCTGATGAAGATACATATCATGGTGAAGGTGGTCGTCATGGAAATATCAGTACGACATGGAACTACGAATAATAAAAGGAAAATAATATGTCAGCAATAGTCGTAAACACTACAGATACTTTTGATCAATGGAGACTTAAAACTAATCAGCTCGCAGTTGATGTTGATGATGCTGTTAGAAATGTCGTGGAAGATTTGTCACCGCAGTTGGGTGGAGACCTGGATCTAAATACAAAGGATATTACTGGAACAGGTGATATTAATATTACAGGAGATATACAAGCGTCGGGGAATTTGACCGGTGGTGGAGATTTGACCGGTAGTGGAGATTTGACTAGTGGTGGAATAACTGTTACAACGGCTGGCGATATAACTTCATCAGCATTTAATGTTGTTGCGTCTTCTGGTAATATGTCCGGCACGAACTGGTCTTATGATGGCGCGACTAGTAGTATAACTATTACTGGTAGTTATACTGGTACTACGTTCAATGGTGATTTGAACGGTACAATTAATACTGCTACAACTGGTACTACACAAGCTGTTAGTGACAATTCAACAAAGATAGCAACGACTGAATATGTTGATACTGGCATTGGTAATATTACACTTACAATACCTGCTCTAGCTGATACTACAATAACAAATCCAGCACATCAACATTTATTAATGTATGATACTGGTACATCAAAATGGACAAACTCATCCATCTTGGCAGCGGGTGTTCCGAATCAATCGTTTACAGTAGCGATGGCAGTTGCATTGGGATATTAATTATAAATATTTGTAACAAAATTTAAAGGATAATGTAATGGCTAACGATTTTAAAAATGCACACAAACAAAATGTAACGACTATCACTGATGTCTATGAAGCTCCTGCAGGACCTCCAGGAAAGACAAGCATTGTACTTGAGATGGATGTTGCTAATACGACTAATACCCTCACCACAGTATCAGTACAAGTGACCGATGCCGATAATTCTGATACACAAACTTATTTAGTTAGGAATGCTCCTTTGCCAACTGGCGGTACATTGCAAGTTGTTTCAGGACAGAAAGTTATATTAGAAGCGGGTGACAAGATTCAAGTAACCGCAGCTGGTGCGGTTGATGTTGTCGCAGCTGTTTTGGAAGATGTTAATACTTAAAGGATATAAAATATGCCATATTTAGGAATTGCGCCAGCACCATTTGGTTCACCAGAAACTTTCGAAGATGTTTTTACAGGACCTTTTTCGGTGCCGCAAAAGGTATTTACCCTTAATAAAGATGTAACGGGTGAGGCGGATATTATTGTTTCAATCAATGGTGTTATACAGCATGGTGGTTCATACCAGATAGGTGGTACAGGAAATAGAACACTTACACTTGATAACAATTGTGTATTAAATGATGAACTAAGGATTTTACATTTAGGATTTAAAGCTGTTAGTATTAATACAGGCGCGCCTGATAATAATTCTGTATCAACACAAAAATTAACAGCTAATGCGGTTGAGGAATCAAAAATAGCAGATGATGCTGTGACAGGAGTAAAAATTGCAGACGGTGCGATTTCTGCTAATCATATTAATGCGTCATTGTCACTTGCGGGTCCTTCGCTTGGTGCAAGTAGTATTATAAGAACCAATGCTAAGACTATAGACGAGAGTATTGTATTTGCTGGAAACGAAAACGGAATGACTGTGGGTCCTATTACCATATCTCCAAATTATTCCGTAACCGTTACTAGTGGCAGTACATGGACAATTGTATAAGAGGAAATAAAAAATGGCGTCAACCTTAAAAGTAGATCAGATTGAGACTCCGAGTGGAGTAGGTAATATATCATTTGCACAACCTATCAGTGGTGACGGTAGTCAGTTAACTGGTGTTGGTTTAGCAGTTGGAGGAGGTGCAGTTGTAGCAGGTGACTTTTTATACCATGATGGAGTGGAGTGGACTCGGTTACCAAAAGGCACAGCTGCTCAATATTTAAGAATGAATGCTGGTGCCACGGCGCCCGAATGGATAGCAACTAGTGGTGCGGGAATTCAAGAACCAGCTTCTTCAGCTGCAGGAGATATTCTTTATTATGATGGATCAAATTATGTAAGGTTGGCAAAGGGAACTGCTGGACAGCAACTCGCCATTAATGCCGGTGCCACAGCGCCCGAGTGGATTGCCCCTGCCACTGCTGGTGCGGGGAAAATTGTTAAATATGAAACATTTCAAACGACCACATATTCAACTGGTTCGTTCACTGGGACTGGTAGTATTTCGGACGGAATCCCACAATTAACCGAAGGTCATAACTGTATGACGTTGGCGTTTACACCAACAAACGGATCAAATATATTGATGATTCAGGGAACTTTTTTTGGTTCTGTCAGTGGTGATGGTAATCCGTGGGTTGGATTATTTCAAGATACTACTGCTGATGCTATAGCAGCATGGAGAACCACTAACGGTGATTCGGCCGCAAACACTTTAGGAATGTATTCGTTTTTTCATCAGCAGTCATGTGGTGATACAAGTGCAAGAGATTATCACGTTCGTATCGGAGGTGCTACTACTGGCACAGCTTATTTTCTTGGTGGACAAAGTTCGGGAAGAAAATTAGGCGGGGCGGGTACAGGAACAATGGTTATTTATGAACTAGAAGTTTAATGGAGTAAAATAAATGTACGATATTTGCACAGCAGTATTAGCAATTAATTCATCAGCAAGATTAAAAGTTATTGAAGAAGATTATGACAGGATTGAATGGTTATATGGGACAACGCCAATTAGTAAGAGTGATATTCAAGCGAAACAGGCAGAACTTAAAGCGGCTTATGACAGCAAACAGTACCAACGTGACCGCAAAGAAGAGTACGACAAGCTCAACCAATTTGAATTGATTGGAGAAGACTCTATCAATGGCACGACTAATCACCGTGATGCGATTCTTGCAATTAAAGAAAAATATCCTAAAGGGTAAATTAAGGAGATAAGAGATGGCAGTTGTAATAGACGGAGATGGCACAGTAACAGGTGCTAATTTAAATTGGATCAATTTAGGTACTGATTCTATTGTTGAAGGTGATATTGCAACAGATGCAGTTACTGCTACCGAACTAAAGGATAATGCTGTTATTACGTCAAAGCTAGCCGATGGTGCAGTTACAGGTGGAAAATTAGGTGTTGGTGGTTCAGTAGTTAAAGGGGATGTTTTTTATGCTAGTGGGGCAGGTACATTGGCAAAACTACCGAAGGGTACTCAGGGACAAGTCTTGACTATGGGTGGTGATAATGTACCAGAATGGACTACACCAGTAACTGCTAAAAATCAATGGGAATGGATTGAAACACATACAGTCACTTCATCTTCAGGAAGCTATATTAATATGCTTCAGAATAATGTTGACTTAGGATATGATTATATGCTTACATGGAGAGATATTCGACAAGGCAGTGACTTGGAACTCAAGATGAATATTATGACAGGTGCTACTCCTACAGCACTTACTTCTACTTATACAGGAACAACTCATTTTGCATACAATACAACTCATACAGCTATTCGTGAAATTACATCCTATATAAATTTATCACATACTAATACATTTACAGGTGCTGAGGCAGGAGATGCTCATTTTGGTGAGTTTACATTTATGGACCCTGCAAGACCATATCAAAAAGCAATGTTTGGTACTAGTGGTCAACGTAATGTTAATTTGGGAGAAGTTTATACTTCGCATCACCATTGTTGGAGTACAAATGTAGAACCAATGACAGGAATACGAATTGGTGATGGCTCTAATTCTTTTAAAGGACCTGAGGTTCACCTTGGTGGTACAAATAGTCCAAAATTTATTATCTATCGAAGAAAAATTAGTTAATTAAATTGTATAAATATAAGAAAGAAACATTGGAGATAAACGAATGCCACAAATAGATTTAGATGGACTCAATTCACGATTATATATTAATGAATTGCGTAGCCAATCTACTTCAACTATTATAGTACCGAGTTCTACAACTTTAACTGTAGATACTTTAGCACTTACTAAATTGGAAGGTAATGTTACTGTAGCTGCAGGACACAGTATAACTGTTGCAGATGCTACTGGATTAAATGTTGGAGGAGCTCAACTTAAAGCCGGTGGTGTAAAGGCATGGGAAAATAAAAGTGCTCATTTTACAGCAGAAGCAGGAAAGTCATATATGGTTGATACAACCAGTGCTGCAATTAATGCAACATTACCAGCCGGTCCTGATTATGGAGATACAGTTATTTTTCTAGATATGGCAGGAACTTTTGATACAAATGTTTGCTGTGTGTTAGGTAATGGGGAAAAAATACAGAGAGTTGCAAGTCAAGATGTGGATCTTGATGAAGAAGATGCTTATGTAGAATTTATTTATAGTGGTGGAACAAACGGATGGTTGATTGGTACTCATACTACCGTATAATTTAAAAGGAAAAATTAAATGGCATATATTGGTCGAGGAATACAATGGGGTGAATTTGCAAAGCAAAGCATCGGTACAGGTGTTAATACTCCACTCTTTGATGGTTCTGAAACAGGTCCTTGGACTTTGGATTTCTCGTCTAATGAAAATAGTTTATTAGTTGTGTTGGATGGTCAAATTCAAGAACCGGGTGTTGATTTTACTGTAGCCACTGGAACGACGAATTTTAATTTTATAACAGCACCAGCAACAGGTAAGAATTGTTATATAATTTATCTTGGTCAAGAATTAACTAGTATGTCTAATCCTTCAATGGCAGACTTGCAAGCAGCGATTGATGCAGCTGAAGTAAATATAACTAACTCCACCGTTGATGAAGCTATTGCGTATTCATTAGCATTTGGATCGCTGGGATAATAAAGGAGAAGTAATAAATGGCAAACGTATTTAAATTAGTTACAAAGTCAGGAGCTGCAACCTCAGCAGGTACGGCTCAAACCATTTTCACTGCGACAACTAAAACAGTTCTTTTAGGTATCTCAGTAGCTAATCTTCTTAGTAATACTATTACTATGGATATAGAAATGGAAAGCACAAGTGCAGCGCCGAGGAATAATGCAAATAATGTTTATATAGGTAAAGGGATACCTGTACCTTCTGGTGCTTCATTGAATGCATTGACAGGAAAAATTATTATGGAAGCTTCTGATGTTTTAAAAATAACTTCAACTTCGGATAATTCAATTGATGTTGCTTTAAGTCTTATGGAGATTAACTAATGCCGTTGGATAAATTAGATATTGCAATGCTGGAAGATGTTGGAACTGGTGCTGACCAGTTGGTGCAATTAGATAGTAATGCAAAGCTACCCGCAATAGACGCAAGTAATTTAATAAACATTCCCGCAGCTAATCTTACCGGACCTTTGCCCGCCGGTGATGCATCTGCATTTACCAATCTTACTGCAGCTAATATTAATGGAACAATTCCCGATGCTGCTTTTCCTGCAATTCTACCTGCACGTAATGCACAAGCATTAACAAATCTCAACGCAGCTAATCTTAGTGGAACTATGCCAGCTGGTATAACCTTGCAGGGCAGTGGTGCCTTAGTTACTGGTTTAGTTGCTTCAGAACTTACAGGAACGTCTGCTGCTATTGATGGTAATGCTATAACTAATCTTAACGCGGCCAATCTTACAGGGACAATAAATTCAGGTATTACTTACGCTGGTGATGGCGGTCCTTTAACTAATTTAAATGCATCTAATCTTAGTCAAGGTACAATTCCATCGGCTGTAATTCCAGATCCACTTCCAATTTTAGATGGAAGTGCCTTAACAGGTGTGACCGCAGTACTTGTTGGTGATGGTTCTGGACTAACAAATTTAGATGGAAGTGAGATTGCAACAGGTACCATAGATAGTGCTAGATTAGATACTGGAGTAACAGAGAATAAAGTAATAATGGTTGAGAAAGTTGGTGGTGTGGATATGTTACCAACAGTTAATGGAAGTCAATTAACAGGAGTGCAAGCCTCACTGACTGGTGATGGTAGTGGACTAACAAATTTAGACTCTGCCCAACTTACAGGAACGTCTGCTGCTATTGATGGTAATGCTATAACAAATGTTAATGCAGCCAATCTTACAGGGACAATAAATTCAGGTATTACATATGCGGGAGATGGAGGTCCTTTAACTAATTTAACTTCTGGTAATCTTGTTGGTGCATTACCCGCATTGGATGCGGGTCTTTTAACTAATGTACCAGCTGGTAATCTTACAGGGACAATACCATTATCAAATTTAGTTGTTAAATAAGTAAAAACTTATACAAAAGCAAATGCATTTTCCACTTCTTCTGATACCTTTGTTGATGTAACTGATATGGAAATAAGTATTACTACTTCTTCTGCTAATAGTAGGCTTCTTGTTTTTGGTCATCTCGCATGTAGTGCTACTTCAAACTATAGTTGGGGTGGTTGGCATATGAGATTAACAAGAGATGGTACCGCAATGACAGTTGGAACAGATACTACAAGTGGAAATGATGAACAGGGTGCAATGGGTGGTCTTACTAGAAGTGATCCACTTCATGCAACACATCCTGTGCCATTTCATGAGGTTGATGTTCCTACTGTTGCTACTAATACTACATTAGTTTATAAAGTACAAGTTGCAGCAACACATTTATTTACAGGTTCAACTTGTACTGTTTATGTTAATAGATCAGCATCACCGGGTGCTTCAAATGGTTCTGGTGTTGGTGTTTCAACTATTACAGTTTTGGAGGTAGCAACATAATGAGAGATCAGGCTATAAGAATTGCACATACTGATGTTGTAACAATTGATGATGACATTACAGCATTTGATAAAGATGGTAATACAGTCACCCTTGATGAAGATAAAATTAAAATAGAACTTGATAAACTAAAAGCGGACTATGATGCTGTTGAATATCAAAGAAAGAGGGTTGCGGAATATCCTGCTGTTGAAGACCAACTAGACATGCTATGGCATGCTATGGATCAGGGTACTTTAACAAAAGTAGATGCTTTCTATGATATAAATAAAGCCGTAAAAGATAAATATCCAAAGGAATAATAAATGAGTTACTATCTAGGTTACGAACCGACACAAGGTGATGCTATAATCGACACGTTTAAGTGCGACGGCATGACGGACATTTATACTTTAAGTCAATCACCAGCATATCTTCATACTCTTGAAGTTTCAGTTGGTGGTTTAATTCAGAGCTTTGATGCATTTAGTTTACTCACCTCTAATGGTGGTCGTGATATCCAAATACCGGGTGTTGCTGTGGATACAAAAATAATTGTAAGACAGCATGGTGAAAAGTATGCAGTTGGTACTGTTTCAAACAATACAATATTGTCAACCCATATTCAAGACAATGCTGTTACTACTACAAAGATTCTTGATAATGCTATAACCAGTCCTAAAATACTTTCTTTAGATGCTACTAAACTAACAGGTCTTCAACCGGGTGTTACTCCCGACGGATGGAGTTTACAGTATGGTAAATGGCAACCAACCCTAACGACACATGGTACCGTGGAGTCTAATAAATCATACTATGTCGATACAAGTAGTAATGCATATATAAATTCATTTCAAGATTCAAGTGGTACTACGGAACAAGCTATAGATGAGAGTTTTCAAGCACACACAGTTCATTGGTGGGATGCTGGTTCTTTGACAGATGATGATCCTCCTGTTACAATGATTGATACTGTAAATTATAAAGTGGGTGCTAAGTCAATGTATTTTGATAATTCACTTTCACAAAATATTCAAATAGCAGAAGTTGGTTTTGACCATGAAGATTGGACTTTTGGAACTGATCCTTTTACAATTGAAATGTGGATACGACCAGAGAGGTTTGATAATAAAGCTATGATTGGATTTGCAGGTCATAGTATGGAAATGAGATTGGACATGGATGCTTCTGATCCAGATGTAGGACATCTTGTGTGGCAAAGTAATGTTGGGACTTATGCTCAATCTACCGCAACGGGAGGCACTAATCAATTAGTTCGTGGCCAAGACGGCCAAACGCATGGTCTTATAAAAAAAGATGAATGGGCTCATGTAGCTGTTACTAGAAATACAAATAATGGTATGACAATGTGGGTTAATGGTATTAATGCATATACCAGTTGGAATATGGGAAAGCACCCCACCCAAGATGATGCATACGGTCATTACCAAATGGATAATTTTAGTGCTGCTGATGCTTTAAGAACCGCAGGAACATATACTAATGTAACAGGTACAAGTGATGGAACATCACTTGGAGACCCCAGTAATGGTAATAATGATGGTATATTGCCAACAGTAGGAACATTTGATATTGTTGTTAACGGTTCAGGTAATGTTACAAATGTATATGTTAGAACACCCGGTCGAGGACATAGAGTTGACGATACAATTACAATTGCAGATGCTGATTTAGGTGGTGGTGGAGCCGCAGACTTTACAATGGATGTGCAATATTTTACTCCGACATCAGGTTCTGGAAATATACCAGTTGATAATACTGTTTATACAACTGGTGGTGGTGGTCTTGTAATTGGTAATGATTCAAGTAATAATTATTTTAAAGGTAATATAGATCATGTTCGTATTTCAAAAGTTGCAAGGTATGGGGGAACACGGTCTGATGGAAACGATAGTACAGTAAATTTTACACCACCAACAGAACCTTGGAAACCAGATGAAGATACGCTGTTAATACTTAATGTAGATGATGCACGAATGCCATTTACTGCTGGTATTGACCATAGTACTGGTGGAACAAATGGTAAAGCAGGTGCTCCAGCAATTGATAATGATGTAACAAAGTTTGGATCATCTTCTCTTAAATTTGGTGGAGCGGTGGCCACCGGAGTTACCACTACTGGGCCAGGAGGAGATTTTATAAAACAAGCTGCGTCCGACAAGTGGAATTTTGGTACAGGAGATTTTACTGTAGAGTCTTGGATTTATAAAACTGAAGATCAGGATCAGCCAATTGTAGGTAATACTACTGTAGCAATAGGGCCAGGGAATAACAGTTGTTGGAGAATGAAAACTGGTACTATTAATGGAACATATACTAATTTGAAATTTGGAAATGGTGGAACAGACCATATTACTAGTCATGCCGATCATAATTTTACTTTACATGAATGGCATCATGTAGCTGCTGTTAGAGAGGGTGGGTCGTTATCTCTATATATAGATGGTAGACAAGCACAAACTCCAGTTTCTAATACAACTGATTATAATCAACGTAATGAATTGTGGGTTGGTGCAACACATGATTTGTTGACAACTAGTATGTATACTGGTTATATTGATGATGTAAGAATTAGTAATGTTGCAAGATATTCGGGAACGACTTTTTCATTACCTACTGAAGCTCATGTTACTGATTCCAATACATTGACTTTAATTCGCATGGAACCAAATCAATTAAATATAACTTTACCTCCTTCTCCGATTGCAAGCGATGTAATAAATATTTGGGATATTGGAGGTCAATGTGGAACCAATCCAATTCACCTTTTAAGAAATGGAAAGAAAATAAAAAAGCTAACTGATACTGTAGCACTTGATCAAGATGGTATTTTTGCAAGCTTAATTTATAAAGACGAAACATATGGGTGGTTAATTAAGACTTAATATTATTTTTATATGAAGGAGTGATGTGAATGAAAATTAGAAATATATGTATTGTTGGTGGTGGTAGTGCAGGATGGATGACAGCGGCGACTCTTACGAAGATGTTGCCTGATATGAATGTTACACTTATTGAATCGAAAAATATAGGTACAGTAGGTGTTGGTGAATCAACATTAACTTATATTAATAAATTTTTAAAGTTACTTGGTCTTAAAGATGAAGACTGGATGTCGTATTGTAATGCGACATATAAAACATCAATCAAGTTTACAGATTTCGCTGATAAGGGACACATATATCATTATCCATTTGGCACAAGAGATTTTTCAGATGCGGGTAGTATAGCAGATTGGTATTATTGGAAACTGTTAGATCCAAAGATAGATAATTATAGTTTTGCAGAGTATTACCATCCGGTCATTACTATGAGTGACCAAAATAAAATGACATCTAATGAGGATGGTAGGGTAAGAGCATTTGATTTTCCTAGTGCTACTGCCTATCATATGGATGCAACATTATTTGGTCAGTATTTAAAAGAGAAAATTGCTTTACCAAATGGATTAAATTATATTACTGATGATGTAGTTAAAGTTAATCAAAATGAAGATGGGTCAGTTAAAAGTTTATCAACCAAAGAGAATGGTGAACTAGAAGCAGATTTATATGTTGACTGTTCTGGGTTTAGAGCTTTATTATTAAGTGAAACATTAAAGGTTCCATTTATTTCTTTTAATGATTGTCTTATGAATGATAAAGCAATAGCAACAAGACTTCCATATATTAATCCTGATAAGGAAATGGAATGTGTTACAAATTGTACTGCAATCGAAAGTGGTTGGGTTTGGAATATACCGCTGTTCAATCGAATAGGAACAGGGTATGTATATTCTAGTAAATTTGAAACACCAGAATCAGCAGAGAAACAATTTCGACATCATTTAGCTGGTGGTCATGGTAACATGGTTATTGGTGATAAAGAAAGAGTTGATAATGCAGAATTTAAACACATTGATATGCGACATGGAGTACATGAAACATCTTGGAAACATAATGTTGTAGGAGTTGGACTTGCAAGTGGATTTATTGAACCATTAGAGTCTACGGGTTTATTGTTAACACATGAAAATATTATATTTTTATTAAGAACATTAACCCGCAAAGATGGTAATGTAAATAAAATAGATAAAGATATGTTGAATTACTCTGTGAGAGATTGGATTGCGGGTATGAGAGAATTTGTTTCACAACATTATGCTTTATCATCCAGACATGATACACCCTATTGGAAGCATGTTACAGAAGAAATAAGTTATGATTTTGGACCTCTTGGTATTGCTAAGGATGAGGGTAATCTTATATCTAATAATGCAGACTTAGCTAAGAGATTAAATACAACATTTGAGTTTGATGAAATCATGGCTGGTTTATTATATATAGCTACAGGGAATGGATATTCACCATTATCAAAACTGGATTATCTGGATATACAACCAGAGATGTGGGATCAGATGAAAGAAGAACAAGTACGGCAAAAGGATAGATACAAGGGATTTAAAGAAAAATTACAAGTTCATTTGGATCAATTACCAACACATTATGAGTTTTTAAAAGAAAATATCTATAATTAAGATTATAAATATTATAAATAACAGTAGAGGAAGACAATAAGGATGGCACTAACAAAAATACATAACAGTAATATTGGTGAATCATTTACCGAGATGTATGGTATCCTAATGGAAGATGATCATTCATATGGATGGGCGACGAATCTTAAGGTTCAACATACTGCTGGAGGTGCGGATGCGGTTTCAAAGGCTGAATACGATGCAATGCTTGATGTATTTTGGGCATCTTCCGGTTATGAATTTTCAATAGAAAATGGTCATTTCATCATCACCATATAATTTGAATAATATAAAAAGGAAATTAAACAATGGCTAAAATAGATCTAGGAAAGATAAATTTTGTATTTAGAGGAACGTGGGCTGCCCTTACTTCTTATACTGAAAGAGATGTAGTTGTTTATACGGATAGTAATATAACATCTACATATGTATGCATAACTGCCGTTGGATCTTCCACTGTTGGTGACATTCCTAGTGTTGTAGGTGTGGCGGATGCAAATTGGGCTTATATGGCTAAAGGGGTGACTGATGCTCTTGGTGCAATACCACAAGGTGTTAAAGGTGGTGCATTAGTATCAGATGGTGACCCTAATCAAACTTTTACTGTTGGTAATACATATCCTGCATGGACTGATGCGGCAGTTGCAACTAATGCACTTAACGGAAAAGCATATTTTTGTGATACGTCAGCAGCAGCATGGACAATGACATTGCCTGCCAATCCAACAGCTGGTGATACAATTTGGATTGTAGATGCTAAAGGAACATTTGCTACTAATAACTTAACACTTGCCGGTAATGGAAAAAACATACATAGACAAGCAGCAGATGTTACGATGAATATTAGTGATGTTTCTAAAATGTTAATTTATCATAATGCAACTAATGGTTGGATAATAACAGGATAATTGGAGAACAAAAACAATGGTTGACTTAAGCGAATTACTTGTATCGATACATCCAACAGGAACACCACCTGTAAAAGAATTTTATGTTTTCAATTCCAATCATTGGAGTTGTAATAATGGTGGTTGTTGTTACCAGTGGACAGTACCTGCAAAAACAACTTTTATTAAATTTGAAATTATAAGTGGTGGCGGACCCGGTGGAATGAACTCATCTAGTGATTTCGGAACCGGAGGAGCGGGAGGGAATTACGCTTCTAAATCTTTATATGCTTCTGGAACCTGTATAAAAGGTGGAAGTAATTATGAAACAAGGACTGGTGCTACTGATAGTGGTTTTACTTGTGGTAATTGTTGTACAGACAATGGTTCTAACAGGCCATGTGTAGGTGATGAGGGAACTTGTGTATTATCACCAAACATAGATACTGGGACCGCTGTTTATACTATATGTGCAGCAGGAACATCAGAATGTTCATGTTGTCTTTGTTGTCAGCAGCAGCCGTGTAGGCATGGTTGTCCATCATATGTAAATGGACCGGGATTGGGTACAACTACTGGAACATTTCAAGATGCTGATATAAATTTTTGTGTAATGGGTGGAACGGGCGGATCTCATTTTTGCGATAAGCGTTGTAGTTGTTATAATTGTTTCATGCCCGGGCAATGTTGTGAGGAATATGCTGATCAAGGATGGAAACGATCCTTGTGTTCTTGTGGTTTTGGTTATGATCAATTCTTTGCAGGAACTTCGGGTTATGTTCAAAAAGGTTATTCTTGTAATAGTGATATGTCTGTAGGACCCGGATCGATTACTGGACCTTTTACTTCATCCAATTATATCTCTGGTGATTGGTGTGCATGTTCAGCGGCTTGTTGCGCAGGTCATAGCTTATGGCCAGGTGGCGGAGGAATGGCTTTCACAGATGATGATGTTTGTGGATATGGTAGTTATGGTGCAGGTGGAATGGTTAAGGTAACTTATCAATGATGGAGATATAATGGCTTCCCCAGAAATAGTAAAAGAAGTTACATATAAAATACCAAACGAAAGATTCGGGATGGATGATTCCGAAGGTAAGACATCTAAAATGACCTATACGGGTCCTTCTAGATTAGTATTATATATGGACAAAGAAACTCATAAAGTTGTTGATAGTTACCATCCCGATGAGGAACCAGATCGACCACTTGCATTAGACTTATATAGAATGATGCTTAATTCTGATACAAGTGAAAATATATTACGAATGATGTTGTTGTGGGGTGGTATTCCAATAACAAAACTTTATGAAGTTGAGGTAGGACCTGATACTGAACCAAATGCTAGACTTGTTGATCCTACTGATGTTCGTGAAGTTTATCGTCTTCCTGTAGATGATTGGGATGGTGAAAAATGGTTACCCTTACAATATATTAATCATCATAAAAATTATTCTGACAATCGGAGTGATACGGGAGAGGAATCATGGACATGGGATTTGGTAAGACAGAAACGTAATTTTGCTTTAGGAGTGTCGGACAATTCAGTAAATGAGGATATGCCTGCTGACTTAAAAGATAAATGGTTGGACTATCGTAAAAAATTAAGAGATTTACCAGAAGATTGGAAAGATGTACCTGTAGATTTAATTAGAGAACCAAGAGCACCAAACGATGATACTAAGGATGTTTTATTTGAAGATCCAGATCAACCATATATAAAAATTGCAGATAGAACCGATGAGGATAAACTAATGTTGAAACAATTTGTTAAAGGAGTAAAATAAATGGCTTGGATTACTAAAACCATAACATATAAAG
>MPMD02479810.1_pt1 | contig 21235 bp, 16 predicted proteins | sample 1617291 | NCBI WGS metagenome assembly MPMD02 (sample SAMN05944810, study PRJNA350692) | marine metagenome | biome: marine; feature: ODZ; material: water; isolation source: 120 m water sample filtered on 30 um supor filter | place: Pacific Ocean | collected 2012-04-09 | depth 120m m | reverse complement strand
AGCCGTGACCCCCAGATCCCCGTGACCATCGAGGGGACGGGCGAGCCGCGCCTCGTGCGCATGAACCAGCAGCTCACTCCACCTCACGCCGGTGGATTCGCCACGGTCGGCGTCTTCCAGTTCGACGCCGGCAAACAGAGCGCGGTCACCATCTCGAACAAGGGCACCACGGGCCACGTCATCGCAGACGCCCTGCAGCTCGTACGCGCAGAGGGCTGACGAAGTAGCCCTCTGCCACTAGGCCACCCCACGCGGGGGTCAAAGGTCAAAGTGGCGTACAATACCGAAGGCTCGCCGCCATTCCCCTCACACCCTCTTCCCTAATTCTTGGCCATTTTCCGATGAAAACGAATTCGATGACAGTCATCGGTGGGGCACTCATTGCCCTGATGATTGGAACTTCAAGCACCTGGGTAGACGGGCAAGGGGCGGTGCCGCAAAAGCCGCTCACCGAGGCCGGTCAGAAACCTGATACGCCGTATGCCGATCAGCTCAACCAACTGCGTACCGAACTCACCGCCAAGGTGCCGCAGAGCGACCAGGCAAGTGCCGATACGCTGAGTGAGTTCCTGGCCAGCGGCGCGCTGGACGACAAGCTCGCGAAATACGTTGTCCTGCTCGAGGCTACGCCTCAAGGCCTGGCAGAGTTCGTCGAGCAGGGAGAAGAGAAGAAGGCGTTGGTCGAGAAGATGCTGGCGGATGCCGACCTCATGAAGCAGATGTTGGTGGCGGATGGCGCCGCGCAAGGCAAGTACGGCCGGGCGATGGAGATCTACAGCGCTATCCAAGAGGTGAGCGATAAGGCTGGGGAGGGCATCCTGCAGCGACTGGCGCTCGCCGTCAGCCTGGAACACGCGATGCCGGTGAAGCAAGCAAACCCGACGGCCCGGACCGAAGCCCCTGAGACAATCGACCCGGTAAATCGCTACCTTCATTACGAGGAGGCGTACCTGGGTGGAGAATTGGACCCGGCGTTCGATCGCCTCAGTGCCTGGGAGCTCCGCATGGTCGTTAACGGGGACGAGCCGGACGAGACCCTCATCTGGGGGCGCAAGATGCTTCGGAATTTCCGACCCGACCACATCTTCAACGCGAACGATGGCTGGCGCTACGTGAGTCTCGTCAGCTCCGACGTCAAGTACGGGTCAGAGAACGTCAAGCACGACAGCCCCGACCTGCAGAGATATCAGAACATCCTCATGAACGGCGGGGTGTGCGGCCGGCGTGCGTTCATCGGACGCTTCATTCTGCGCGACTTCGGGATCCCCACCATCGCTCGTCCCAGTCGCGGTCACGGAGCCCTGGCACGCTGGACGCCCGAGGGCTGGGTCGTCAATCTGGGCGGAGGTTGGGGCTCCGGCTGGACCAGGACACCCTATAAACAGGATCTAGATTTCCTCGCAACTACGCAGGCGCGAAACAACAGGGAGGCGTTCCTGAAGGTCAAGCGAGCCCAGTGGGTCGGCGACGTCCTGGGAGAAAAGCGGACCTACGGCGAACACGACGGCACCCCCGGCTTCTGGAACGGCGTGGCGCTCCGTACGCAGCGGGCCATCATCGAGGAGTCAAAGGCCGTGACACTGGATGCGCTCGGCGAAGACCTCGGCGAGGCCAACGAACCCACGGTGGCGGAGGCGCTTCTCGCCTCACCGGTCACGCCCGAGCACAGGAAGATCACCTACGGCCAGGACGGTGTCATTTCGATGCCGGCCGCCGCATACAGCAAACCGTCGGGCAACACGCGGGAGGTCATAGCCATGAAGAGCTTCGGCGGTGGTCTGCAGATCTTCCTCCCGCGTTTCTTCCCTCAGGGGCTGACGGTTCTGCGCGGCGGCGCATGGAAGTGCACCCCCGATAAATGCACATCCGGAACGCGTCTCCTCAGCGGTGGTTACGGCAGATATGAGGACTGGGGGCTACGGGCAGCAATGACGCCTTCCGGCAACGAGACCCCGCGTGAACTGACAATTGATTTGGGTGACGGCGTAACGATGGAAATGACTTACATCAAGCCCGGGACGTTCGTGATGGGTGGCGCAAGCACTGCCGATGGCAGGTTCGAGTGCGTCGAGGTGCCCAAGCACGAGGTCACACTCACCCGTGGTTTCTATCTGGGCAAGCACGAAGTGACGCAGGCGCAGTACGAGGCCATCATGGGCTCGAACCCCAGCCGCTCGACCAAGGCTCCGGACTGCCCGGTCGATAATGTCGGCGAACCTGACGCGCTGACATTCTGTGGGAAGGTCACGGAAAAGACCGGGCTCGATGTGCGGCTTCCCACTGGTGCCGAATGGGAATATGCCAGTCGCGCAGGCCGTGATACGAAGTGGTTCTTCGGCAACGATCCCGCGCAGATCGGGGAGTATGCGTGGTTCAAGGACAATGCGGACGCCAAGTCGCATCCCGTAGGTCAGAAGAAGCCCAATCCGTGGGGTCTCTACGACATCTACGGCAACGTCTGCGAGCGAATATCGGACAAGTATGCCCGGAACTACTATTCAATAAGTCCCAAGGAGGACCCGACAGGACCCAGCCAGGGCACGAAATCGCGCTTCGAGTATGCGATCATCGCCCCGCGATCGGGCAAGTACTCGTTAACGGCACAGGTGGTCACGGCGAATCACGATCAGCGGCTCAACATCTCTGTGAATGACGCCGGTTCCGAGGTCGCTTTGGTGATGCCCTTTACGCTCGGGGACTGGCAAGAGTCCGAGCCGGTCACGCTCAACCTTGAGGAGGGCGAGAACATCCTGCGGTTTTCACGCAACAACCCACCGCAGTACGGGATGGCCATCAAGGATTTCACGCTCACACCCGTGAAGTAGCTACGTGGTTCTTAGCCGCGAGGCAGCGATAGCACCGCAGTGGAGATCGGGGATTGGCTGGAGCTAGGCGGAGTGATCAAGGCGGTGACAAGATAGAGGCTGCCGGCGTCTGTTGTCTGCCCATCGGGCCGTTGCGGGGAAGAGTTACTCGCCGTCCCCGACGTCCTTGTGCTCAACGCGCACCACGCCACCGCTGCCGGTGGTGTCCACGGCCACGCTAGGGTCGCCGATCAAGAAGATCTCCCCCGAGCCAGTGATACTCCCGGACAGTTTGTCTTCCACGTTCATCCGAGCGGTGCCACTGCCGGTCAGATCCACCTCCACCCTGTCGGCAACGAGTTCCTCCATGTTCACGTCTCCGGATCCGGTCAGGTCCAGGGCAACGTCTTCCACCGCTCCCTCCGCCGACAGGTCACCCGACCCGGTCAGATCCAGCTCCAGTTTCTTCGCGTTCAGTCCCTTCATCTCGGTGCCACCCGAGCCTGTGCGATCCAGCACCTTGCAGACCGGCATATGGATTTCGACAGAGGGCATGGGATCTGGGCTGTAGCCCTCGCGGGGGACCAGATCCAGGCTGTTTCCTCTTACCGAGGCCTCGATGTACTCCAGCAGGTTCGAGTCCCCCCGGACCACCACCTGGAACTCTGTGCTCTGCACGACCGTCAGGTCCATGGAACCCGTGCAGTCGATCTCATCGAAACCGTCGAGGTTGCGCACTTCGCTCGCCGCCTGACCATTGCCCTCCACACGGGTCGAGCCGAAGTAGACGGAGCAGGCGCTGAGGAGCAAGGCGGGCAGGAGGAGCAGGAAGCGTGTACGCATGGGGGACTCTCGCGGGTGTAGATGAGTGGCCTGGACGGAGAGATTCTGCGAAGTCATAGGAGAATCCGCCAGCATGGGCGCCGTCCACGCCACGCGTGCCCGACCAATACCCACCCTTGGCCTCCGTGCATCGGCTGGGCGCATCAACCCATCATCAACCATTCATCGGAGCAAGCTACTGGAAGAGCACCAACACACCCCCGGTGAAGTTGGAGGTGGGGTTGGGGTTCTTGTCCCGGAACCAGGCCACGAAGTGCCAGGTCTCGCCGGGGATGATGGCCACCGCAGGGTTCGCCGGGATGTTCATCATATCCACGTCGAGGCTGAAGCTGCCGGTGGTGCCCGCGTTGCCGAGGTCCTTGGAGAAACGCGCGATCTTGCCGCCCAGGCACAGATCACCCTGAGAACCACCCGGCCCAGAGACAAATCCGGCGGTCTGCGAGGCCAGGAAGAACCCAAACTGATAGAGGGGCATCTGGCTTGCCAGCAGGGTCAGGTCCTGGTGCATGACGGCGGGGCTTCCGATCACATTGATGGTCGCCATCACACCCGTCGAGTTGATGGTGGAGTTGCAGTAGTGGTTGGCGGCGTCCGTCAGGCTCGAAGTCGCGACGCTCTGGTCCGTGAACTCCAACCACTCGGTGGTCGTCACGTGGTCGCGCGCGTCGCGCGAGGCCTGGCTGTCGTCCACCGTCACATTGCCATCCATCAGGTACAGCCCGTACTCGTTTCGGGGGCCGCGATAAACGGCCGTGTCTGTACCCGCGTTGCCGTCAATCCGGTCCGGCCCGCCCCGACCTTCCAGGCGGTTGTCGCCCGTGTTGCCGGTCAGGAACCCGGGCTGGTCGTTGCCCTCCACGTTGTTGTTCTTGCCACCGCCGATCTCGACGTCGGTCAGGTAGCGCGACTTGTAGGTGTACTCGATGCCTGCCGTGTCCTCGGTCAGAAAGGTCCCTGCGAACTTGGGTACCAATGTGGCCCGGTGGACGTGGTACTTCGGCGCGAAGCCCTCCAGGATCGCCACGATCAACGGGTCGCCGGCCTCCATCTGCGCCCGGGTGGAGAAGACGTACTCACCATTGTTCGGGTCGTGGCGCCAGATTCCGTACCAGGTCTCCATGGTGAACGCGAAGTACTCGAAGGGGATGTCGACCTTTGGCAATCCGGGAGGAGGCGTGTACCAACCCTTGTTGACTGCGTTGGTCGCCGCCTGCTCGATCGCCAGCTTCAATGCGGGCATGCCCTTATTGATTCCGTAGCCGTGCGCCAGGTGCAGAAGCTCCTCATAGGAGGCATCCCGCCGAGGGTTGAAGTTGCTGGTGTAGTTTGAGCTGCCGGCCAGGATGATCTCATCTCCCAGCAGGTCCTGCATGGGAGCCTCGTACGCGTCCATGAAGTCGTCTACGGCCGGCGGCCCGTTCTCGAAAGCGTCCTCGTCCGGGAAGAAGATCATGGTCGCTCGCCGCATGCCCATGTTGACCCGCACGATGGCCTTGTCGCTCCCGTAGAGACTTCCCGGGACGTCACGGAGGTGCTGCTCCAGGATGCGCCGCGCGTGGACGATCTTGGGATTGCCGACGCCCTTGTGGACCAGGAAATGAATCGGCGTCCCGTCGTCCGCGAGGATCTTGGTGTAGCGCTCAAAAACGTCGGTGATCTTCTTGTGCACGGTGCTCGGCAGCAGCACGACCCCATCGGGCGAGCCCGAGATGTCAATGTTCTCAAGGGAATCCACGAGAGGTCCGCCAATCACGCCGTTCGAGTTGGCGTGAAGGGGGAGAGAAACCAGCACCGTCGTCAGCAGGCGTGTGGCGTATTTCATATGGATGTCACCGGGCTCGGGTCGGAGCGGTAACGTCCAGAGTACCCTGTGCTCCTTTATTCGGCTCAACCCTCTTCCGGCGCGGCAGGGCTCATCGCCAGAACGCCCGCGAGAAGCGCCTGGATCATGGAGAGCACAACAGCGATCAACCATCCCTTCGGCTGCCCTGGTTCGCTGAGCCCAAAGCTCAAGGCACCGCGGGAAGCTGAGGACTCTCTGCTCCGTGCAATCCCCGCTAAGGTGTGGGGCAGCCCAATCTCCCTGAGCACCCAATCCCACGGACACGGATCGGGGTGCCCATCCATCCCGAAGGCTCCCATGGCACACAAGACCATCAAGTCCTACCTCGCTTCCCTCTCTCCCGAGCGCCTTGAAATGGTCGAGGCCATCCGTGCGGCCAAAGCCAAGTCCTAGCCCCATCCGTCCACCCTCTCCACTCGATCTCCGCCCCCATGTCGCACCGCTTTTCCCGACTCGCCGCACTTACCCCCTTACTCTTGTCAGCCTGCGCTACAACTCCGGCCGACGGCCCTCCAACTCCATACGATGTGGAGGGCAAGTCCCTGACCGAGTTGCGAGGGGACCTCATGGGTGGAGCCGTGAGTTCGGAACGCCTGATCGAGCTCTATCACGAACGCATTGCCTTGATTGACGATGCGGGTCCACTGCTGAACAGCATCCTCGCCCTGAACCCGAGCGCCCTCGAAGACGCGCGCAGGCTGGACGCGGAGCGGGCGCGGGGTGAGATCCGCGGTCTCCTGCACGGCATTCCCATCCTCCTCAAGGACAACATCGAGTCCAAGGATCCCCTACCCACCACGGCCGGCTCCCTGGCCCTGGCCGACAACTTCACTGGGCGTGATGCTCCCATCGTCGCGCGTCTGCGTGCCGCGGGGGCCATCATCTTGGGCAAGGCCAACCTGAGTGAGTGGGCCAACATCCGCTCGTCCAACTCCACCAGCGGCTGGAGCGCGGTCGGCGGCCTGACGCGCAACGCCCATGACCCGCTGCGCACGGCCTGTGGGTCGAGTGCCGGCAGCGGGGTTGCCGTGGCCGCCTCCCTGTGCGCGGCGGCTCTGGGCACCGAAACCGATGGTTCGATCACCTGCCCCGCTTCAATGAATGGCGTTGTGGGTCTCAAGCCCACGGTCGGTCTGCTCTCTCGCACGCACATCGTCCCCATTTCCCACACGCAGGATACCGCGGGGCCCATGACGCGCTCGGTACCCGATGCCGCACTGCTTCTCTCGGTCATGGCGGGGAGCGATCCATCCGACCCCGGCACCGTCCGCGCAGATGACTTTGCGGAGGCCTACCACGAGCGACTCGACACCGGGACCAACGCCCTGAATGGTGCGCGTCTTGGGGTCCTTCGATTTCACACACAACGACACGATGAAGGGACACTCGCGCTCTTCGAGAAGACTCTTGAGTCACTGCGCGCGGCCGGCGCCGAGCTCGTCGAGATCGAAGAGTTCTCGGGCATGCGCGGCATCGGTGGCCATGAGTTCCGCATTCTCCTGACCGAGCTGAAGGCCGACATGAACGTCTATCTCGCCTCGACCCCGCCCGCCGTCACCACGCGCACTCTGGCTGACGTCATCGCCTTCAACGAGGCGCACGCCGCCGAGGAGATGCCGCACTTCGCCCAGGAGTTCTTCGAGCGGGCCGAGTCCCAACCGGGCCTCGACGATCAGGAGTACAAGGACAGCGTCGCTGCCGCAGCACGCATGGCTGGCCCCGAGGGCATCGACCGGCTCCTGACGGAGAACAATGTCACGGCCCTTATCGCCCCCACCGCAGGCCCCGCGTGGATGATCGATCTGGAGAACGGCGACTCCCATGGACCTTCCTGCACGACACTGCCCGCCGTCTCCGGCTACCCGCACCTGACGATTCCGATGGGAATGGTCGAGGGCCTGCCCATTGGCCTGTCCTTCATGGGCGCAGCCTGGTCTGAGGCCAGCCTGCTGAGGTTGGGGCAGGGGTTCGAGATGATCCGAGGCGACCTCCAGTAGTCGCAGGCTGCCTCATCAACCGAGGGCTCAACTTAGCTACGGGCTGCGGTGCACGGGCCCTGCCCGGGCTGTAGAATCGTCGGTCGATTTCAAGCAGCGTTCCACCTATCGCACGTCAATCAGCCATGAAAGCACCCATCCTTATCAGTCTCGCTCTCTTCCTCGGCAACTCCCACGACCTCAGCGTCAAGCACGAGAAAGGGCAGGTCCAGCGCACGAGCTTCACCTTTGAGGAGCAGCGTACTTTGTCAGAGATGTCCAGCACTGTGAACGGTGAGAATCAGGGTGAACTGGACGACATGCAGCACGAGCAGAGCTATGAGGCCAGCGGTGTATTTGTGGACCGCACCGTTGGGTCCACCGACTCGAAACGCACGGTCTTTGACCGTGAGTACGAAGAGTTGGGTCTCGAAATGGCCGTCCAGATTACGCCCCCTTTCGGAGAGAGTGTGGACGAGGAGGCCTCCGGTGAGAGCGACCTCGAGGGGGAGACCGTGCGCTTCACCTGGGATGCTGATGAAGAGGACTTCAGCCCAGCCTTCCCCGAGGGCGAGGGCGGCGATGAGGATCTACTGGAGGGACTTGAGGCCGAGTTCCCCTGGGCTTCCTATCTACCCGAGGAAGGCGTCGATACCGATGACGAGTGGGACATCGCACCGGAGGTCCTGATACAGACCATTGAAGTAGGCGGCGATATGTCCATGACCCACGACGGGGAGGGCATGCTGGGCTCTGCCATGAGCGAGGTCAGCGGCGGTAGAGATGGTGAATATGGCGGCGAGATGACGGCCACCCTGGTAGGTGTGAACGAAGTCGACGGCCGGGACCAAGCCGAGATATCCATCGAAGTGGACGTCAGCCTGGTACAGGACAATACCGAGATAGCCCGCGCCGACATGCAGGAGTCAGACGATTTCCCAGAAGGTGCGGTTGTTCCCGATCTTGAGTCCATGGTGATTGAGACCACCTATGAGGGTGAAGGCACGCTGGTCTGGGACGTTGAAGGCGGCTACCTCGTCAGCCTGGAACTCGAACTGGAACTGGAATTCACTCACACGATCCAGTTGCTGGTTGAATTTGGGGGCCAATCGATGGACATAGAGCAGATCATGACCTTCGAGGGCGAACGCTCCATGTCAATCGAGGTCGAGGTGGAGTAGGTCCGTACGCGCGGTCGCGGATCACACCTACTCACGCTCACACCGCGGCTACTCGGCCGCGAGCGCCTCGAGGGCTTTCTTGGCCTCGGCGAGTTCAGGCTCAAGCTCGAGGGCTTGAGCGAATGCCGCCCGGGCCGCCTCGGTAATCCCCTGTAGCGCGTGGATTTGGCCCTTGCGCCAGTGAACGCGTCCGGCACTCGCCAGCATTTCGCCACGCGGGAGATCAGCCAGGTAGTCGTCCAGGAGTGACTGCGCTGTGTCCAGGTCGAACTCATGGTCAATGCGCAGCTGGGCACGGCGGTAGAGAGCCCGGTGATACGTGCCATCTCTCTCGCCCCCCATCGCCCGGACGAACTCCCCATCCGCTTGTGTGCACAGTGCCGATTTCTCATCGGTCAACTCCATCGTCGTGGCGAGCTTCTCCAGCAGGATCCCATGTGTCAGTGCGAGGCCCGCGTTCTCGGGATATTTCACTATGGCAGCAGCTCCGCGCTCACAGCCGGCGGCTGGATCTTCCAAGTGCCCCACCAGGGTTGCTTCCAGGCTGAGGGCGGTGGGCTCGTCCACCGTTGCCAGGCTCGCAATCCGCTCTTTGGCAAGATCCGGATTGCCGCCCAGCATCTTGGGTACGAAGCCCAGGAAGAAGATCTCCTCGCTGCGGGCCGTCACGTTCGAAGGGTCGAGCTCAATGCTTGCACGCAGCTCCGCGAGCCAGGGCTGCATGTTCTTCATGGCCGCCATCATTCCCCCGGTGCGCATCTGCTCGGCAATCGCCCGTGAGTAGACGTGGTGCGCGTCTCCGCTGGCGGGCAGCAGCTCGGCGCCGCGCCGTCCATGCTCCAGCGCCGCTTCCGCATCCTTCAAGCGTCGCGTCACGACCGACTGCAGGACGTGCAGTGCTCCCTCGTCCGCATCCCCAGGGCGCGCGTCCTCCAGGGCCGTGGCAAGTGCTTCGCGCGCGGCCTCGAGTTCGGTGGGATCGTACAGCTCACGGGCCGCTTCCAGGCTCGCCGGGTGGAGGCCTTCCCGTGCGACCGACACCCCGGAGCCCTCCTGCTCGGCCGCCAGAGCGCGGTCTTCATCGCTCACCAAGACCACCGCGGCGGCGCTCTGCGCCATCCACCGATAGGCTCCCACGCAGAGCACGAGCAAGAGGCCGGCGCCGAGTATCCGTATCCACTTCACTCCGGAAGGATAACGCACATCGGCTGGGTCCGCCCGACTCGGGGCGGGCTACTTTCCCCCTCTTGTACATTCAGTGCATCGTTCGCCTTATGTTCACCCATGTGAACGAACACCAACAGGGGCGCACGGGACCGGCATGGTGTGGCCTGCTATTCGTTTGCTGGCTGTTCGCAGCTTATGGGGCAGGAGTCGCCCTGGGTTTTGTGGAGCTTCTTCCAGCGGCCGGGACTCCGATTGCCGGTCGAATCGGGCTCTTCCGCCTGCACACCGGCCTGGGAGCCCTGGCCCTGGCCTGCGGACCAATCAACCTACACCGGGGTCTGCTCGCGCGGCGTCCCGTTTGGCACCGCGCTCTGGGCAGGATCTATGTCCTCTCCGTCTATGTCTCCGGTACGTCGGGTCTCGTGCTGGCCTTCGTCTCCCTGGGAGGCACAACGGCTCACTGGGGTTTCGGCCTGATGGGGGTTGTCTGGCTGGTGACGACTTCGATCGGCTGGCGGGCTGGAGTCCGGCGCCATATCGCGACTCACCGCGAGTAGATGTTACGGAGCTTCGCCACGACCCTCGCCGCGGTCAGCCTGCGCCTGCAGCTCACACCCTTGATGATGTTCGGCGGCAGCTTCGAGTCGGGCTACCTGATCATCTCTTTCACCTGCTGGGCTCCGAATCTGATCCTGATGGAGTGGTGGATCCGGCGTACCCGTGGGGTGAAGGCGAGGGGATGCGAGGTGCCGGCGATTCGTTGACCCGCCCTGCGTGACGCGAACTCCATGAAAGGCAGAGATACGATGCCCGACGCGTTTCCGCGGCAGCCGCGCGGGGGTGGCCGTGCCCCGTGGACACTCAGTCACCTGCCTTCAGTCCGTCAAGCTCCTCCCGCATCCCGGCGATAACCCGCAGCATCCAGACCAGGCTGAACACCAGGGCCATGGCACCCACGGTGGCGGGTATATATGACTCCGACGCCAGCATCAGAGGGCCGACTATCAGACAGGCGGGGACGAGGTTGCGTAGCGGACTCTTCAGGGGGGAGGTGGTACTCATTTCGGGACGATAGGGGCTGATGCCGGGGAAGGCCAAGAGGTTCGCGCCCTTACCTCACTCCAGGGGGTCCGTGGCGGGGCCTATTCCCCACCCCACGGGGAATCTCGCCCTATACGATGGGTGCGCGGTCGGGGCACCTCCCCGCCCTGCTTCCTCCGGAGTCCCCGCCTCATCTCATGCGCCTGAACCACCTAGACTCTCTTGCGTTCGCCCTGCTGGCGGGCACGCTCACCGTCCCCGCTGCAGCCCAGCAGTTCGTCGAAGCCCCCGGGATGCTCGCCGGCAAGCGGTGGAGCGAGGGAGTCGAGTGTGTCGACGTGGACAATGACGGCGACCTGGATCTCGTCTTCGCCGATGGTGAGGGGTTTTCCAGCGCGGGAGCGAAGCGGCAGAACAAACTCGCCATCAACATGCTCGTCGAGACGGGCAGTCTGTCCTTTGTGACCGAGAGCGTCGCACGCCTGGGTGGACTGAAGAGCAATGGGAAGGGCGTCACCTCCGGCGATGTGAACGGGGATGGTTACGTGGACCTCCTGTTCCTCAACGCCTTCAACACCGACACGCCGTTCCTGTACATCAACCGCGGCGCGAGCCAGCCGGGGTTCTTCGACATGAAGAGCGCCACAAACGGCTTCACCGTTCCCATGTCCTCCGCTGGGGCCATGTTCGGTGACCTGGATGACGACGGGGACCTGGACCTGATCCTGTGCGATTCGGGATCCAGCTTCCTGTCCGGTTCGGGCGGCAAGCCGCACCTGTACTTCAACGATGGTGCGGGCGTCTTCACTGAGAACGCCGCCGCCCTCGGCGCCCCCACGAAGAAGGCCCACATGGATGTGCAGCTCGCCGATGTAGACGGCGATTGGGACCTGGACTTCATCGGACTGAACCGCGCCACCAACAGCGGCGGCAATCACTACCTGATGCTCAACGACGGGACGGGCCAGTTCACGGACGCCTCCACCCTGCTGCCCAACACCAGCGGCAGCGTGTACGAGGCCGAGGTGGGCGACCTGGACGGGGACACGGATCACGACCTGTTCTTTGTCAGCCTGAGCGGATTCCAGGAGGGGCACGTGCAGAACGAGTTGGTCGAGACCGGATCCCTCTCTTTCAAGTCCGGGAGCCCCCAATCGGGGAGCGTGGACGACAACGAGATCGCGCTGCTCGACTACGACAGCGACGGGGACTACGACATCATCGTGGGCTCCCTCGGCTCCACCGAACGCCTGTACCGTAACGACGGCGGCCTCAACTTCTCGCTCCAGTCGGGAGCCATCCAAGGCATCAGTGACTCGACGCTGGACGCCGCCATCGGCGATCTGGACAACGATGGCGACTACGACCTGATCACCGCGCAGGGTGAATCGAACTCTGGCCAGTGGAACAACAAGGTGTTCTTGAACAATGGCCCCGCGGACAACCTGCCCCCGGTGGTTGTGGCCACCCGCTCGCCCGATGCGGCCCTGACCTGGCCCCTGGTTGTACACGCCAAGGTGCGCGATCAGGTGCGCGATGACGGCATCAGCTACGTCACCGCTCATGCGGTGGCAGCGGAGAACACGGGGGTGACCCATGCCGTGAGCTTCACAGGTGGGGCATTCAGTCCGCCCTCACTGAACATCGCCGCCGGGGACACTGTCGTGTGGTCGAACTCGGACGCGACCAATGAGACCGTCACAAGCACGATGGCGCCTTGGACCTATGACCTGGATCTCCCAGCGGGGTCCACCACAGCGCGTACCTTCGTGACGCCAGGGACGTACCAGTACGCCAGCTCCACAAGCGGGGCCAAGGGAGCCCTGACGGTCACCGGCACCACGGTAAGCGCAGCGGGGCTGGCCGCAGGTGGAACCCTCTACCGGTTCTCCCTGGCGGCACCCTCCCCTCCCTGGTCGTCGGCGGTGGTCGAGATGTTCTTCACCGACTGGGTGGGCAACCAGTCCGTGGCCGATGGCATCAGCGTTCCAGGGAATGTGACCATTGGCACCAACTACTGTGGGCCTGCGGTTCCCAACTCCTCTGGTCAATCTGCAATAGTAACGGGTCAGGGAAGTGCCACGGTGGCGGACAACAACGTCACCCTGGTGGCCAGTGCACTGCCCGCGAATAAGTTCGGCTACTTCCTGGTCTCTGCCACCCAGGGTTTCATCGCCAACCCCGGCGGGAGTCAGGGCAACCTCTGCCTGAGCGGAAAGACTGCGCGCTACAGCGGCAACATCCTCTTCTCCGGATCAGCGGGGACCTATCAGATGGCCGTGGATCTCACGCTGTTGCCCCCGCCCATCAACCTGGCGGTCTCGTCTGGTGATACGTGGAACTTCCAGACCTGGTTCCGGGACTCGAATCCCACCAACACGTCCAACTTCACGGACGGACTCTCCATCCTCTTCAACTGAGGGGAACTGCGTGGAGCCCAGCGGACGCAGCAGGTAGTCTGCCCCGCACGCCATGCTCGTCCCGCTACCGCCAGCTCTTCCCATCCAAGACCAGGCTGCGTTCTTTGTGGACGTCAGTGAAGAGGCCTTACCGGGGATCGTCACGACCTGCGGATCCTCGGAGAAGGAGTGGATCCTGGAGGTCAACGGAGGCGGGTTGGCGCTGGCGGACTTTGACGGCGATGACGATCTCGACCTTGTGGTTGTGGATGGTTCGACCATGGAGAGGGTGATCGCCGGAGAGCGCGGCTTCGCGCCTCGGTTGCTACTCAACGATGGCGCGGGCCACTTCGACCCCGCGGGTGACGCGTGGTTCATGGCAGGGGGTCGTTGGGGAATGGGTGCGGCCGTGGGCGACGTGAACGGGGACGGCTGGCCGGATCTGCTCATCACCGAGTGGGGTCCCGATCGCCTCTTCTTGAATCAGGCCGGTGAAGGCTTTCTGGAGGTAACCCGGGACGCCGGCCTGGGCGCTTCAGCCTGGAGCACGAGCGCCGCCTTCCTGGATGCCGACCGTGACGGCGACCTGGACCTCTATGTGGCGCGCTACCTTGAGTTCGATCCGAAGGCAATCCAACCAGCGAGCTCGGGGGACGCTCGCTGGAAGGGACACCGGGTCATGGCTGGGCCCGAAGGTCTGACGCCCAGCGCGGACGCCTTCTACCTCGGCAACGGGGATGGGACATTTGAGTTGGCTTCGGATTCCTCGGGCCTGGGCAAGGTGAAGCCCGGCTACGGACTGGGAGTCATGACCTTGGACGTGGATGCCGACGGTGACACGGACGTTTACGTGGCGAACGATTCCACGCCCAATCAGCTCCTGGAGAATCAGGGGGATGGGACGTTCATTGAGAGCGGTTTCTCGCGTGGGCTGGCCTATGACGGCGGTGGACGTGAGCAGGCGGGCATGGGGATCGCGTGCGCGCATCTTGCGGGCCTGGAGCGCGAGGCCCTGTTCGTGACGAACTTCTCGGGCGAGTCCAATGCCTTCTACCGTTCGTCGCCCCAGCGCCGGGCTTACCGCGAGCGCTCGAGCCGCTACGGGTTATCCGGTCCCAGCCTCATGAAGCTGGGCTGGGGGACGGGCTTCTTCGACGCGGACCTCGATGGGAATCTGGATCTCTTCGTACTCAATGGCCACGTGTACCCCCAAGCCGCCAGGATGGGCAGTGACACGCGCTATGCGCAGGATGACCAGCTGTTCCTTCAATCCGCAGGTGGCGCCTTTGTTGAGCAGCGTCTGTCTGGTGGGCAGCCAGCCGTATCCCGCGCAGGCGTGGCGGGTGATGTGGACGGCGATGGAGACGTGGACATCGTCGCCCTCTCCGTCGAGGGCCGGGTGCGGTTGTTGCAGAACCGGGCGCGACAGAAAGACATGGGTGCCTGGCTTGGAGTGCGCCTTATCGGCGCCAACGGAGCCGAGGCCATGGGAGCTACGGTGACCGTGGAAGCCGGAGGTCGCATACAGCACCGTCGCTCACGGACCGCCGGAGGCTTTCAGGCTGCCGCGCCCGCAAGCCTGCACTTTGGGTTGGGCAAGAGCCTCACTCCGGCCAAGGTGACGATCCGTTGGCCCGACGGAACCACAACCCTGAAGAGTGATGTTCCGTGCAACGCTTGGTTGGAAGTATCGAAAGAGAGCGGAAGCGCGGCCGGAGGTGAGAAATGATCGGTCGTCCAGGTGTTGGCTTCCTCCGGCGAACAGCCTCCGGCGATCTGTTTGCGTGCGGGCAGTGGCCTGCCCTCATTATCGTCGGCGCTATTCTGTGCGCTTGCACGGAGAAGGAGCAGGCCCCGACGGCCCCCACGATTCAGTCCGTCGATCTGCTCTCCATTCTCCCCACCGCCCAAGTAGGGGCATGGGATGGACGCTGGGAGGACCAATCCCTGTGGCCGGAGGGGGCGGCGGCGTCCTATGCCGAGCTTACGGAGGCATTCATTGCCGAGGACTTTCCCCTCAGCCGGAGTCGCGCCTACACCCTGCTTTCGGAGCACGCTGAACTCCCACCCGCTCTGCACATCTTGGGTCTGACCCTGTTCCGATTGCGTCGCTATACCGACGCAGCCCATGTCTTCGAGCGCTTCCTCGCCCACGCTCCGGGGAATGCCTCCGAGACGCGTGTGTTGGGGCACTGTTACTACAGCCTGGGGCGCTACGAGGAGGCCCGCGAACACTATCAGCGCGTCTTGGCTGCTACTCCGGACAGCCTCGAGTCGAGTTTTGGCTTGGCTTTGACCGAGATGCGTCGCGGCGAGTTCGCTTCTGGCATGGCACTGTTCGAATCTGTTCTGGAGAAGCAGCCCGCTCACGCCGATGCGGCCTATTGGCGCGCGCGCCTGTCCTTTGACGAAGAGTTGGCGGAGTGGAAGGAAGTGCAGACGGCCTGCCGAGTGGCCCTTGAGCTTGCCCCCACCGACCCACGCGTGTGGTTCCTCTCGGCGGAGATCGCCAATGAGCAGGGGGACGTCGAATCCGCCGCCTCGGCGCGCAGTCGTTTCGAGTGGTTGGAATCCAAACAGGGCCTGGTCCGTTCCCTTCAACGGCGGCTGCTGTTTGAGCCTCACCTTGAGGGTGCGGCCGAACGCCTGGCTCAACTCCAAGAGGAGATTCGAGAGAAGGTGCAGCGCTTCTAGTTGCAGATCGGATCTGGGAAGCAACAGACCCTACACGCATTCGTTACGCTGCCCGCCTGCCATGATCAACGTCCTAACAATGACCCCCGAGGACTGGGAGCGGGTCCGCGTCCTGCGTCTCGCCGCCCTCGCTGATTCCCCCGACGTTTTCTCCAGCACCCTCGCCCGCGAGGAGGCCTTTGACGAAGAGGCCTGGCGCAAGCGCCTCTCGGGCTCCACCCAGTTCAAGGCAGAAGCGGGTCACCGAGACCTCTGGCTGGACATGCCTGCGCCGAACCAGGCCGTGACGTTCATTGCCGAGTCGGGTGGAGATGACGTGGGGATGGCCACGGCCTTGGTCGTTGATGAGCCCGGCACCGCCTTGGTGGTTGGGGTGTGGGTTTCTCCTTCCGCCCGTGGACAGGGGGTTGCACCGCGGTTGTTTGAAGAGATGATCGCCTGGGCCCGTGACCAGGGCCTCACTCGGGTCACTCTCGACGTGGGCGACGCCAATACCTCCGCGCAGAAGCTCTACGCCAACCTGGGCTTTCTCCCCACGGGAAAGAAAGGCAGCCTACCTGAGCCTCGCACGCATATTCTGGAGCACGAGCTTGAGCTCCGCTTATAGACGGCACCCCCCCCTTGGGGCCGTCCTGAGGGGTGGGGAACAACACAAGAAACCAAACTTCGCTATTGTCCGCGGTATGGGTGGGACTCTGTGCTGGATCCGAATGGCCACGGCCGCCGCTCTTCTCACGAGCGCCAGTGGTCAGGTGAACCCACGTAGCTCGTCCATCGTCCTGAACCACCCGTGTCCCGAGGTTGGAGCGAGTCTTGGATTTTCCACCGCCGTACTCCAGCTGGACGGCAAAGGCGACATGGACGTGGCCGCTGGAGCGCCCGGCCAAGGTGCTGTGGTCGTGTTTCATGGACGGTTTGGCAGCTTCGAACCGTTCCAACAGATGCGGATGTACACCCCCGAAGGGCAAGCCAGCTGTCCCATTCCAGAGCGGGATGATGGCTTTGGTTTTCATATGGCAAGTGGCCAGCTCGATTCCGATCCGATCGATGAGTTGGTTGTCTCAGCGCCTTGGGCAGACGTAAAGGGCGTGGTGGATGCCGGCCTCGTCTACGTCATGGGCGGGTCCACGGGATTGAGTCCTTTCCCGCTGCCAAACCCCGATCCGCAGGCGCGCGCTCTCTTTGGAAACAGTGTCACGGTCGGAGACTTCAACGGCGACGGTGTAGCCGACATAGCAGTGGGAGTTCCCCAGCTTCGGGTCAATGGCGTGAAGATAGGAGCCGTATACTTGTTCTACGGACCGTGGTGGTCGCCAACGATCCAACTTGTGCCCAACCCGCGCCCCGTGGAGAACGGTTTCTTCGGGGGCCACGTGGACGCCACCGATTCGGACGGGGACGGCGTGGACGAGTTGTACGTAACGGCAATCGGCAACACCGCGGCGAACATCCCAGTCGCAGGCCAAGCCTTCGTTTTTCCGGGACCGTTGGATCCAAACATCTCGATCGTCGTGGAAGATCCGGTCCCGAGCGCGGCGGACCTCCCGTCTCCCCGTTTCGGCATGCACATGCATGCCCGCGGAAAGTGGCTATTGATAGGGGGCAACCGCAAAGACTGGAATGGTGTTCACGATGCCGGGGTGGGCTTTGCGGCCCGTGCCCCCTTGTTTGCCCCGGTCGATATGTACTCCTACCCCAACCCGCGCAAGTCCGATCACTTCGCCTACCGCTGCCTGATCGCCGACGTCGTGGGCGACTCCCGTATGGACCTGACGTTTATTCTGATGGGTTGGGCCCACCTGAAAAACTCCAACCCACGAGCCCTGGTTACCTGGGACGGCGCTAACCCAACCGGGCCTCCGACTCAGATTCGAACGATGCTTCCAGGCTCCTCGGACCACTTCGCCAACGGACTCTCCTATGGCCAGCTCTTCCTGGGCGGCCGTGAGGAGTTCGTAGTCGGTGACGCACGCTACGGCAGAAAGGGCCCAGCCCTCGTCGATGTGGGGCGTGTGGTGATCTACATGAATTGAGGGGTGCGCCCAAGGCCTTTCAGATGCAATGACGGAGGTGATCGGGGGGGACATCCGCACTCGGTCCGGCCCAACGAGAAATGTCGGGCCGTGCTAGCATAGAGTTGATGCATACCATGTCGAACTGCATGCGTGCCGGTGTTGTGGCGGCGCTGGTAATGACGGCGAGCGGGCAGATCCCGGCCCGTCGCTCGTGCATCACACTGGACCATCCTTGCCCTGAAGCCGGGGCGAGCTACGGGTTCTCGAGTGCCATCCTTCAGATGGATGGCAAGGGTGATAATGAAGTAGCCGTTGGCGCCCCAGGCCAAGGAGTCGTCTACGTCTTCCATGGTAAGTCCGGCACCTTTGAGTCTTTTGAACAAAGGCGCATCTACACTTCAACTGGCCCTGCTCTCTGTCCGGTACCCGAACAAACCGATGGGTTTGGCTTTCACATGGACCGGGGGCAGCTCGACTCCGACGCTCTTGAGGAATTGGTGGTCTCAGCACCCTGGTCCACGGTGTCCGGATTCACCAACGCCGGTCTGGTATACGTGCTGGGTGGTGCAACCGGGTCCGTTCCCACCCCGCTATCCAATCCCAGTCCCCAGGTCGGCGCCAAGCTGGGAAACAGTGTGGCCGTCGGCGACTTCAATGGTGACGGACTTGCGGACGTTGCGGTGGGTGTCCCGGGGTATCAGTTAGCAGGCCTGAAGCTCGGTGCCGTCTTCGTGTACTTCGGCCCCTTGTCTATGACGTCGACGATTCAGGTCGTGCTCAACCCCAAACCCATCAGCAATGGCTTCTTCGGCGGCCACGTGGATTCCACAGACGCCAACGGGGATGGTGTAGACGAGCTCTACGTCACCGCGATTGGCAACACCTCGGCTGGGGTCCCCCTGGCTGGCCAGGCCTTCGTATTCCCGGGTCCTTTGGATCCGAACAACTCAATCGCTGTGGAGGATCCCACGGCCAGCCCTCTCGATCTCCCCTCTCCCCGCTTTGGCATGCACATGCATGCGCGCGGCAAGTGGCTGCTCATCGGTGCCAACCGCAAGGACTGGAATGGAGTGCACGACGCGGGCATGGGGTATGCCGCTTGCGCTCCGTCGTTTGGGATTGTCGACCTCTATCCCTATCCGAACCCCCGCAATTCGGATCACTTCGGCTATCGATGCCAGGTGGCTGACGTCGTCGGTGATTCACGCCTGGATCTGACGTTCATATTGATGGGCTGGGCACAGCTGAAGAACCGCAACCCGCGCGCCCTCGTCACCTGGGACGGTGCCAACCCCAAGGGGCCACCGACCCTGGTCCGCGAGACCTTGCCCGCTTCATCGGACCACTTCGCCAACGGCCTCTCCAGCGGTCAGGTTTTCCCTGGCGGCTATGAGGAGCTCGTTGTGGGCGACGCCCGCTTCGACCTTCCGGGGATGGTCGACGCCGGGCGAGTGGTGATCTACCTCTATTGAGCGCACGGCTACGGTTTCGATAAGGGGGTAGGTGCGGAATGGGTACCCGGCCGACCCGGACGAGCCCCATCCGCTGAGCCGTGGAAGTTCAATATTGATGGCCCACCGATTAGACGCATGAGGTGGGATGCGGTTACCGGCAGCGAGCCAGAATCCGCATGACGGTTTCACCCGTCCCCCAGCCAGAAGCACCCCATGCCCAACCGGAGAACCCCCACTCGCCCCAATGACCGTGGAAACCAACCGCATTGAGCTAGGTTGAACCCCTCCCCGGCCCGGCCTTCCCCCCTCGAAGTACCTCGCCCATGCCATCCAGTCCTGCCATGCTGCTCGCCGCAGCCCTGTTCACCGCCCCTGCCCTCGCCCAGGTCAGCACCGACATCTTCCCGGCCCGCATCGCGCTCGAGCAGACGGGTGGTGGTTCCGTTGGCGCGACGACCTACGCCTCCTCGACCAAGTTGCTCGCCTCATGGCTTCCTTCGCGGGTACCCCTGGCTAAGTTTCAGCTCTGGTTGACCGACGAGAGCACCGGCGGGCGCACCGATTTCCTCCTGCCCGGCACGGCGGTGCAGTTCCTGTTGGAGGATCTGAAGTCGGACACCCTCTACACGGTCGACCTGCAGCCCATTCTTCTCACGGGCCGCAAGCTGGGTGTCTTGAGTGCGTCGGCCACAACCCCGCGCGAGACCTGGCATCTGAAGGGAACGGGCAACGACTACCAGACCTGCGATCACATCATCGACGACAGCAACGTCCTGGCCTGGCCTTTCCGTTACGGCCCCGGTGCCCCCGCCAACCTCCTGGGCAAGGTACGGCTCTACCACAAGCCATCCTTTGCGCTGGACCCCCGGCCCTCGGTCGCGATCGGCATCACGCCGGGTGTCGCCACTTCTGATCCCGGCTCGGTCTCTTCGTTCACGGCCATCTCGGGTTTCGGCCTGCGTCAGCCTCTGACAGCGGCCTATCTCGTTGATCGTGTTGCTGCTTTCCAGGCCGTGCCCATGACCCCTTCCATGGGAGGCGGCGTGCGTCTGTTCTTCGAGGCCCGGGGCTCGGATGGTCGGACCCGCAACATGTACCTGGACAACCACGACTACTCTCTTGGCCAGGACTTCCATCCCGGTGCCCCCACCATCGTGGAGGACACGGCCGACTACGACACGGGTGGCCCCGCGGAGCCGACCTTGGTCATCGGTGTGGAGGGCAATCCCCATGACCCGACGAGCGGCATGATCGAGGCGCGCCAGTCCAAGCTCGGCTGGCCCACCCTGGACTCCTGGCGCTGGGATGGAGCGGTGGGTTCGTTTCTTGTGCTGACAGGCCAGGACGTCTGCGGCCAGACCAACGACGGCATCTTCCACGCCAGCTGGAACGGGACCGCCTTTGACGTCACGAAGGACGCGTCAGGTTGCGCGCGGCCTATCGCGCTGAACGGTCATGGTCCGGTGGTGCACCATCTCGGCCAGGCCCGCTACAAGGTGTACTGGGAGGACTCGACCAACGGCAACAGCGACAAGCCTCTGCACCTGCTCTATGCGGACGGTGCGATCACGGGCGACCCGTCCGTGGTCGACATCGACGACTTCGATGCCCAGCAGCTGGCGCGCGAGGTCGATTTCCTCTGGCCTGACGGTTCGCTGTTGCAGGTCTGGGACGAGAGCGGCCTGGGCGACCACGTCATCCTGTGCGCGGATGGGACCCTGAACGTGCAGGTGATGTATGTGAACCTGGGTGGGAAGGACAACAGTCAGGCGCCTTCGGCGTCGACGGGGGTGGGAATGGCGATCTTGGTCAATAATT
>MPMD02174012.1_pt1 | contig 21352 bp, 12 predicted proteins | sample 1617291 | NCBI WGS metagenome assembly MPMD02 (sample SAMN05944810, study PRJNA350692) | marine metagenome | biome: marine; feature: ODZ; material: water; isolation source: 120 m water sample filtered on 30 um supor filter | place: Pacific Ocean | collected 2012-04-09 | depth 120m m | reverse complement strand
GCTCCCCTCCCCCATCCAATAATATTAAAAAATAGTACTAGTGCTTGTACCATCCTCCAATCCCCTCGAGCCGCCGCTCGATCCACGTCATGTGACCGTTTTCAAATTCAGCCAACTGCCGATAGAGTTCTCTCATTTCTGGATCGACAGTCGACGAGCATGCATCCCAGTAGAAAGATTCTGCCTGGTACTCGACCGCCAGAACGATTTGCAGCGCCCGCCGGAGGTTCATGGCATTGAATACAAATTGTTCGCCATCATCGAGTTCAAAGGCTTCGATCACATTGGGTACATCTTCTTCAGAGACTTTTTGCGGAACCCCTCCGAATCGTCTCTCATATGTCGCCTCGAGCTGTCCTTTGTGCTCATCTTCCTCATCCGCCATCTCGGCAAAGAGTTTAGCTACGTCCGGCGTGTAGTCGGCGAATAACTCGGCAAAGGTCCGCAATCGAGTTCCGTTGGAGGCCTCGACATCGATCGCCAACATCAAAACCTCTTCGGGTGTCAGTTCGCTGAAGTTCATGCGAGACATGCTATTGCTCCTTTTTGTTCGCGACGTAGATGAACGTCGCGAGTCCCAATCCAAAACAGAGGCCGATGGAACTGGGAAAAAGGTAGTTCGGACTCACAATGAGATTGCCAATCATGAACGGATGGAAGACGCCGCACGTATGGGAGCAGCGGTAGGAAAACCTCCCAGGCTTGTTCGCAACAAAGCTGAACCGCGTGTCCTCACCAGGGCGGACCTCTTCGTCAAGATCGTAACCGTCGAGGTAGAAACCGTGGAGCACATCTTGGCTCTTGAGCGTGATTGTCACGCGATCTCCTCGGTTCACGTTAATAATCGGCGGATCGTAAGCAAATTGGCGGGCCGTGATATGGATCTCTCGTTCGGCAGCCCCGCCACTGTGGTGGGCGACGGCAATGCCGACCCCAGCGGCGATGGTAGGAATCAGCAGGATGATCCCGATCCATCTCCATGAGATGTTCCGGGACATGTTGAAGACGCCGGCTCCGGCAACGACGGCTCCACAAAAACCGACGAGGAACCAAACCCAAACGGGCGAGTTGGCCGGTCCGTGATCGGTCGTTTCCACCACTCCCGACATCTCCAATCCGGTCAGTGCCCCTTCACCACTCGTAGCGAACCCGGAAAGAGCTTTGATGTATGCGACCATCGCGGCGAGATCGCCCGGCGGAAGATGTTTGAACCGATCGGGCATTTTGTCGCCGGGATAGGGCCTACCGGTCTCGACATCCATCACGACCACGGCGGCCGGATTGGTGATCGCCTCGAGCAGATACTCGTCGTTCACCTCGACCTTGCTGTGGTCGCTCAGTTCGACCATGGAACCGTAGAAGGGCCCCCCCTCGGGCGAAACGGCCAAATCGGGCGCTTTCGTTTCAGTTGCTCCACCACCACTCGGGCCGCCCACTCCACGGACAGTGTGACACGTCTGGCAACCGAGACCACGGAACAACTTCATTCCACGAACCGCCTCCACATCCTCGGCAGTTGCAGATGCCGCGCAGAGGGCAACTGTGAAGAGAGCCGCAAAGCGGATGAGTTGCCTGTGAGCAAGCATGGGTATCCTTCGGTATCGTGCTGTGCCACTTTAGAACGCACAACAAGTGCCCGCCCTAAATATGGCTGTTCTTACGTATTGGCATCAGCACCGTCGCTTTCCCCGACCAAATCCCGACGTCCGAAACTCATCTGCCCAAACGAGTTTTTGTAGGGTGATTCGCCGGTCTTCTCGACTTTGCCGACACCCAACTTATAGCGATAGTTATCGCTAAGCGGGTCGGGAACTCGTGGAGCGAGGCTGTTGGCCGGTTCCTTGGTATCGAGGTTGAACATGAAAGAGACACCCTTCTTGACGGCAGGTGTCACCATCGCGACAGCCGTAACGCTACCGCTGGCAAGTTTGATGTGACCTTCCTCCATCAGCGTGGTGAAGGAAAGATCGCCGTCAGGTTTACCGGCACCTCGAACACCTTGAAAACTACTGACCTGCACCGGTACTCGGTCGCTGTAGACTCGCAACTCGTCGCCACTCTCGATCCCTCGCGCCTTGGCGTCATCGGGATGGATCTCGAGGAAGTTCGCCGGCCACCGATCGATGATGTAAGGCCGGCGTTCGATATCGTCGAAGCCAGACTGCCAAATTTCATTGACACGACCGTTGGTGACCCAGAGTTCACCATCCTCCTCCTTGGGACGCTGCCACTCGTAAAAGTCTGCGAAAAGACTCCACGGCGACTTCTGAATGTTGATCTTGCCGCTTTGTGTATTGAAAGCAGACATGATCTTGGAGTGGATCGTCGGTCCTTGCGGCCCGGTATCGGGTAGTTGCACGGTGGCATCGTGCAGTCGCTTGGTGCCGATCAGTTCACCATCCTGGTAGCGAATCGGTCCCTGAATCCCATGTGTGCCATAGGCGCGCAATAGATCGTGCGACTTGACTCCCTTGTTTTTGGCGAGCCAGACCAGCGGGAGATAGTCCTTGCGGCTACCCCGCGTAAAGCGTGCCGCCTCTTCAAAGACATCATTCGGTTCTTTCCAGTCAAAGCCGTCAAAGCCCATTGCCTTGGCGAACATCGCCACGATCTGCCAGTCGGGCTTGGACTCTCCGGGTGGATCGTAAAACTTTGAATAAAGCCGCAGTCGCCGTTCACCATTGGCTCGGGCAAAGTCGGCTTCTCCCCACGTGGCCGCCGGCAAAACGATGTCCGCGATAATGGAGCCGATCGGTTTCCGCAGATAGATATCTTGGTGAACCAGCATCATGCCGCCACTGTCGACCCGCTTTTTAAATGTCTCAATCGCCGCGTCTTTGTCCGTGCTGGTCAACTGATGCGGATTATCCCTGGTAAACTTTTCCAGGGTATTTGCCAAAAATTGTGAACCGGTCATGGCCGTGGTCCAAGTGCAGCCAACAACGTAGGCAAAGCGGACATGGCCTGCTTCGACCCAGCGGTCGAGGTCCAACGGTTTGCGGCGTCGGCCGGGATACTTTTCCGGAGATTTGGCAATGTTGTAGAGGCCACCCGTAATCCCGCCACGCTGGTGACCGCCCAGACGAGCGAGCATCTGGCCAGGCCGGTTGCCGGCACCGCAACAGACTGCGAGCATGCCGAGCGACGCGGTGTTGAGGTAATTGTTCGACCAGTAGTTGCCCTTCTCCATACCGAGCGTCGTCTTCGGTCGCGTGCCATCGGGACGCGGCCGGGCCATCATTTCGGCAGCCTTGACGATTTTCTCTCTGGACACACCGGTGATTCGCTCCGCCTCATCGAGTTCCGCTTCTTTCTGACTGAGAAGCCACTCTCGATACTGGCTGAAATCATTCCCCTGGAGTTTGCCCCAGGTGGTCCGCCACTGCCAACCGGTGTCGCGGATACCACGACCGAAGCCGCTATCCTGCTCCCACTTGCTGGCGGTGAACTTTTCGATCCATTCCTTGTCTTCCCAACCGTTTTCCAGGATGACCCGAATGATCGCCATGTGCAAAACGGTGTCCGTGCCGGGAATAAGGTCCAGGTACAACCCGCCCCTCGACTCGGCAAAGGCGACGCCGGTCGTCTTGCGCGGCAACGCATAGATCAGTTTTGTCCCTCGTTCCTCGACCCCTTTCATGATCCAGGACTGAAAGAGGACCGTCTTGGTCTCGTAGGGATCGGTTCCTGAAATAAACAGGGTATCGGCCAAAGAGAAATCCTCGTAGGCCGCTGCAAAGTTATCGTATCCCATGTCCCGCCACCCCGGCGTGTCTTCAGCGTTGGACGGGTTGTCGTGGAACGCGAAGGCTAACGTTTCGATGTGGCGAAACGCCAGCTTGGTCAGCGCGTAGGTGTTCTCAAAATATTGGTAGGAAAACTGTTTCTGCGCCCATGCGTTCTCGCCATAATTTTCGAGTACGTATTTGGACACTTCCGCCATGATTTCAATAGCATCTTCCCAGGATGTCCGAACCAGTTTGTCACCAACGCGGATTTGCGGGTATTGCAAGCGATCTTTGGTGAGCGTGTTGGGGTTGTAGCACTTCTGGGCGATGCAGCCGCCCCGGATGCTGTGCGTGCCGCCAACGTTCACCACTTTGCTTTCGGCGTCCGGAATGACGATGACATGGTGCTCTTTACCATCCACCAGAACAATATTGTGCATGTTGGGGCTGATCCACTTGCCCGAACTGGCGGGTACCGGATAGTCCGCCCCAAGGGCATTTTCGCTCGCCTTCGGACCACCTTCCTTGCCGACCGGCCAGCGGTAGACTTTGTAGCCGCAGGCCACGATGCAGTAATCGCAGCAGGTCGTGAACACCTCTGCATCGGGCGGAGGCAATGGAACCTTGGACTGTGGTACGTACTCTGCTTGGGGCATCTCAATATTCTCCTTTTACCGGTGGCAGGCTGACTCTCCCGCGGGCTGGCGATTTTACCTTCGTTTCGTTCTGGATCCTAAATGACCGGGGGCAACTCAGCGTTATTGCATTTCCCGTAAATCAAGCCGAGGATTCCGGTCGCGTAGATATCATTGCCATCCACTTCGAGCACCAACTGCGGCAGGCTTTGAGTGGCATGGCCGGCGACCACCATCCCGTGACGTCTGAGGTCGAAGGTAGTCAGATGCAACGGACAGGGACCGAGGATCTTGTAATCCTTCATATATGTCTTCTCTGTTTTGCTTAGATCGCCGCCGACGTGCGTACACAATGTGTTGAAGGCGACAATATCGGAGTCAGGTCCAACACCTCCACTCGCCTCCTCGCCGAGTTTGACGATGAAATTGAGCGAGTTCAGGTCGGTGGCATCGAACGGATAAAAGATCGGCACCGGAGTATCGACTTTGAGGTCACTGAGAGTCGCAACCTTCTTACGCTCGAACTCGGCCACCTCAGCAAGCAACTCCTCACCGATTCCAGTCTTTGAAAACTGGGAAGCAAGGAAAAGCGTCGTCACGGTTGCCCCACCGGAGGCGAGAAGAAACCGCCTTCGCGAGAGGCAAGGGCGATCCGTTGGCGCGGCATGAACTTCTTGCATCGGACTATTCCTCATATTCTTTGGTTTTGCGTTCTTTGGTTTTGCGTTCTTTGGTTTTGTAGAGGCAGGCCAACACCCGCCCAACAGATCATTATTTCGACGTTGTCTGAAAATTAAGACCGGGAGGTTTGGACAGATACACAGTCACTAGTAACGTCTGATCCGCGGTCACCCCCTTGGAAGTTGTCGACCGGATGGTAATGGTGATCGGCAACTCTCTGCCGACCTTCAATGACTCAGCGGGCGGTTGGGCGTTGTGCCAAGTCACGCGACCGGTTGCTGGATCGATCGACATCCCCTCAGGGCCATCTACCAACGACCACGTGACTTTTTCGGGTACTTTCCTTTGCTCGACATCCGCTTCCATGTTGACGACGGGAATCGGGTTGCCAATGTAGGTCTCGCCTCGATAGACGAAGGCCATCGGATCGGGAAGTTTCGGCGGTGTCTGCTCAGATCCCCAAGATGTGAGATCGCCAACCTCCTCACCCGAGAGACTCCTGAGAAAATCAACGAGATCCGCCTTCTCCTTGTCGGTCAAGTTGAGCTTCTCCATCCGCTTCGATTTGTTGTCGATGCCGAAGGTGTACTCGGTCCAATTCTCTCTACCTCCATCGTTGTAAAAATCAACGACCTCTTCGAGCGTGTCGAAGACACCGTTATGCATGTACGGAGGCGTATATTCGAGGTACCGCAGCGGCTGTGTGCGGAACTTTCCAATATCCTCCTTGCGCTTACTGACGAAGTAGAGACCGAGGTCATGTTTCCCATTGCGATATGCGTCCTCGGTTGATCCTTTACTGAAGTACTGGAAGCGATGTGTGATCTGCTGGATCGGATCTTTCAGAAAACTCTCTTGCTGCGGGATGCCAAGATTGTGGTACTTCTGGTCGGTGAACATCGGGCCATTGTGACACTTGATGCATTTCGCCTTTCCCTGGAACAGTGCGAGTCCCCGAACCTGCGAATCATTTAAGGCACTCTTATCACCCATCATGTAGCGGTCAAACGGCGTGTCGGGCTGGATCAACGTCCGTTCAAAAGCGCCAATCGCACGCCAGGCATCGTCGAGCAGCGGGATCCTGGTGCCGAAGATCTCTTTGAACATCCGCACATAATCCGGGCACTGCCGAATCCGCTCCTCCATCATGTCGGTCTTGCCATTGCCACTGAGTCCGGTGTTTGCACTTTTCCCCTGCGGTTCGAGCGCCTTGGCGGACCCGGCCCAAAACAGCTTCCACATGTAGGCGGAGTTCATTGCCGTATGGGAATTGCGCCAATGGGACGTTCCCGGATAACCGCGACTGATGGCTGAGTTCAATCCCCAGCCCTGATCCGGAGCGTGGCAGGTCGAACAGGCAACGCTATTGTCGCCAGAGAGCCTCGCATCGAAGAACAGAAGCATCCCAAGTTGGACTTTGGGATCGTCTTTTCTCGGAAAGCCAATGTCGTTGTAGGGCGTGGCCGGGTCATCTTCCGTGTAGAGCAATTGCTTGTTATCGGCCGGAATCGGAGGCGGTGGTAGCGGCTGAAGTGCCGGGAAGTTCTCGCCATCGAGTGTGACAAATCCCCCGTCGCTACGACGCTCATGTGCGATTTCTGAAAGGCATTCACACCAGTTGGACTCCGACGCTGCAAGGACCGGGTCGACGCCGAGTTTTAAGAGCAGTTGCTGGACGGGAATGTCGGCCGTTGGCCCGGGCGGTGTGAGTCCCACCAGTTGCCGCATCGCCACCCGGATGCGATTGAGCTGCTGCGAATGCTGGCCATCGGTCGAAAGCTGGATCGCCTCAACGGTCGTTTCGAGACTTTTCATCAGCTTCTCCTGCTCGGTGCGCAACTCGCGGATCGCGCCTTGGATCTCGGGCAAGACATCGGTATCGACTTCGATAAGGCGCTTTTTTGCTTTTTGCAGGAGTTCCTGGTTCTTTATCAGTTTCTGAAGATACTGTGATGCCGCTTCCGTTTGAGCGACTTCGAACTCGTTCGCCGCAAGCTTCGGAGTGGAACTCGCAAAAGCTACGACCAAAAAGGCGCCGAAGACGATCGGAAAATAATTCCGCCAATAGGCCAACATAGTATTCTCCTTATAGCTCTCAAAAAACTGTTTTTGTTAGTAGGACTCGTTGCCCACTCATCCCACGTCCTAGGTTCAATTGTGTCTATTCTGTATTTAATTACGTTTCGTATACCAATCCGAAATGACCCCGTACTCAGGAAGATCCTTTTGCGCAAACTGAATATTGATTTCGTCTCCACTGAGACTCTTGAGAAACGCGACCAACGCGGCCTTTTCTTCGTCGTTAAGGCCTAACGGTTTGATCAATGGATCCTTGTTATCCAAAACACTCTGGCCACCACCTTCGTTGTAAAAATCGACTACCGACTCGAGCGTCGGCAACATGCCATTGTGCATGTACGGGGCAGTGCGGGAGACCTCCCGGAGTGTCGGAGTGATGAACTGGCCAAAATTCTTATAGAGCTTCGTCACGGAGAAGTTGCCGGGATCGTTTCTCCAGTTCATGTAATTCGGTGTCCCGACAAACTTGAGCTGCGATCGGAATGTGATCACCCGGAACGGGTCGCTAAAGACTTCGGGGTTCTCAGGCACGCCGATATTGCGCGGTTTCTGATCCGAAAGATATTGGCCACTGTGACACTTCACGCAACCCGCTTTTCCAGTGAACAGGGCCAACCCATGCTTGGCCTCTTCCGACAGGGCGTTCTCATCCCCATGGAGATAGTTATCGAACGGGACATTGCGCGACACGAGTGTCTGCTCAAATGCAGCGATCGCTTTGGTAATCTTTGTCAGGCTCGGCTCGCCGAGGCCGGACTCCTCGTACAACTCGAGATACTCGGGAATCTGCTTCTGACGTTCGAGCATGATCCGGCCATCGGAACTCATAAAGTGCGAATCGTTGATCGAGTCGCGGGCCTGTGTCGCCAAGTCGTCGCCACCGAGTCGACCGTCCCAGTAGAGATAGTCCGCAAAAGCGACGTTGAGGATCGTGGGTGTGTTGCGGAAATAGCGGGTTCCGGGATACCCCGTCGACAACGCATCGCGCGTGGTCCAGCCATCGGCCGGGTTGTGACACTGGGCACAAGTGATGTCGGCATCTCCAGAAATCCGGTTATCGAAGAACAACATCATCCCGAGTTCAACGAGTGCGGCATTGGGAGCCTCTTTGGGAGGCAAAGGTGCTAGTCCGGGGACTTTAATCGGTTTGCTTCCGGCTGGTGGCTTCGGCATGTCCAGGACATACGCCAACGCACGCTGCCTTTTTTCGGCGGGAGTTTTTGCACCGTCGGTAATGGCGGCCGCAGGAGCCGGGGTGCCGATATGGCCGCCCGTCAGAGAGCGAAGCTCTCCTTTCGCAGGAGCCTTTTCTGCGGCCTCCTTCTTGCTCGAACCGAGTGCACGGATTTGTGCCTCGGCAGGAACGAGTCCAAAGGCCGTATAGGCAACGGCTGCCAACAACAACAAACCGAAAATGCGACTGCCACGGCTGCGACGGCGAAGAAGTACCACGCCGGCACCCATCAGCGACAGCATCAAGGCCGAGTCAAACCACGGGAACAACTTGCCACGCTTGGTGGCAAGCGGAGTGTCGTTCGTGATGGGAAAACCGAAGGGTCGCAAGGACGCCGTTCTACCGCCCGGGCTCTTGAGCTTGTAAGAATCGAGGGCCGCAATCCGTTTGTCATCGGCCCGATTACCGGCAGCATGATTGTTGTCGCCGATCACTCGGAACAATCCCCATTGGCCTGCTTCTGCATAAGCCAACCGGTGGCTCGAATAGACGTAGTCTCCAGCGACGCCGAGAGGTCCGCCAGCAACGACGTTCACCTCGAGCGCCTCGGTCGCACCGAATTGCTCAGATTCCAACATTTCGCTTCCCTCCATATCTGGCTCAAGTGCCCATTGGTGGCCCTCGAGGGCAAAAATAGTGTTCTGCTCACTGTGGGCTCCGAATACGTGTATCTTCACAATGTCACCAGCGAGTGCTTCGATGATCGGCGTCGCCGGATCATCGTTGCCATGGGTGGTGTACGCATCTTCCAGATTCAGGTCGTACTTTTCACTTCTCCATACCAGCGGCTCAATCCGGTAATTGACTGCCGCCAAACCGGCTGCATCCCGGACATACGGCATGAACGCGGTGCCGATCACATTGTCCTCGTCCTGGAAGAAGAGAGCGGCATCCCGATAACTGGTCCGACCCGCGTTCTCGGGAAGCGTGTCGTCGACGACCACATCTGCCCGCCACGAGTTCTTCATTGTGATCTCCTCGCCGGTCGCGGGATCGTAATACTCTGAACCGCGCGGGCCAACGATAATAGCACCGTAGAGCCCGTCGCGCTGGTGGCTCGTGACATCACCCCAGTCGGTGACCAGGGCCGCAGTCTCGCCATACGCTGGATGGGCATAGAAGGTATAGATACGGGACTCACCCGGCGCGATTGTCTGATCGCCGGGGTTGTTGCCAACATTGATACCCAACGAATCCTTTGGATTGTAGGCCAACATGTCGGCATGGAATGAAGCCCGACCCTTCTTGAGCCGGTTGGTGAGATTGATCTTGATGACATCCCCCACGTTCACATGCAGCGAAAGGGGATGGAACTGCTTGCCCTTTTCGACGTCGCCCAGTTCCTCATCGAGAACATAACATTTGCCGTTTGGATTCTCGGTGATGATCGACCGGTTCGTACCCTCAACGTTAATGTTCGCGCCATCGATCTGGGGATTCAGATCCATCGGCATATCGACAGCCGAGACGTTGAAGATCTTGACCGGTGCATCGTCCGGATAAAATTTTTCAGCCGATTTAGCGATCTCTTCGCGGCCGGGAAGGGGCTGCAAATTATCCTGCCTTTCATCTTCCACGCGGATAATTCCCCACAATCCCTCACCAAAGTGTGAAGGTCGACCACTGTAGTAGAGATAGTCTCCAGCCTGCTGCTGCACGCCACCGGCAGCCGGAATGGCCAAATCGTAGCGTTCCGCAATCCCCAGGTGGACAGAACTTCTCAACCGGGAATCGGCTGCATAACGTTCCAGCGGGAAGGCATGTCCGTTGACGTGGACCGTGTGCATCTCGTTGCCGGCATGGTCGAGCAACCGAAGAATAATCGGATCGCCAAGGTAGGCACGCAACATCGGTGTATCGGGATCGCCGTGTACCGAACTGCTGAACAGTTGCGAAGGGTCGGGATTGACCGCAAGTCGTCGGTTTAACGGCTCGACCCTTAGGCCGAAGGAACTGCCGGAGGTCCGCTCACCACCCGCCAGATATCGGAACGGTGTGTCCATCAGCGCCCAGGAATCAATGCTCCCGAGCTTGTTGATGTACTCCGGTTCAGTCTGATTCTCGGCCGGTTTCTCGAATACCGTCTGGCTGACGATTCTGTTCTCCGTCCGCGGATTCGAGTCCTGAAGCTGCACCACATATTCGCGGAAACTCCCTTGCACGGTCGAAGACACCGGCTCGTTCGTGTGAATATCAACGATGCTCCCGCTGCGGACCTCTTCACCGGTTACCGGATCATGGTAGGTCGATCCCTTCGGTTCGATCACCGTACAACCGAACAGACCGTGACCCCAGGAGGTGAGCCCATAGGCATGGTCATGCCAGTAAGTAATTCCGAAATCTGAGTCGGCATACCAACGGTAGCGAACGAACTCGACACTGGCGATTTCGTTCGGTTCATGCGCAAACTTCAACGGCTCGTCGAGAACCAGAGTATTTCCCTGAATCGCCTTAATCCGGCGAATCTCGGTCTTTCCAACCTGATCCATTCCAATTCCGATCAAGGTACCGACATGGAATGGCTCGCTGCTCCGCAAGGTGACCTTACTTGTCCCGGCAGCGGCTGCAGCCGTCAACGGCTCGTTCTGCGGCTTGCCGAAACCGTGGTCGTCATCCTCGAGCATCGTAAAGGGACGGACCGACTGCTCGTACGACATCCCGGTGATCACACCATCGGACGCCTGCGTATCGAACTGCACAAAATGAATGTGCATGTTGACTTTACTGGAGTAGAGATTCTCCCTGAAATCGGGAATCTCGTTGGACAAAATGACGTCCGCCGTATCGTGGACATTCATCCGCAACACAAGGGGAACCTTCAAGTCATCGTTATTGCGAATCGCCTCTTCCTCTTCGTGGAGCACGTAGATCTGACCATCCTCGTCCACAATCGGAGCGAGATGACCTTCACCGTTACCTTTCGCCTTGGAAAGCGTGATCGGCAGCTTGATCGCGTGAACATTGAATTGCTTCATTTGACTCGGAGCCGTCTCAATCGGACTGAGACTCCACGGCCCGTTTTCGCCAGGTGCAGCAACTCTCGAACTTCTGCTTCCGTCCGCGTTTCTACGAATCGGTTCGAGGAATGGAGCCGGATTGTGATCGGGGCTGAATGGGGGCCGCTTACCAAAGTGCGGCTTCATGTGTGGCCAGGCCCGCTTGCCGGTAGCTTGGTCGAAGAGCAGGACAGGCCGCTCTCCGGGCTTCTCCGAAGTGGGCGAAATACCGGGGCGATACTTGGGCCATTTGATGTCCGTCTCAGGTTCACCACGATAGAGGGTTTTTCCATTGACCTTCTCCTTGGTCCAATCCCAAACGCTGGCATCGTAGGCCGCAATCTGTGCAGTCTCGTCATCTGTCTTCCCGGGTTTTCCCTGAGGAGGAAGCTGGCTTTCGACCCACTCGTCGATCGAGTAAACGCCCCGCCTCGGGTCGCCTTCCTCGGCGGTGATTTTGAAATCTTTGCCAAACCAACGCATCGTCTTGCCGACCAGTTGGGTCGAGTCGACGGCCGGCTTCATTTTTCCCTTCCGGTCGGGCAACTCTGCAAGTGGCGGCATGACATCCGTACTCGCACCGCCGTTTTGCAGCGTGTTGTAGGTCCGCCAAAAGGCCCACATTCCTGCCACGTAGTGGTGGGGGATATGGCAGTGGTAGAGAAAATCACCTGCGGTCAACTGGCATCCGCCCGAGCAACATTCGATTGTCAGATCGTGTGTTTCTGATGGGCCAATTGTCTGGACATCGACACGGTCGGACGTGGTTCGAATTGGAGGATTCTTGATCGGTCCACCGCTTGCCAGGGCAAAATTATTTGTTCCAAACAGATTCAGATCCTGCTTCAACTGATCCTGACGACGCCAGCGGATCGCGCCACCGTGGAGGTGGTGCGAGTGGAAGACTTCCGATCCACCGTGGACCAATCGCCACTTCGCGGGATCCCCCAGATAGGAGCGGGGAATCGGTGTCGTGGGGTCACCGAAGGTGTAGGAACTGTACCCCATCGATTCATCTTCAATGCCAAAGAGCTTGTGCTGCAGCAGGAGATTGTTGGCGAACGATTCACTTCGATAGTTGATCGCCCGCGTACTCGGTCGGTAATCGTCGGCCATCTGATCCCGCTGTGGAATCTCTTCCTCCATCTTGTCGAGTGGACGGAAGGCCTCGTGCCCCACCTCGTGATAGATGACGACAAATTCGCGGAAGTCGGGGCCTGCAGGATCTTCGATCATGGCCAGCCACCCACTCTTCAATTCCTCACCGGTGTAGGGGTCGAGGAACCGGGAGCCGGCCGGCTCGACCACCAGCGAACCGAACATACCGGTCGAGGCCTGATCGCGAATATGGCTGTGAAAATGATGGACGCCTTCTTGCTGCTCCGGCGTGACAAACCATTCAAAGGTCTTTGTCTCGCCTGGTTGCACGTAGGAGTCGGCGTTCGTTGACGTTGCAGGCTGACCACTTTTTTGGACGACCAGACTGGACCCATGCAGGTGGAGGCTCACCTTCTCTTCGTCAAAGTCATCGCCACCAGTTTCATTTTTCAGGTTGATCACCAGACGTTCGCCCTGGTTCACGCGAATTGCCAGCGGCTGGATCGCGTCTCCCGAGAGGCCGTTGCTCACTGCTCCTGGATCGTGCGGATCGTCTTCGTTGAACCGTGCATCTTCGTTGCGTTTCTCTTCAGCACGAACCTTTTCGACATCTTCGGTTAACACAAACATGTAACCGGGAAAGAAGTCTTGGTATTGATTGAGCGTGATGTAGGCGTTGATGGCACTGATGTTGTATTCCCGAACCGGAGCGTCGGCGGGCCCCTGGACGCCAGCGGTCACCGTCTCGGTCTGGGCCGCGAGCGTCAGTGGAACATCGACGTGTGGCTCGCCACCGAAGTGCTTCCTGCCCGATTGTTGGTACGTACCTCCATAGACCTTTTCGCCCAGCTTGTTTTCCAGATAATTTGCTGCATACGAACCGGCCTTACCGCGTCCAACCTGACCCAGGTTGATCGCTCCGGGAACGTGCTTCCGATTGGCCCTCGCAAGCATTTCTTGTTTCTCTATCTTCCGGAGAGGGTGCGCTATGTCGATCTCGATCGCGTACGGCTCATCTTCAAAGTCATATGCGACTTGGACGACGACGCCTGCTCCATCAACGGCACCGCCTTGCCCCTCCCAATACGAATCGGTCGCATCGGGACGAAGCGCGAGTACTTCTTCGTTGGGTTGGTCGGGATTGAGAATCACTTCCATCTCGGAAACCACCGTCGGCGAAATGGAGCGGCGGTAGGCATCGGTGAAATGGACTGTCACTCGGCCCGATCTTTCGACGACCACTTCATGGTGGATGTTGCCGTGCATCGTAAGCACACCGCGGTGGTGGGGATTATGGTCCGTGTGTGGCTCGAGCGTACCGTCGGGCGACGGAAAATGGTGATGGTCGTGGGACGGGAACAAGGTCCGGAGTAATGCCTGGGCCTGACCACCACCCGCTTCTGCCAAATTGTTGAGCCGGACCAGCAAGTCCTGTTGCTCGATCAGCAGATCCCCGATGGTTTCCTCAATATAGGGCAGCATATCCTCATCCACTTCTTCGGCCCGTTGCTGGGCACGCGCGAGCAAGTCGTTCACGGCGAGGAGCTGTTGGTAGTGTTCTTCGGCGGGGCTCACGATCTTAGGCAGCGGCTTCACCTCCTCATCGAGCCGCATCAGGCTGCCGCATCGCAGCATCTCTGCGCCAAAATAGGGATTGGCGATCTTGCGATCGGCTTGCAGCCAGGAGGCGCCTTTATCGTTAAATGCCATGGGGCAAAAGACTCGGTATAACGGTTTTTCCAATCCGTGCCCAAAACCCTGAACCAATGAGAGCACGCCGTTGGATACGTCTTCGTAATGTTTCCGGAATCCCGCGCTATCTTTTGCGCCTAGGGCGTTTTCAGCAGCTGCCCGGATCGCGCCGGATGTCGTTTGCCAACGGGCCTGACCTTCTGCATCAAATGACGCTGCGTCCACTTTTGCGATGGCACCTGGCAGTTGTTTGAACGCCTTCTGGGCACCCGACAGATCGTCCCGCGCAAGTGCGTCTGTGGCATTGAGGTAGATTTGGTAGGCAGGGCTGAGTTGCGCATTCTGTTCCGTCAATTCAGCGATGATCTCGCGCGAGCCAGCCTTCTTTTTGGACTCGGCGGGCGCCGGAGCGGCTTCCTTTTCGGGCACAACTTCTCTCGCCGTCACGACCGTTTCTTCGACACCCGTTTCTTCAACACGCGGCGCAACGTCTACCGAGTAACCCAAACCGAGAAGCATCACCAACCCGACGACGATTTGCGGGAGGGTCATTCCTTTTCTCATCCACTTGGCTGCTTTACGCATAGTTCTTGATTCCTATTGCATATTAAGTTGAAAGGGCAGTTGCGGCCCCAACGTTATCAGCTTCTTCGCCTCTTCGATGAAAATTCAAAGTTCACGTCGATGGTACCGTTCGCCGCGACAGTCACTTCCTGCTCATGCTCCCCGAGAATCGGGTGCCAAGCGATCATCTTGTAGGTTCCGGGTGGCACTTTGTCGATTGTGAAAGTGCCGTCTGCGGTAGAGAAGGCGTAATACGGGTTGTCCACAAGTCGAAACCAGTTCTGCATGTGAGGGTGCTGGTCGCACTCAAGCTTGATGGCCTTGTAGCCTTTCTTGAGTGCGATCGGCAATTCGAGTTTGCCGTTGCCTTCGAGATCCTGGTTGTGCATGCTCTTTCGCACGCGGCCCTTCACCGCATATGTGTGCGGACTGTGTTTTACAGGATCTAAGTTGTCAAATCGGAGGACTGAAGATTGGGCGATCACCCCTGTGAATGCACCGAAGATGCACTTTTGGGGTTTGATGTCTGTGCCGGGGAACAACTCGTACTCGCCTGTATCAGCACCGCCCCGACCGCCTGGAGGTGGTCCTAAGAGAACGAGGCTGTCGAATGGTTTACCTTCCTTTACCTCTTCGAGAAGCAATACCACATCCTGCAACTTGCCATCGTTGACAGAGACTTCGTACAGTTCCCGATCTTCTTTACCGCATACCTCGGGTGTCTTTTCGACCTTGATCACTTTTGGCGGCCGCGGCTTGCCCACATATGAAACAAAACCGGCAATCGTTCCGCCGTTGTCGACGGGAACCACCTTATAATCACTAACAGCAGACGGTTGGGCAGCCGGAGCAACGGGGGCACGGGGAGCAGGAGCAGCGGCACCGGGAGCAGCGGGAGCAGGAGCGGCGCTTTCGACGACTCCCGGCCCGGGACCAAGTGTGTGTCTCACCAAGACCACTGGTTTCGCTTCTACAAAAAGCGTCGATTTTTTCGCTGTCGCGAGCAGTTGCTCGATTTGATCGAGCTGCCTAGCAACGTCCTGCTGTTGGGAAGCGGGTTGCTCCTTTGGCTGCACGGTCGTCCTAACCGGTGGCGTGGGCGTTGCCGAAACGGTTGGGGATGAACTCGGTTGCGTGGCCGGTGGTGGGACTGGTTTTCCACAACCTACAATCACGACAGTCACTAGAAAGATGGCAAAGAAGCTTCGACTATAGATGCCCATGCTTGATTCCTTTGAGGGCTAAGGACCTGTCGGCCACGGTCGAGAGCCAGGCAGCGGTTACCTGCTAGACTCTCTGGCCGCTGGAGATCTAAATTTCTCGACGCAAAGAGGGAAGGATCGTCGAGGACCTCCACCGACAAATTAATCAGTATCTCTCCTGTTTAAGTTTCACCGCTCTTTCGGACCGGGAATTTTCGGGGAGGGAACGCTACAATTTCTGGCTTTCGAAGGTTTTTGGGAATCCTGTCACGCTGTAGCCAGATTCCCGCCTTTTTTGTAGCCATATTCCTACATCCACAAGGAGTCTATTCCACGCAAATCTGGATGTCAAGGTCTTTATGTCCAATTCCCTCTTTCTCTTTTTCCTACTGGAAAAATGCCCCTTTAAAGACCCATCGGGCGGTCAGGGTTTGACCCCGAATTGGCGATGACGTTATTGCGGTAAGTTCTTACTATATAGAAGGTTCTCGTTCTTCAATTCTCTTCCTCTCGGTTTTCGAGTCCTTTAAATTGCCCGTGAATTAAGGCGTATAACTTGCCCGTGATCGAAGGCGTTTGAACGCAACGGGTTTGGCCGGACCACGGTAAAGGCCCGCCATTTTGAGCAACAGGCAGATGGATCGAACCAAACAGGCAATCCCCCTGAAAGAGGGTTTTTGTCCATAGCCAAAATTCCATCGGCCGATGAGATCGACCGACGAGCTGGGCATCCAACAACCGGATCGGGAGAGGACTGTTTTCATCAAACTTCGCCCGTTTCGTTCTCTTGCCGAGGGGCAGTCCGACCGGACCCTTTTATCAAACCAACTGCGAGGCTTGCAGGAAGAAACACTTAACACACATGAAAACTATTTGGATTTATGGAGCTTGACCTCCATAATAAGGTTCGTATATTGCACGGACTTCATTCAAGGTGGGCACTATCATGATCTCACAAACTGCCGAGTATGCCTTGCGGGCTATCGTTTTTCTGGCAGATCGAAACGATCGGCCCTGCACCAATGCCCGATTGGCAGAAGCCACACAGATTCCTGAGGGCTATCTGGCCAAAGTCATGCAAATTCTTGGACGCGCCGAGTTGGTTTTTGCCCAGCGGGGGCTCAAGGGTGGCTTCACACTGGCCTATGACGCGAACGACATTACGGTTCTGGAAGTTGTCAATGCTGTGGACCCGGTAAACCGAATTCACACATGCCCCTTGGGATTCCACGGAGTGGAACTGTGCCTATTGCACCAGAAGCTTGACGATGTGGCCCGCGCAGCGGAGGAAACCTTTGGCAAAACGACGATCGCGGACATTCTTGCCGTGCCACGGCACCGCCGACCCCTTTGCCCGTTTCCTTTTGAATCGCCCGACTCTTAATGGGCTGTTGCTGCCGCCGTTTTTCACGCTCGCTTAAAGAGCGACATCGCCACTCCGCCCATGATCACTCCGGCAAAGGGATCACTCCGGCAAAGGGATCACTCCGGCAAAAGCCGAGTTGGTTTTTCGGGGATTAGCGTTCACGCGCTGCAATCGAACACCCGCTGCAATCAAACACCCGGACGGTTCCGGCTGTCCAACTTGCGATGACTATCTACTTGCCATGAATCGCATGCTCATCAGCGCTGGTTTTTGCGTACATGTGCAGCGAAGCGGGGGCTGTGTCCTTCTTCAAAACCCGACTTGCTTGAGCAACCTCCAGGGGATCACCATGGATCATCAGAAGGGTCTTGCCCGATTTCAGTTTTTGCTCGTACCAGACGAGTCGGTTCGAATGCACACCCCAACCGAACATTGCGCCCAGCAATCCACCAACAACGGCCGAGGTAGCTGCGATCGGTACCATCAAGACCGTATCTTGCCCACTGGCAAACGGAAGTACACTTGCGCCAGCAAGAAGGCCTACAAATCCGCCGGTAACAGCGCCGACAGCGGCATTTTTTTCCATGCTGTCGCCGAACTGCAAAATCTTTGGCACGCATGCCTCCGACCAAGCGCACGAGGCCTGGCCATGACATGTGGGAGGACACTCGGCAGGAAGAGTGCGGTAACAATGGCCAGCACCCTCGCTAGCCGCTTTTGCAGGTCGCAGGTGGGCCGAAACGAGCGACATCAGTTTTGTGGGAAAACCAGCGAGATCCATCTTCTGGATCGCGGTACGGGCATCGTCAATTTCTTCATATACGGCGACTACGCATTCTTTAGGACGGCTCATAGTGATTTCTCCATCTTCAAGTCATCGCAACACCGAGCGAGCATGTATGACGAGGCTCACCAGAGGTCGCGCAACGGACTCGGAGTTTCCGAGTTTCTTTCAGGCCCAACCACCGAATCCGTTTCGGGGAAGGGTTTCTGAATCGGTCTGTTGTAAAGGTGGGAGGAAAAATACAAAAATGGAAACTCAGGCATTTCCAAAATCTTGTATGAGTTCGTACTGTCGCCAGACCCCCACAACTAACAATGTATTGTCGCTAATACTGGATGTCAAGGTCTTAATATCTTTATCTCTCTATTAATGATAGGGGAAAAGGGCCTCGCGGAGCACTATATGTGTTAGCCCTTGCGGTTGATTCTGAGTGAAAGAGGCCGTGAAAGAGACCGCGAAGAGTCGCAACGAAAGAGGAGACAAACTCACATCCGACGAAGGAAAGCCACCAGGATACTCACGGAAACGAACCCCACAAAGAGAAACTCAGTGATCCAGACCGCCCACAGCGGGCTCTCGGTAGAGCACCGCGCGATAAAGTTCAGCCCACTGGGAAACGGGGGGAACAACAGCACGACAAGAAGAATACCAACGATCCCACAGAGAACGAGCAATGGTATGTGTTCGGAGTGGATACGCATCGTGACTTTTGTAAAAAACAGGATCGAGCCAGCAGCCAGTCCGGCCACCACAAAAAGAACCGCGAACCGCTTCAGGATAAACAAAACACCATCGCCAGATTCCAGTGCCGCGATCCTTTCCCCTGCCCTATTGAATCCGTTTCGCGTCACTCCTTTTCCTTTAGGGTGCCCGGTTCCTTTAGAGTGACAAGGCTAACATTTTCCCTATTAGACACCAGCGTAACGCGGCGGTGAAGCGGGTTGTGGGTTGCCTGAGAGAAAAACCGTTTTGCAAGCGATGAACACTGTTATGAACCTATCCGCAGAAAGAGACGCGCTATGGGAGAGGCAGATGTGAAAAAGGACCCGCTTAGTGTATGGGTCTAGTGTTTGCCATTAATAAACTGCAATTCGAGCAACAACTTTGCGGGTTGCCTCTTCCCATTTACTTTCCGGTCCATTGGAACATGGTGGGATATTAAAGGTTCGTCCTACATGATGCCTCGTACATTAGGCCACCCACGCCTGTCTCAAACTACGGACTCTCTTTTTTTTCTGTTGGATATCCCGGGTAATCCTTCTTACCCGCTGGATACGCGGGATATTGATGACCCCCACCAAAAGGTACCGTCGTTTTGTGAAGATCATGATAAAGACGAGGACGTCGATCTCGCAGATAATTGGCCTTAGATGGGTGGGTCGGTCCGTAGGCCTTGGGCAAAATATCGGCAATTAACAGCGTCGTTTGTCTACGATCGGCCGCCAATAATAATTTTCCGTAAGGATCGGCAATGACCGAGTTGCCTTGATAGAGCCATTTGTCTTTTCCGATTTGTTCGTATCCAACGTGATTGGAGTAAGCGACAAAAATATTATTCGCATACGCAGCGGCAGGGATGAGCAATTTAGAGACATCCGGATAGGGAACTTTAGTGCGATTCCCGTCAGGCATGGTGTAGTAATAATCCGCTGCCGTTGGAATGACAATTAGTTTAGCGCCCTTTAAGGCCAAAATGCGTTGCAACTCCGGAAATTCCGCTTCGTAACAATTTAAAAGTCCTATGGGAAAACCGTTTATTTTATAGACATTGTAAGGCCCATCTCCGGCAGACCAGTTTATCCTCTCGGCTAAGGCAAATAAGTGCGTCTTCCGGTAGCTTTCTAATAGTTCCCCTTTGGAATTAATCAAGGCAATGGCGTCATAGTAATTCAACGCATCATCTTTGCCCTTAGCTTTTTCGGCGTAAGGCAACACAATGGCCATACGGTTTTTTTTCGCAACTGCCTGGGCTTTTTTGATATAGGGACCGTCACTAAATTGAGACAAGTCCCTAGCCATCTTCGGATTTAATGCGTAACCGGTGAGGTATAGCTCCGGAAAGCTGATGATCTGGGCATCAAAACGTTTTGCAGATTCGACCGCACGTTCTAGCTGTGAAAAATTATAGGCCATCGCCTCCTTGCTACCCACATGGTCCCTATTTTGAAATATAGCCAGCCGAACGCCCTCACCGAAACTGGGAGGTTTTGAGTAAATATTCATTCGGTAAACCAAGGCCTTTTCGGCTTTTTCCACCGAGGGAGGGTAAGTGGGCGGTTGGGCTTTTAACGCAAGGGGTACCAACAAACAAATTCCAAAAATACTAAATGTTAGAGACATGTTTTTCATACATCACCTCCGTAGGTTACGCACTAAACAGAGTTAATACGAATTCTGAAAAATTTCAGGGAGCGAACAAAGTTTTCAATACAAATGGAGACTGGCATGATACGCATTCAATGCGGGGCTTTCTCTTGGTGATCACATGCAACGACTTGCGATACTGTAAGAATCGCACAGAGAAACGTCATCGCGAGTTTGCTGCAGCGAGCATTCATAGAACTGCCTCATTAAGAACGAGCGATAAGCACTATCTATCATTGCGGGTGGCAGTCTTTAGCTTGGAGGCGGACATCTGCTCCAAGCTATTTTGCGACCGGCCGTCCCACTACATGTCTAGCTTGCCGTTCTTGTAATGGGTCGCAGACCGCTTCTGACCGTTCACATGCCAACTGGTACTAACGCCATCTAGCTTGCCATCCTTGAAATGTTCCTCTGATTGCTTCTGGCCGTTCTCATACCAGTACGTCGAAAGGCCCTCTGGCTTGCCGTCCTTCCAGTGGGCCTCCGACCTCTTCTGGCCGTTTTCCCACCACACAGTCCAAGGACCCTCTCGCTGGCCATCCTTGAAATGGGCATCAGCAGTCTTCTGGCCGTTTTCGTAGTACACAGTCAAGAGGCCATCTTTTCTGCCGTTTTTGTAATGGGTCTCTGACGACTTCTTGCCGTTTGGATACCACTCAGTCCACAGGCCATCTTTTTGGTTATTTTTTAAGTTGCCTTCTGATTCTTTTTGATCCTTGGTGTGATAGGTCGTGACATCCTTAGCACACCCAACTAATCCAAGTAAGAGAAATGCCATCGTGAGTTTGCTGTAGCGAGCATTCATAGAACTGCCTCAAAGAGTGACATCCCCATTATCCACACTCAACCACGGAGAGAAAGACTGAGGGTAACCGCTCACCCTGTGAATACGCGCTCGATGAAACATCTGATGAAACATCGGCTATTTC
>MPMD02196933.1_pt1 | contig 21360 bp, 14 predicted proteins | sample 1617291 | NCBI WGS metagenome assembly MPMD02 (sample SAMN05944810, study PRJNA350692) | marine metagenome | biome: marine; feature: ODZ; material: water; isolation source: 120 m water sample filtered on 30 um supor filter | place: Pacific Ocean | collected 2012-04-09 | depth 120m m | reverse complement strand
TATCATTTTGTTGAGTTATCAATTAGAGAATGGGATTCTCTACGGTATTGAAGATATAAAAAAAGTGGCATAGATGTCTGCTTATATTGGGACAAATGTGGTGGGGATAGGGAGATTTGTATCAAAACAAATATCTATGCCGCTTTTTATAAGTTATTTATTTTTTTTATATACATGTGAACGATGACAGTATATATCTGCTACATGCTCACCGTAACTATTGAATGCATCTGCGTAAGTATTAAAAAACTTTTTAATACTACTCTTTAGTTGAGTTTTACTCATTTTTCTCCTCCTATTTTGATTCAATAAGAATTAGGACGAGTAGAGAAAATATAACCAAATTTGCTTTTTGCTCAAAAAAGTATTAATAATTAATACAAAACAAATAAATTGTAACATTAAGTCTACAATTTATGAGAAATTGTACGCATTAAACTCATAAGATATAATTCGTTTTACCTAAATCATGTAAGTGTTATATTCAACTTTAGATACGTTTTTAGTGTAAAAAACTCCATTTTTATCTATTCAATTATAAATGACCTTATGAATTGTTTTGTTGGCTTTTTCTGTCTCTTCCAATTCATTACAGCCGGTTAATTTTCCATCATCAAATACAATTTTGCCGTTTATTATGGTTTTATCAGCATAAGCAAAATGCCATACTCTGCTTAGAAAACTTTTTGGACTATGGTGTGTTCCTGTGTATTCAAACCTGTACATCTTTATCATAATAATAGTTTAGAAAGAATTGTTAAAATTCATACTGCTGAAAGTTGTTTTCTTTTTTCTTTATTAATTCTCTGGTCACTATATGTAAATCGCGACTGTAAAATGGTTTTACTTTTTGTTGCTTTCCTGAGGAGAAAAGGTTTATAATATACACTCCTGTTGGTATGTGTTTCTTCAGCTTTATACTGAATGAATGTGTATATTTTGAATCAGTATTTAATAAGTTCAACTTTCCGTTCTGAACTACTATTCCTAAGTTGTTAATAATATTGAAGATATAATGGTCCTTGCCGTTTAAACTAAAATGACCGTCTGTAATTTCTCCTTTTAATTCATCAAGTACATTCAAGTTTATATTATTATAAAATAATTTGGCGCTTAGGGGGGGAGGTTTGGGAGGTTCCCATTCAACAGGCATATAACAAAGTCTTTCAGGTGGTCTTTTTTCAGAGTTTGCATACGTATTTCCATTTAGTATGAAAGAAAGAGTTAAAAGAGCAGCTCCTATCTTCAGTTTTTTACTTAGGAAAAAATCATTTTTGCCTTTCGTGAGAAAAACTAAAAAAGAAATAATAGTAAATATTAATCCAAGTGATATTAAATATATATATACCAACGATAATTTTTTCATAATACTCTTTTCCTGTTAGATTAATCCAGTTTGAAATCAAAATTAAAGCTTTTAGTTTTAAAGCATTTTTCTAGATAGTATAATTCGATGCTGCATTTCAGTTTATGTTTTCCCTTAAGTATATTATATAAAGCGTAGTAGGGGAAAAATATAGAAAACCTGTTATAAGAATCTGTACTGCACTCTTTTTTAATACCTGCTTTATTTCCAAATATTTTATATGTTCCTAAATTTGAGGTCAGAGGTTTTCCTGTCTTTGCAAACGACATAGCTATATAAACAGATATTTTTTTATTAAATTCAACAGGTTTAGTCTTTATTAGTTTAAAGTTAATTAAAAGGCCAGCATCTTTAGAAGATCTATATTTTTTATAATTATATTTCACTTTTATGTCGGTTATTTCAATATGAGGGGATTGTTTAATTTTTTGTATTAGTTCAGTTGTTTTTTGTGAATCAAAAAGCTTGTTTGCTTTATTCAACATATCAATAGCCTGTTTCGAATTTTTCTTTTTCGCATAATAAAAACCCAGTTTGAAATACGGTATATACCAGTTAGGGGCGAGTTTTGAAGCTTTATTATAATATTTTAATGCTTTTTTATTTGTATAATATCTCTCTGCTAAAAAATCGCCTTTAATAATCAGTAAATATGGATTTTCAGGTTCTAACTGGAGAGCCTTGTTCAGTACAGTTAATGCCTTATGATATTTTTTATCTTTAAAATAAATTTTAGATATATCAGCAAGAATTAATGGATTATCAGGGTGTATTTTTAAAAAATTAACAAGGATATTAACTGCTTTTTGGGAGGGTTGAGACAAAGCAAAACATCTTGTAACATTAATATTATTTAGCTCCATATCTTCAAATTTCTGTGCTTTTATGTAGGGCTTTTGTTTTGATTCCAATAGACTTATTGCTTTTTTAAAACTTTCAGCAGTATAATTATCTTTATTTAATATTAAAGATTTATCGAGGCATATTACTGAATTATCATAATCTTTATCATTAAAGTATTGTTCAGCTTTTTTATAGAAATAAATAGAAGCAGGAATTATATAATTTGGTGTTATTGTAAAAGTTTTTGTTCTTTCTTTTTTTGTGTTTACATTTAAAAGTTTAAAAGTAACCTGTTGTCCAATTTTCAATTTATTAACTTCATATTTTAATTCATTTAAGCCATTAATATTATTGCCGTTAATAGATATAATATTTTCTTTAGTTGTAATATCATTATTTTTTGCAAGGCCAGAATCCAGTATATAGTCTATTGGTATTCCAGTATTATTTTTATAATATTTTTTGTATTCATGACAAATTATACCAAAATAAACTGCAGGTTTTATACCTGCTTTAACTGCTTCGTCTATTAATTTTGTTTTATTATATTTTATTTTTGTATTAGTATTTTTATTATCCTTTTCATTTTCTTTTAGTACTGTAGAATAAGAAGTTGAGGAAAAAATAAGAACAATTAAGATAACTGATACCTTTGAAATTTTATGATACATAATATGTTCTATCCTTTCGTAGTATATTAACTATTGGATCAATTTTTTTCAGAGAATATCCAAGCTGTTCAGAAGCAGCACGACAGCCGCCTTTGCACTTACTGTATCGTTTACAATCAGTACAATAATCTGGGATAGTGCTATGCCAAAATTTAACTTTTTCAGAGTTTAAGATATCTTCGATTTTCAATTTAAAGATATTGCCCATAACAGTAGGAGAATGATTGCATAAACGTAAATTACCTAATAAGTCCAGTGTTAATGGCATTTTTTCAAAAACTGATGCGCAGGAAGAAAACTGTATATACGGATATTTATCAGGGTTAAGAACACAAAAAGGAGTACATACGTTAGACGTAATCGTCAAATCGGAATTTTTACCTAACTTATTTGCTTCAGAATATGCTGTGTTAAGTTCATCAAAATCGGGAAGAATTTTGCTGTAATTATTGATAGAACGCCCTCCTATGTTATATCTGTTCAGCATTATTCGTTTGATGCCAAGTGAATAAATAAAATCAATTGTTTCTCCAATAACATTGCAGTTAAGTTTAGTTATTACAGTTACTGCAACTGCTTCTGCATTATTTTTAATAATTTCTTTAACTGTATTTACTGATTTTTTCCATGATCCTTTAACTCCTGTCATTGAATCATGAATTTTACAGGTAGCAGAATGTATAGGTAGTTCAAAAAGGTTTACGCCAAAATCGATGAGTTGAATATAATCTTTTTCATTTGCTGAATTTCCGTTGGTTATTATAGAAACAAACGAGCCTTTCATTCTACAGAATAAAACCAGCTCCATAAATCTTTCAGAAAGAAAAGGTTCACCTCCAGTCATTGTTATTTGATTTACCTTCACTCTGCTGAATAGTTTTTTTAAAGTTTTTATTGCATTTTTGTAAGAGTTTAAATGAGAATAACCAATTTTTCTCCTTTCCCACGGAGTATAGCAATAGCTGCAGTTTAAGTTACAGCTGGTTGTAGCTTCAAATACGATGTATGGCAACGATTTCACTGTTTATCCTGCATAGGAATTCCCAATTTAGTTAAAATTTTTCTATAGACAGCATAGATTTCTTCTTTTAAGGTATTTGTTTTATTAAGATCTATTTTGTTGTTATAAATTCTGACATCATTGCTTCTGCTTGCGGGACTGGCATAGCAAAGGTTGCAATTTATAAAGTATGTTGCAAGTAATACGATCATTACATTTATTTTTTTAAAATGAATTCTCATTTTAATATTCTTTTTTATTGTTACTTATTATTTTTCCAAGAATTTTTATTTTAAATTCAAAACTTTTTGTTGCAAAAGATTCTCTACTGTCTTTTGATGCATCATAGATTTCTACATGCGCAATCAAGTCATGTGAACCTTCTGGTAATGGTAAGGCTTTATAACAGAAAAATAGTTTTAAATCTTTGTAAACAGCATTTATGTATCTTGGATTTATCCATTTTTGTCTTCCAAATTTATCTTCACTTAGATTGTATCCGGAAGGGGGAAGGGGTAAGAGATCTTTGCCTTCTTTGTTAGTCAAGTACACTCTGATTCTAACAGAGTCTCTAACATGCATGAATTTTGTCTTAAACTTAATGTGGATAAAGAAACCTTTGGAGCTTTTATACTTTTCATTTTGTGTAACCCAAACTTTCTCGATTTTAGCTTCCGCTTTTGGAGGCAGACCCTTACTTTCATACCAGAAGTCAAATCTTTTTTCTGAAATAATTTTTGATAAGTCTTTTAATTGTACGATTCCTGTTAGTTCATGTTTACCTTTAGGTAATGAAAGTGCTGTCCAGGGAAAGAATAAGCTTCCTTTTAAATCATCGGCAAGCGGAATAGGGATATTTATCCACTTTTTTACTCCTGAATCTTTATTTTTTGTCCATAATTTATATTCGTCACCTGAAAGTGGGGCTTTTTTCCCATCCCTTGTTTCAATTATAAGATAAATTGCTCCATTACCTACAACTCCGTTAGTCGGCGGACTGATTGTGTATTTAACCAAAATACCTGACATGTTATTCTTTTTGATATTGTACTCTATTTTTATATTCTCGATTTTGGCATTTGAATAAAGCATTGGCGGGGGTGCTTCCTGAGCTTTATTTTCGATTGTCCACTCTTTAATTAGTTTTCCTTTTTCGAACTGAAGCTTTAGTTCTTTCTCATATTTGGAACGATAACCCATGTGAACGTATTTTAGTCTTTTCCCCTGAGGTATTGACACTGTTCCTGAGTACCAGATCGCTTTGACAGGTCCTTTTGAATCTTTGAATAGTTCCTTTAATATGTCAGGTCCATGATTATCACCTTCAAGTACTTCCTTTAAATATAATATTTTATTTTTCAATTCCCATATTGCGACATAACCTCTCCAGCATGCAGTACATCTGAATTTTCCAAAATCTTTTGGACGAGGATTGTCTTTTGTGAAATAGTAATCCAGTGGATTAGTGTGCATTTTGTAAGTTTTTCCTTTATATTCAAGAAAGTCCGGTATCTGTGCTGTCGCAAACATGTTTGCTCTTAAAAAAAATAATATCAGGATTAGAATTACTTGTTTATTCATTTTTCTCCTTTTTTATTTCGGCTTTATTTGCGCTGGAGCTTTTGAAAACATTTCTAACAAGAAGACCATTTTTGGACAACTTCCTATTCTTTAATTCATTATCAGTTTCTGTTATTTTTTCCATAGTTTGCTACATCGTTCGGAACAAAGTACTTTGTTTTATACCAATCCCCAAAATATTTTCCGTTTTTGTCCTGTTTTATGTTTTTTACACGTTTTCTGATTTCCCTGATTGCTTCATCTTTGTTTTTTAAATATCTTTTTTTAACACTGGTCCAGATATATTTGTTATTTGTATTCTTACTTATATTGTATGAGCAATAGTCCATATAATTTGTATTTGTTTCTTTATTTTTTTTTGTATAAACAGTATAACTGTGTTTTTGGACAATAAATGTTCTTTCGAAGGTCTTCGGTCCAGCTTTAAATTTAGCTCCTTTAGCCACTACCTGCATAGATATTTTATAAGTTCCTGGCTTTGTATCTGAAGGCACTTTACAGATTGTATCAAATTCTTTTCCTTCAGGCAGCCATTTTTCGAGATTTACAATTTTAGAGATAGTCAGTGGTTGTTTTTTGAAAAGGTTTGAATGAAATTTTACCATGATTCTAACACTTGAATTTGATGAAAAATCTTTAACTGAGACATAAGAATAAAATTCAGCTTTACAGCCTGGTGTTAATACGCGAGGAAGTATATCAATTTTAATATCAGAAGAAATCTTTGGGTATTTTATTAGGTAATAAGAAGGACGTTTTTTTCCTAATTTTCCTTTATGCATTTCATCGTTTTGAAGCCATTTAATTTTTGGAGTAATATATCTTTTTCCTTCAGTCAGGCTTGGCACAGTAAATTTGAATACAGCCTCGTGGTTTCCGTCTTCCAATTCCATATTTTTAGAAAAGTTACCGATTCCTTGCACATCTCCATAAATATTGAATTTTGTCTTTTCTTCAGCATTTTTAATCATGAAAAATATTTTCATAACCATCTTTTCGCCAGGTCGGTAGCCCCACCACTGATTCAATTTGACTTTATCAATTTTTACCTCAATCGTATTCTTTTCATTTTCTGCAGCCTGTTCGTTGCCAACTTGATTGTTGTTTTCATCATTTGCCAGGCTGCTGAGGTCAACAAGTCTGCTGCTCCCTGTCTCTGTATTAACTTCATTACCTGATGTATCGGACGGTTTATTTTTTCCATCTTCTGCGGTATCAGATGCAAGAAAGCTCAAAAGGTTTTGTGCGTTTGAAGAATCACCGGTAATTGCTTGATTTTGTCTTTCGTAAAGTCTTCGACTGTTTTCCTCATCACCTCCTCTCAGATTAATAAAAAACTGACTTTTTTGACGTCTATCATGAACTTCATCCAGCAGTTCACGTATTTTCAACAGTTTTTTACGCGCTTCAGGGTCAAAATCAGGATCTAAAGTACAACTTCCACGTTGATAATTTCTCTGCCAAGTTAATAGGAAATCATTTAATTCATGCTCTAAATGATAATCTTTTATTTCCTCCTCTGTCATTGGATCAATTCGATCGCTTGCTGTTATTACGTAATCATTCATTTCATGTTCTTGTAAATTGTAATCTTTTATTTCTTCTAGTACCATTGGATCAATTTGATTGTATCCTCTGATATAGTGCTCATAATGAAACTGGTATAAACTTCCGGTAGCTAAGTTTGTTTTTTTTATTGGCGTTAATTCTGTACGAATACGTTCTACAGGTCTCCACCAGTCAGGAAGCTGTCTGGTAACCGTTATTCTTTCTCGGCGAAGTTCTCCCCATCTAGTTCTTCGGACAACAGGTGGTTGAAAGTTACTAAAAGAACCAGGTGGTTTTCTTGGCACAGGCTCAGGCTCTGGAATTCGAACTGCTCCTTCGGTAGATTCAAGGTAGGCTGCTAGGTGAGTTAGAAAGCCAGGTGGAGGCTCTGGGATTCGAGCTGCTCCGGGGGGAGATTCATTATTTTGTTCACAGTAGGCTGCATTGACAATAAAAAAGAATAAAAGAATAATTAACAATTTGTTCATTTATAGTCTCCACAAAAAACTCTATCGTTATCTTTAGAACTTTCGTCTATGGACAGAAATTACTTACTAAAAACAGAATTAATAAAGCAACACCTGTCACTGTTATTTGATTTTTAAGTTAATAATATTGTCTTATTTAATTCATTCTCTTATTTTTTTATATATTTATCTTTTGCAGTTTTTGACTTATCGTTTAATTTGGAAATGGTACTCTTTTTTGCCAAAAGTTTTTTCCCGTAGTAAATAACTATGTTGCATTTAAGATCTTTCTGTATTTCTGAAAGTGGTAAAGCATTATACGGCATGAAAAAATCAGAATAGTTATTATAAGTCTGATTATCAGTTTTAGGTGTAAGTGTTCTTCGAATCCCAACAAGTTTTCCTGGTAGAGTATAAGAACTGGAGTTAGTTTTTATATTTTTATTATCTACTGTTGTTATAAACATATATATTCTAAGCTTTTTCCCTTTTAGATTTGCTGCACTAAAGCTTACATAAGTTCTGAATCCTGATTTAGCGGCTTTACTTGATGAACTTTGAATTTTCTTTTTTATCCATATTTTGTTGATATCAACTTTAGGAGATAAGTCTTCAGTCTCAGTCGATACATGTTCTCTTTGAGTTAATTCGTGTAGACCTCCATTATAATCAATAAAGAAATTTTCAGAGGTAATATATTTTTTTCCTTTATAAACTTTGACTTTGAACTTCATAGGATGGTGTCCTTTGGGGAGATAGAATGCATCAAATGGGAAAAAGAATGAGAGCTTTTGTGATCTTTTTTCAGGAGTTAGCTTTATATTTTTTCTGATTCCGGTTTCTCCACTACCAAAGCTATATTTTTTTATTTTTGTTGGAACAGGTTTATTGTTTTTTCTTAAAGTTATTAATCCATATACGTCAAGATTTTCTGTGTGAGGTTTATTGGAAGTAACTGAAAGATTAAAGCTAATACCTTTCAGCTTATTTTCAACAGCATCATGGTTTGGTTTAATTTTAGATAAAATGATACCTTTGATATTTATATTTTTGTCACCAAGTTCGTCTTTTCCACCATTAAACCACCAATTCTGCTTTCTAGAAGTAATTAGTCTGTTTTTATAGTAGAATTTCAAATCAATTGTGAAGTGATGTTTTTTTACAGGTATATAAAAAATATCATATGGGAAAAAGAATGAAGCTTTTAATTTTCTATAGTTATCAGGAGTAATCTGAACAGTTTTTTTCAATCCCATACTTCCATCTTTTAGAATGTACTTTTTATCAATCGTTGGAATATTTACTTTAGTATTTGTTTCCTTCATTGTTGCAACAATTTCGACTTCTCTAACTCCATACGGCTTTTTAGTATTAAAATTTATATCCAACCTCATTCCACGCCTGTTTTTGCTGTTTGTAATGTCATAGACAGGCTGAATTCTATCTATATAAATATGTGGCAGTTTATTGATTCTCTTTATGATATCTATAGTTTTCTTTAATGGTTTAAGCTGCATAGATTTTTCAAGATATTTTAATGCATTTTCTTCATATCCTCTCTTTTCATACGCCATTCCGGCATTTAAATAGGGAAGATACCAATTTGGTTTGAATTTAGCTGCTTCAAGGCAATAGTTGGCTGCGCTTTTGTATTCACCTGCTTTATAAAGGATCATTCCTTTTCTATTTAAAAAAGAGGGATTATCTGGTTCTTTATCAAGAAGTTTATTTAAAATCAGCACAGCTTTTTTATGATTACCTTCTTCCGAATTGATCCATGCAAGGTTATACTGAACATTTGTATCATTAGGTTTAGATTTAAGAATATCAATATAATATCTTTTTGCTTTTGAGTAACGTTCTATTTTGAAGAGAGAATTTGCTAAATTCAGTTTATAGATATTTTTTTTAGGAAATTTACCTACAACTTTTTCCCATATAGGTACAGCTTTATCGAATTTCTTGATATACATATAAATATAAGCAAGAAGAACGTTATATTTATTGTCATCAGGATTAATCACCAATGCTTTTTTTATTTCCTTTAAAGCAGTTTTATAGTCTTTTCTATCCTTGTATTTTTTTGCATTTCTGTAATAATATTCTGCTGCAGAAATAGAAGTTCCGGGTTTCAAGTCATTATCCAGTTTAGTATTTGGAGCTTTATCAATCAAGTACTGTCTTTTCGAAAGATAAGTAAGTTTATTGACCTTAGAATCAAGAGAGTTTCCATTTGAAGTGACTGACATGTAAGCTGGTCTGCTGAAGAAAATTGTATAATTTCCCCTGTTATCTTTCTTAGTAAAATCAGGTTTTGATAGTTTGTACTTTCTGAAAAGCGCACTTCTTGTAATGTTATCAAAACCCGAATTCTCAAAATCTATCTGAAAGATGTTAACCTGGTCGTTATGGTAGTTGATTTTTCCAAGAAGGTCAGCACTATCCGTTTTAATAATGTACGAACTAATTGAATTATTTTCAGAAATTGGTTTTCCAAGAAGAGATTGCACTTTAGACTTACTTGTTCTATCAGGGCGTATTTCTTCAAAATAATTTGTGGTTTGGCAGGAAGTTAAAGAAATTGTTAATAAGCTAAGCAGGAATAAACTTTTTTTCATTATTATTTTCTCCCAGATTATCGCCTATATTGTTTAAAATGAATAGTCGAATTATTCAGGTAATAGCTTCTTCTTTTTATATCTACTATCATTTTACCCTTCCTCCGATCATTTTGTAAATATCTTTAGGAATTAAAGTTACTCCCCCCTTATACTTAGCAGCATACCCATAACCATGCATTTGAGGTTGTGATAACTTGCTGCAAAGATATCTTATAGCACTTTCTTTAGTGTAAAAAGTTGCTTCTATATATATTTTTTGGTGAGATCTGACATTTCTCTGCCAGCTTTTAGTTGAAGAAAGTCCTCTGTAACCTACATCTTTCATTGATCCGCGCCCACGGTCATAGTAGTATACACACCATGACTTTTTCCTACTTGATGTATCTGTTGTACTACGTGTGGAACTGTTATTTCTATTGTTTGTTGGTATATTTCTACTTCGGTCATCATATTCCTGCTGATTACTTCTAGCCTGTTCACTTGCGTTGGCAAGAGTATCACCAAATACTCCTATTAAATTATTTAAATTTCGCTGGTTTTCATTTTGTTGCCTTTCCCTCCTTCTGTTTTCCTCTTCTCTTCTTTGCTGTTCTTCCCTCTCTCTTCGTTCCCTATCAACTCTTGCTTGTTCTTCTCGGATTTCCTCATCGGAACGGCCAACGATGAAACTTCCTGATTTTGTAAATCTTCCTAAATCAGAATTCGTTATAAACTTGAAATGGTAAGTCCCTTCTTTTGCAGTCTTAGGAATATTTATTGTTGCTATATGAGATTTAGCCCACCTGTTAATAGCTGAATATTCTCCGCCAATAGAGGGAATGTTATTTCCAACAAACGAAGCATGAATGTTTATTTTTTCATTTACTTTAAGCTCAACAGGGATAAATTTTCCCTCAAGAGTAACTTTTTCCCCTGGTTTAATTCTTCCTGGTGTGGCACCAGTGTGAGTTATCCATATTCTTGGGTTATATATATAGAATTTTGTAGAACTACTGTCGGAGCCACCTTTCCAGCGCAGGTTTATGTTTATAGTTTTCCATCCTCTTTTAATATTTTTAGATATATGAAAATTAAAAGTGGCCATATTATCTTTTTTTGATGTAGCTTTTGTTTTTGAGTCGCTTCCAATATCAGTAATATTGATCGAACATGAAAATTCGGCCTTAGCATCAGGTTTAAGTCCATATACTGAAAATGGAACATTTACTGTCAGGTTATCTTCCGGCCAGCATCCCTTATTTTCCTGAAGAGGTTTCAAATAAGCGAAAACTGCTTCAGGAGATTCCAAGTTTTCTTCTTCTACCTGTATAGGTTCATCCTGCTGCTGTTCTGGAACTACTCTAATACCAAAAGATTCTTCGAGAAAACTTTCTATATTTTCTGTATCTTGCGCTTCTTTTGAAATGACTATTAGAGTGGTATTAGTTTTTCTTGAAATACTGTTATTAAGTGTTGCCGATGCAGAAACAAGCTTTATGCCTGGTTTAGTACCTACAGGTACAGTAAAAGTATGACTGAATGGATACGTTCCATTACTAATGTTAATTAGAGTTTTTGTAAATATACTTTCAGTGCTTCCATCTAATGAAACAGATGTAGCCAAGTCGTTGTTATTCTTATCGGATAAACCTGATGCTTGAAATACACCGCTTACTGTTACTGTTCTTCCGGGATATATATTGCTGGGACTTACTGTGAGTCCACTTATAGAAACTGATTCCGTTGCTTCATTATTCTGTCCATGTGATTCTTCTTCAGTAGTTGATTCCTGCGTAGTTTCAGGGATTTCTTCCCTGCTTGAATTACTTTCAACATTCTCATTTTCAGGAACTTTTAGCTTTTCAATTGCCTGTTGTTTTAACGCGTGAGCTTTTGGAATATAATCTGCAAATCCAATACTTATCAAATCATGTTGAAGAAAACTGTTTACAAGTGAAATACATTCCCTATAATTTCCTGATTTGTAGGCATTAGTCGCATTTTTTAATTTTCCTATTACTTCTAATGCAAATTTTGCTTTAGTAATATAGCTTAGAGCACGATTAGTAATACTATTGTAAAATGTACTGCTATCAGGAAATTTAGCCGCCGCTTTACCTGCAATTGAAATACATAAGTTAAAAGTTGCAATTGATTTAGTCAGTTGTCTGTTTTCGTATTCAGATATGCCTTTCGACAATTGAGACCTTAGTCTGGCTTTAATATTATTATCATTTATTCTTTCAATAGGTTTTACAGTAGAAGATCCATGGAGATTAATTTCTGCCTGACCATGACGAGTAACCCCTGAGACTCCGGTAACCTGTCCGGTTATTTCAACTTCCATAGTTTGCTCAGGTAAATCTCTATTAATAACTTCATTAGTGATAGATGGCGAGAATCATTGACAGGAAGAAGCGGGCGTTCAGGTTCTTCTTCGATGATAACTGGTCCAACATTTTCATCAGATATCATTAATTCATCGAAAGGGTCGTCACCAAATGAATCAGCCAGTAGATAATTATAATTTGCTGTAATACACAAGAAAATTATAAATAAAAGTTTTATATAATTAAAACAAGGTTTTTCTTTACCTTTCATTATTTTACCTTTCCTCCGATCATTTTGTAAATATCTTTAGAAATTAAAGTTACTCCACCCTTATACTTTGCTGCATACCCATAACCATGCATTTGAGGTTGTGATAACTTGCTGCAAAGATATCTTATAGCACTCTCTTTGCTGTAGAAAGTTTCTTCTATATATATTTTTTGATGGGACCTGATATTTCTCTGCCAGTTTTTAGCTGAAGAAAGCTCTCTGTAACCTACATCTTTCATAGATCCGCGCCCACGGTCATAGTAGTATACACACCATGATTTTTTTCTTCTGCTGGATGTATCTGCTGTATTAGCTGAGGAACTGTTATTTCTATTGTTTGTTGACGTACTTCTACTTCGATTATCATATTCCTGCTGGCTTTCTCTTTGTAGCCTTGCTCGCCTTCTGTTTTCCTCTTCTCTTCTTTGTTGTTCCTCTCTCTCTCTTCGTTCCCTATCAATTCTGGCTTGTTCTTCTCGGATTTCCTCATCAGAACGACCAACGATGAATAATCCGGATAGTGAATTTCCACCATAATCGGAAGTTGCATCAAAAGTGTATCTGTATGTACCTTCTTTACTGTTTTTAGTGAATTTGTAAGTCACATAAAAAACTTTAGACTCGTTTGATAGTTTTTTTGTCTCTTTGTAGGTAGACATATTACTACCTGAAAATATACCATTGACATTCAGGTATGTTCCGGGTTTCAGTCCTGATACAGCGACCTGAGCAGCAAGCTTTACTGACCCAGGTCTTTTAATCCTTCGAGGAAAAGCGCTGGTACTGAGTAAAACAATTTTAGGTTTTCTATGAATATAAGTTTCTGCTACTGAATGAAATTTCTTATTGAATTTCATAATTGCAGTGACAGTCTTTTGTCCGGTAGAAAGGTTTGCAGGAATAATCCATGAAAATTTTGCTGGATATTTACCGTTTTCAAAATCGCCAGAGTAAGTTTTTGTTCCGATACCAGGACTTGAAACTTTGATTATTACTGGAACTGTTTCATCTTTTTGAAGGCCAAAAATGTTATAACGTAACTTTACAAGTAAACTATCTCCTTCCCAGAGTTCACGGTTATTAATAAACATTGGTTCAAGATAGCCAAATATTTCCTGTTCTTCTTCCTCTGGATCAATTATAACTACTTCTTCTTCATGTTCAGATTCCTCTTCATGTTCTGTTTCCGATATTTCATTAAGTAATCCTGAAGCATCCTCTTCATCATCGCTTTTAACAATAAATGTGTCTGCAGTTTCACTTTTTATAGAGAGAGGACTTCTTCTGTCTGTCCTTTCCAATGGTGTTAAGTGTGCTATAACTCTGTAAACTCCAGGATTGGCATCTTCGGGTATTTTAAATGTATAGCTGAACGGATAATTGCCGTTAGTTATATCCTCAAGAAATTGATCTTCAACTCCAATATTTTCAACTGTTAAGGAAAAAGCAGCAGATGTCCTAAATAATGCATTAAAGTTTTCAAGTGTTACGTTACCACTAATTGATACTTCAGTTCCCGGCAGTAAACTTTTTGGAGATACATTCAGGCTGCTTACTGAAAGCAGTGGTTCTGTATTTATTTCAGTATGTTTTAGCATAGCAAGATATTTATTTATAACAGCAGTCTGATTTTTGAAATAGGCTGGATGAGATTGTTCTTCAATCATATTCTTAAGTTTTAAAAATAGCTGTTTTGCTTCTTCTTTTTTATCCTGATCAAAAAGAGAAACCGCTTTTGGAAGTTCATTGTTAACTTTTCGTTCTGTGACAAATATACATGTTAAAGTATTCTGATGGCTTTCAGCTCTTGAATGAAGGCCTGCGAGTCCGACTTCAGCAGGATTTAAATCTATTATTCTTGAGAAAGTATCAAATGCTTCTTTCAGTTTTAAAAGATTCATTTGGTCAAAAGCTCTGTTGTAAAGTTCTTCTATCAGCTTTCTTTTTTCTTTATTCTGAAGAGCTGTATTTCTTAAAGCATTAGATTGAAGTGTGAGCTCACTTAAGTTCAAATTGTGAAGATCTTTATTTAAAATTTCATTTGCTTTCAAAATACATTGATCATATTGATGATTTTTAAAGTACTCGATAGCTTCATTGTAGATGCTAACGACATCCATGGCTTTTAATGATCTATCATAATAATCATCTGCGGTAGAAAGTGTGTCTGAGTAAAAATTTATTTCTGATTTATCCCTTTTTAGCTTAGCTAAATCCTCTGCAATCATATCTTTTACCTGATCCATTAAAACAGAACATTGTGAGAACTGTTTTCTCATAAAAGCATGGCAGCCTTTTGCAAGAACGGATCTTATCTGCAGCCTTCTGTCAGGGGGTATTACACGAATTGCTGTAGAAGCGCGAGTACCTGCCCTAATTGAAACACCGGCTGGTGGCTTTCCTCCATACTCAATTCTGGGATTAAGCCCTGATACTCTATTTCCATAACGTGATATTTCATTTTGGTAAGGAGGCATAAAAGTTGACATAGTAGCAGTTGCTCCCCTCCTTACAGGTTCAAATTCATTAAGTATTGAACCTACTTCGTAGCCCACGTATCCTGCTGTTCCTACACCTGCAATAAGTACTCCGGCACCCCATGCACCTCCTGCTGCTAGTCCAGCAGCACTTAGGTTATAGAGAGGAACAAGCGTCGGATTAATGTTTGCAAAAGTACCTCTTCCTGCCCTGCCGACTGCTCTCCCAGCGGATCTTCCTACATTTGATAACCTTGAAGCTATATTAGCTGGCCAGGAACCAATAGTCGGTGTTTGATTGTTTGACCATGCATGGCCAAGAGCACTTGCCAATCCGCCAGTTGTTCCTCCTCTAACAAACCTGGCATATTGCTTACCAGTGTTTTTATTTCTCCATATGTCTACGACGTAAGCTTGATCTCTGTGTACAACATTGCCATATTGTCCTGTGTACTCCCAGTCAGCTGCATTCATTCTTCTGTTAACTACTGGAAAGGAAGGACCAGAAGGTCGCCGGGTGCTGCTTCTGGGAGGTTTCTGGTCCCAGGCAGGATTATCTCCTGCAAAAGAGGGTCTTAACCTTAAACCTGCAGTTTCTGCTCCATAATCATCGATTGTTACGCTCTTTACTCCTGATGGTAATGGCACTTCTTGAAAGGTAGGACGTAATCCAAGTGGATCATTGAAGTTAACAGGGTCTGATTTGCAATATAGGTATAAGTTTGTATCAAAAATCGGATCTCTGCTTAAAAATCTTGCAATTTCTGGATTGTAATATCTCATTCTATAGTAATAAAACCCGGTATTTCTATCATATCTCCTTCCGGTAAAAAGGTAAGGACTTTTAAATCCCTCTTTTTTAATTATAGGTTTACCGTAAGCTTCGTAACTGTATATTGATACCTGATTTCCTTTATCATCTGTAACTGCAAAAATATTTCCTAAAAAATCCTGATGAAAGTAGAAGTTTCCATTTCTTGTATGGGCCATCAGTGGATTATCACTGGAGCTTCCATAAATGTAGTAACAGGTTTCATTATGACTCATATCATATTCGGCAACAACATTGATTCCATCGTACAAATAAAACCTTTCTTTATGTTTAGTAATTTCAGAGGCTCTGTTTCCTGTTGGATCGTAAGTGTATTTTATCTTAGCATTATGTGAGTTATCTGAGATAGAGGAAATTCTGCCATCCGTTGTATACTTGAAACTTTTATCATTTAGAGTAGAAAAGGATTTTATTAAGTTTCCTTTGCTGTCGTAAACAAAACTTGTAGTGTCGGAAAGGCCTAGCTGATTGTTGTTATTATATTCATATTTGGTTTTTAAATTTCCTGATGTCTTACTTATTATGTTCCTGCATTTATCCAGTTTATAGTTTACTGTCTTCCCCTGGTGTGTTTTTTCATAAACAAGGGAGCCGTTTGCATCATATTTGTAAATATTATCTTGAAATTCGTTATCTTTTTTCTGAATAATTCTTCCGGTATCGTCATAATTATATGTAATTTCTCTTATTATATTGCCTGAACTGTCTTTAAGAAAAATTTTCTGTAATCTTCCGTTTTTTTTATCATATATTAGGCTTTGTTTAATACCATTTGGGTAAGAGATCAAAGATTGCCCTTGGATTGAGTATGAGAAATCAAAAATTTTATTATTTGAAGCAGTTATTGATGATAAATTATCGTCACTGTTATATGTATATTTTATTGACCTCTCTTCGGGAAGGATCAATTCTGATAATTTCCCTGAATTGTCATATTTATAGTTTAATTCTTTATTTAGAAAAGAATTTTGTTTGGTTATAACATTACTTAATTGATCATATCTATAAGTTAATTGACAATGACTTCCTGATGCAGATATCAAATTGCCTTGGTCATTATATTTGTAAGTAAAACTGCTTCCGTCAGAAAGATTTTTTTGCCTTAAGGAACCATCCTTATAGTAAAAGAATTCAACGAAGGATTTATCAGGATAAATTATATAATTCAGCAATCCTGTTTTACTGTAAATATAGACAGTCGTTTTAAGTGATGGATCTGTTTTTTTTATTAACTGACCTTCTGAATTATATTCAAAAATAGTTATATTGCCTTTTTCATCTGTCACAGAAGTACGGTTGCCGTCAGCATCATAGGTATAAGCTTTTGAAAATCCGCTTGGGTCTGTTTCACTGATTACTCTGTTTAAGGCATCATATTTGAATTTATACTTATTTTGTGCTGAGTTTTCAGTTGAGACTATATTGCCATATAGGTCATAATCATATTTAACTGATTCACCTGAAGAATAAATTATTTCTGAAATAATACCGGCTTCATTGTATTTATATTTTGTATTTCTGTTTAAACTATCAGATTCTTTTACCAATCTGCCATAGTTGTCATAAAAATATTTAATTGAATCATTTCCTCTTGTTTCAGCCTTTAAAAGCTCTGATGCATTATAGTTGTAGCTTATTGAATCTCCAGTTGAATCTATTAATCCAGTAATAAGGCCTCTGTTACTGTATTTTAGTTCAAAATAGTTATCATTAGTGAATTTCTTAATTAGGTATCCTTTGCTGTTATATAAAAATCTGGTTTCACTTTCACTATTAAGTTTTATTTTTAAAAGTTGCCCAAGGTCATTATATAAATAGTTGAATGTATTGCCTAAAGAATCGGTTTCTAAAATAACATTACTGAACTTATTATAGGTAAATGTTTTTTTTATGCCTGATGGATAAATAATTGAAGAAGGTAATTTGGAATTACCCTTGTAAATGTATTTTGTATTTTCTCCTGAAACTCCTTTGAGAGAAACTAACCTGCCAAATTTATCATATTGATATTTAACAGAATATCCCAGTGGATTTATATATTTTAAAATATTCCCGATATCATCATATTCATAAATTTCAAGGCCGTTCAAGGCATCAGTAATGTAAATAACATTTCCATCAAATTCATATACGGTATTAGTTCCGTCAGGATATGTAATAGTTGTTTTTAAATATGAATTATCTGAAGACTTTAAGTATTTATATTTAATTTTTGAATTTTTTCCAATATATTGCTCAATAATTCTATTATCTGAATCATATTGGAATTTTGATGCCTGGTAATCTGGATAAATTATAGTTTCTATATTTCCATTCCCATATTTATATTGAAAAATTCCTGAAGGCTTGATGACCTTTATTAACTGGTTCTTATAGTAAAAATATTTTACAGAATTGCCTAGGTCAGTTGTTATTTCTGATATGAAGCCTTTCCTGTTATATAAAAACTTTGCATGATGCCCATTAGGAGTTTGTATTGTGGAAAGTCTCCTGTCTTTCCCGTAGTTAAGTTTTAAAGATTTACCATTTTGTGAAAAAATGTTAATCAGATAACCTTTTATTGAAAAACGTTGAATAGGAAAATTATTAAGTGTCCTGATCCAGGAATTATCTGAAGTTTTTTTTGAAATTATATCATTTGGATTATTTGTATTTTTAAAAATTCCTTTGCTTGTTTTTGTATATATAATTTCAGGGGAATTAGACACTTTTAAAACTAAAGTACCGTTATCAGGAAAGTTTAAACGAATATCAAAATTATGGTTCCAGCCGTTTCCGAAATTAAAGGGTTTTTCTTTTGAGTTTGGGTAATATAATCTTCTAAGAAATAAAGGAAAAAATCCATCTGACACAGATAGGTCAGTATATGATAAGTTGATTTTACCTGTTCTTAAAGTAACTGCATCTTTAAGATATTTGTAGTAGGAAGTTTTATGTGGTATCGAATTTGATTTTTCTTGTAAAAGTTTTGTTTGCTTATTATCTTTTTTATCTGATACACGTCTTTCAGAACATGCAATAAATACTAAGACGAAAGAAAAAATAATGCCATATTTTAAAAATAATGGTTTTTTGAAAGTGAATCCAATCATTTTTTCATTATCCTAAAAAAGAAAAAAATTAATTGATTTTTACCAATTATTGCCGCAATGATAGCAATGGTTTTTAGGAGAATTAGGAGTCTTTACACAGCCACCAAGGTACACTTTTCCTTCTTCAGCTTTTTTAAGTGTTTTTCTGCCTGGTTTACCATAAACAATTGGGACACCATTTTTCTTGCATTTAGGGCAAATGATTTTGGCTTTTCTTGTTTGTTGAGATGGTGATGTTGACTGCTTAACACTTGACTGCCCCTGAGGCGTATTGTTCTCTGTATTATTGGTTGATTTACTTGCACATCCTAAGAATGTGACACTTAAAATAAGAATTGCAGTATAAAGTAGCTTCATAATTTTACCTCATTTTAGTATTTTAAATTTTAAGGTATTGAGTCAATTAATTCAAGATAAAAAGAAGCAAATTACTACAGATAAAGGATGTTATGTGATTTATTATATTTTATATGGTTGTCTTGAAACGAGTTTTTTTCAGGCATTTTCAATCTAAATGAAAAGGCAGATTTTTTTTGACAAAAATCTGAAAAAGAGATTTATTTTTGGCTTATACGCGCAAGAAATCAATGCGGGAACATCAAGAATTGCAGCAGAGAATCATGAGAAAAAATAGGAAGACTTAAAGTATATAAACTAAGATAAGGTTAGTTCCTAAATCTCTTATGAAACCAGATTTCAGATTCCATAAGAGGTTATTATAGATGGTGCTTTAATTTTACATTATTTGGCTTTTTCTGGATTTATAAGCAGGAGCATTATAAATTATTTTTTCTAAGGTTTTGGATGCCTTTTCTGTCTCTTCTAATTCATTACAGCCGGTTAACTTTCCATCATTAAATACAATTTTGCCGTTAATTATAGTTTTATCCACATAAGCAAAGTGCCCAACTCTGCTTAGAAAACTTTTTGGACTATGGTGTGTGCCTATGTATTCAAGCTTATTCATATTTATCATAAACAGATCAGCGGCTTTGTTTACTTCAAGAGAACCAATATCACTCCTGCCTAACAGGGATGCTCCTCCGTTAGTAGCCAATTTCAAATAATCATATGCTTCAGGCAGAGGATGATTTCGCTTATCAGAAACTAGGTTTTGCAACTGATAAGTCATTCTCGGAAGTTCAAGCATATTTGAATTATCATTGGATGCAGAACCATCTACACCAAGTCCTAATCTTAGACCTTTGGCTATCATTTGCGGAATATCAATAATATTAAAATGTCCCAATGCTACTGGGGCGGGACAGTGAGAAAGCCCGCTACCGGTTTTTACAAGAGTATCTATTTCACTGTCTGTAAATTCCCAGCCGTGAGCAAACCATACGTCTTTTCCTATAAACCCTATATCTTCACACCAGTTTAAACTTCTTATGCCATAGCGATCCAGCATTAATCTATTTTCGCCTTCTCCTAGATGTGTGTGCATAAAAACTTTTTTTAATCTGGCTAACTTAACAGCTTCGATAAATGTATCTTTGCTAGATTGCGAAACATTGCATGGCGCTACTACAATTTTTTTCATAGAATATTCAGATTCATCATGATATTTCTCAATTATTCTATTGCAGTCATTTAAAAAATTATCTGTACTTTCACATAATTCGTTAGGGATTACACTGCCTTCAGACATTGGCATAGTATTAGTTCCCCTGCCTGCATGAAATCTGATGCCAAGTTTATCGGCTGCATCAAACTGTCTGTCTATTAAATTATTTCCTGCATGTTTATTAAAACAGTACTGATGATCAAAAACGGTAGTGCAGCCATGTTTTATTAAATCAGCCATACTTACAAGACTGCTGTAATATATGGAATCAGCATCTATTAGAGTAAAAAGCTGATATATTATATGAAGCCATTCTATCACATCCATTTTAGTGAAATCAAGACCTGGGTTATTTCTTACGAAAGATTGAAAAAAATGATGGTGGGTATTTATCAAACCCGGATAAATGAACATATTTTCAGCATTAATTACTTCTGCTTCAGGTACATTTATATTCTTAGCAATTTGAGTGATTTTCTTCCCTGAAATTAATAGATCATGATTATAAAAAACTGAATCATTACTATCACATGTAACAATTGCTTTCGCATTTTTAATTAAAATATTTTTTGTCATATAATCCTTTATTTTATGTGAATTAATACAGTTATAAAAAAAACCGACTGCTTATATTTGCGCAGTCGGTTTATTTATTCAAATATATTTCTGTAAAATTATTGCATATCCTGATACATAGCCATGGCACCTTTGTAGG
>MPMD02224365.1_pt1 | contig 21532 bp, 17 predicted proteins | sample 1617291 | NCBI WGS metagenome assembly MPMD02 (sample SAMN05944810, study PRJNA350692) | marine metagenome | biome: marine; feature: ODZ; material: water; isolation source: 120 m water sample filtered on 30 um supor filter | place: Pacific Ocean | collected 2012-04-09 | depth 120m m | reverse complement strand
CTTTTGACACCACCAGCTGCAACTCGAACCTCGATCTGATTCGTTACGTAGAACAATACCTCGAAGGGCTCGGGGTCAGTTGCCGGCTCGTACACGACGACTCCAGCAGCAAGGCCAACCTGTATGCAACGGTTGGCTCCCAAGACCGTCCTGGCGTCATGTTGTCGGGCCATACGGATGTCGTACCGGTAGACGGGCAGGCCTGGGCCACAGATCCTTTCTCGGTCGAACTACAGGATGGACGTTACATCGGCCGCGGTACGGCTGACATGAAGGGCTTTATCGCCTGTGTGTTGGCACGGGTGCCGGATATGCTCAAGGCGCCCCTGCAGACGCCTGTGCATATTGCTTTGTCTTACGACGAAGAGGTTGGTTGCATTGGAGTGCGTCGGCTGCTTGATGTGCTGGGGAACCTGCCGGTGCTTCCGGCGATAGGCATCATCGGCGAACCCACCAGCATGAAAGTGGTTAATGCGCATAAGGGCAAGCAGGGATGGCGGGTGACAGTGCGGGGTCGGGCCGCCCATTCTGCCTACCCGGTCGAGGGGGTCAACGCCGTGGAGATCGCGGCGGAACTCATCTGCCACATTCGGCGTATCTATTCAACCGTAGCCGAAACCGGCACAGTCGACGGCGCCTATCGCGTGCCGCATACCACCTTACAGGTGGGGCCGATACAGGGGGGTCGGGTACTCAACATCGTGCCCGACCATTGCGAATTCAGTTTCGAGGTACGCCACTTGCCCGAGGAAACATCGACGGCGTATTTCCAGCAGGTGGCCGAGTATGCGCGAGATGTGCTCGAGCCGGCGATGCATTCGGTGGACGCAGATACCGGGATCAGCTTCGAACTGCTTGCCGGCTACCCAGGTTTGCACACGGCTGTGGATTCCCCAGTCGTTGGTTTTGTCCAGTCACTGCTGGGTGGAGACGGGCCGACAGGAAAAATCAGCTTCGGGTCGGAAGCTGGATTGTTTAGCGAACAGGTCGGCGTACCCTGCGTGGTCTGTGGGCCGGGCAGCATTCTGCAGGCGCACCGGCCGAATGAATATGTCGAAGTGGGTCAGCTGACACAGTGCTGGGATTTCCTCGGCCGCCTGGTCCGATACCTGCAGTCACAGCGGTTGCCAATCTGAAGTGACTCTGGCTGGTTGTGCTTGTGGTCGCGGCGAGATAAAGGAAGATCATGAAGACAGTCTATTCAGAAAAACACAAACTGCGCAATGCCAAAACGGAACTTTACGGCGGCGAACTGGTTGAACCCTTCGAGCGGCCCTCGCGGGCTGAGAGTATCCTGCAAGCGGTGCAATTGGCTGATCTCGGACCCATAGAAAAGCCACTGGAGCATGGCCTTGAACCGGTGCTCAAGGTGCACGATGCTGATTTTGTAGACTTTCTCCAAAGTGCCTGGAACGATTGGCAAGCTGCCGGGTTCGCGGGCGAAGCAATGGCAACCAACTGGCCGGCCCGCCGGATGCAACAGAAGCCGCCGTGCTTCATCGAGGGTCGAATCGGTTACTACGCCCTGGCAGCCGAAACGTCGATCACAGCAGGCACCTGGGAAGCTGCACTTGCCTCAAAGAACGTCGGGCTGACTGCAGCATCGCTTGTCGCCGGTGGGGAGCCGGCTGCATTTGCCCTTTGCCGCCCACCTGGCCACCACGCGGCGCGGGATATGTTCGGCGGTTATTGTTTTCTCAACAATGCTGCAATCTCGGCTCAGTACCTTCGCGACATGGGCTCTGATCGAGTTGCAGTGCTTGATATAGATTTTCATCATGGCAATGGCACCCAGGACATCTTTTACGCACGCGACGATGTCCTTTTTTGTTCGTTGCATGGAGATCCCGAGGAAGCTTTTCCAAATTTTCTGGGTTATGCGGATGAAAAAGGCCGCGGTGTCGGCGCGGGCTTCAATGTTAACTATCCGCTAGCGCCTGGCACGTTGTTTGGCGAGTGGCGGGTAGCACTTGCGGATGCCCTGGCCCGAATCCATTCGTTCGCGCCTGAGGCAGTGGTCGTGTCGTTGGGTGTGGATACATTCGAGAACGACCCGATCAGTTTCTTCAAACTCAAGACAGACGATTATTTCACCACCGGTCAGTTGATTGCTGGGGTTGGCTTGCCGACTTTATTCGTGATGGAGGGAGGCTATGATATTGACGAGGTGGGAGTGAATACGGTAAATGTTCTGGCTGGTTTCGAAAATTGAATTTCTACGCAGGCAAATAGCGCCAGGGGAGACACGATATGCCGATCAAGCACCGCTATAACACCGAAGCGCTTTGGCGTCAGGACCTAGATCACTATATCCACCCGTGGACGGATTTCTCCTCGTTCAAAGAGGAAGGCTCCATGGTAATGGCGGAGTCTGAGGGTGCCTATGTTTTTGATTCAGAGGGCAATCGCTACATCGACGGGATCGGCGGTTTGTGGTGCGTAAACATCGGCTATGCCAATGAGGAAATGGCCGAGGCAATCGCAGATCAGGTGCGAAAAATCGCCTACTATTCGACCTTCACCCACATGACCACCCCGCCAGCTGCAGAACTTGCAGCAAAGCTTGCAACGCTAACCCCGGGCAAACTGAATCACGTTTTCTATGGCACTGGCGGCTCCATGTCTAACGATACGGCGATCCGGATTATTCATTTTTACTTCAATCGTCTGGGTAAGAAAAATAAAAAAAAGATCATCTCGAGAACGGACGGGTACCACGGTAGTACTTACCTCGCGATGTCGATGACGGGTATAGAGTTTGATCACCAGGGCTTTGATCTTGCCCCCGACCTGGTGCACCACATTCCCGCGCCCAATCCGTACCGTCGCCCGGAAGGCATGAGTGAAGAGCAGTTTTGCGACCAGACGGTAGCGGATCTTGAGAACAAGATACTGGAACTTGGTCCTGAGAATGTAGCTTGTTTCATCGCCGAGCCGATTATGGGAGCTGGCGGCGTAATCGTCCCGCCACGGGGCTACCACCGACGCACCCGCGAGATATGTAATAAATACGAGGTGCTTTATATCTCCGACGAGGTGGTGACAGGTTTCGGTAGGCTGGGACACTTTTTTGCATCTGAGGCGGTGTTTGATTTTGTGCCGGATATCATTACCTGTGCCAAGGGTATCTCGTCTGGCTACCTGCCCTTATCGGCAACGTTGCTGTCGGAGAAAATTTACGATGTCATCAGCGTGCCACAAGCTGAAGGCGCACTTTTTACCCATGGTTTTACCTACTCGGGGCATCCTGTTGCCTGCGCAGCTGGGCTGAAGAACATCGAGATCATGGAGCGTGAGGATCTCTGCAGCCATGTCCGCGAGGTTGGACCGTACTTCGAGGAGCAACTACAAACCCTGCGCGAGTATCCTATCGTGGGCGATGTGCGCGGCAGTCACTTTATGATGTGTATCGAGAATGTGGCCGACCGCGAGACCAAGGAGTTGTTGCCTGCGGAAGCCGCCATCGGTGAACGTATTGCAAAGGGCTGCCAGCGCCGGGGGGTCATCGTCCGACCGCTCGCCCACCTCAACGTGCTCTCACCGCCTTTGATTCTCGAGCGCGTACAGATAGACACCATGGTAACAGTGTTGCACGAGAGCATCCGTGAGACCATGAATGACCTGGTCCGCGAAGGGCTGTGGCAGGGTTGACAGCGGCAGTTTTCTACGCCAGCGGCATAACAAAGCGACCGGTCTGTTGATATCCTGTAGCATGCACTGCTGATTCGCCACCGGTGGCACAAATGGTTCTGCGAAAATTCCTGACTGCCCTGGCAGTGGTGCTGGTGCTTGGCATCGGCATCCTGCTGGTCGTAGGCGACTACGTATACCGAACCGGCACAGCGGTTCTTTGTGGTATTCATCCGTACCATCTGGGTAACACCCCGGCGCGTTTTGAAACCGCAAGTCAGGGGAATGGTCCCTTCAAAGGCAGCGGCTGGGATCGCTGGGTTGGCCATGATCTTTCCCGCTGGTGGATTCCCGATATCCCAGTCGAAGAAGTCCGGATTCGTGATCCTGAGCGGTCGGTCACCATAGCCGGTTGGTGGATCACCCCGACTTCTGGAAATTCCAAGGCAACCGTAATCGTTGCGCACGGCATCAACAGTTCGCGACATAACTTCGACACATTGATGCCGGCTACCATGCTAGCGCAGGCAGGTTTCAATGTTCTACTGATCGATCTTCGTGACCAGGGTGATACGACCTGTGAGGATAGCCGGCATTCTGCGGGCCAGGATGAGTCAGACGATATCGTTACCGCTGCCTACTGGCTGAAAAGTGCCAAGGCGATTCCGATGTCGCAGATCGGTGTGCATGGGGTTTCCGGTGGGGCACTGGCCGCCATGATTACTGCAGCCAAGAATCCTGAAATCGCCGCCTTCAGTCTGGAAGCGCCGATCTTTGATTTCAACAAGGCGGCGACACACGAAGTGGAATACCAGGGTTTCCCAGGTTTTCTCTGGCGTGCGGCTTACTGGGCTGCACGGGTGCGCGGCACGGACCTGATGGCATTGACCCCTTCCGATGGCATCAAGCGTATGGGCGAGCGCCCGCTGCAGGTGTTGCACGGTAGCGCCGATTCCCGGGTGCCCTACCACAACGCAACTGATCTTGTGACTTTCGCCAGGGCAATCGGTAAGAGCGTAACCCTGCACACTTTTGCTGACGCCGATCACACCGAGGGCTTGCTGCTCGAGCCGGATCGCTACTACCAGGAACTCGAGCAGTTCTTTTCGGGCGCGTTGCGATACTGATTCTGAGCGGGGGCAGGATCAGGGTCGCACCAGCCGTTAAGCCTCGCGACTCTCGCTGACGCTGTCACCCAGCCGGACCCTCTGTCGCGGGCGGTCAAGTGGTCCATCGGCTATTGCTAACCAACTCGATTCTTGATCTAGATCAGGGCTAGCCCCAGGCCGCTCTCTAGGATAAGGCCCATGTCTGTCAATAGCATGGTTTGATGAAAAAGATCGTCTGGGATTCCGGGAAATTCAGCGTCGGACATGTAGAGCTCGATAACCAGCATCAGCAGTTGGTGGAGATAATCAACAGTTGCATCGAGTTATCGCGCCTGCCGGACCATTCGTCGGTGTCTATGATGAAGTGCCTGATTAAGATGAATAACTACGCGCAACTCCATTTCCGGTGCGAAGAGAAGATTCTGCGTGAGATGGGCTATCCACTGGTGAATGACCACCTCGAATTACATGCAGAGTACGCCCGCAAGATGGAAACCCTGCTCCAGTCAGCGGATCAGGACGACCTGCGGGAGAAAATCTATGAATTCCTCATGCAATGGTTCGACCAGCACATCCTCAAAGAAGACATGAAATACAAGCCGCACATGATGGATAAAGAAGTGTAAAAGACAACCTTGAGTTTCAAACTGATCTTTCTCCCCGCGGCTGCGTTTTCTACCAAGTGCATCGAGTGTATTGGCGGGCTTTGAGAGCATCTACATTCTTCGGCCTGATCAAATACAGGAATCTTGGCAGGCCAGCCGAATCACCCCAGGCAGTAACCGGATCGTTACCCGCCCGACGGGTACCATCTCACCATCGAGGTCAAATGCCGGCAGACTCTCTGTTGGGATTACTGTCACGGTTTGTCCACGGCAGTAACGCACGTATGGTGCGCCGAGGTGATTGCCCAGGTACAGTCGTACAAGTCGCAGCAGCAACAGCAAGCGCGACATCGGCGTTACCGCCAGCACCTCGGCCAGGCCGTCGTCCAATTGCGCTTTTGGTGCTATCCGCATGCCCTGTCCGAAGTGACTGCCATTGGTCACAGCCAGCAAGTACAGGGGTCCCTCGTGCCAATCCCTACCGTCAACTGTGACACGACAGTTGCATGCGTGGTAGCGGAAAAACGCCGACAGAGTCGCCCGCAGGTAGGCCGCACCACTCCGGGTGGCACGGGATGCCATCGTTGAGCTGACCAACCCCGCGACACCGGCCGAGAAAGTGTTGATGCCGTAACGGGAACTACCATCGGGCCAGGTAACTTCCAGTGCGTCTAGCGGACGTGACCGGCTATCAGTAAGCATTCGGCAGGCGAGATCGATGTCCAGTCGCGGGTGTAAAGCGCGGGCAAAATCGCTACCGGTACCAGCGGATATCGGACACACCCGCACCTGTTTACCCAGTGAACATTTGAGCAGAGCATCGACTGCCAGGTTCAGCGAGCCGTCACCGCCGATCACGACCAGCGTATCCGTTGTCGGCGATAGCGCACGTATCAGTTCGCGCTTTGCCTGTAGCGCATCTGGCGCATCGATGATGCGGGCGTCCGTTAACTGCGGCTGCCGCCTAAGCAGGTCCCGACACAGGTTGGGTCCGGCACCGCGGCCGGCCTGGGGATTGACCAGGATGATGTTACGCATGGAACTTGACCCGAGTTTTGCAACCGGGCCTACCGGTAGCTGCACTCAGGACACCACAGGCATTTCAGGGCTGGCTCGGTGAGTCAGGTACTCGGCACCATCTTGGGTGATGACGATATTTTCCTCGTGTACCAACTGGCGCCCCGGGGCAAAGGTCATGCCGGGCTCCAGCGTGATCACGGCGCCGGCTTCGAGCACGGTATAGTCGTCCGGCCGTACCGACGGCCACTCGGTCAACTGCATACCCAGGCCATGGCCCATGCGGCCAACGCTGTTACCGAGAGCCCCGCCGGCTTCCAGCACCGCCCACATGGCCGACCAAACCTCAGACATGGGTACGCCCGGTCGAGCCGTGGCGAAGCCAGCATCAGTTGCCCGGTACAAGGCTTCGTTGGCCCGGTGCGCATCCTCGGCGAGTTGGCCAAAGGCAAAGTTGCGGTCGAAATCGCAGAAGTACCCGTCATAGACCGTGCCGGTATCGATGATGAGTACATCACCCGACGCCAGGCGCTTTTCGGTCGGCCCCATGATGATGCTGTCGTAGCCGCCCGGTCCTGAACCAGCGACCAGAAACGGCGTACTGTCGGCGCCGCGCTGAAGCAGGTCGATGCGCAGGCGCCGGCTGATCTCAATTTCGGTGTCGCCAACAGCCATGTTTTGAGCCAAGGCTGCGAATGCCTCGGAGGTAATCTCACAGGCACGGCGGACTTTCTCAATCTCTGCCGTCGACTTGATAAACCGCAGACTGAGCAGCATTTGTGCACAGTCGGCAACCTCGAGTGAGACCGCATCGGTCAGTGTATTGACATCGGCTACTGGCATACGCAGTACGCTTTCGGGCCCCAGTGGCAGGCCGAGCTGGCCAAAGCGTGTGGGCAGGGCATTGAGCACACTCGTAAGCAGGGAGATGCCATCATCTCCGGGTTGTGGCGAGGGCCAAGTGTGAATGCTGTCTAGCCAGGTGGCCTGCATACCGGCGAGGCCAATTTCCGGGATTACGGCGATCGGTTTACCTTCCAGGGGCACCACCACGAACCAGGGGCGGGTGGGGCTCTCGAAGAACTGGGTGTGGAAGCCACTGAAGTAGCGTACTTCAGGCTCGGTAGTGACCAGTAGTGCATCCAGGCGTGCTTGATGCATTGCCGCCTGGACGCGGCTGGTGCGCTGTTCGAATTCAGCCTGGGGGAACCCCCGTTGCAATGAGACGCTCACTGGCTTTTCCATGGTTAACAAGTTGATAGCCCTACTGCTTCACCAGTTGTCGGTACACCTCCAGGTCAGTTGCACCCTCGGTACCAAAAAGCAGGACATGACTGTTTTGTGACAGGCCGAGCTTATCCGACAACTGTGGGTCTGCTCTGGCGGCGATTAGGCCTGCGAGACCAGCAATAGCCGATTCGCCGGCAACTATTGCCTGATCACCCCAGTTGTTTTCTGCCAGCAGGCGCATGAGCGGAGCAACTGATTCATCGGTGATGGTAACAAAGTCCTGTGCTCCGAGTGCCAGAATTTGCCAGCCCACCAGCGACACTTCGCCACAGGATAGCCCGGCCATCAGGCTTTCTGCCGTGATGGATGCCACCCTGGGCTCACCCGCCAGGGCGCTAAGATAAAGGCAAGCCGCCGATTCGGGCTCGACCACTACCAGTCGTGGCCGGGCAAGGCCGTATCGGCGCCATAAGTCAGCGCAGACCGTGCCGGCAAGCCCGCCACAGCCCCCCTGGATAAACACATGTGTGGGGGTGAGATTGTCTGGCAGTTGATCCATGGCCTCACCGGTCATTACTGTGTAACCGGCCATGACTTGGCGCGGAATCTCCGTGTAGCCGGGCCAGGAAGTGTCCGAGACCACGAACCAGTCATTGTCTTTAGCGTCACGCTCGGCCTGGTGCACCGAATTATCGTAGTGGCCGGTGATTCGCACTACTTTCGCGCCCAATGCCTCGATCGCCCTTTGCCGGCCTTCGCTAACCTCGGCGTGCAGATAGATCACGCATTGGCAGCCAAAGCGTTGCGCTCCCCAAGCGACAGAGCGACCGTGATTGCCGTCAGTGGCGGTAACCACGGTAATCTCGCTGCATATCTCAGGGTAGCGTGAATCAGCGACGTCTTTCAGGGTAACTGTTGTTCCGGGTATTTTCTCGCCCAGAACTTTTTGTAGTACGGTTTGCACCGCATAAGCACCGCCCAGTGCCTTGAAGCTGCCGAGGCCAAAGCGAGGCCCCTCATCCTTGTAATGCACCGAGGCAACGTTGCAGTGGGAGGCCAGGGCCTTGAGGCTGTACAGCGGAGTTGGTGCATAGTTGGCCCAACTGGTGATTGCCTGGCGAGCATTTTCACAAGTTCTTCGCGGCAGTGTTTTTTCTATTGCCGGGGGATAGAGTTGCCCGGTCAATGCCAGTGGGTTATGGCAGTGCTTTGCGACGATGGAACTGGTTTCAAGGGCGAGAGTCTGGCCAGGATGCATTGCGGAATCTCAGATGGTGGGGTTGGTGGCGCAGAAAAGGCGACCCAGCAGGCTGGTGAACCACTCGTGCATGGTCGCCATGTGCACTTGGGCAAGACGATCCTGCTCACCGTGGTTTTGGGCCCCGGGTTTATCCCAGGGCGCTCCCTCGTACTCCTGCCATCGTCTCAATACTGATAGCGTGCATTCGGGATGGAACTGCAGGCCGTAAGCGGTGTCGCCGTAGCGAAAGGCCTGGTTGGGAAAAACCTCACCGGCGGCGAGCGCCTCGGCCCCAGCGGGCACCTCGAAGCCTCGGCCATGCCATTGCATGACGAAAAAATTGTCGGGAACAAAGTCGGCGCTTTGCGTAGCAGGCTGTATCGGATAAAAGCCAAACTCTACGGTGCCGTCCTCTCGCGGCCCTACGTGTGCGCCGAGCACGTGTGCCAGCAACTGCCCGCCGAGACACAGGCCCAGCACGGGAATCTGCTGGGCTAGGCACGTCTCCAGCCAGCAGGCTTCGTCGGCAAGAAAAGGAGATCGGCTCATCTCATCGATGTTCTGGCTGCCACCCAGAATAACGACCCCCGCGACCTCGACCGTGGGACTCGGCAGGCGCTCGCCCGCGAACGGCTGGCACCAGTGGAGCTTGAAGCCCTGTTCTGCCAGCCAGATCGATGCCCCGTTATCCCGCGGCTCGGGGTTGTGTTCTACCAGGATAATTTTCTGTGGCAAGGGTGGGGTGGCTAGCGCTCGATGTTCAATCGGGTAGTTGGTACAGCCGGCCGAATCCGCCGATAGGCTCGTCGATGCCGGCGAGCCTCAGGGTATGCCAGATCAGCGCGTGGTTCGAGGAGGTCACCGGTTTATCCAGTTCCTGCTCGATGGATGTGACCGCCCCGGCCAGGCGCAGGCTGGTGCATGACAGGAAGACCGCATCGACCTCATCCCGGCGGCCAATCTCGAGGATTGCCGCGCGCAGACTCTGGGCCGAGATCCGCGCTACCGTGTTGTCATTTTCCTCGTTGAAAGAGCCAAACACCGGCACTTCGAAACCCCGGGCTATGATGTATTCACGCACCATGCGGTTGACGTCGTCCCGGTACGGAGTCAGTACGCCGATGCGGCGGCAGCCCAGCGCTTTGAAGGCGGCGAAGGCGGCAGTGATCGGAGTGGTGGCTGCTGCTTCGGGCCGTGTGGCGTGGATCAGTTCGAACACCCGCTCCTCGCCGATCACCATCGAGGCTGAGGTGCAGCCGTAGGCCACTACGTCGAGCGGCATGCCGGGCAGGATTTCGGCAGCGCGTTCGCTGATGTGGCCCGCCATCGCTTGCAAGGTGTCGGGGTTGACTGTCGGTGAGTTGGGGATACGCGAGTGGTAGAACGCGACCCCGGGCAGAGTCACGATCTGGCGAAACTCGTGCTCCATGGTATGGTCGGTTGCCAGCACCACCAGGCCGATCCTGGCCCGCGCGGCGATGCCTTTATCCACCTCGAAAGGTATGTGGTTGATGGTGTGTAAACCTGCACTCGTTTCTTGTTGCGTCGGCATCAGTGACCCCCCATGATCGCCGGGTTTATCCCGTCCAGCGGAATTTCTGGTGTTTTGTTGCCCAGCAGGTCGGCCAGAATGCGGGCCGAGCCGCAGGCCATGGTCCAGCCCATGTGGCCGTGGCCGGTATTGAGCCACAGGTTGCCCCAGTGGGTCTTCCCTACAACCGGTAGTCCGGTGGGAGTCATCGGCCTCAGCCCAGCCCAGTATTCGGGCGCTGAATAGTCGGCGGCCCGGGGCAGTATTTCTCTGGTTGTAGACAGCATGCGCTTGAAGTCGCTCGGTCTGTGGTCGGTGTTGTAATTGCCAATCTCTGCGGTGGCAGTGATCCGAAACCGCTTATCCATCGGGCAATAGGCTAGCCAGTTGTCCTCGTCCAGGCCACCCAGGAGCGGCGGGCGGTGACGGGCGTCTACCGGCAAAGTCACCGAGTAACCCTTAACCGGGTAGATAGGCAGTTTCAGGCCGAGCCGCTTGACCAGGTGTGGACTAAAAACGCCGAGCGCAATCACGAACGCATCTCCCTCAAGGGTCCCACCGGATGTTTGCACTGCAGAGATCTGGCCGCCGTTGGTTGCAAGGCCAGTGACGCTGGTCTGCATGCACAATCTGGCGCCACCTTCCCGGCATTTCTGGGTGAGTGCGAGGGCGAACAACCGCGCGTCACCACTTTCGTCGGTCGGAACAAAGAGCCCCCCGGCAATATGGTCGCGCGCGTCAACCAGCCCGGGATCCCGGGCAACCAGTGCAGTGCGATCCAGCGACTGAATATCAAGACCCTCGTTGCGCAAAATATCGCTTTTTTCGGCGGCAGCATCAAAGGTTTTCTGTGAGCGGTAAAAGTAGATGAGCCCGCCGCTGTTATGCGCGAATTCGAAACCGGTTTCTGCGATCACCTCAGCAAAGCGCGCCTGGGAGTAGATGCACAGCCGGGTTTTGCGCCGGGTGTTGATGGCAGTACGCGCCTCGGTGCACTGGCGAAGAAAGCGCATGATCCAGCCCCACTGGGCGGGGTTGACAGCGGGGTGAAAGCGGATGGCCTGGTCGTTGCGCCACAGCGACTGCAGCATGATTCGAGGCGAGTGGGGTGAGGCCCAGGCGTATGAGTGCCCCGGCGCGATCAAGCCGGCGTTGGCATGGCTGGCGAAACTTGCCGGTTCGGCGGCGCGGTCGACCAGCGTGACCTGGTGGCCGTCGCGCAGGCACTCCCAGGCGGCGGTGACGCCGATGATGCCAGCGCCGAGGATAACCACGCGCATGATCTGTCCCGGGTGTTGCCTTAGTTAAGGGCCGCGATCACCGCGATCTCGACAGTGAACTGGGGTGTGGCCAGCTTTGCCTCCACGCAGGCCCTGGCCGGCGTCGCACCCGGAGCGACCCAGGCATCCCAGACAGCGTTCATCTCGCCAAAGGTGCTCATGTCAGAAATCCAGATGGTAGCACTGAGCAACCTGGACTTGTCGCTGCCGGCCTGCGCCAGCAGGCTGTCTATGCGCTTCAGTATGTCCCGGGTCTGGTCAGTGACGGGCTCACCCGGTGCGTCCAGTGCGACCTGGCCCGCGGTGTAGACCGTATTGCCGTGGATGACGACCTGGCTCATGCGCTCGCCGGTCTGGAGTCTTTGAATACTCATGGCTCATTTTCCTCTTCTGAAATATCGAGTCTGGCAGCTGGCGTCGCTTTATTGGTGCAGCCGGATCAGCCGTACTCTGTTCGGGATACTATCGGTCATTGTAGCCCGGCTTGGCTCATTTTTTTGCGGTTTCAGCGACAGCCCTTTTCCGGCTAGCATTGCACCATGGCTTTTAGGGAAGTGAGAATGGTATGAAACTCTGTATTTTTTGTGGCTCCAGTAGCGGTGATCGGCCAGGCTACCTTGCTGGTGCAAGGGAACTTGGTCAGGCTATTGCCGGGCGTGGCTTTGGATTGGTCTACGGCGGCGCCCAAGTAGGGTTGATGGGTGCGGTTGCCGATGCTGCGCTGGAGGCCGGTGGTACCGTAACCGGGGTGATTCCACAGGCACTGATGGACAGGGAGTTCGCCCACCCGGGGGTGGAGGATCTGCGCATCGTGTCCTCGATGCATGAGCGCAAGGCATTGATGGCCGGGTTATCGGATGGGTTCATCGCCCTGCCAGGTGGTATCGGCACACTTGAAGAGTTGTTCGAGGTCTGGACCTGGGGCCAACTCGGCGAGCATCATAAGCCTTGTGCACTTTTGAACCTCGATGGGTACTTTGACCGCTTGATCGCGTTTCTGGATGAGGTGGCGGCGGCACGATTTCTCAAGCAGCAGACCCGCGACATGCTTATTATCGCCTCGACACCAGCCGAGGTGATCGATGCCTGTCTCTCCTACCAGGCCCCGGTCGGGCACAAGTGGCTCACCGGGGGAAAGACCTGATCCGCCGATATCGTTAAAGACCAACCGTGCTGCAAACCGTTTCCGTGGCCTCGTTACCAAGTTGAAAATCTGAGTAAACCTACTTGGTGCTAGGGCTCGCGTTTACAGAAATTGTCCCACTGGCTACACTGAACTCATGAGGGAGTCCCACTATCCGGCACTACCAACAGATGGGGGAGAACAAAGACGTGGCTGACCAAGATACAGAAAGCGCGAGAAGTTACCAGGCTGAAGTTCCTGCGCGCAATGAACCCTTTTTCCTTAAAGGTTCAAACCACCTTGACTGGGGACTGCAAAATCGCCTGTCGCAGATTTTTAATCCCGGGTCAGGCCGCACCGTGATGCTGGCGTTTGACCACGGCTATTTCCTTGGCCCGACCAGTGGGCTCGAGCGCATTGACCTCAATATTGTGCCACTCACGCCGTACGCCGATACCCTGATGCTGACACGGGGCATCCTGCGCAGCTGTATCCCGCCCACCTATACCGGTGGTATCGTTTTAAGATCGAGCGGCGGTCCCAGTATCTTGAAGGAATTGTCCAATGAGGAGATCGCTATCAGCATCGATGAAGCTGTTCGGCTGAATGCTGCAGCCATGGCAGTGCAAGTGTTCATCGGTGGAGAATACGAAACCAAGTCGATCCACAATTTGACCCGCCTGATCGACCTGGGCAATCAACACGGCATCGCTACCTTGGGGGTAACTGCCGTCGGCCGCGATCTGGTACGTGATGTGAATTACATGCGGCTTGCGACCCGGATCTGCGCAGAGCTCGGTGCAACGTACGTTAAGACCTATTTCGTTGAACAAGGGTTTGATACGGTAGTTGCATCCTGCCCGGTTCCCATAGTCATCGCGGGTGGCAAGAGGCTGCCTGAGCGGGAAGCACTGGAGCTTGCTTTCAACGCGGTCGACCAGGGTGCCTGCGGGGTTGATATGGGCCGCAACATCTTTCAGTCCGAATGCCCGTTGGCCATGATCCAGGCTGTGCGCAAGGTAGTACACGAAAATGCCAGAGTGCAGGAAGCCTACGATTATTATCTTGAAATACGCGATCAGCAGGATTCTCAGCCTTGAGAATGACTTGTGACTCGAAGTATCTGCTGTCCTGTCGGCGGCCCGCGGCTGCTTTTGGTTAATGAAAAACCGCTGGTCCGATCGCGATGCCCAAGCGTTGTTGTCGTATTACGGCGAGGATTACCCGCGAGAGCTGATTCTGCGTAGCTATTCAGGGCGGCTGCTGGGCGCAGAACCTTCCCTGGTACTGCACGGTGGTGGCAATACCTCCCTTAAGGATCACTTCCCAGATGTATTTGGTGAACCGGCGCCGGCGCTGTTCATCAAGGCATCCGGTTTTGACCTGGCAGCGATTGAACCTCAAGACCACGTAGCCGTCGATCTGCAGCGGCTGCAATCACTGCAAACGCTTGCGGCCATCTCCGACCAAGCAATGCTGAATGAACTCTGCGCCAGCCGCTTTAACCAGAGTGCACCGGCCCCCTCGATCGAAACGTTGGCGCACGCGCTTCTGCCAGGCCGTTTCATCGATCATACCCACGCTGATGCGATTCTTGCATTGACCAACCAGCAGGGCGGGGCCGACCACGTGCGCCGAGCGCTCGGGGAAGAGGTGGTGGTTTTGCCTTATGTGCGCCCGGGTTTTCCACTGGCGCGGCAGGTGGCGGAGGCATTGCCCAAGGTCCCGCAGGCCCGAGCCATGGTCTGGGAGCACCATGGCATCGTTGTCTGGGGAGATACGGCCCGGCAAAGCTATGACCGGATGATTGAGTTGGTTTCCCGAGCTGAGCAATATCTCGCTGAGGCTGCACCGGCACGGACTTATTCACGTACCGACGAATCCGCCGAAATCTCGGACCGCCGTCTGGCTCGGCTCGCGCCTGTTCTGCGTGGCCTGCTCGCAGCCTCGACCGGGGACGACGGCCGCCCTTACCGGCGTTGTGTGTTGCAGCCTCTGGTCGACGCCTGGACAGCCGGTATCCTGGCGGGCGGGAGCCGTTCTCAGCATGTCTCGCCACCACTGACCAGTGATCACCTGATCCGAACGAGGCTCTTGCCGGCGTGGGTTGAGGCACCTGATTTTGATGACGAGCAACGGCTGCGATCCCAACTCGAAGAAGTTTTGGCTCAGTATGCACAAGACTACCAGGACTATTTTGAACGCCACCTATCGAGGCTACCGACCACTGCTACAGCCACTGATCTGCGGCCGCGAGTGGTTCTGATTCCCGGCCTTGGTGCCTTATGTGCCGGCTCGGATGCGGCAGCTGCGCGTATTGCCCGGGATGTCACAGCGCACACCCTTGAAGTGAAAGACCGTATCGCCGCTATGGGTGGTGTTTACCGGGTGCCAGAGGAGGAACACCTGTTCGACATGGAGTACTTGCCCCAGCAGCAACTCAAGCTTGGCGACGGCGAGCAACCGCTGACGGGCGACGTGGTCATGGTGACCGGTGCAGCCGGCGCAATCGGTTCCGGAATTTGCAGCCGTCTGCTGCAGGCGGGCGCACATGTGGTGGCAACTGACCTGGATGATGCTGGTCTCCAGAGTCTGGTTGGGGAACTGTCTGAGCGTTATGGCGACCGCATCATCGGGCTGCACCAGGACGTATCTGAGGCCGAATCAGTGGCTGCAAGTTTTGCCGAAGTATGCCGGGTCTGGGGCGGTATGGACGGGCTGGTTATCAACGCAGGCCTAGCCCATGTTGCTACGCTGGAAGAGATGGATATGGAACATTTTCGCCGCCTGGAACGGGTCAACACCGACGGCACGGTGCTGCTGTTGCGGGCGGCGGCTGGCCTGTTCCGGCGTCAGGCTACGGGCGGCGATATCGTTTTAGTATCGACCAAGAATGTGTTTGCCCCTGGTGCTGGTTTTGGTGCCTACAGTGCAACCAAGGCCGCCGCGCACCAATTGGCGCGAGTAGCCAGCCAGGAGATGGCCGCCAACGATGTTCGGGTCAACATGGTTGCCCCGGATGCCGTCTTTGCCCAGGGTGAACGCCGTTCAGGGCTGTGGGCTGAAGTAGGGCCGGAGCGAATGCGTGCACGCGGCCTGGACCAATCTGGACTAGAAGAGTACTACCGTAACCGCAATTTGCTGAAAGCCAAGATTACGGCAAGCCAGGTCGCAGAGGGTGTGCTCTTTTTCCTTGAGCGGCGTACGCCCAGCACCGGCGCCACCTTGCCGATTGATGGCGGCTTGCCAGAGGCAACACCCCGGTAAATCGTATTGGTTTTCAGATAATCGACAGGTAAGATTGCACGCGGCTTCCCGGCCTAGACTGGCCCAATCCCGAAGGTGGCAACGAGCAACAGCCCGCGAGGATCCCACTGATGCAAAGTGCCGTGCAGTCTCCAGAGATCAAGCACTTCCAGGGGTTGCTGGAGCCAGCCGGTATTCGCCTGGATGGTCCCAATGAATGGGACGTGCAGGTCAATAACCCTGACCTTTTCCGTCGCGTTCTGCGTGATGGCACCCTGGGCCTGGGTGAGGCGTACATGGACGGCTGGTGGGACTGCCAGCGGTTGGACGAGATGATCAACCGTGCGTTTCGTGCCGGCCTGGAAGATCGGGTGCGCAATAATTTCCGATTTCTGGTTTTTTTCCTTAGGTCTCGCCTGTTCAACCGGCAAAGCCGGAACCGGGCCTTCCAAGTTGGGGAACAGCACTACGATATCGGTAACGACGTCTTCGAGCACATGCTGGACCCGTACATGAATTACAGCTGCGGCTACTGGGACAAGGCCGAATGCCTTGCGCAGGCGCAGGTGAATAAAATGCAGATGATCTGTGAGAAATTGGGTTTGGAACCCGGCATGCAGGTGTTGGATGTCGGCTGCGGTTGGGGTGGGCTGGCCCGCTGGATGGCTGAGCATCATGGCGTCAGTGTTACAGGCATCACGGTCTCAAAGGAGCAGGCACAACTGGCAGGTGAGCGCTGCGCCGGATTGCCTGTCACGATCAGGATAAAGGATTACCGCGACCTGCAGGGGCAGTTCGACCGAATCGTCTCGGTGGGGATGTTCGAGCACGTTGGGCAGAAGAACTACCGTACTTTTTTTCGCAAGCTCCAGTCGCTACTCAAAGCAGACGGGCTTTTCCTGTTACACACAATCGGCGCCGGGCGGGGTGGATTTGCCACCGATCGCTGGATAGAAAAGTATATTTTTCCGAACGGAGTAGTGCCGCCAGTTGCCGCTCTGGCGCGGCATGCCAGCGCGTTTTTCACGATTGAGGACTGGCACAACTTCGGTGCTGATTACGACCCCACCCTGATGGCCTGGCACCGCAACTTTAACGCGGCCTGGCCAGCGCTGTGCGATCGTTACAGCGAGCGTTTCAAGCGCATGTTCGACTACTATCTACTGGCTAGTGCCGGCACCTTCCGTTCGCGGGAGGACCACCTGTGGCAACTCGTGCTTTCGGTGGGGGGTCTTGCCGGAGGTTACCGGACCCCGCGCTGGGCAGTATCGGCAGGTTAGATTCTACAGACCAGCCTACCAGCCACCACCGCCACCACCGCCACCACCGCCGCCGGAAGAGCCGCCGCTGAAGCCGGAACTGGAGCCGGGTGGGCTGGCGGCGGAGGCGACCGTTGACGACAGGGAGCTGCCGAGGCTGTTGCCGAAGTTGGCCGGATCGTGGGCATCCCAGGAGCTGCCGTGATACCAGCGCGGTTGGTACGCGCTGTCTCCGCTTTGGGCGGCGCGAGCCAGCACCTCGCTGAAGTTCTTGGACCATTCTTGTTCGACATCCAGAGCCAGCGCATAAGGCAGGTATTTTTCGTACAGTTCAGGGGTCTGTTCCGGCGGCGTGAGCATGTTTAGTCGGTCGGCCTCAGCAGTGCCAAGATATTTTCTGAATCCTTCTATCTCATCCATGGTCTTACGGCCAAGGCGCGTAGGCGCTTTGAGGAGAAAGTAAAAAAAAGTGTTGATACTGAAAAGGAGTATCACAACCAGTGCAAATGCCAAATTAATCTCTCCAATAAATGAAAATCCGAATTGCGCTGTGACGACGAATCCAGAAACCAGGAAAACCACTCCTGCAATCAACCGCCTGCCCTGCTTCCAGAGCCTGCCCGCCTGCAACAGAAATACCGACAGAAAAATCATAGGCATACCAGAGAGCAGGAGTTGTTCAGGTTCGGCAACGGCGATGCCGACCAGCATGATCACAGAAATTGTCAGGCCCGGTATCAGCCACTTCAGGTTCTGGAAAAAGTAGGTTGCGTGGTACTCGTCCGAGAGTCGGGACTTAAGTTTTTTTCGCGCACTTGAGATGGCCTTGTGGTTAGTATTATTCAGACGAACAGCGCCCGTGAGACTGAGTAAAGCTTTGTAGAGCGTTTTCTCGCCGAAAGACAGGATATCGCTGCTGCCGGAATCGTCGCGCTCAATTATGGTTTCGTCGTTGTCAGGTTGCCGGATGCGAATCCGGCCTTTGACGGCCATGCTGATCAGTGCGACAGCAAATACGCGGTTGTCAAACCGCATCTTCAGAATGTAGCGGACTGCGGCGGGCGAGAGCCCATCAGGAGGCGCAAAACGGGGGATAATGACTCCTTGCTTAGGGTCACGGCCGACAAAATGCCAGCTGGCGAGGTAATACAGCAGCAGTAACGCCAATCCTCCAGCACCGATGACCAGGGCTAACTGATCACGCAGGAAAAAGCCGAGGCGCTCGGCGCGACTGGGCGCATCCACGTGGTACTTGGGCCAGCCGACCACCACCGTGATCCCCTCACCAGGCGCGAGTGCTGCGGTAGTGGCAAAGCGCACCATGCCCTCGCCGGTTAGCTGTGCGCTGTAGGCGCTGGTGCTAGACCCGGGCGGGCCGGTATAAGCACGAAATTCGATCAGGCTCACGGGTACGGTTGCCGGCAACTTGACCCGGACCGTTGCCTGGTCGATAGAAAATGGCCAGTCGTTGCCGGTAGCGTTCCAGTAGAGCTCGTCGTGCGTATCGAAAAAACCGATCTGCCGGTTGCTGCGATAAGTCAGGGTGTAAGCATATTTTCCGGGTTGCAAGAAGGTGTTGCTCTCCCCGACCTTGACGCGGACCCCGTTGTCGAGGTCACCGATGTGATGTGGCTCCGGCAGGCCGTCTCTCGTCACAGACAACAATTCGAAACCGACTGTGTAGTTGTTACCTGCGCGGTCGCGGTAGCGGGTTGGAAAGTCGCGGTATATACCGCGTTTGATCTTCTTGCCTTCGGCCAGGACCGTGATGGTCTCTGTCACGGTGAGCGTGCCGCTTTTCTCTACGGTGACCAGGCTCTCGAACGAGAGAATGCGCTCGCTAGCGAGTGCTGCTGGTGTAGCGGCGAAGGCAGCGAGAAATACTGCCGTACGCAGGAGCCGGCCGGGCGCCCGCATCGTTAGAACTCGACGCTGGGAACAGCCCTCTCGGTAGCCAGTTCGATCTCGAAGAACTCGGCTAGCGGGAAGCGAAAAGCACTGGCAATCAAGTTGCTGGGAAAGGACTCGACCAGGATATTCCAGTTTCGTACGGTGCCGTTGTAGTATCTGCGGGACAACTGGATCTGCTCCTCTACCTCGTGCAGCTTGTTCTGAAGGTCGAGGAAGTTGTCACTGGCTTTGAGATCTGGATAATTTTCAGCAACAGCCAGCAGGTTGCCGAGCGCCTGGGAGATCAGCGTTTCCTCGCGCGCCGTTTCGGCCACGCTCGTGTCGTCCGCCCGCCCGGTTCGGGTTCGGGTTAGTTCATCCAGCGTCTCGCGTTCGTGACTGCTGTAACCCTTGACGGTTTCGACCAGGTTTGGGATCAGGTTGTGACGGCGCTTGAGCTGGACATCGATGCCGCTCCAGGCTTCGCGCACTTCGTTCTTGCCCCGAATGAAGCGGTTATAGATCCAGATTACCCACGCGACCACAAGGATCGCGATCACCAGAACTATGCTACCTGCACCAATATCCATCGTCCGCCCTCCAGTAATCCCATTGTAATACTCTCGCCGGGGTAGTGCTGGGCAAGGGCTCCGGCAAGGTTTCAGACTGGGCGAATCCAGATGCGATTGTCGTGAAAGGCGGCGCCGCCAACAGGTGCAACTGGGTCGGCTCCGGTCAGTGCGTTAATGCCTTTGCCGTCGGCAAAAGCGTAGTTGGGCCAGATGCCCTCGACGATTACTACCCCGCGCTGTACGCCGTCAAACAGTTGCGCCTGGATGGTCACCTGGCCACGTTCATTGCCAAGGTGAATCTCATCGCCGTCCGCGACTTCCAGTTTACGCGCATCCTCGGGGTGCAGCATCGCACTGGGAGACCGCTCACGGCGACTGGAGGTGGGTGACTGGTTGAAGGTCGAGTTGAGGAAGTGATGGGCTGGTGCTGTCACTAGCCGATAGGGTAACTGCGTATCTGCTTCCTCTATAACCGGCCAGTGATCGGGCAGGGACGGCATCATGCTATCCGCTGGCCCGAACCCTTGCGGAGTCAGCGCATCCCAGTCAGGAGAAAAATGAAAGCGACCGGTCGCATGAGCAAAGCCATTCAGATAATGGGCTTTGCGAAACTCTGGTTGGCAGTCGATCCAGTGTTCGGCCTCAAGTCTCTCCAAATTGCCCCAGCCAGAATCCTGCAGTGTCTGGTCGATGAGTTCACGCGCGCTCATGGCAAAGCCCGGGTGTTTTGCACCCAGCCGCCCAGCGAGCGCACAGATGAGTTCATGGTTGGAGCGGCAGCCCGCGGGTGGTTCGATGATCTTCGGGCCGAGCACAATATGCTGCTGGCCACCACCCTGGTAGACATCATCGTGCTCGAGGAACATGGTGGCTGGCAGGATTATATCGGCCATCCTGGCCGTCTCGGTCATGAATTGCTCGTGCACGCAGACGAAAAGATCCTGGCGGGCAAAACCTTCGTGCACCTGGTTGAGGTCCGGCGCTACCGACATCGGATTGGTGTTCTGGATCAAGAGCGCAGTCACCGGGGGGCCGTCGCCCAAGGCCTGCGGGTCGCCCGCCAGTACGGCCCCAATCCGAGACTGGTCCAGCACCCGTACGCCGGGATCCAGCGCATCCAGTCCTTCGATCAGGGTTTTGTCCCAGTGGTAGATTGCGTGGTTGCTGGAAAACGCGCCGCCACCCTGATGGCGCCAGGCACCGGCCACGGCGGCCACTGACAGCGCTGCATGCATGTTGGCTGCGCCGTTACGCTGGCGGGTGAAACCGTAGCCCAGCCGGAAAAAGGTCCGCGGGGTGGTGCCGACCATCGTGGCCAGTTGCTCTATAACATCTACCGGGACGCCGGTGATAGCGCTGGCCCAGGCCGGGGTGCGCGTGGCAAGGTGCGCCTCCAGTGCCTCCGGGCAATCGGTGTATTGGGCGAGGTAGTCCCGGTCGGCATGGCCGTCGCGAAAGAGTAGATGCATCAGTGCACAGGCAAGGGCGCCGTCGGTGACGGGCCGCACACAGACGAATAGATCAGCCTGTTTTGCCGTGGCGTTGCGGTAGGTGTCGACTGAGACAATGCGTGCGCCACGTTCGTGCCGGGCTTTGAGCGCATGGGTTATGGCGTTGATCTGGGTGCTGGCCGCGTTGGTACCCCAGATGATGACCAGGTCCGATTGCGCCATTTCGCGCGGGTCGACTCCGGCCAGGCGGCCGGTGCCGGCAATAAAGCCATTCCACGCCGGGGTAACGCAGATCGTCGAGTACATGCCCGAGTAGCGCTTGACGTGGGCTAAACGGTTGATGCCATCG
>MPMD02474636.1_pt1 | contig 21587 bp, 15 predicted proteins | sample 1617291 | NCBI WGS metagenome assembly MPMD02 (sample SAMN05944810, study PRJNA350692) | marine metagenome | biome: marine; feature: ODZ; material: water; isolation source: 120 m water sample filtered on 30 um supor filter | place: Pacific Ocean | collected 2012-04-09 | depth 120m m | reverse complement strand
GCCGCGCGGGCCAGATGACCGCCTGGATGATCAAATCGACCGGCAGACCGGCCGAAACGGCCGATAGTTCCGGACCCTTAAAATATTCTTTCGTGTCGACCGGCCCCGCACCGATAAAGTGACACGCCGTACAATTCGCCAGTGACGAGTTGAAGACCAATTTTCCCGCCTCCACGTCACCGGCAACCTTCACCTCTTGGGCTAGCTCGGCAACAAACGCCGGATCGAACTCCATCTCCCCGACCGGCTCGATCCCCATCGCCCGCTGTAGCGCGGCTGCCAGTTGCGGCTCGTCTTTGCCGGCCGCACTGAGCCACCGGGCAATCGACTCGGCATCGCTTTGAGAAACGTCCTCCGAATCGATCACTGTTGCCAGGGCGGCGGTGCTTCCTCGACGCTGCATCAGAATTTCCAAAATCCTTTTTTTCCCCGCTTCATCGGCAGATGCATAGAGACTCAAGCCAGCGCGGAGTGCCGCATCCAAATCTCGCTTGGCGAGCGCCGCCAAAGCGGCCTGGGCAATGTCCGGCTCTTCGTCACTCGAAATAAAACGGCGGAACCGCTCGGCGGCATTTTCGGGCGCGAGCGTCTCCATCGCCCGCATCGCCACGGCACGCACCTTGGGTTGGTCGCCCGCATCGAGTAGGGCGTCGATCGGGTCGAGCAGGCCGGTCTGTCGCCACGCACCGGCCAGACGGATCGCCGCCATGCGGACTTGTGGATTCTCACTCTCCAACATTGGCGAAAGCGACGCAGTCAGATCGACTTCCGGTACAAGCCGCCGCTGCTCGGCAACCTGGCTCAGTCGCACAAGCAGTTGGGGATCACTCCGGGCCGCCTGAAACACCGAAAGAAGATCCTCTCCGCTGCCGACCTCAGCCAGAAGAAGACGCAACTTCCGCCGCATCCCCTCTTTAAGCGTTTCGCCGGAGAGCAGCATGCGGATCTGCGGAGCGATCCGTTGACCGGTCGTTCGCAGGGCGTAGACCAAATGTTCGGGGTCGGCAAACACCGGTTCGCCCGACTCAAGCGCCGCAATCCAGTGCGGGGCCAGCACCGCCGTACACTCACCGAGCGCATGTTTTTGGAAGCGGTCCATCTGCCGGTCGAGCGCGCGGGCGGCAATGCCCATCGCTTCTGCCTCAGGGATGTTGCTCGCCGCCACAATCGTCTCAAGCCTAACGCGAGGATGCGAGTCGGCAATCGCCACCTGCAGTATCGCCAGCGGATTCTCCAGCCGGTCGTGCCAGCGGCCCACGACCCGTACCGCATAGCTGCGGAGCTTGTGGTTTTCCGAAGCGAGCAGTTGTTTGAGCAGTTCGGGCTTCACGACTTCGTGATCTTCATACACCCCGAGCGCTTCGTAGAGGTGATGTTCATATTCCGGATCGCTCGCATCGAGCGATGCGATCCACGCCTCGAGCGCGGCGGTCACTTCTGCGGCCTCCAGGTCGCTCAGCAACCGTTTGGCCTGATCGCGATGGAAGCGGACCGGCGAGGCGAGCTGCCGACAAAGGGCCGCAGCATCCATCGCCATAAAATCCGGAATTTTCGCCAGCGGACGGTTCTTGGCCGTCACCCGCCAGATGCGACCGTGGTCCTTGTCGCGATCGGGATGACGGAACGAGGCCTGATAGTGGCCGATGATCGGGTTGTACCAGTCGGAAATATAAATCGCCCCATCCGGTCCAATCTGGATATCGACCGGACGAAAACCGCGGTGTTCGCTCTGCAGCACTGGATCGCGATTGACCGCACGATGCCCTGAACCGTCGGGCGTGATCTGCATCCTGTTGATCAGGTGTCCATAATATCCGGCGATCAGCAGATCCTCGCGCATCTCCTCCGGCAGGTGGGGCGAATCGGCATAGGTGATGATCATGCTCTTGATCGGCGTGCTGCCGATATCATCGGGCCGTTGCCAGCGGCCGCTGTGCACCATGTTCGAAAGCATTTCACTAACCATCGCGCCGCTCCCGCTTTTGATCAGCGGTGCCCCCCAGCGGTCGAAGGCGATGCCCCAGGGATTGGCGCCCGAGCCACCATAAAAAGCGTCGAGCTCCCGCCGCCGCGGACGAAGCCGCCAAAAGCCGTACTCGTCGAGCCGTTCGATGCCCCAAGGGGTTTCGACCCGCGAAAACGTATGGAGCCCCTGGCAGAACATGAGCTCACCGCCGGGACTCCAGGCAAACGAATTGATGTTCTGATGCGTATCGCCGGTGCCAAACCCGGTAAAGACCACTTCGCGGGTGTCGGCCCGATCGTCTCCATCGGTGTCCTTAAGGTGCACCAGTTCGGTCCCTTCACCCAAGTAGACCCCGCCATGCCCCAGGGCAAATCCGGTCGGCATATCGAGCTTGTCGGCAAAGATGGTCGTCTTATCGGCCCGACCATCGTTGTCGGTGTCTTCCAGAATCAGCAGCTTATCGTCCGGCACATCGTCCGGCTCGAGTTGCGGGTAGGCCCAGGTGCAGAGGACCCACAGTCGTCCCCGCGGATCGAAGCGGATCGCAATCGGATTGGCCACAGAATCGCTCTCATCGGCAAACAGGTTGACCTCAAATCCTTCACCCATCTCAAAAGTCGCCATCTCGCTCTCGGGCGTAATATCCTTTTCCGGTTTCTGGACACTTTGTGCAGCCGCAGTATCTAAAGAAACAAACAGGAAAAGCGAAGCGAGCAGCAGACGGTCGTTAATGCGAAACATGCGGTAACTCTTGCAATCTTTCAAGGGTTCACTTTCCTGGCCGCCGCCTGAATTTCGACTTCCGACTGATCGATCGGCGAGGCGATCGACTCGACCGCGGCGGGGAACCAGCGGACTTTGAAGTCGCGATGGTCGTGACTGCTCTTTACAAATTGTCGGTTGCCGTAGAGGAAGGCCCAATTGGTCGGTCGCCAGTACCGCATCCAGAGCTGGTTCTTTGTCAGAATTTTCTGTCTCAGTCGCTCCGCGTCTTCACCCAGTTGCACTTCGGGCCAAGCGGGCTCCGCCACAACGGAAACGGGCTTTGATTTTTGCAATCCCTCGGCCAGGTGACCGGCCGCCCACCAATGCCCGGTCGCTACGAGGTGTGCGCCATCGCCAGTGCGCGGCTGTTTTGCTTTTTCACGCGATGCGGCAGCATGCAAGTCGACGAGGTCGAGACGCTTTTTGCGGGCAATATTGCGAATCGCCTCCGCGTTCTTAGCCAACCGCGCGTTGCGCACCGGAAGGTCGATGCCCAATGCAAGCGGATCTTCAAACGGAACGGGCGTTACCAGCACCAGGCGATGCGCATAGGGCTGAAGTTTTTCGACCAAATCCGCATACGCGTTGGCAAACGCCTCCGGCGAGCGGGAAGCGATCGCTTCGTTCTGGCCCATCCAGAGCACAATCGTATCGGCTGCAATCCGTCCGCGATGGTCGGGATCTTCGTTGGGAGGTGCGAGCCCCCCGAGAAAAAAATTCCTCGGTCGCTGCTGGCGATAGACGGTGTCTGCCTGCCAGGCGAGATTCCGGATGCGGGGAGGCGCCTCGGGCGTCGTTGCCGCGAGCAGCGTTTCGAGATAGCCGTACCGCTGCATCTGGTGCGCGTTGGTCCCGCCGAGGATCACAATCATCGGGGGCGATTTTTCACTCGGCGACTCATCGCTGCGCGGCAAAAGCCCCCGCACGGCACCGGGCAGATTTTCGGCCGCCGAGAGGGGCATTGCGGCCAGGAACAGAGAGATCCCAAGGCAGAGCAATGCCAAAACAGAGGAACAACGGGCAGGGTACCGGCAAATAGTCACGGGAGATGCTGTTTTCATCGGTTCGGGCGGGGGGGCTGATTGCACCCATCATAGACCCTCACCGCGATGCCGACAACGATCCAATGGAGCGAAGTGGGACAACATGCTCTGGAAACATCGAGAGGCGCCGATCGGATTCGAACCGATGGTGGCGGATTTGCAATCCGCTGGCTTAGCCACTTGCCTACGGCGCCAACTGATTTGGTGGGATAACTTAGGTACTTCATTCGGGTGGGTCAAGTGGGACTGTCCGAACATCCACTGTGAGAAAGGCGGAAATAGGCAAATTTTTCGGATTGTCCCACATTACCATCGCAAGAATTTTCGCCTTGTTCTGTGCCCATCGGTGATCGAGTGAAGTTTACCCGCCGGATCGCTCGATGGAGAAAAGAGATTCTGACCTTTGTACGCTGTTGCGAAATTGAAAGGCTCCCGGCGATGAAATTACTTGACGCCATTCGGCATCGATTCCACATGCGAAGGGCAGCGCGGCTGGCCATTGAGGTTGCCAGTAGGAGCGAGGAACAAGTCTGGAGCCGGGTCCGCAAATTTATCTTTGAGATGGGCCCCCATGAAGCACGAGGATACGTGCGTGCGCGCGCCACCGCCGTGATCCGCGACCAGATGCACCTCACACTCACCAGGCGCCACAACCTACCTGAGCGCGTTGTGGCCTTGATCGCTGAGTTGGCCTGTGAACGGGTCGTCCATCTGGTGCTCGTCGACTTCCTCTCGAGTGGCAAAACGGGACGTCGCGCGGCCGCCTGAGAGCACCGCATTTTTCTCAGCCTGCCTTCTTTTCTGGTAAACCAAGTCTCCCAGAGAGCGGGCCTCGTTGCTGCTCTGCAGTCCTAGGGGTAAAATGTCGCGATCCGGGCAAGGCCCCCGATGCGCGACAGTCACAGAGCCTTTCGCAAAGTGGATTGATTGCCCTTTGTACCTGCTGTCTTTTCTTCTGGAATTGAGCCGTTGATGACATCCGCTGATACAACTCTCGCCATCCCCGCTCAGGGGGCCATCGATGTACTCGCACTCGGAGCGATCGTACACCGCCTCGATCCCGGCGTCGTTCCATTCCACAAGGCAACCGAATGCCAGATCCATATCAGTGGTGGCGAATTCAATGTCGCGGCCAACCTCGCGAACTGCTTTGCAAAGCGAACGGCCATCGCCACGGCCATGGTCGATCATCCCTTGGGAAAACTGGTCAGCGAGCGGGTCCGGGCAATGGGCGTGCGGCCCTTCTTCAAACAATTCGCCAACAACGGCGTGGACGGACCGAATATCGCTACCGTCTATAGCGACCGCGGCCAGGGCATCCGGCCACCGGTGGTATTTTACAATCGCGCAAACGAGGCGGCGGCGATGCTCAAGGCGGGAGATTTTCCCTGGGAGACTATTTTTTCTGAGGGCGTCCGGTGGTTCCACAGCGGTGGGATTTTTGCAGCCCTCTCCGCCTCAAATCCGGACTTGATTATCGAGGGCATGCAGGCCGCCAAGGCCGCCGGTGCGGTGGTCTCGTTCGATCTTAATTTTCGCAACTTGCTCTGGAGTCATTCCGGCGGTCTCGACACGGCGCAGCAGACCTTGCGGCGAATTGTCGAGCATGTCGACGTTCTGGTAGGAAACGAGGAGGATCTGCAAAAGGGGCTGGGATTTTCCGGCCCGGACGTGACTTCCGATTCCAAACTCGATCCATCCGTTTTTCTGAGCTTGATCGACGAAGTTCAGAAGGAATTTCCTCAAATCAAAATCGTGGCCACCACACTTCGCGAGGTCCATTCCGCCAACCACCATAGCTGGAGCGCGGTGGCCTGGACCGCCGGGAAGCACTACAGAGCACCCCGGTGCGAGTTGGAAGTCCTCGATCGCGTGGGCGGCGGTGATGGTTTTGCATCAGGTTTTTTCTACGGCCTGCTGGAGGGGATGCCGGTGGAAGAGGCCCTTAAATTTGGATGGGCGCACGGCGCCCTTTTAACAACGTATCCTGGGGATACCACCATGGCGACACTCGAGCAGGTGGAGACTCTGGTCGACGGTGGTAGCGCCCGGATTGAACGCTGAACATAGGAAATCAAACACTTGCCAGAATCTCAAAAACCATGTGACTTCGGTATGGTCGGACTCGCGGTCATGGGTGCAAACCTCGCACTCAATGTGGAAAGTCGAGGCTATCGAGTTGCGGTCACCAATCGAACGAGCAGCAAGACAGATGCCTTTCTTGCCGGGCCGGCGGCAGGAAAAAATATTGTGGGCTGCTACAGCCTGGCCGATCTGGTCGATGCACTCTCAACACCCCGCAAAGTCATGCTGATGGTCAAAGCCGGTCCGGCCGTCGATGCACTGATCGAGCAACTCATTCCGCTGCTCTCCCCCGGCGATGTGATTATCGATGGCGGCAATAGCTACTATCTCGATTCGGAACGGAGAACCGGCACTGTCGAAAAAGCGGGCCTGCTCTACGTCGGGACCGGTGTCTCGGGGGGCGAAGAGGGCGCGCTTCTGGGACCGAGCCTGATGCCGGGCGGCACAAAAGCAGCCTGGCCGATCGTGAAACCGATCCTTCAAGCGATCGCGGCCAAGGTCGGTCCCAATGGAGACATTCCCTGCGCCCAATGGGTCGGCCCGCGGGGTGCAGGGCATTACGTCAAAATGGTCCACAACGGGATCGAATACGGCGACATGCAACTGATTTGCGAAGCGTATCTTTTGCTGCAGCAGGTCGCCGGACTGGACAACGCGCAACTCTACGACACCTTCGCGGCCTACAACCGCGGAGAGTTGCAGAGTTACCTGATTGAAATTACGCGTGATATTTTTAGTGTCGAAGATCCAGAAGGAGATGGATTTCTGGTCGATGCCGTTCTCGACCGGGCTGGCGCCAAGGGAACCGGAAAGTGGATGAGCCAGCTGGCACTCGACTTGGGCGTTCCGAGCACACTGGTCACCGCGGCGGTCTATGCCCGCTCTCTCTCGGCACTGAAAGAGGCCCGCGTGCGGGCCGCTGCAATCCTCAAAGGGCCCGAACCGGAACCGTACGAGGGAGATCCAGATGCCTTCCGCGAAGCGGTCCGCCAGGCCCTCTATGCCTCAAAAATTTGCAGCTACGCCCAAGGATTCGTGCAATTACTGGCGGCGGCGGGCGAGCATGATTGGCCACTCGATTACGGCAGCATCGCTCTGCTTTGGCGCGGTGGCTGCATTATTCGCGCCCAATTCCTCGATCGGATTAAAGAGGCCTTCGATGAGTCTCCCGACCTTGAAAACATGCTGCTGCATCCCTACTTTCATTCTGCCGTGCAGAATGCCCAACCATCCTGGCGGGAAGTGGTTGCAACAGCGACCGGTCGCGGATTGCCGATCCCCGCATTGAGCACCGCGCTGGCCTACTACGACGGCTACCGGACAGCGAGGTTATCGACCAACCTGCTACAGGCCCAGCGCGACTACTTTGGTGCGCACACGTATGAGCGAACCGACCGGGAGGGGACATTCCATACCGATTGGCTCCACGCCCGCAAGGAACCTGCAATCGAGACCGATTAAATGGTCCTGGAACGATCCTCTCCGTGAAACCGTAATGACTCGACGCCCCAGAAAACCTTGAGAACATTTGCGATGAGTTCCGACTACCTGCAAAACCTTTTCGGAATGGATGGACACGTCGCGGTCGTGATCGGCGGCACAGGGGTCCTCGGCGGTGCGATCGCGGAGTCTCTTGCTCAGGCCGGGGCGAGTGTCGTCATCGCCGGGCGCAACAGCCAGCGTGGCGAAGCGCGGGTCTCGGCGATTGAGTCGCTTGGCGGCAAAGCTGCGTTTCTACCGGTCGATGCCACCAGTCGCGAGTCGGTGGAAGGGCTCCTCGCTGCAACGGTCGAACAATTCGGCCGTTGCGACATGCTCGTCAACTCTGCGGGGGTCAACTCGGCCGATCCCTACTTCGAAATCGAGGAAGCCGATTTTGACCGGATCCTCGACACCAATCTCAAGGCGACCCATTTCGGATGTCAGGTTTTTGGTCGCCAGATGGCCGAACAGGGCGCAGGAGCGATTCTGAATATCGGCAGCGTCTCTTCCCACCTGCCGCTCTCTCGCGTCTTCACCTACTCGGCGACCAAAGCGGCCGTGGTCAACTTGACCAAAAACGTTGCCCGGGAACTTGCGCCGCAAGGCGTACGGGTCAATTGCCTCTGTCCGGGATTCTTTCCCGCCGAGCAGAACCGAAAAGTTTTGACTCCCGAGCGGGTGGAGAGCATCCTCGGCAAGACACCGATGGGACGGTTCGGCGAGGCGAACGAACTGGCTGGGGCGGTCCTTCTGCTCCTTGCCCCAATCGCCGGCAGTTTCATCACCGGCGCAGAAGTCTATGTTGATGGTGGTTTTACTGGAATGAGTATTTAAGAACAAAGGATCATCTCTACATGCACTATTCCATCATCATCTTTGGTGCTTCGGGCGACCTGACCCGCCGCAAACTGATCCCCGCACTCTACCGACTCCACAGCCAGGGCCGCCTGCCCCCAGATACAAATATTGTGGGATTCTCTCGAACGGAGTTCACCAACGAAGCATGGCGCGATCACTTGGCCAAGTCGGCGGAAGAATTTCTTGGCCCGTTGTTCTCGCAGCAGAGTTGGGACGCGTTCGCTTCCTCGGTGTATTACCATCCGGGCGATATCGGCAACCTTGAGGATTTCCGCTCGATCGGGGAACAACTCAAAAAAATTGAGGGCGAGGACAGTAGCACTCGGGTCTACTACCTAGCGACCGCACCACGTTTTTTCCTGCCGGCTGTGGCCCATCTCGGAGAAGCCGGTCTGGCAGACGAAACCCGCGGGCCGCGACGACTCGTTTTGGAAAAACCGATCGGACGCGACCTGCAATCGGCAGAAGAACTCAATCGCGCGGTCGCTGCCGTATTTGCGGAGTATCAGGTTTTTCGGATCGACCACTATCTCGGCAAAGAAACCGTTCAGAATCTCTTGGTACTCCGGTTCGCCAATACGATTTTCGAACCGGTCTGGAACCGCAACTACATCGAACATGTACAGATCACGGTCGCAGAAGAGGTCGCCGTGGGCCATCGAGGCGGATATTACGACCGTGCCGGTGTGGTTCGCGACATGTTCCAGAATCATATCATGCAGTTGATGATGGTCATCGCCATGGAAGCTCCTGTCCGATTTGAGGCAGACCTCGTGCGCAATGAAAAAGTGAAAGTACTCGAAGCTGTCCGTGTGATGGACAGCAAAGATGTCGCCGAACGCACCATTCGCGGGCAATATGACGGCTACCGCTCCGAACCTGATGTGGCAGCCGATAGCCAGACAGCGACCTTTGCCGCCATGCATCTGAACATCGACAACTGGCGGTGGCAGGGAGTGCCGTTTTATCTCCGTAGCGGCAAAGCCATGTCCTGCCGCACGACCCAGATTGTCGTCCAGTTTCGCGAACCGCCCCACAGTATGTTCCATCCCGATCACACCACATCGATCGATTCCAACCGTCTGGTCGTACAGATCCAACCAGCCGAAGGAATCCAATTGCATTTTCAGACCAAAGTTCCCGATCACGACATGAAACTGCGAATGACCGAACTCGACTTCCAGTTCGCACGGGAGTTTGCCGGGAAGATGCCCGAGGCCTATCAGCCGTTGCTCTTAGATGCCCTGGAAGGCGATGCGAGCCTGTTTGCCCGCAACGACGAAGTGGAACATTCCTGGAAAATCATCGATCCGATTTTACGTGCGTGGGAGGAGACCGGCGAGCCACCTCTCTACATCTATGAACCGGGAGTATGGGGTCCGCCTGAATCGACCGAATGGATGCTAAAAAGTGGTCGGGAATGGTTTGATAGTTGCCCGGTTCTCGGCGAGCACAAGTGACTTCTCGCTCAGGTAGCAAACATGCAAACGCTTCGATTGGGCAACGTCGAGATCGAGTTTCCAATCGTTCAGGCCGCACTTTCCGGCTATAGCGACTGGCCGATGCGGATGATTGCCCGGCGACTCGGGGCACCTTACACACTCTGCGAGGTCATGCTCGATCGCTTTGTGGTCGAGGTGAGCAAAGGGTCCAAAGCCCACCGCTATCTCCGGGTGGACAACGAGGAGCACCCGGTAGGTGCCCAGTTGATGGGTGCAAACCCGGCTGATTTCGAGCCTGCCACCGCGCGGCTCGTGGAAGCCGGCTTTGACGTGATCGATATCAATTTTGGCTGTCCGGTCAAAAAAGTACTCGGCCGTTGCCGAGGCGGGTTCCATCTCAGCCAGCCGCAGGTCGCCTTGGAAATCGTTGCACGCGTCCGGCAGGCAGCGCCCGATCACGTTCCGGTAACGGTCAAAATGCGGCGCGGAATGGATGACGACAACCAAAGCCGGGACAACTTTTTCCAAATTCTTGATGGGGCCTTTGACCGTGGGGTGAGTGGAATCACCGTACACGGACGCACGGTCTCTCAGCGTTATCAGGGACCGAGTTGCTGGAAGTTCCTTCGCGAAGTGAAGGAGCATGCAAAGGATCGCGTTATCCTCGGAAGTGGCGATCTCTTCTCGGCGGAGGCGTGCGTGGAGATGATCCACCAGACGGGCGTCGATGGCGTGAGTGTCGCTCGCGGAGCCATCGGCAACCCCTGGATTTTTGCACAGGCCGCGGCGCTGCTTCGTGGCGAACCTGTTCCTGAACCGCCAACACTGCACGCGCAGCGGGAAGTGATCCGCACCCATTACCAGCTTGCGGAGCAACTCTACGGTTCCCAGCGATGTTGCCAACTGATGCGCAAATTCGGCATCAAATATGCGAGAATGCATCCTGACTCGACACGCATCCGCGATGCGTTTGTCCGGGTGCGGACGAGCGAGGATTGGCAACATGTCCTCGACACCTACTATGCGGAGGATTTACCAGGCCGCTACCCGCCCGCAGAAGCTCTCGACTCCGAAACGCCCGGCAGCCAGAGCCACGGGCCGAAGGCAAGCTGCAGTCGCACTTGAGCTTTGGATCATCCGCCAAGTCGCTCAAGGGCCCGGGAAATCTCAACGCGTATCTCCTCTTCCTCTTCCATGTCCAACCGGCATCTGAGCGGATCGCGTGCCGCAGTTGCCGGATAGTTTCCCAGGGCCCAGGCCGATGCCCCACGGACAAGCAGCTCGGGGTCATTCAGGCCCTTCACCAGGGCCACCGAAGCGCCGCTCGTCGGCTGATTGCCGAGTACCAATGCCGCATTGCGCAAAAGCCCGCGGCGCCGTGCCCGCCAGAGGGGCGTTTGGCGGAATCGGGCGCGAAATTGTTCCTCGTCGAGATCGAAAAGTTCGACTAACGGCAACGGGTTACTCCCGGGCCGGGGATAAAACACCTGTTCGGGCGTCGCATCGACCCGCTGATTCCAGGGACAGACGTCCTGGCAGACATCGCAGCCAAAGACCCAATCGCCGATTCCCTCCCGCAAAGAATCCGGAACCGCCTCGCGGAGTTCGATCGTCAGGTAGCTGATGCACCTGCGGCTATCGAGGACATAGGGTTCAATAAACGCATCGGTCGGACAGGCATCGAGACAGGCGGTGCAGGTGCCACAATGGTCCGTCTCTTGCGCTCCGTCGTAGTCGAGTTCCAGATCGGTGAGCAGGGCGGCCAAAAAAAACCAACTGCCTGCCTGCCGGTTGATGAGCAGCGTATTTTTTCCGATCCAACCCAAACCGGCCAGGCGGGCAAATTCCCGTTCCAGCAGGGGTGCCGTATCGACAACACCCCGGACGGTGGCAGTGGGAACTTTTGCTTGCAGGAATCCGGAGAGTTTTTTCAGATCTTTGTGAATCTGCTCGTGATAATCGCGGCCCCAGGCATATCGGGAGATGCGACCACTACCGGCTGTGACCGGCTCGGCGTCCTCGGTAAGGTAGCTGCGCCCCAGCAAGAGCAGGCTGCGGACTCCGTTGAGAATCGAGCGAGGATGACCGTAGGCCTCGCTGCGGTCGTGGAGATAGTGCATCTGCCCGCCATAGCCGGCATCGATCCAGCGGGCAAAGTCGCTCAAGGCGTCCGGCGCAACGGCGGGACAGACACCGGAAAGTTCGAAACCCAACGCACTCGCTTCGGCCTTGAGTTCTACGGTGAGCCTCTGTTTGGAAATCGTCATGGGTTAAAAAAGCCAAAAAGCAGTCGCGATTTTTCCTCAAATCCGCAGCCCCTATTCTCCGGCAATGGAGCGGGAAGCTCAATCCATGCTAGCGGTGCATGCCCGGGAGCACTCTCGATCTACTTGGAGAGTCCGCCGCATTATCGCGAAACTCGAAATCGGTATGGACACAAACGGGCGATTCGCTATGGTACCCCCCGCTTTGCGGACCCAAACTCACTCTATTCCTCTTTGGGAACGGGTGGAAAAAATATGAAACAGACATTGGAAAGGAGTCTGCCGATGATGCGGCCATTCATCTGGTTGCCGATCGCGGCCTTGGCAATGTTCGGGGGATGCCAACAGGGACAAAACGTCAACATCGATCCGTTTGGTCGCACGACCATCCCGCCGCCACCAACCGGCGCAGCAGCCCTCCGCCCAGGCGATTCCTACTATAGCGGTCCCGGTGGCGCAGCTCCGCCTTTAGTTCCTGTCGGATCCACCACCCATGGCGGACCGGGACAGGCAAACCAGAACAAAATCGCGACACCAAATAATTGGGTCTCGACGGCACCGGGCGGCGAAGTGAGTCCGGCCGGTCGCTTGCAGCCGATTCCTCCCTACGAAAAACAATCCCAGAGAGCGGCACCGATTGCAGTCACGCCCTCTCCGTCGCCTCCGGGTGGCCCCATCAAGACCACCGGAAATGAAACACCGCTTGCCAAGGCCGCTCCACCTCCTACCGGCACCGGCCTACGCTGGTCAGGAGCAAAAGCAGAAGACCGTACATCGGCCCAACCCTCCACAGGGAAAAGGACCGACCTGGCAAGCCTCCCCAAAACAATCACCAAGGCTCCGGCAACCGAAAGATCGGCACAACCGGCGACGAACGTGACTGCGCGCCGCGAAATGGCGCCTGCCCCGCCCCGTTACGGTCATGCTAAGGATTACACCCGCCTGCAAGGTCGGCTAGAATATGTAGCGGTGAGCCGACAATGGAAACTGCACTACATTTCGGCCGACGACCCAATGGATGCGTACGGGGGTTGTGTTGTTTTGCTCGCAGGTTCCCAACTTGAGGATTTTCAGGCTGGCGATTATGTCATTGTATACGGACGACTCGACCAGAGCGGTTCCCCGACAGGCAGTGACCAAACGCGCTACATCCTCGACCGTATCGCGCCTCTTCGCTAAATCCATCTCGCCCTGCGCAGCATCGGCTTATCCGATTCGGTTGCCCGTCGCCCTGCGGCCGGTAGGCAATATCTCATCGCCTCGCAGATTAGCAGAAGGACGGAAGGGGGCGCGATGTTAGTCGCAATGGCCCGAAAATTGCTGGTCAAGACCGACTCTTATGCCGAGCCCATGGGCGCGCAAAGCGATGCCGAGCTCCGCAAGCGATGTCTTTCGCTCAGCTACCGCGCCAAAAGTGGCGAATCGCTAGACCGCCTGCTGCCGGAATGTTACGCATTGGTCCGCGAGGCGGGGGACCGTACGCTGGGGATGCGGCACTTCGATGTCCAAATCATCGGTGGCATCCTCATGCACCATCGTTCCATTGTGGAGATGCAGACGGGTGAAGGAAAAACCTTGACCGCCACACTACCGACCATCCTGGCTGCCCTCACTGGAAAAGGGGCACATATCGCGACGGTAAACGATTACCTCGCCCGACGTGACGCCGAATGGATGCGGCCCATCTACGAATGCCTCGGGCTCTCGGTAGGGGTCGTCGAAACAGATATGTCTCAGGAACAGCGGGGCAGTGCCTATGCCTGCGATGTGACGTATGGAACTGCAAAAGAGTTTGGATTTGATTTTCTGCGCGATCGTTTGTTGCAACGTCGCGTCCAGCAGGAACCTTCCCATCTGCTCGGCGTCATGCTTGGTCACGTACCGACGACGTCGCACGACAAGGCAGTCCAGCGCAAACCGTTTTTTGCTCTCGTCGACGAAGCGGACAGTATCTTAATCGATGAAGCGCGGACCCCGCTGATTATCAGCGCCGCGGCTACGGCCGAGCAGAAAGCAGCGGTAGAAGCGTATCGCTGGAGTGCCAAAGTCGCGCCCCAGTTCGAGGAAGAAACGCACTACGAATACGATCACGAAAAGAAAACGGTCGAACTGACTACTGTCGGACGACGTCTTGTTCGTGACCTGCCCCATCCCGAGGAGCTCGAGGATGTCGGCATGGTCAGTATCTACGAATACATTGAACAGGCAATCAAAGTGGCTCGCGAATTTTTTCTCGATCGCCAGTACGTGGTTCGTAATGGAGAGATTGTGATTGTCGATGAATTCACCGGACGACTCTCCGAGGGACGCAAATGGCGGGCGGGGATCCATCAGGCCGTGGAGGCGAAGGAAGGTGTTGAGGTCACCGTGGAAACAGGACAGGCCGCTCGGGTCACCGTCCAGGATTATTTCCGGCGCTTCGATCGACTCAGCGGCATGTCCGGCACCGTCATCAGCAGCCGCCGCGAACTGAAAAAGATCTACAATCTCAACGTAGTGGCTGTCCCCACCAACCGACCGAATATCCGCAAGGAATTGCCCGCCTACACCTTTGCCGACAGCGATGCCAAATGGCAAGCGATCGTCGAAGAGATTCGAACCTGCCATGCGGCGGGGAGGCCGGTACTGGTGGGAACCCGATCGATCGATAAATCGGAAATCCTCTCGGCATTGCTCGTGGAGGAGGATATCAAGCACCACGTCCTCAATGCCAATCACATTGCCGCAGAGGCCGAGATCGTCGCACAGGCCGGTTGTCGCTTTTCGGTCACGATCGCAACCAACATGGCTGGACGGGGTACCGATATCATTCTCGGTGGCAATGCCGAGGAGATGGCCTGGTCGCGTCTCCAGCAAGATTTCAAATCCCGCCTCGATGTTCCGCGAGAAGAATGGACCGCAATGATAGAAGCGATCCGTCAGGAAAACAATTCTGAGAAAGAGCAGGAGGCAATCCGGGAACTTGGTGGCTTGATCGTCATCTGCACCGAATGGCACGAATCGGCTCGCATCGACCGGCAATTGATCGGCCGCTGTGGCAGGCAGGGAGATCCCGGTTCGTTCCGGCGCTATGCGGCACTTGACGACGATATTCTCGCCGTCGGTTTCGGCCCCAAGCGGGCCACGCGGATCGCAGCGCGAGCAAACGGCCAGGAGGGTGCAATCCGCCAGGGGTCCGGCTCCTTCCGCAAGGCCCAGAAGCGGGTAGAGCGACGGCATTTTCAGGGCCGCAAGTCCCTGATGTATCACGAAAAATTGCGAAAAAAAATACAACGTCAAATGGGCCAGGATCCCTATCTCGACACCACGAATTGACCGACATCCATTTTCGCAGTGCTAAAGAACGAGCAGGCTCTCCATCGGAAACCGACTCGAAGAGTTCGATCGACAGAGCCAGACCTTGAGTTCATTTTATTCCTCGACTTGGCGCACCGGCAGCAATGCGCTCCAATAGTCCCATGCTCCAAAACGCAGCTCCCGCAAAACCTTCTGCATCACCGACCGTCAAGCCGCTACAGATTGGCCCGGTGTTCGTCGACCCGCCGGTGCTACAGGCTCCGATGGCAGGTTTTACCAATTACGCATTCCGACAGATCGTTCGGGAGTTCGGCGGCGCGGGCCTGCTGGCGACCGAAATGATCAGTGCACGGGGATTTCTGGGAACATGTAAACACTCCGACCGTTTGCCTGACCGGCTCTGGGGCGTGGCGGATGAGCCGCGACCGTTGGCGGTGCAGATCTGGGACAACGACCCTGACGTGCTCGCTGCGGTGGGTGCCAAGCTCGCACACGAATTGAACGTGAGTGTTGTCGACATCAATTTTGGCTGCCCGGTCCGCCAGGTGACCGAACGCGCCAAGAGTGGCAGTTACCTTTTGAGAGATCCCCAGCGGATGGGCCAGATCATCGAGCGCATCGTCGATGCGTGTCGACCGACTCCCGTGACGGCCAAGATCCGACTCGGCTGCACCCGCAACTCGATCAATGCGTTCGAAGTCGCCCAGGTCGTTGAAACGGCGGGTGCCGCCGCCCTCACCGTGCATGGCCGTACCGCAGAAGATTTTTTCACCGGCTCGGCCGATTGGGAAACCATCTCTCAGATCAAGTCGCATTTGAAGCGGATCCCACTGATCGGCAATGGAGATCTCAACACGCCCGAGGCCGTACTCGATGCATTTGCGCGTTATGCGATCGACGGGGTCATGATCGCTCGAGCGGCACTCGGCAAACCGTGGCTCTTTCGCCAGGTGCGCGCCCTCCTGCTCGGAGAGCCACCGGTGCCGGAACCCACACTTGAGCAGGAACGAGCACTCTTAACGCGCCATTTTGAGCTGATCTGTGGCCACTTCGGGGCAGAAAAGGGGAGTCTGCTGATGCGAAAATATGCCTGCTGCTATGCCCAGGGGCGAAGGGGCGCCCGGAAATTTCGCGCCCACGTCGCGATGATCTCCACTCCGGAAGAATTTCACGAGGTGGTAAAGACGCATTTTCCCCGCGAACGGGTCTGCGGCAACGGGCCTAGTCTTTGAGCACCAGAACCGGGCAGTGCGCAAGCCGCACGACCCTTTCAGCCACCGAACCGATCAGCAATCGTTTCAGACCGGTCCGGCCGTGGCAGGGAAGCACGATGATGTCCGCACCGACATTGCTGGCATAGTCTGCTATTTCATGGCCCGGGTCCCCGATCGCCACCGCAACGTCGATTTGGTTGTATGTATCGCTTTCACTTTTCAGCTGAGCCCGCAGGGCATCTTCGGCATGGTCCATCCGGCTAGCGTCGTCCACCTCCCCCCAGACCACCCCCGGTTCGGTCGCGGAGAGTTCCGGAAGGACATGGACCACGTGAACGGACTCTGGCGTCTTTACCAGATCGAGTGCCGTATCGATGGCCGCAAACGACTCATCCGAAAAGTCAATCGGAACCACCACGTCTGCTTTGGGTAACCATGCCATAATGATTCCTCTCTTAGTTTACCGCCGAGTTAAACAAGCGGCACCATTGTATTATTTGTACGCTGTATTATTTGTACGCTGTATCATTTGTACGCTGTATCATCTGTACGTTTTAAACTCCCCTGATCGATACCGGCGCCAGTAGCTGGCAAGATCTCGCTTGACTCCCGGAGCCAACAATACGGCGCCCAATATATTGGGAAATGCCATCGAAAGAATCATGAGATCGGAAAAATCGAGCACGGCGCCAAGATGGGCAATGGTCCCAATGAAAACGCAAGTAATGGAAAGAGCCTTGTAACAGATCGTTGTCCTAGCACCAAAAAGTCTTTCCCAGCAGCGCTCACCATAGTAGCTCCAGGAAATGATGGTGGAGTAGGCAAACAGGACGATAGCGACCGTCAAAAGCCAGGGGAACCAGGAAATCTGCGACTCAAATGCGCGCGATGCCAGAGCAGACCCCTGCAGCCCCTGTTCCAGCCATGCTTCGTTATCCCAAGCCCCCGTCACTAAGATGACAAGAGCTGTCATCGAACAAATGACAATGGTATCGATAAAGGGCCCCATCAGTGCCACCGCTCCTTCACGCACTGGCTCTTCGGTTTTGGCCGCGCTATGCGCGATCGCAGCACTTCCGACACCCGCTTCGTTTGAAAACGCCGCCCGTTGGACTCCGATGACCAATACGCCAAGTAACCCACCACCAAAAGCCTGGGGGTTAAATGCCTCTGTAAAGATCATCGCCACCAGCGGTGGAACATCGAGGAGGTTGGCAAAGATGACGTACAAACAGGCCAGGACATAGATCCCACACATCGTAGGCACAATCTTTTCGGCTGCTGCTCCGATTCGTTTAATGCCACCGATGATCACGAGGGCAACGAACACTGCAAGAACGATCCCGAAGACGACAACGAACACTTTTTTAAAACCATCCATTTTTTCCTGCAGCGTTTGTTTCTGTGTTTGCAAATCATCGAGGTGGGCAAAATTCTCGGCGACGGCTGCCGATTTGATCTCCTGGTTGACTTGCTCGAGTTCCTGCCTGTCTGTGTCTTGAAGCACAAATAAAATTGCCGATCCTGCCTGATTGGCTTGGAACATGTTTCCGCCGCCAAAACTTGCCAAGATGCACATGACGGAAAACATAATCGCAAGCACACTCCCTAAAGGCCCTAATCCCAATTGTTTTAGCCCAGCACTCAAATACTGCATGGGACCGCCAAGAATCGTGCCATCCGGTTTTACCGTTCGAAACTTTTGACCCAATGTGCATTCCACAAATTTTGATGTCATTCCGAAAAATCCACAGGCCATCATCCAGAAAAATGCACCTGGGCCGCCTATCGTCATCGCGATCGTGACCCCGGCGATATTCCCTAAGCCCACTGTTGCAGAGAGAGCCGACGAAAGCGCCTGGAAATGGGTTACTTCGCCCGGTTCATTGGGATTGTCGTACCGACCCCGGACAACCTGAAAGGCGTGACGAAAGCCCCAAATATTAAAGCCTCTCATGTAAAATGTAAAAAACACCGATCCAACTGCCAGCCAAAGAACAACCAGTGGTGCTCCTCCTACCACACCTTCCGAAAGGTACGGATTGACCATGCCGGGCTTCAACGCGCCACTAGCAGTTAGTTTCTCTGGATCCGACTGGAGCCTTCCTTGCAATGCGAGTTTCTTAGCTTGATCTAACGTCAAAATGTCTTCTGGAGCGGTACCCAATAAGACTCGCCCCTCCAAGTCCTTGCGGAAGACTGTCGTGCCGTCGAGAACACCTAGAACATATTTCGTTCCAACATCTTCGTTGACGGTTACAAACTCCACCGCCCGATCACCTTCCACGCCAGTACGCCAGAGCCTACCGACTGTGCCCAATTCCAACTTACCCCGCGCTTTGAGTGCCTCGGCTTGCTTGAACGTGAGTTGTTTTCCTGTTGGCTTACCCGTGATATCGATCCCTTGAAACGGATCCTTGGAGTCCGCATCTCGAACATAGTAATTGCGACTGTTCGTGGTAATCGATTCCTGCGGCTGAGGAAATAATTTGTAGAACAAAAAGGACATCATCCAATCGACCGTGGTTGCAAACCCATGATCGACTCTCTCGACAAAACTCGGAGCTGGCTTTTCCGTTGGTTGCACGGGCAACGGAATCAAACTGTCCGAGAGCACCGGCAGAGGAGAGACCTTTTCTAGCTGGCTAGAATCGGGCGGAGCAGGACTCTCTGCCGGTTGCGCGAGCCCACTTGAGGGCATACCTAAAGCAACAACGAGCGACGCCGTTATCCCAAGGATGAGGAGTCCGAAAAAAATTCGCTTCCCGTTTGTATTTCTTGTAGGGGACATACGCTGCCTCAAAAAATATGTGTTAGGCCGAACCGACTCGGCCCACTTGATATCGCATAAACACGCTATCTGTCAACAGGTTACGACGCTTGCGGGCCATTAGGTGGGTGGTTTAACAAACATACCCTTGTGTAAAATGCATTAAGTTTTATAGTGAAGCGGTTCTTCAGGTTAAATCCAGAACTCCGAGACAAGGTGCTTTATGTCCACTCCAAACACCGAATCAAGCGCGGAACGAACGGACCGGACTGTTCTCGACCTGCTCTGCAGGCTGGAGTCGATCACGGTCGGCGACCTGGCCCGTGAAATGGGGGTTACCGCCACCGCGGTCCGCCAGCGGCTCAACCGCCTGATGGGGCAGGGAATGGTTGAACGGACCACGGCAGGCAGCAGCCGAGGTCGTCCCAGCCACTACTACCGCTTAACCGAGAAGGGACGGCGAACGACGGGCGAAAATTTTGCAGATCTTGCCCACGCACTCTGGAAAGAAATCCAGAAAATCGAAGATGCCGATCTTCGCAAAGGACTTCTCGGCAGGCTCGCCCGAGGCCTTGCCAACGCCTATGCTCCAACCATGACAGGTACCACTCTCTCTGAACGAATGCTGGAAATCAAACAGATTTTTGGCGAAAGAAACATCCCTTTTTCGGTCGATGAATCCCATTCCCTGCCCAGACTGACCGCACATGCGTGCCCCTATCCCGATCTGGCAACAGAAGATCGGACGATCTGCGCCATGGAGCGGAGTCTCTTTTCAAATTTACTGATGGAAGACGTTACGCTCACGACCTGCCAACTCGACGGTGCAACGTGCTGCACCTTTGAGATGAACTGACGACAAAGTATATTATGCCGTTTATCGCATTGCCGCAGATTATCAATTCGTGCTTTGAACCCACTATACGGAAACGATGCAATGACCAAACCCTGGATTGAAGGCCGTTTCGAGGAAAATGTAATCACCACAACGATCGAACAGGCGATCAACTGGGCTCGCCAGTCGAGTCTCTGGCCAATGACTTTTGGCCTGGCCTGTTGTGCCATTGAGATGATGGCCTCCGGAGCGAGTCGCTACGACATCGATCGATTTGGCGCTGGTGCATTTCGAGCCACACCCCGCCAGGCGGATCTGATGATTGTTGCCGGCACGGTTACCTACAAGATGGCTAGCCGCGTTCGACGACTTTACAACCAGATGCCCAATCCAAAATATGTCATTGCCATGGGAGCCTGTACCGTTGGCGGCGGGCCTTATTTCAAGTACGGCTATCATGTGGTCAAGGGCGTCGATCTGGTCGTCCCGGTGGACGTCTACGTCCCGGGTTGCCCGCCTCGCCCCGAATCCCTGCTCGAGGGACTGATGCGAATCCAGGATAAATTGAAGGGACAGAAAATCACCAAACGAAACGGGGTTCCGTTGGCAGACGAATTGCCCGTACCTCACCACAGCGGGTATGCCGAACCAGGCGTTGATCGTGCCCCTCTCTTTAACCATCAGAAGATTACCGGCTGATTCGCAACACATCTTGTCACACATATCTTGCCAAACACATCTATCTTGCCAAACACATCCAAATGATTGCCATGTCTGAAACACTTCACATCATTGATCTGCAAGTTGCCGTCGAAGGAAAAACCATTCTGCACGGCATTAATCTGGAAATACATCCCGGTGAGACCCATGCCCTGATGGGACCTAATGGCTCCGGAAAGAGCACGCTTGGTTTGGCGGTGATGGGACATCCGGGTTACGACGTGATCGGTGGTCGCGTTTGTCTCGATGGCGAAAACATCCTTAAACTTTCTCCCGACCAGAGGGCCCGTAAAGGGCTGTTCATGGCCTTCCAACGGCCGATGGCAATACCGGGCGTGAAGATGGCAGACTTTCTTCGCCACGCAACGACCAACATTCGCAATCCGGAGCGGAAAGAAGGGGAAGAATTGATCCCGATGCGGCAGTTCCGCAGGGAATTGCGCGAGAAAATGGAGCAATTGAAGATCGACCCAGAATTTGCCCGCCGCTATGTCAATGATGGTTTTTCAGGGGGTGAAATGAAACGGGCCGAAATTCTTCAACTGGCCATGTTGCAGCCCCGGTTCGCCATCCTGGATGAAACAGACTCCGGGCTCGATGCCGATGCGGTCAAACTGGCAAGCGAGAGTATTGCGGAGATTCGTGGTGGAGAAATGGGCCTTTTGATCATTACGCATCACGAACGGCTCCTGGAACACAATATACCGGATGTCACACACGTGATGCTCGGTGGGCGTATCGTCGAGTCCGCAGGGCCGGAGTTGGCCGTAGAATTACACCGGAATGGTTTCGACAGGATCCGTGCGAACCATCCCGTTGCTGCCGAACAGGAACTTGCGTCGGCCG
>MPMD02398636.1_pt1 | contig 21632 bp, 13 predicted proteins | sample 1617291 | NCBI WGS metagenome assembly MPMD02 (sample SAMN05944810, study PRJNA350692) | marine metagenome | biome: marine; feature: ODZ; material: water; isolation source: 120 m water sample filtered on 30 um supor filter | place: Pacific Ocean | collected 2012-04-09 | depth 120m m | reverse complement strand
CGGCGCCCTGTTCGATGGGGAGGTTATCTGCCCCGCCATGCGTATCGACAACTTCCGTTTCACCTCCGCCACCGACTTCTAGCCCATGCTCGACCAAGCCCATCAAGCCGTTTCCGAGGCCCTCAAGGCCGGTGCCGACTACGCGGACGTGCGCATCAACCGTCTCTGCCAGGAGCGTTATGTCGTGCGCGACGGCTCATTGGAAGAGGCTGAGGCCCCCGAGGACTTCGGCATCGGGGTGCGCGTGATGAAGGACGGCGCCTGGGGCTTTGCTGCGGCGCCCTGTGCGGCGAGCGAGGTGGGCGATGCCTATCCGGGGCTTGTGCGGCGAGCCGTAAAGGTGGCGCACGACGTGGCACCTTCACGGCGGGAACCTCTGCGCCTGGCAGCGGAAGACGGGCACGTGGGGGAGTACGTCACACCTATCGGGCAGGACCCCTTCGCCGTGGGCCTGAAGAGCAAGTTGGACCTCTTGCGCTCGGCTTCCGACTCCATGTCCGGGCACGACGACACAGTGGCACGCACGGCCAGCCTCTCCCTGCGCCGGGAAGAGCAGTGGCAGGCATCGAGTGAGGGCGCGGCTCTGCATCAGGTGCTTGTGCGATCAGGGGCCGGAATGAGTTGTGTCTCAGCAGCCAATGGGACCGTTGAACGTCGCAGCTATCCGGCTTCTTTTGGCGGTAACTATCGCAGTGCCGGCTGGGAGTTCGTGGAAGGTCTGAACTTGTGCGACCATGGAGAGCGCTTGCGGGATGAGAGCGTAGCCCTGTGCCATGCACCTCTGTGTCCCGAAGGCGAGCACACACTGATCCTGGGCGGTAGCCAGTTGATGCTGCAGATCCATGAGTCCGTTGGTCACCCCAATGAACTCGACCGTGTGCATGGCCACGAGGTTGACCTGGCGGGGCGCTCGTTCGCTACCACAGAAAAGCTGGGTAGCTACAAGTACGGCTCGGAGTATGTCAATCTGGTCGCAGACTCCACTGTAGCTGGAGGCCTGGATACCCGCGGCTATGACGACGAGTGCGTGCGCTCCGGGCGCTGGCCGGTGGTAGAAAAGGGCGTGTTTGTGGGCTATCACACCAGTCGCGAGTGGGCTCACACGATTGACGAGGAGCGCTCGCGGGGCACGGCGCGTGCCGAGGGCTGGTACAGCCCGCCCATCATTCGCATGACCAATCTGTCTCTGGAGCCCGGGACCTGGTCGTTCGACGATCTGGTGGCTGACACCGAAGATGGGGCCATCTTTGCCGATACGGTTCGCACCTGGTCCATCGATCAGCGCCGCCTGAATTTCCAATTCACCACGGAGATAGGATGGGAGATCCAGGATGGCAAGCTCGGCAAATTGGTGCGACGTCCAACATACCAGGGGCGCAGCCCGGATTTCTGGCGCAGCTGCGACGCCGTCTGCGATGAGAGTCACTGGGATCTGTGGGGTGTACCCAATTGCGGGAAGGGCAACCCCATGCAGACGGCCGAGATGAGCCATGGCGCCTCACCAGCTCGATTCCGGGGCGTGCGCTTCCTCAACTAGGCTGCCGTGCGGGCGGCAGGTCCCTGCAACCTGATGTGCCCGAACTGATGTGCCCGAACTGATGTCCCCGGTGGGACGCTGTTGGGGGCTGCGGCTTGGTGACGGATTTGGGGTGGCGGGTCAGCAATTGAATGTACAGGATATAGTGCCCCCTAGTCCCCGCTCCATGTTCAGCTCGGCTCGCTTTTCCGCACGTTCCGTTGTGCTCGCGTTGTGCCTGTCACCCTTCTTCTCTGCTCGAGGAGCCGGGGCGGTTGGCGCAGGGGGAGGGATTCCGACTGTGGAATTCACCAAAGCCTCAAGTATTGCGCACGAGCATGTTTCGCCGGTCACCCTCCGGATCGAGTTATCCGACGTTCAAGGCAGCGACGTTCTTGTGCCTTTTGTGGCCACAGGTACCGCTGTGGATCCGGATGACTACAGTCCAGGTCCGAATCCGGTCGTAATCCCCGCGGGCACTCGCTTTGCCGATGTGCTCTTGCTGCCCGTTGACGATGCTCTCGTCGAGATGCCGGAGACCATCGTGGTGACTCTGCTGACGCCCAGCGGCGCGACCTTGGGCCCGACTGACGTGCAGACGGTAACTCTGCTGGACGACGATGGCCCCCACGGGGATCGGTGGCCCGGGTGCCTGGAGCTCAAGCCCTGGGGCTATGACTTCTCTCCGCAGCGAGTGGGGGATCCGGCCCAGGTTCAGCTCTTCCAGGTCGTCAATACGCAGTCCCAGTCCATCGAGTTCCGGGGTCTGGCCTTGGAGGGCTCTAGCGACGATGACTTCCAGATCACCTACTCGGATTCGCTGCCACACACGTTGGCGCCGGGGGCGAGCACCTCCTTGCAGGTGGAGTTCCTGCCCCTGGCCAAGGATCTGACTCAGGCCTTTGCTCGTATCCGTCAGAGGCCGGGCAGCAGAGGATACGCTCGTCCACTCCTAAGTGGCATTGCGATAGGACCGCCCGGGGCGGATGTCTTGTTGAATGCGGATACGTTCGAGCATCTGGATGGTGGCGGACAGCGCTGGTGCGCCGATTACGGACTGCAGGGAACCTCCAATCCCGTGTCGTCCACGGCGAACATCTCGGGCACCCCGGAGGATGATCTGTACCGAACAGCCCGGAGCGGCGCGGCCTTCGGCTACTCACTGCCCCTGCCGGATGGAACTTATGACGTGATCATACACGCGGCCGAACTGGTTCATGACAACCCTGGCGAGCGCGTGTTCGACGTGGCAATGGAGGGTTCCTCTGTCTTGCAGGGCATCGATCTGGTGGCGCTGGTGGGCAAGGAGTTCGCTTGGCGGAGCCCGGTGAAGCGGGTCGTCGTTGACGGTGGCAGCCTGGGGCTGGATTTTGTGGGCACAGTCGGCGAAGCCTTGGTGGCCGCCGTTGAAGTCCGCTCCATGGCTCTCGTTGATGGCGACGCAGACCAACTGGATTTCGGTGCCGTGGATGTGAGCTCTGTGGCCCAGCTGACGCTGCTCGTCACCAACTCCGGTCTGGCACCTGCCAAGGTGACGAACCTGGACTTTGTCCTGGATGGCACTGGCTACGGGTCGGGCCGGGACTTTGTTGTGCGTGTGGACAACGTGAACTACTGGGGTGGGGATGTCACTACGGGCTATTCAGTGGATTGGGATCTGCCTGCCGGACAGAGCGTGGCTATTCCCGTGTTCTTTCAGCCCACCTATCACGACAGCCACCTCCTGAATCTGGAGCTCGCTGGTGATTTTGGAATGGTCGAGGCCGAGTTGCTGGGTATCGGCGGTGAACCGGGTTGGGGTTACCTCCACCCGGACCTGGAAATGGACCGGACGATCTACATTGACTTCGACGGGGACGGGTTCGACACCGTGGGGCTGGTCGGCTCCAACTCCCATACGCATGAGCCGGGGCAGGCCTTGGATGCATTTGAGTGGCAAATCGACGGAAACGTCGTCTCAACCGATGCCGACACAGTGCAATCCGTGGCTGTCGGCCAGAGCCAGGTCACCTTGACCATCTGGGACGACAAGGTCCCGCCCGATCAGGCGAGTGTCAGCGCGCCGCTGGACGTGCACACCCTTTCGACTGTGCCCGGGATTCTGGCCTCCTACTTCGATGGCACGAGTGGGGGGGCCGCTGCCCTGCTGGACGCCTCCCTGGGATTGGCGAGTTTTGTGGAGCGACGACTGGACCATCAGGTGGACCTTGTGTCGGGGTCGGTCGGTGGAAGTGGTCTGACGAGCGAAGTGCTTGTGCGCACGCAGTCGGACTTCGTCCTGGGTGCCGCGGCACAGGTGCAGTTTGACACGCTAGGTGGCTATGGGTCGCGAGTGCGAGTAGATGGTGCTGTCGTGAGCGGTTCCAACAGTCTGGCTGCGGGATCTCATTCCCTGGAGGTTCGCTGGGCCGTCGCAGACGGCGCGCAGTTGCCCCTGGGGTTGACCGTAACCATTGATGGTTCTGGGGCAGTGGATTTCGAAGAGGGACTGACTCATAGCGAAGTCGGAACGGTCCCCACTCTGCACCTCATGACTCCAGTCGGTAACGAAAGTGGCGGCAACGTTATCACCCTCTTGGGCTTTGGTTTTTTCCCCCCCGATCAGGTGGTTGTGCACTGGGGCGGCTTGGTGGACTTCGCCTTCGCGGACTTGTCGGGTTGGGAGGATGGCAAGCTGGAGTTCATCTCGCCCCCGGGGCAAGGCAAGATCTTCGTCAGCGTTGAAACGCCGGCTGGAGTGAGCAATGCGCTGGAATTTGAATACAAGCCGGACGGGCCGGTTCCCATCGTGTTTGATGCTCTGGTGGATCGTGACGTTGGCCTGACCGGTCCAACCTGTGGCGTGTTCCACCCCAATGGCAAGTTCTACGTGGGGTTGTTGGACGGACGCATCGCGGAGTTGTCGTTTGATGAGAACTGGTACCTGCAGGGTGCCGGCGTGGTCTTGCACCCGGGCATCAGCGCTCTGACCAATTCCGATCTGTGCGGGATCACCGTCAACCCGTACGACGATCCCACCGGGCCCGTGAAGTTGTACGTAGGGCACGGTGAGCATTGGCTCAATGGTGGAGGTTCCTTCTCGGGCCCATCGCCCTTTACGGGGCAGGTGTCCGTCTTGACGGGCCCCGATTTTGACAGTCCCCAGGTCTTGGTCGACGGTCTGCCCACTTCCAATCACGACCACGGGGTCAACGGTCTTGTGTTCGATCACAACGGGGACCTGCTCATATGCATGGGGGGCAATACGAACGCCGGGGTGAGGCACTCCGCCATCGGGGACCTCGACGAGTCTCCGCTCTCCGGAGCGATCCTCAAGGCCCTTACATCCCGGAACAATTTCAATGGCAATGTGAGCTATCTGGATCGGGCAACCGGGAGTCCTGTGACCGATCAGGTCCTGGCTGAGAACACGGATGTAGCCCCAGGGGTGGACGTGTTCAGTTTCGCCCATGGCTTCCGGAATGGGTTTGACCTGGCACTCACCACCTCCGGATCTTTGTATGCCACCGACAATGGCCCTAACTACGGTTTCGGGTACGAGTCCACTGGTCCCAACAGCGACACGGGTTCACATGGGAATGGGGATGACGAGTTGATGTGGGTTGAGGAGGGGGCCTATTACGGGCACGCCAACCGCAGTCGGGGTCTCCTCGATCCCAGGCAGTACGTCTATCGGGACGAAAGCGAGGCCGAGAGCGGGGAGTTCTCTCAGCACATCATTGAATTGGCTTCGTCGGTGAACGGAGTCAAGGAGTACCGCTCGACCACCTTTGGTGCGCAACTACGAGGCTGGTTGGTCGTGCAACAGTGGAACGTTGGCCAGATGCTGGTGGAACTTGATGAGGAGGGGCAAGCCGTCGAGTCGACTCAGTGGATCTCGCCCGCTACGGGTGGTTTGAATCTGGCCGTGGGCCCCGGGGGGACGGTTGTGGCTGTGGACTTCACCCAAAATCGTCTGCGTTTTCTGCGCCCCAGCGATGCCGCAGCTACGGGTTTGACGGCGTACGAGATCAGCCCTTGGCGTGCCCCAGCGGGAGGGGGAACAGCGTTTGTGATAGGCGGCGTGGGTTTTGTTCCAGGACAGACAACGGTAACGGTGGGTGGTGTGCCTGCGGTCGTCACTTCGGTCACCTCGCAGAGGATCACGGGGATCCTCCCCGCTCTGGCGGTCAACAACGTCGACGCGCTATACGATGTGGTGGTGAGGGAAGGGGTGAGTGCTAGCAGTATCTCCGATGCCTTCCTCGCGCTTCCTCAGGATGCGGGCAACATGTTGGGATACTGGCGGAGTGCTCCCTCGATGCCGGTTGCCCTGGGTGAGGTTGTGTGCGCCGTCGTCGGAACCGAGATGTTCCTCATGGGGGAGGGGTCTGATCAGACACATGTTTACGACTTGCTGGCCCGGACGTGGTTGGCTCCCCGCGCGCCACGCCCGTACCCAGGGGATCACCATGCCTGCGAAGTCTGGCAGGGCAAGGTCCTGCTTTTCGGAGGGGTTGGCTCGGGCGCAGCTGGCCGTGTGCAGATCTATGATCCTGTCGCGGACAGTTGGACCACCGGAGCCAGCATGCCTTGGTCTGGAGGCTCTTGTAGTTCTGCGTTGATTGATGGGCTTGTCTATGTCAGCGGTGGAATTGTGGGTAGTTCGACCGTGGGGAACCTCAGTGTCTACGACCCGGTTACCGACACGTGGGATGCGGGGGGCGTGAATCTGCCCCCGATGCCGGTGCCTGCGAATCACGCCGCCTCGGCTACCGATGGGGTGGCTCTGTGGGTCTTTGGTGGCCGTGGGGGCGGTAACTGGCCACAGCCTGGCTACGATGTGGTGCAAAGGTATGATCCTGCCACCCAGACCTGGACGACGTCCAATGACGCTGGTGCGCCCCTGGCGCCCATGCCCATGGGCCGGGGCGGCACGGGCCGGGCCGTGTTCCACCGGGGCGAGTTCCTTGTCCTCGGCGGTGAGTCCTCGAGCACCGTGTTTGGTGATGTGCAGGCCTACGACCCCCTGCAGGATTCCTGGCGCCTGGAGACCCCCCTGCCAACGGCGCGTCACGGCATCTACCCGGTTCTCTACAAGAGCCGCCTGTTCGTTGCGGGCGGGGGTGGCGCGGCCGGATTCTCATCTTCGGACGTCGTCGAAGTATTCCGCCGTCACTAACACGGCGCGCTGTCAGGTCGGATCAGATCCTCCTCCAGTAATAGGAGGATTCCGATTCCAGGGCCGGACCGTATGGGGGGGGCTCGACTTTGCGGCCAGTGTTGAAGCCGGGGCTACGGGTTGGGCTGACGTCAGCGGCAACTCCCGTGGCCCGAGCATTCAGACCGTGGTGTGCCAAACGCGGTTGCCCCTGCACCGTGTTATTCATGGGTGTCGACCTGCGCACCTCTACCTATTAACCCTCTCCATGTCTCGTACGGGCTCTGCTCTTTCTGCGTAGCCGATCTGTTTTCCCCCGGAAAACCCATGCCCCAGCTAGTCTCATATGCGCCATGAGAATCAGTCCATGCGTAATGTGATGTTTTCCTACCGTAGCTTAGTTCTTCTCGCCGTCTTGGCTCCCTCCGCCCACGCTCAGATTAGCGGACAGGTTCTCGATTCTCTCAGTCTGGCTCCCATCGGTGGTGCTCTCGTCACGCTCCAGGCCACAACCACTCGCACCACCACGGCCGCTGACGGAACGTACACCCTGCCCATCGCCAGTGGCGCAAACCTCACTATCGTTGCGGCCAACAAGGGGCACTACAACGCCTCAATCTCAACCAGTGCTCCATCCACGGGTAACCAAATCCTGCTGGAAGCAGTGCCCACAATGGACAACGGCGCTTATCCGTTCCTGACTCCCACCAACTGTGGGATGTGTCACTATGACCAACTTGCCGAGTGGATAGCCTCACCTATGGCCGAGGCCGGGCAGAATACTTGGGTCTATGACGTCTACAACGGGCTGGGCAGCCCTGGCGGCTTGGGTGGCTTCGTGTACACCCGCGACTCGGTCTTCGCTGCCACCAACCCCAACTCCGAGTGCGCAGCCTGTCATCAGCCGGAGCCCTGGATTATGTCTCCCGGCCGTGCGCTGGAGGATATATCGCAACTGTCCGCTAGCGCCATGCACGGCATTTCATGCGAGGTGTGCCACAAGATCGCCCATATCGATGAGTCCAAGCTGAACTTCCCCGGTATCTTCCCGGGCGTTGTCGAGTTCAGCCAGCCGTACTCCCCTGATCAAGTCGAATACGGCGTCTTTGGCGACTCGGACATCAACATGGGCTGGATGCGCTCATCCTATCAGCCGCAACTGACTGCCACGATGTGTGCGGCCTGCCACCAGGACAGTAACGATCACGATGAAGATGGTGACTTTGAAGACGCGGGCGGGGTGATCTCAGAGCCTACCTACTATGAGTGGCTTGCAACCCCCTACGCTGACCCCGCCGATCCGCGTGCGGCCACCTGTGTCACTTGCCACATGCCCGGAACCGAGGCAACCAAAGCCTCGAGCTTGCCCTTTGCGCCCACGCGCCAGGCGGGTCAGATTCGCGAGCACCGCATCGTGGGCACGACACCTGAGTTCCTGGAGAACTCCTGCGAGCTCAAGGTTCGGCCGGCCCGTCAGGTCGGACGCTACCTGAATGTGGATGTATTCGTGACCAACACCGGGGCCGGGCATCACGTGCCCACGGGGGTGACCGTGCGCAACATGATTCTCCTGGTGGAAGCCTGGCGCATCTCAGATGGGCAAAAGCTCAAGTCTGTAGGATCCCAGATGGTGCATGACCTCGGCGGAGTCGGTGATCCCGCCCTGGGTTACTATGCGGGCCTGCCGGGCAAGCTCTTTGCGAAGGTCAACCACGATGCCGCGGGCAATGGTCCGACCTTCTACACCGATGCCACCGGCATCCTATGGGATAATCGCATCCCGGCCTTGGCGACGGACGAGAGTGCGTACAGATTCGTCGTTCCACCTGGATCGGGTGAGCTGCGGGTGCGGGCACGCTTGATCTATCGACGAGCCTTCCGTTCATTCGTAGACGCCAAGCAATGGACCACGACAGGCCACGGGCAACCCCTCGAGGATATTGCCGCACCCTACTATGGACACCTGATGGAGGAAGAAGAGGTGCGGTTGAATGTGCCTACTGGAGTGCGCTAGGGCATAGGAAGACCGCAGCCAAGCTTGCTTGGCCCTCCGCTCCATAAGCCGTCTGTTCGTACCGGGTGGGGGGACGGGCCTGATTCTCCCCCCTGGACATCGCCGAGGTGCTTCCCCAGCAGTAACACGGCACATCTTTATCTGGATCGGCCGTGGAGGGATGGGCCTTGGGCTGTGAGGATGGGCCCATGGCCAAGTCCGAGCGCGACAAGTTCACCAGCTTCAGGGACCTGCAAAGGGCCCGCGGGGGAGGAGGCCAGGAAGAGGAGGCGGCGCAGGATACTGCACGGGCGGGCCGCGGCTATACCCTGGAAGGAGCAAGCAGTCCGGAAGAGTTGGAGGGCGGTGCTGATCCGGCGGATGGGGCACGTGAGCGCATCGACGCGCGGCCTGATGCGTCGGGTGTCATGCAGACCGGGCCACCCTGCTACCGGGACCCGGATTCAGATGAGTTAGAGCTCTTGCACTCCTTCCGTGCCCGGTTGTGCTTCCCGGATGATGTCGAGGGTGAGGTTGCCCGCCTGCCCGATGATCCGAGTGACAGCGACTTCCAAGGGCGCATGGACCTGCGCGAGGAGCGTATCTTCACCATCGATGGTGCGAGTGCGCGGGATTTCGACGACGCCATCTCGATCCAGGAGAAGGGGGAGGGGCGCGTGGAGGTGGGGGTGCACATCGCGGATGTATCACACTATGTGTGCCCCGGCACCGCCTTGGACGGTGAGGCTCTGGCGCGTGGGACCAGTGTCTATCTGCCCGACCAGGTTATTCCCATGTTACCCGAGGGGCTTTCCAATGAGCTCTGTTCACTCGTTCCTGGTCGGCCGCGGTTGGCCTACTCCGTGTTCATGTTGTTTGATGCGGGAGGCCAGCGCCTCGAGTCGCGCGTGGCCAAGAGCGTCATAAAGAGCGTTCACCGCAACACCTATAAAGGCGTTCAAGAACTGCTTGACGGTGGAGATACGGAGGAGGCGCGTGCCTGCGCCTTCCTTGAGCCGGACCTGCGGTTGTTCGAAGTTTGGACCCGCCGGCAGCAGGCGCTGCGGGATGCTTGTGTTTTCAATGGCACCCAGACCACCGAGAAGGTCTTCTTGTTCGACGATGATCACGAAGTGAGCGCCATCGTTGATGCCCCGCGCTACTTCTCCCAGACCCTTATCGAAGAGACGGCTCTGGCAGCCAACCAGGCCGTTGGCGATCTGTTTCGGAGCAAGGGGTTGCCCACCATCTACCGCGTGCACCCCGAGAAGGACCCGGAAGAGTTCGAGGGCGTGGTCAAGGTGCTCGCAGAGCACGGCATCCGGGTGCCGGAGAAGGAGCGCCTGACCGGCCGGGACATCGGGCGGCTGATCCGTGCTGCGCGGCGCAAGCCCAACGCAGAGGCCCTCTTGGGCCGCATCATGGGCTTGGTGGAGCGCGCCGTGTACGAGGTCAAGGATCACGAGGACGTGGCCAAGCACTTTGGGTTGGCACGTGAGGCCTACCTGCACTTCACATCTCCCATCCGCCGCTACCCTGATCTGCTCGTGCACCGCTGGCTGGCACGGATCGAGGGCGAGGGGGAGGCTGCCGCCGAGGAATTGCGAACGGAGGCGTTGGTGGAGGACCTCAATGACGTGGCCGCCCACTGTTCGGTGCAGGCCGACCTGGCTGGCATGGCTGAGATTGCCGTCAAGGATCTCAAGGTCTGCCAGTACATGGAGCCGCAGATCGGTAAGCGACTCGATGCCAAGGTGCTGCGTGTTTCCCGGGGTGGGATGGAGGTCGAGCTCAGCGAGTTCAACGTCACCGGCTTCCTGCCCATGCGCTCCCTGGGCGAGCGTCCCAAGCTATCGGGGCCGACCTTGACCGTACGCGCGGGCCGTCGTTCCCTGTCTTTCACGGAGGGGTACGGGATACAGGTCAAGGTGCGTGACGTAGACTTCCTGCGTCTACAGGTCCTCTTGGAGTTGCCCTAGCCATGTCCGTCCGCCAGATCATCCTGGGTGCCCTCGGGGCAGCACTCATCCTCTCACTTGGGCTCTGCTTCTGTAGCCTGGCCTGGGGTTACCTGGCGGGAGGAGTATTTGTCTTGTGCGTTGTGGCGCTCTATGACGTCACCCAGACCCGGCGCGCGATCCTGCGCAACTATCCGGTGATCGGACACGGGCGGTACCTGATGGAGGCTATTCGCCCAGAGGTGAATCAGTACTTCGTCGAGTCCAACACAGATGGCAAGCCGTTCAGTCGAGAGCTTCGTTCGGTGGTCTATCAGCGGGCGAAGGGTGAGCGTGACACGGTGCCCTTTGGCACCCAATCCGACGTCTATGCCGTGGGCTACGAGTGGTTGACCCACTCTCTGAACGCCCGACACCCCAAACCCGAACCCAGCCGCGTGCTGGTGGGTGCGGATACTTGCACCAAGCCCTACTCCTTGTCGTTGCTCAACTCCTCGGCCATGAGTTTCGGTTCACTCTCCTCCAGGGCTGTCTTGGCCCTGAATATGGGGGCCAAGGCGGCCGGATTCGCCCAGAACACCGGCGAGGGAGGGGTCAGCCCCTACCACCTTGAGGGAGGGGGCGACCTGATCTGGCAGATCGGCACCGGCTACTTCGGGTGTCGATCCGCAGAGGGGGCGTTCGAAGAGGAGGCCTTCACGCACACTGCGGGCCTGGCTGCGGTGAAGATGATCGAGGTCAAGTTGTCACAGGGCGCCAAGCCCGGTCATGGCGGGATCCTCCCCGCAGCCAAAGTCACTCCGGAGATCGCCAGCATCCGGTCCGTCCCGCTTGGTAGGGACGTGCTCTCGCCACCGGCTCACTCGGCCTTCAAGGATCCGAGCTCTCTCCTGGCCTTCGTGGGGCGCCTGCGTGAACTCTCAGGGGGCAAGCCCGTGGGTATCAAGCTCTGCATCGGTCGCCCCAGGGAGTTCATGGCCCTGTGCAAGGCCATGGTGGCCGAGGATTCATGGCCGGATTTCATCACCGTGGATGGGGGGGAGGGCGGAACGGGTGCTGCGCCTCTGGAGTTCTCCAATGCCGTGGGCTCGCCCCTGGTGGAGGCTCTTGTGCTCGTGCACAACACCCTTGTCGGTTTTGGGCTGCGGGAGCGGGTGCGCGTATTTGCTGCGGGCAAGATCGCCACCGGCTTCCACATGGCTCAGAAGATGGCCTTGGGGGCGGACGCCTGCTTCTCTGCGCGTGCCATGATGATGGCCATGGGGTGCATACAGGCACGCGAGTGCAACGCCAACAGCTGTCCCGTGGGGGTGGCCACCCAGGATGAAGGGCTGGTTTCCGGGTTGGATGTGGAGGACAAGGCCCGGCGCGTGAAGCAGTTCCAGGAGGGGACGGTGCGAAGCCTGTTGGAGCTGGCGGGCGCCGTGGGGCTCGCGGGCCCCGAGGAGCTGCTGCCCGACCACATCCAAAAGCGGGTTGCTCCCGATGAGGTGTGCTCGTACATGGACCTCTACCCTTTCCTCGAACGCGGGGCTCTGCTCTCGGAGCCCGTGCCCCCTGCCTACGAAGAGGCCTGGAAGGCCGCTGACCCGACCACGTTCTGAATGTTGTGTCTTACTCGCCAGCAAGCCCGTTCGCTGGACCGCTTGGCCAGTGAGATCCATGGCTTGGCCGGTTGCGTCCTCATGGAAAACGCAGGGCTCCTTGCGGCCCTTGAGATCGAGCGTCTCTACCATGCAAGCGCAGCGGCGCCCCAGGCGCCCGTGATCGTGTTCTGCGGTGGAGGGAACAACGGGGGCGATGGCTTCGTGATCGCCCGCCAGTTGCAGGCCCGCAGCGTGCCCGTCATCGTGGAGTGCACGCATGAGGTACATGGGCAGCGGGGTGACGCACGGGTCAACCACCAATGCGCTCAGACGCTGGGTATCCCCATTCATCGAATCGACCTCTCGGACGACGCGAAGGCCCACCGTGACAGGTGGCCTGATGCGGCCCTGTTCGTGGACGCTCTCCTGGGGACAGGCTTTGGGGGCCCCATGCGTGCTCCTCTGGCGCAGTTGATCATGGCGATCAATGGAGCCCGAGCCGAGGCTGGAACGCCGACGGTGGCCATCGACCTGCCCTCGGGCCTTGACTGCGACGGGGGGCATCCCGCCGAGCCGACGATCGTGGCGGACCAGACCCTGACCTTCGTTGCCGAGAAAGCTGGGTTCGGCTCGTCCCAGGCGCACCCTTTCCTGGGCCAGGTCACGGTGCTTCCGATTGGGGTGAGTGCGGCCCGGGTCTTGGGGGAGGATCTGTCTTGAACGCCGAGCCGGACGCTGCAGGGCTCTCGCCCTCGCGGGGCTGGCTCCTTGGGCTCTTCGCCCTGGCCCTCGCGTTGCGCGGGGGGAGTGCCTGGTTTGCTTCAACGGGCAGCCCCTTTTGGTCGCAGGTGAACGTCGATGATCGTGCCTATCACGAGTGGGCCCTCAGGATTGCGGGGGGGCAGTGGAGTGACGGCGAGGTCTTCTTCCTCTCGCCGCTCTATCCCTACGCACTGGGCGCGCTCTATCGTCTGTTCGGTGCGTCCATGGGCCTGGCCGTGGTGCTGCAGTGCATCCTCTCGGCAGCGACGATTCCCATGCTGGCGGCCCTGGGGGGGCGGTTGTTTGGTTCACGGGCAGGACTGCTGACGGGCCTCCTGGGGGCGTTTTATGGTCCCCTGATCTTCTTCTCCGAGTGCCTGCTCTCGGAGACGCTGCACCTGTTTCTTGTTTGCGCCGGCCTCCTGCAGTTGCAGCGGGCCGCTTCCGAGGGGCGTCTTGCGAGTGCGTTCGGTGCGGGCGGCCTACTGGGCCTGGCGGCCGTGGCCCGTGCCTATTTCCTGGCTTCCGGGGTTCTGTTGGGCCTGTGGTTGTGGTGGATGGTCCGCCAGCAGCCTGGAAGGCGTGTCCTGCCCATGGGCTTTGCCCTGGGCTTGCTCCTGGCCTTGGCTCCGAGCGCACTCCACAACCGCTGGGCCGGTGGAGACGTGGTGCTTGTGAACTCCTCCGGAGGGATCAACTTCTTCCTCGGCAACCACGCCGGTGCCAATGGACGCATTCACCCGCCACCGGGCGTCTCTGTGGAGGGGCTTCTGACGCCGGAAAAGATGCGGGAGACCTTTGCACTCAAGGCTCAAGCAGAGACGGGCCAGGCCATGGGTGCGGCGGGTCTCTCTTCCCACTATTACTCTGAGGCGCGCGCTTGGATGCTGCGTCACCCTGGGGATTGGCTCTCTCTTCTGGGACTCAAGTTGCGGCAGGTGGTAGAGGCTTTTGAGTATCCCGGTGACAGGAATGCCTACCAGGCGCAGCGCTGGTCGCCCATCTTGCGTTGGACCCCCGTTGGGTGGACCCTTGTCCTCGCCTTGGCTGTCGGTGCCTGCTTCATGCCTACCGTTCGCCAAAGGGGTGTAGGGCTGGTCCATGTGATCAATGGCATCGGTCTCGTCGTGCTTCTGGCCTTCCTGGTCACCGATCGATTCCGCCTGGTCCTGATTCCAGGATGCCTGCTGCTGGCTGGGATTGGTGCAGACGGGCTCATGCGCGCCAGGGGAGAATCACCCAGGCTCGGAGCGATGGGGCGGCTGTTGGTTCTTGCCACCGTCAGCCTCTCCCTGAGTATTGGCGCGGGGCGCCCCAAGGAGAGCTACATGTCGCACTTCAATCTGGCCCTGAAGTACGACCTGAGGGGCGACCTGGTTCAGAGTGAGACCTGCCTCAGGGAGTCGCTCCTCATGCGGCCTGGCTTCATGCGCGGGCATCTGAAGTTGGCCGAGGTTCTGCAGGGGCTGGGGAGGAAATCCGAGGCCCAGGCCGAAGTGCAGATCGCGCGTCGTCTGGCCCGTGAGCAGGGGATTCGGCTGGGACCAGAGGGAGGCCGGGGGTCTCAAGCTGGGAACGCGGAGGGGCGCCGGGGCTCCCTCAAGCGCTAGGCCCTTCAGGGGCTCTCCTTGCGGCCCAAAGTGGCTTCCTGGGGTTTCCAGGGGGGTATTGGGGCTGCCAAGCGCCTGTCTGGTGCTCGCGGACCATGGGATTAGAAGGGGCATACCTTTCCGTACGGATGACGGGGCTAGGAAGGAATCCCTAGATTTTTGGATTGAGCCCCCCAAAACCCGTTCACAAGCTACCTTTTGTACAGGACTGGACGGAACAGGGGTGTCTGCCTCTGCGTCCCAAGGTCCTGCCCCGCTGGTCGGTTGCTGGCATTGGGCACTGCGGTGCTCGGTGATGGTGGCTTCCTGTGGGGATCGTATACCTAGGTATGTTCTCTCCTTTCTCAATCCTCACAGGAGACTGGTAAATGCTTCGTTCTTCTCTTATTTCGGCTAGTGCCGTAATCCTCTGCTGCGCGACCGCCAATGGTCAGCAGCAACTTTCTGCCCACAAGATGCTCGGCCCCGTCAAGGACGCCGGAATTTTCCACGTGGGAACTGGTACCTGGACCCGTGGTTCAGGCGCTAAGGCCAACCTTGGCCCCGACGTTATCTTCCGTGCCGACGTCAGCTCTGGCTACTTCGGTACTGGTTGGGAAGGTTCTCCTGGTATCGACGAAGGGATTCTTCCCGGAACCGGTAACTCGAACCAGACTGGTAACCCTGGCCCCCAAGACGACTACGTCATCGACGGTGCCCAGTTTGCTTACTGCTCGCTTTCAGCCGCATGGACGAGCTGGGACTTTGCGCTGTATGACAGTTATGTTCCCTGCGACCTTCCTTCGGTTGGTGCTGTGTGCAGCAACTTGGCCGGTACCATTCCGACCGTATCTCTTCCGGCTGGCGGATTCTGCTGGACCGGTACTCTCGACCTGAGCCTTGCTGGCTACGAGGTCTGCGTTGAGGCCGACGGCGGTCCCTGTGCTTCTGGTTATGACGGTGGTGGACTTGGTCTCGACGGCTTCGGCTGGGCCGCGACCTACAACACTACTGACGGCGGGACCACTGGTCCTTTCCTGAGTGGCCACGACATTACTTGGACCCCCGAGGGCGAAGGCACTGTTTATCAGCCCGCCTTCTCCAACTCCTGCTCTAACCCTGCTTCGAGTGGCCTCGGTACTGAAGACTTCTTCGCTATTGACGCGGGTGGTGCTACTAATCCCGGATGCTACTGGTTCGGCGGCTACGTCAACAACAATGGTTGTGGCGCTGCGAGTAACAACCCTGGTGGTCAGTTCCACGCTGTGTTCTACACGGATGCTTCGGCAGGTTGTGCTGCTCCTCCTTGTAACATCGTGTTCTGTGACACGGACAAGGGTAACCAGGGCGACCTGAGTCTCAGCACTTGTGACTGCTCTGGTGGTTCCATCATTCTTAGCCTGAGCACCACTTTCGCGAAGCAGTTCTGCTATCCCGTCGTCGGCCTCGGCACGTCCTCGGGTAGCCCGACTGGCGTTTCTCAGCTTTGCCTGCTTGGTAACACCATCGGTCGTTACGCCAAGGATGCCGGACAAATTAGCACTTCCGGGTCTTTCAGTATTGACCTGCTTAACGCTAACTCCGCCCCCGGCGGCGGCGTGCCCCTCATCGGTGGCTCGCTGTGTAACGGTAACACCTGGCGCTTCCAGGCCTGGCACCGTGACGGCATGAACGCCTCTCGTTTCTCGAAGGGTATTTCCGGCACGATCAACTGATCTTGCCCGGCTAACGGCACTCACCGGGTCCTTTGGGATCCGGTGAGGGCCAAGCACACGAACGGCACCGTCCACTTAGGGCGGTGCCGTTCTCTTTGTTGTTCCAGGTCAGGTGGTGGCTTTTTGGGCCCATTGGTCTCTTGGTATGGAACTCATGGGCGGCTCCTGCGTCATACTTGGACACCGCAGGTCGTGTTCCCTATCAATCCTCACACCTGGTTGATAAGTACTCCGTTTCCCTCTTGTTTCGACACCTGCCTGAGGTTGGTTCCGTGAACCCGTTTGGATTTAGGCTGGAACTACCTTGGTAAGGGGTCTATTGGTGGTCTCCGTTCCCTGAAGCACACCCCCCCTCTCCTTCTGCCCCCTGTGTCATGCTCAGACACCGCAATCAGCAGCGTTGGCGCGAAGTACTCGCTACCATCTTCGTTCTTCTTCTCTTCGGGAGAGTCGCGCCGGCTCAACAGGATAGGATCCAGGCCGACGCTTCAGTGTCGATCCGACAGGTGGCGTTGGGGGAGGCCTTCAGGCACGTTGTTGAGGTCTGGCATGACTCCACGGGCGGTAGTCCAACCACGACGGGGACACCAGGGTGCAGTGCAGAAGTCTGGGAGGCTTTGGACAGCTTGGCTCGCGCGGGGTGTGTGGAGGCTGCTCGCACCTGTCTACTTGATTATCGCCGCCTGAGGGGGCTCCCCGCTGAGGGGGCGCTTTCTTCTTCCGCGCTCGAACACCGGATGGGGTTGTACGAGTATCTGGTGCAGGCCATGGATTCGGCCCAGATGGAGCTGGCCCTGGACCTGCTTCGGAGAGAGCAGGAATTGAGTTCGGTCCAGATCGAGGGGCTTGTGCGTAGGTTGGCGCGACGGCGCCGGGCACCCCTGGGCGTGCAGGCTCAGGCAAAGCTCGATCTGGCACGACTGCTGGGAGCTTGGTCCTCAGGTGGCACGGATCGTGGTGTTGGCCGAGCCGCACGTCTGGCAGAAGCGCTAACCCTCTACAAGTCCATTCGCAGTGAGTTCGAGGGCACAGAGTTTGCCGGGCGCGCAGGTTCAGCTGTCTGGCGGCTTGAGCATCTCTCGCCGGGGAAGGTGGCACCAGACTTCCTAGCCCATGACCCTGCCGGCAATGAGATCCGCCTATCCGACTTCAGGGGGCAGGCGGTCGTGGTGCACATTTCGGACCCCACCAGTGCAGACTTTGGTGCTGATCTGGATCGCGCTGAGGCAGAAGGACGTCGTCACTGGGACTCTCGGTTTGCCTGGGTGGGCATCCACCGGGGCGGCTCCTCCGCTGCTCTGGAGGAGGCCTTGGGGGGTACGTTGCCTTGTGGGGAGCATGCATGGGAGGGTGCGGGGGCTTCGGGCGCCGCAGAGGCCTGGCGCATTCCGGCGTACGAGACGATCGTGGTCATAGGTCCATCGGGTCTCGTCTTTGCCGTGAACCCGGCCAAGGCGCTTCTTGATCGGCATATCACAGACCTCTTGAGTGAACTTGTACAGCAAGGCCGCCAGCGGCAGGCGGACTCCGGAGGTGGGAGTAATCAAGGGGGTGGAGGCGATGAACGCGGCACTGACGACACATCAGTGGGGAGGTTGCCCGGAATGAAGGACGGGGCCTCAGGGGAAGGAGTCCGCCCGCCGGGGGATCAAACTCCCTAGGGGATAAAGCCTGCCATGCACCTATTTCCCAAGCCCAGGCGCGGCCCCAGAGGCATCCATCCGAGCCATTCGGAGCTCGCGAGTTTGCCCCTATGGACGGTCATGGCCTGCGCTCTGGGAGTGCTCATGTGGAATTTTGGCACACAGGGGCCGGTATCATCAGGGCTACATGCCGCGGAGCTCGAGAGCAGCGTAGCGTTGGCTGGGGGAGTCGACGGCTTCCATGCGGGGCGGGATGTGAACGGGGTTGGCAGTGAACCTGGGGCCATCATGATGGCACCCGTCCGGCTGGACGCGTCAAGTGGGCATCACACCGCCGACGGGACTGACGGTGGGGATTCCCAGGCGAAGGCGACTGGAGAGGGCGGTACTGCCGCCTCTGGTCAAGATGCGAAAGATGTTCCGGGTGAGGGGGGCTCTAACCAATCAGGCGCCGGAGGGAGCCTTTCGTGTCCCAATGGTAGGGATGAGGACGGGAAGCGGATTGGTATGTGGGAGACCTTCCATAAGAACGGGCAGTCGGAAAGTAGGGGGCGCTACGAGGACGACAAGCGCGAGGGACGCTGGCAATCCTGGTCCGACTCCGGGAGGCTCGTCCGCGATGGCGCATTCCTGGATGGGAAGCAGGAGGGGGCCTGGAGTGGTTGGAATCCCGATGGCACCCGGCGGAGCGAGCAGTACTACAGTCAAGGCCGCCGTACAGGTACTCACACCCTTTGGTTCACCAATGGGCAGATCAAGGAGACCGGGCCCTACGTGAACGGCCTACGCCATGGTCCCTGGCAGTTCTATGACTTCCAGGGCAATCCAGACCTGCGCACCGGGACCTATGTAAACGGCCAGCGTGTGACGGACGGCAACTGAGCGTCAGCCGCCCTTGGTGTGCATGCCCAGGTGTGGCTTGGCGAGCAGGTCCGGGACCTGGGCAGATGGACCGCGCTCAGAGACCTCCAAGCGGTCCTGGCCACCGTGATCGTCACGGCTCCTCCAGCGACCATCAACCATCGTTGCCAGGTCTTCCTCGGCGGCACCCGCACGGAGCGGACCTAGAAGGTCGAGTCCATCAGCGGCATAGAGGCAGGTGAAGAGCTTGCCGTCGGCTGTGAGTCGGGCCCTATCGCAGGCGCCGCAGAAGGGCGCGGTCACAGAGGCGATAATCCCGAAGACCGTGCCATCGGACAGCGTGAATAAGTTGGCGGGGGAGTTGTCGCCGGGGGCAAGCGCCTTGATCGGGCCGCACTCCGATTCCAAACGGTGCAGGATCTCTGACCGTGGCACCACGAGCGCGGGGTCCCAGTTCAGCGCCCCACCGACGTCCATGTACTCGATGAACCGAGCCTGGTGCCCGCGTTCTCGGGCAAAGCGGAGGAGCGCCGCGAGTTCATCCTCGTTCGTGCCGCGCACAACAACGGTGTTCAACTTGAGTGGTGTGAAGCCGGCCTCCTCGGCGGACCGAATTCCAGCCAGGAGTTTGCCGTGGGAGTCACGCCTGGTGTTGGTCTTGTAGCGTGCGGCCTGCAGGGTATCGATGCTGATCGTTAGCCGGCCGAGTCCGGCAGAGCGTAGATCCCCAGCCAGGTCTGGCAGGGGGATTGCGTTGGTGGTCATTGCCAGATCCTGGATGGCAGGAATCTCGGCCAGTGCTTGGACCAGGGTGGGGAGGTCCCGGCGTAGCAGGGGCTCCCCGCCCGTGATGCGCACCTTGGTTGTGCCCACAAGGGTCATCACGCGGACCAGTGACGCCAGCTCCTCGAGAGTGGCGATCTCGGCCTTGGGCAGCCACACCTGACTGCCCTCGGGCAGGCAGTAGCTACAGCGCAGGTTACAGCGGTCAGTCACTGACACCCTCAAGCTCCTGAGGGGGCGTGCGTGTCGATCCAGACTAGTCACGGCGAGGGTGCAGGCGGGGAGGGATGTGCCGGGGCAGGTGGAAGGACCGCGGATCCCATGGGGTATATGGCCGCGCTTGGGGAGGCTGATAAGCTAGGGGTATTCTAGCTCAGGGCCCGCGGCTAGCCACCAGGCCTCGACATTCGATCCCGACCGCGTCCACAGACCTGCGTGCTCCCTTGCTCCTCTATTCCCTCCTGCTTGTCTCGTTATCCCCACTGCCTTCCCAGGACGAAGTGCGGGATAGGGTTCCGCTCAGGCCCGAGGAGGACCTCTCCCGGGCCGTCCAGGAAAGCGCCGGCGGGCTGAGTCCACTCAGCGGTGGGTGGACAAGGGAGGATCTGGCTGCGGAGGTCAGCCACGCCCTGCACTTCATGGGTGCGTTCCTGGCGGAGGGAGGGGATTCCGGCCCGCTCCGCGATGTTCTTGCTCCGGGTGTGGCTATCACACCTTGGTTTTCTGATGAGCTCCAGGTGGTTGTTCTTGGCGCAGGCTCCAGTCCCGAGGGGGGGACTGCTCCTGGCTCGGGCCCAGGTGTCGGCATGGACGCATTTGTCCTTTCCCTTGAGGGCTTGCGCAGGCGCTGGTCGGCCCAGGAGGTGGATGTGCACTTCAAGGTTCTGGGGGTCGAGGGGGGAGCAGAGCGCCTGACAACGCCCGTGCGCATGGAGGTGCGTGGCGGGAGCGAGGCAAGCCTCGTCGGTGCTACAGCGAGCTTTGTCTGTTCATGGGCCCCCAGCGATCGGGGCCTGCGGCTTGATCGTCTGCAGGTCGACGAGTACGTCGAGACGGCCAGCCCTCGAGCACTCTTTGTGGACCGCACGGCACTGGCCTTGCCGGGGGACCTCTTCGCGGGCCAGTTGGAGCCAGGGATAGACACCTGGCGTGAGCAAATCGATGCCTATCTGGGGGTCGGGGTTCTGGGTCACCATGGCCTATGCATCGCGGACGTCAATCAGGATGGCTTGGAGGACCTGTATCTGTGTCAGCCCGGCGGGCTGCCCAATCGCTTGCTCCTACGGGAGCCGGGCGGGACCTTCCGAGACATCTCGGCGCGTGCGGGTGTGGACATACTCGACCCCTCGAGCGGGGCGCTCCTGGTCGACCTGGATGGGGATGGCGACCCTGACCTGGTTGCCGTTGCTGGGGACGAATTGGTGTTCATGGAGAACCGCGGTGAGGGCCTCTATCGCGCCCGCTCACGCTTCTCCGCGCTCTCGGTGACCTCGCTCACGGCGGTTGATGTGGATATGGATGGCGACCTCGATGTGTACGCCTGCGCTTACCTCTCACCCTATGATGGGCAAGCCGTCCCGCTTCCGTATCACGAGGCGGAGAATGGCCAGCGCAATCTGATGCTGGTGAATGAAGGGAAGTTCACCTTCGTGGACCGGACCGAGGCTCTTGGCTTAGGTGCCGGCAACAGCGCCTTCAGCTTTGCCGCTGCCTGGGAGGACTACGATATCGATGGCGACCCGGACCTGTACGTGGCCAACGATTTCGGGAGCAACAATCTGTACCGGAATGATGGGGGACAGTTCAAAGACGTGGCGAAAGCCCTGGGCGTAGAGGATGTGGGTGCTGGGATGGGGGTCGACTGGGCCGACGTGGACGGCGATGGATGGATGGACCTGTACGTTTCAAACATGTTCTCCTCAGCAGGACGGCGTGTGAGGTAAGAGAGATCCCCGCGATGCTCGACGCGCACGAGATCGGCGACGGCACACCGCCGCGCCTCACAATGTCGCCGGCGGCGCAGGCTCTGACGCGAGCGCGCTGCGGTGCATCAACTGCGGCCGCACTGTGCCCTTCGGCGAGCTCG
>MPMD02091237.1_pt1 | contig 21648 bp, 17 predicted proteins | sample 1617291 | NCBI WGS metagenome assembly MPMD02 (sample SAMN05944810, study PRJNA350692) | marine metagenome | biome: marine; feature: ODZ; material: water; isolation source: 120 m water sample filtered on 30 um supor filter | place: Pacific Ocean | collected 2012-04-09 | depth 120m m | reverse complement strand
TCAATCCCATGCGCTTCTGCTACGGCCAGGATCGACTGCTCGCCCTCAAACTCACACACAGCGTTATTGATGGTGCACGTAGCCATGTCGCTCCACTCCGCCACTCGGCGAGATCGCCCATGGTAGCGGGGGTGTGGAGCGTGTTGCGGCGAAAACTACACAGTCAGCGCACGCAGAAATGGCTTGGCAGTCGCCCCCGGTTCCTGTGGGAATCGCGGTTACTGGCGAACCATGATCATCTCCTCCCCACTGGGGCTGTTGACCCTGAGGTTGCTTCCATCAATGGTTGCGATACCTGTATTCCCGTCCTTCCAGATCAGGGTCACTGTGTCGCCGCTTGCAGACCATGTTCCGGTCATTTTTCTGGATTGCCCCGCGATGCTCAGGTTCATGGCGACGGAGCCGTCCGCTGCAAGCGTCAGGGTTGCGCGGAGTGAATCCAACATCGCCCCGACCATCGGATTGGGCGCGATTTCGGCTTCCATCGCCGCTTGCATGGCGGCTTTGTCGATTTCGTAGGTTCCGGCGGGATTCCCTCCGCAGCCAAGAAGGCTGAGGGCCAATACGGTTGCGATTGCTGTTTCGAACAGTATTTGGGTCGCGTTGGTGGGCAGCAGGGCCAGTTTGGTCGTAGTCATTGAGCGTCTCCTTACCTCCTATGCGGAAGAAGGGGGGGAGGGGGAAATAATTCGACCAGACTGGGAGTGCTATCTGTGGATGCCCCATTCTGTCAAGCCCCACCTCGGGTCATGAGCGATGGCTGAATGATCAAAATCGTATGGATTTCAGTTCCCCCCAGCCCAATGGATCCGCATGGAGAGGTATTGGTGGTCACTAGCGGCGGACCCCACAGGAAGCCAGCTGCGTCACCACTCATATGGGATGTGGACGTGCCCCCCGTTGCCTTTCGGCAGGGTGAAATCGAGATTCGAGAAGTTTCAAGGAGTATCGCTGTGAGAATGAGAGCATTGAGTACAGGTGTTGGGGCAGTGGCCGTGGCGATTGTGTTGCTGAGCGTGGGCTGCAAGTCGACTTCGCCAGCGTCAGGGACACAAGTGGTATCAAATTCACCAACACCGAGAGCACCGGTAGAATCGACCCCAACTGCGAAAGGCAAGACAGAGATCACCCAATCGCCTGAGCCAGCCAAGGGCTCCATTGCGCCCCTCCTGCGGGATCTGTCCCTCTCCAAGATTGTTGCGAGGGCACTCACGGAGGCTGGCATATTCAATGTTCGCGAGATGGCCATGATCACTTCGAAGCAACGGGAACTTGTTCGCCGCTTCGTGTTACGAGACGCCAACGCCGAGATAGATCACGCCGTATCGATACAAGTAACAGCGGGGCTCCGCCCGAGCGATCCACTTCGGATGTTGGGTCTGCCGTCTTCAGTGATATCGGCTTGCACTGCAATAGGTATCAAAGATGTGCGTGATCTCGCAAACGCGACGCGATCGAAGTTAGCCGGCATTCGCAATGTGGGCAAGGCAGGAAACACTTCATTGGATCGGGCCAAGACGCGGGCCGATCGCGTGATGGCGATTGTGGCGCCGCAGGCCGATGACCTATCACCATTTGTTATGCGAGTACTCACCCATCTTGGCCTCGACTCCATCAAGAATCTGGACAAGGCCTATGTTGCCAAGATCGAGGACTCGCCGGCATTCGGCGACGAGGCCATGCGTGAGATTCGGGGGGTCGTAGCAAACGCTGGCCTCACGCTCTTGAAGATCGAAGTGGCTGACGCGCCGATGGGCATGGATATTCTGATCGATGGCAAAGTGCAGCGATCGGTCGAGAAGGGCAAACAGGAAGACCCAATCGTGGTCGTTGAGGACATGCGTCCACTTGATGATCGCAAGGCTGTGCTGCTGACGGCTCGGCCCTCCGGTGGCGGCGCGACTCCAATGCGGTGGCACCGCACCGTTACGCTTGAGAAAGGCCAGACGACGACTGTTGTATTCGATTTCGATCAGGCCCCGGTACTCAGTACCGTGGTGACGCCTTCGCACCCCCTCGAAAGCAACACCTTTTATGCCGGTGACACGATTACGCTCGGCATGGAGAACATGGACGATCACCCGAATCAGCATGCATTCTGGCTACTCTTTGATCCCGCAGCGATTCGTGATGGCCAAGCGGAGTTATCGGCAGGCCATCAGTCTCCACGCACCGCATCGTTAGAGTTTTATGGGATCGACGGCTGGATGGATCTTCGTGGCCGCGTCGATGCTGAGTTGAAGGACTATCTCGCTGCCAGAACCGGTTATGACTGGCACATCCTCCATCGTGCCTTGCTGCCGACTCGCATGATTGGCGTCGGGGAGCAGGTGGTCTGGGTGCCAGATCGAGAAGTCGCAAACGCAACATTGGCACTAGTGGCATTGGGAGAGGACGGGTACTGGGGTATGACCATGAGACCCATTTCCGTCATGGATCTCCGCCCCGGCGCATGGGCACTTCCGCAAACACGGGTTGTGCCTGGAAATTGGACCGCCAAACAAGCAACCTCGCACGCGGGCGTGGCCTCCTCCAACACACCCCGCCCGCGTGATGTTGATCGAGTGCACGACGCGTTAGAGAATGTGACATTCGCGGCGACAGCCGGAGAACCGGTTGATATCGCCATGCGACTCGGCAACTTCAAGGATGCAGAAGTTCCCATGACCACCTGTCAGATGGCGTTTGGGGATGGTTCTCAACGAGACATCCCGGTCGACATGATCGATGGCAACCAAGTGCGGCATACGTGGGCGACACCCGGTCTGTACAACGTCACATTTACCACGACGGATCTACTCGGGTTCCAACGCACACAAGCACTACAGGTATTCGTAGAAGCGCCACCTGCGGTTGAAGTTACAGCGGTTCCGCCCGAACCAAAGCCTGAACCGAAGCCGGAACCACCACCAATCGTGGCATCCTCTGTTCCCACCACACCCGCCGAGTCTTCGTTTGCAATATTTCGACGAGGCCTTGAGAAGTGGAGTGGCGATTCGGTGATTGCCGTAAATGGCAGCGATCAGCCGGTTGGCGTAGCGCTCGTGCATCTGCATGATGTCAACAATCAGGAAGTGCTCGACCTGTTTGATGACGCGCTGGTGCGGGCATTCTTGACATCTGGCGGAAGCGTCTATGAGCGGGATCGCCAAAGATTTACTGCGTTGCAGGGCCACCGCCTTCCGTTCAATGTAGAGGAGATGCTCGCACTCATTCCGGACGCTGCGCCTGACCGGTCGATGTTGACTGGAGACTTTCAGCCGAATGTGCCCGTTCGTGTCATGAAGGGTGTCTCTGAAACCGAGAACATCGGCGGGATTCCCCGTGTGGAGATTCTAGAGGTTATCCCTGCTATTGAGCGGTATCAGGATATTCTCGCCCGTGCTCGCGAGAGCGAACCCTTCATGTCCCCGCATGTATTCGACTACAAACTCCGCCGCGCCGAAGTGACCTTCGAACCACTTGCCGATACACCCCTCTACACCCGGCGTGTACGGATTCTCGGCTTCGTGCGGCTGCACGACTCAGAGTCCTATGAGGTACTCGGAAGCGACGTCGTTGAGACGGAAATTCAAGACATCGTGGCGGCCCCACGTGGTATTCCGAATTCGGTGCCGGGTTGGAACATGTATCACCGCGACTTCCTTCACCAGTTGCATGACGAGGCGCTGCTGGAGGAGCCAAGTTGACCTTCTGACGTTCCAACTGTTCACATTCCCGAGCAACCCGCTGGCTCTTGCCAGCGGGTTGCTGTGTCTGGGCATGCTGAGGCTCTAGAAGGTCGCATGTTGCAATGCCCAAAGGGGGGTCGTGGAGTCAGTTCCGGCTCAGTGACGTCGATGCCTGCAGCACACATGTTCCGGACTCAAGTGTGATGGCGTGTAGCCGCACATGGCGGTGATCGACCAGCGGCACCTTGGCGTCGATGAGGTCACCTTGCAGGAGCGTGGCGAGGAAGGCGAGGTCTTCGGCTTGGGCGAGGGCGTCTTGCAGGGTCGGATGAATCCACGAGGTTGGCAGTGGCAGGGGGAGCCGTCCGACGCGGAGCGTGGGCGATTCGAAGGCGAGTTGATTGTTGGTGATGATGGGTCGTACTTGGAAGCGGCCAATGCGGCTTCCGAAGTCGTCGCTGGCGATGGCGACTTCGATTCCGGTGGGGGTGATGTGGATTTGCGGCGGAGTGAGATCGACGGGCCATTGCGTGCCTTGGCCGGAGAGCCACTGCGGCAGCCGCGTGGCGAGCCAGGCATTGACGGCCTCTTCGGGGATGCGCAGTCGCCACACATCATCCTCTGGGCGGATCTTCTGGAACTCCTCGACCAGTCGGTATTCGGCGGTCTCGCCGAGTTCTGAGGCGGCGGCATCGGTGGCGGTTGTGGGCTGGTACCACCGCGGTGTCAGTCCGGCGAGCCACCATCCCACGGCAGTGAGGAGTATCAGGGCGATGGCGGCACCGAGCAGGGCGATTCCCAGCGTTCGCGTCACCGACTGCGGCGGCGATTCGGAGATTTCCTCCGTTTCTTTCCCGGGGGTCGCTTCCGGGGTCACTTCCGGGGTCGCTTCCGGGGTCGCTTCCGGGGGTGGTTCGGGGGTCGCTTCCGGGGGTGGCATTGCCGTGGATAGTACGATCCCACGCATGGGCGGCCCAACTTCATCCAAACAGGACACGCCGCTGGAGTCTGAGGAGGTTCTTGGGGATACGGCGAGTCCACCCGACGTGGAATCGATGGATCACGGCGGGCAACTCGAGTCCTACGAGGAGTCGAGCGGCTATCCGGAGGATCCTGCCGACATCGACCGGCCTGCGCCTCCGGAAGAGTCGCTCAGTCCGGCCATCGTGACATGCGTCGATTACGGACCGGACGGGATTGAACGCAGCAACATCACGGACGTGCGGGCGTTCTTTGCAAAGTCGCGGTCGGAGTGTGGCGTGGTGCGGTGGATCAACGTGGTGGGCGATCCACCGACGTTCCTGCTTGAAGTGATTGCGGAACGCTACCACCTGCATCCGCTGGCGCTTGAGGATCTCATCCAGATTCCGCAGCGTCCAAAGGTCGACGAATACGCCGAGTTCTCGCAGCATCCATATCTGTTCGTCACGGGTCGCGCGGTGGACGAGGAGGACGGGCATCTTCGCAGTCAGCAGGTCAGCATGTTCGTGGGCGAGCATCAGGTGATCTCGTTCCACCAGTATGACCCCGATCTGTGGCAATCTGTCTTGACGAGGCTTGAAGACGCAGGCAGTCGTTTGCGGCAAAGCGGGCCGGACTTTCTCTTCTATTGCCTACTTGACCGGATTGTGGATGTTGTGTTCCCCGCCCTTCAGGACATCGGTGAGCGACTCGACACCCTCGATCGGCAGATCACCAGCGACAACGACGAGGAGGCCGCTGACGAGGTGCACGAAATCAAGCGTGCGCTGCTGGTGATGCGACGGGAACTCTGGCCGATGCGAGAACTGCTTGGCACGTTGTGCAACAACCAGTGGCCGATGATCTCCAAGGAAACATACACGTATTTGCGCGACGTACACGACCACAGCCGCTATCTCGCCGATACGGTCGAGATCTACCGTGAGGCGACAAGCGGCATGCTTGCCGTGTACCAGCAGGGTCTCAATCAAAAGATGAACGATGTGATGCGGGTACTGACCATCATTGCGACCATCTTCATTCCACTCTCGTTCTTCGCCGGTGTCTTCGGCATGAATTTCAATGATTCGCTGCCGGGAATGGAAAGCCCCAATGCGTTTTGGTGGTTCTTGCTCATGTGCGGCACGGTGGCAGCCGTGATGCTCGGCATCTTTCGCTGGCGGAAGTGGCTCTGAGGGTGGACTACTCGGGTTTGGGATACCGAACGAGCCCCGCTGTTCAATGCTTGGGCGACTGCTGACCGGCGTTGCTATTGGAGGCTGCGGATGTAGGCATCGAACTTGGGTTCGCGGCCGAGGTAGTCTTGCAGCATGTCGCTCGCGTCGGCAGAGCCGCCTCGGGAGAGAACTCGTTCTCGGTAGAAGGAACCGGCTTCGGGGCTGAGCATGCCGAGTTCCTTGAAGCGTTCGGCCATGTCCTCGGCAAAGACCTTGGACCAGAGGTAGCCGTAGTAACCGCCTTGGTATCCGGTCAGGTGCCCGAAGCCGGCTTGGAACCAGGTGTTCGGAACGGCTTCGAGCAGGGTGCATTTTTCGACCATGTCCAGACCGAGTTGCGTGGTATCGACATCGCCGTCTGGACTGGTGTGATACGCCTGATCGATGGAGCCGAGCCACACTTGCCCTTGATCGAGCATGCCTTTGCTGAGGCTCTTGGCTGCGATCATCCGCTCAAGCAGATCCGTCGGAAGCGGTTCGTCTGTTTCGTAGTGTCCGCTGATCAGCGGAAGTGTTTCCGGGCTCCACACCCATGCCTCGAACATCTGACTCGGTGCTTCGACGAAGTCTCGCTCGACACGCGTGCCGCAGAAGCGGGTCGTGTCGGTTTCGCTCAGCAACGTGTGCAGGCAGTGACCGAACTCGTGGAAGAATGTCTTGGCTTGATCATGTGTGAGCAGGCTCGGTCGATCCTCGGTCGGCTTTGGGAAGTTGCATACCAACGCGGCAACTGGTTTTTGGACGCTTCCATCAGTCCACACTTTCCGAGGGACGATTCCCCACTGCGCCGCGTGGCCATACTTGCCTTCTCGCGGATACATGTCCATGTAGAACTCGCCGATCGCCTCACCGGTACCGCGGTCTACGACCTCGAAGTACTCGACATCATCGTGCCACACGGGGGCATCGGCGGGTGGATCGATCGGACGGTAATCAATGCCGTAGAGATCCTGCGTGATTCGGAACAGTCCGTCACGCACACGGTGGAACGGGAAGTAGGCCTTGATGGCATTTGAATCGACGTCATAGTCCCGCTCGCGGACCCTTTCCATCCAGTAACCGAAGTCCCACGGGCGGATCTTCGCATTCGGGTCACCCGTTGCGTCGCGTTTGGCTTGCGTGAGCAGGGCGAGATCCTTCTCGGCCTTCTCGGCGAGCAGCGGCCGCAACTTGGCGTAGAAGTCTTCGACGGCAGCGGCACTTTTGGACATGCGGATTTCATTTTCGAAGTCGCTGGCGTGGTCGAATCCCAGGATGCGTGCTTGTTCAGCCCGCAGTTTCAGGAGTTTCTCAAGCACTTCGACATTTTGCTTGGCGCGTCGTCTGCGGGAGAGCCACATTTTCTGCCGTGTTTGTTCATTCGGCGAGTGATTGAGCAGTGGAATCGACGTCGGATAGTCCATACCGAGGGCGTACACGTCGCCGGCTCTGGTCAGCCCGGCAATGTAGTCCTCCGGCATTCCTGCAAGTTCATCTTCTGTCAGGAAGAGTGTGGTCGCATCGTCGAGGATGTTCTGATCGAAGGCGATGGAGAGTTCATTCATCTGTTTTTCGACGTCGGTAAGCCTCGCCCGCGCCTCTGGCGTGAGATCCATTCCGGCGCGGCGGTAGTCACGCAGGATGAATTTCAGAAGTCGCGCCCGCTCACCTTCAAGTGACGGGTTGGTGTCGGCGTAGGCCTTGATTGCGTGGTAGAGATGTTCGTTCTTGCCGACATCGATGTACCAGTTGGTCCAGATCTCTTCGCGGCCGCGCGCTGCTTCCCGCATTGCCGCGTCGGGGTGCACGTAGCCCATGAAGGCGAGCAGGTTGCCGTCGCGGTCGAAGTGGGCATTGATGTCATCCATCGCGAGGATGGTGTTCTCGAATGTCCGCTGCGAATCGGGGACCGCGATGATGGCGTCAACTCGCGTGTTGGCGGCATCCATGGCCTTGTCGAATCGACTGGTCAGTTCTTCGGGCGTTTGCGGAATGGCTGGTGAGAGGGCGGCGGTTGCCAGCGAACAGCAACTCATCAGCGCGATGGCGAATGTGCGAAGCATCGGAATCTCCAGAGTCTTGGTGCGAATCGTTCGTGCCGTGCAGGCTCAGTTGCCATCGGCCGAGGCAGTAGCCCCGGTGGGGCCGATGTACTCAACATCCAGAATGAGTGTCGATCCGGGCGGCAGATTGCCGAGCGGGTTGAATCCGGCGCCGAGCGTCGGTGGCACGATCAGTTTGCGGCTCCCCCCCGGGCTCATTCCGACGAGTCCTTCGGTGAGCGCGGGCCACATTGTGGCATCGAGCGTATACCGAACGGGTAATCCTCCTGTGGCATGCCAGGGTGTGCCATCTTCGAGCCATCCAGCACAGCGAATGGTGGCGGTGTCGCCCGATGCCAGTGGAGCGCCGGTTCCTGAGGAAAGGTCGTACCAGCGAAGGCCGGATGACGATCCATTCCGCGCCGCGTCGGCGATGGGCGTACCGGGCAGCGGATTTGGAAGCACGGGCTCATCGCCGATCGAGACGAGTTCAAGATCCATGACCACGTCCTGCGGCGAGTCGCCGCCGAGTGGCCACCGCTCACGGCCTTTGCTGCCGATCCAAACCTTTCGCGTCTCGCCGACCTTCATGTTGCCGATCGCCGCCGCCCAGCCGGAAAATGCAGCGTCATCACCGGTTGGCAAGATCAGTTCATCGCCGCCTTCGGCGTCGCCGAAGAATTGCGATCCATTCATGGACCAGCCGCTGACTTTCATGGTTGCCATCGTCGGTTCGATCGGCAACATTTCGCCGGTGCCCTTGGTGATGGTCCAGAAGAGGACGTTCTTGCCGAGTTCGGTGCCGTCTCCGCTGACCGGGACACCCGGAAGTGTTGCGGCCTCAATCTTGGGTTTGGCCGGGGCTTTGGCGGCTTCCGAGGGTTTCGAAGGAGCCGGCTTGGCCGCTTTCTGTGAGTCCCCATCGCATGCGGTCAGGGCCGCGGCGGCGAGGACTGTGGTGATTGAGAGGATGGTTCGAGTCATGCTGAGGGGCTCCAAGTTCGGGATTCAGCAAGGGTAGCGGCTTGCTGCCTTGTTGTGGCTCGGGAGGAGAAGGTGTGGACAGGTCGAGGGAAACGTACGAATGAAACAGGCGAGCAGCCAATTGGTTGCTCGCCTGCTTTGATCGACGGTGATTGCCGGATATCGCCTTCGGGGGGTCAGTTGGCAGCCTCGGCGGCCATCTGCTCGGCCTTTTCCTTCGCATCATCGAGCGTGCCGACATACATGAAGGCACTCTCAGGCAGATCATCGCCTTCGCCGGCGACGAGTCGCTCGAAGGAGTCGATGGTGTCCTTGAGGGGTGTCGTGATGCCGGGGAAGCCGGTGAACTGCTCGGCCACGTAGCAGGGCTGGCTGAGGAAGCGTTCCATGCGGCGAGCGCGGGAAACGGCGAGTTTGTCGTCTTCTGCCAGTTCGTCCACGCCGAGGATGGCGATGATGTCTTGGAGGTCTTTATATCGCTGCAGAATCTGCTGCACGTCACTTGCGACGCGGTAGTGGTGCTCGCCGAGGATCTGTGGGTCGAGGATTCGCGACGAACTGTTCAGCGGATCGACCGCGGGGTAGATGCCCTTCTCGGCGATGCTCCGTTCGAGCACGACGAACGCATCAAGGTGCGTGAACGCCGTTGCCGGGGCAGGGTCGGTCAAGTCATCGGCCGGCACGTAAATGGCCTGCACCGACGTGATCGCGCCGCGGCTGGTCGATGTGATTCGCTCCTGCAACTCGCCCATCTCGGTCGAGAGCGTCGGCTGGTAGCCCACGGCTGAGGGCATCCGGCCGAGGAGGGCGGACACCTCGGATCCGGCCTGCGTGAAACGGAAGATGTTGTCCACGAAGACCAGTGTTTCCTTGCCGGAGTTGTCACGGAAGTCTTCGGCCATGGTCAATCCGGAGAGTGCTACGCGAAGACGCGCACCAGGCGGTTCATTCATCTGGCCGAACACCATCGCCACCTTGTCGATGACGTGCGCAGTGTTGCCGTCGGAGTCGGTGTATTCGGCTTCCTGCATTTCCCGCCAGAGGTCATTGCCCTCGCGGGTTCGCTCACCTACGCCGCAGAACACGCTGTAGCCACCGAAGCCACGCGCTACGCGAGCGATCATTTCCTGAATGATGACCGTCTTGCCGACGCCAGCGCCGCCGAAGAGACCGATCTTGCCGCCGCGGACGAAGGGGCAGAGCAGGTCGACGACCTTGATGCCCGTCTCGAGGATCTCGGTCTTTGGGTTGAGTTCGTCGAGGTTCGGCGGTGGTTGGTGAATCGACCGAGTCCGGTTCGAGTCGACCGGGCCACGCTCGTCGATCGGATCGCCAAGCAGGTTGAACACGCGGCCGAGGACGCCCTCACCGACAGGGACGGCAACGGAAGCGCCGGTATCGGTGCACGGGTGACCGCGACGAAGGCCGTCCGTGCTGCCGAGCGCCACGCAGCGGACCTGCCCGCCACCAAGGTGCTTGCTGACTTCACCCACGAGTTTCATGGCGGTGCCATCGACTTCCAGTTCGCATGTGACCGCGTTGTAGATGTCGGGAAGCGAGTCCTCGGGGAACTGCACGTCGAAGGTCGAACCGATGACTTGGATGACGGTGCCGGTACTGGCCATGGCGAGCCCTGTCCTTCTGTGGGGTGTGGGGATCAGAACGGGGGGCAGCGACATCTCCGCTGACCCAGTCGAGCCGAGCAGGATAGTGGTTTGCGGCTCCGATCGCCACCGCTACGAGCACCGCCGGGGTACCATACGCGGCGTCTTCGGAAGGGCCTGAGTACACATCATTTCCCGGCGGATCCTCAGATCATGCGTTTTTCTCTCATCGACAATGTGATGCACTGCGAGGCGGGCCGAATCGTGGCCCGCAAGCAGGTGAGCAGTGCCGAGGAATACCTCGCGGACCACTTCCCGGGGTTTCCGATTCTGCCTGGCGTGCTGATGCTTGAAGTGATGGTCCAGGCGGCGAGGATGATGCTTGAGGCTTCGCACGAGGGTCCATGGGTGCTCGGCGAAGTCCGAGCCGTCAAATATGGAGCCATGGTGCGGCCGGGGCAGGCGCTCGAAGTGGATGTGACGACATCCGGGCCGGATGAGCACGGGGCGTTCTCGTGCCGCGGTAGTGGGGTGGTGTGCGGGGGAATCGGCGATGGCGACACGGCCATCTCGGGCAGGTTTACCATGCGTCCTGTACGCGTGCTTGGTGCCGCGGCAGCCAAATTGCAGGAGTCAGAGACGACATGCTCATGACCAAGGATGACATTTTCGGGAAGGTCAGCGAAGTACTTGAGGAGGCTCTCGGGTGCGATGAAGACGAAATCACGCCGGGGGCGAGTTTGGTGGCCGATCTCGGCGCCGAGTCGATTGACTTCCTCGACATCGTGTTCCGGCTCGAGAAGACCTTCGGCACGACGGAGAAGCCCTTCAAGATTGATCAAGGCGAGCTCTTCCCGGAGAACGTCATGGACAACGCAGAGTGGGTGCAGGATGGTAAGTTCACCGATGCGGGCATGGACATGCTCCGTGAGCGTATGCCACATGTCGACTTCAGCGTCTTTGATGCCGATCGTGAAGTGGTGAGAGTGGGTGATCTCATTACTGTGCAGTCGCTCGTTGAGTTTGTGTCACGGAAACTGGAGGGCTAGCCTCGTCGGCGATTCTCTCATGCGTTGGATGTGGATTGATCGAATTGTGGAGCACGAGCCCGGCGAGCGGCTCGTGGCGATCAAGAACACCAGCCTTGCCGAGGAGCACCTGCACGATCACCTGCCACCGAGCGGTGATCGACCAGCGATGCCGCTGATGCCCGGTTCACTCATCATCGAGGGCATGGCGCAAACGGCAGGCATATTGGTGGGCGCGGTCAACGACTTTCAAGAGAAGGTCATTCTCGCCAAGATTGCCAAGGCAGAGTTCGATTACGACGTGCTGCCGGGGATGACCCTGCGATACACCGCCACCATCGATCGCATCGATACGGCTGGAGCCGTGACCAAGGGCACCATCGAGGCTCGCACCAACGACCCCGGTGAGGGTGGCGATGCATGGCAGCCTCTCGGCCGCATCAACCTGATGTTCAGTCACATAGACCAGAACATGGCCGGACTGGAGTTCCCTGAGGAGAACTTCGTCTTCGGCGACAACTTCATGGCGATCTGGGGCGCCTCCGGATTGGTGAAAGGGCCCGGTGCCTGAACGTTCGGAGTCATTTGGCTTTCTTCTTGGATCCCATGCTTCCAGCCACGGCGCCGGCCACACCGCCGCCGACGCCGCCGCCAATTGCAGCGGCCCCACCATCCACGCCGAACAGTCTTGCTACGAGGACCGCGACAACGGCGGCGATGACTGCCGCGAGAATGGTAAAAATGAAGATTTTGTTCATTGGAGTTCCTCTTGTTGATGGAGCGTGAGACTAGTCGGACCGCGCCTCGGTTTGCTTCTTCGCGATCCAGCCACCAACGCCACCACCAATCGCGCCGCCGACGATGGTCGACACGGGATCAAGTTGTAGCAGTGATGCGAGGTATGCGGCGATGAGTCCAGCGGCGATTGCCGCCAGCACGATCCAGCGAAGGGTGCTGACCACGGCTACTGCTGTGACCTTCGAAGTTCATCAAGGACGGCCGCCGGCACGATGCCGGCAAGTTTCTCGACGTCGCCGCCGAGTTCCACGATCTGCCGAATGAGGCTTGATGATGTGAAGCCATACCGCTCATCGGTGATGACGAACACACTCTCGATATCCGCGACTTGCCGATTGGCAATCGCCATCTGGCATTCGGTAGCGAGATCCGTCACGTTTCGAATGCCTCGCAGCAGTGCCGATGCGCCGATCTCGCGGGCGTAGTCCACCGTCAGCCCGCCATACACGGCGACATCAACGGGCGCTCCCCCCGGCGTCTCGGCCAGCATCTCATCCACTGCGGTCTGAAGCAGCCCCAAACGCTTGTCGGTTGCGAGCATGGTCTTCTTGTCCGGGTTCTCGCCGATTCCCACCACAATCCGATCAAAGAGTCGCCGCGACCGGCTGATCACATCCAAATGCCCCAGCGTGGGGGGATCAAACGAACCGGCATACAGGGCGATGTGGTCGGCCATGGCGGCGATTGTAGATCAACAGCCCTCAAACGCGGACACCCACTCCAATCGCACCCAGAAGCACTATCGAAGCGGCCGCCGGCCACATTCATCTGCCCGCCAGAAATCAGGTTGCAAAAACGCGTTTTGCAACCCCGTACGGCGTAACGACAGGGGTGACCAGCGGTTGGTTGGGTGTCCGCGCAGGCGGGGGCGGTGCCGTTTTTTTCTTTGTAACCGTTTGCATCACACCGGTTTGAATCCAATGATGGTGACATCCCTTGGATCGACCCTGATCCGGCCTGCCTCTCGGATTATTGGGTCACACCGGGCTTGTTCGCTTCACGGCGGGGAAGCCCTGTCCCTCTCCTCTCTCGCCCCTGGGGCCCCGTATCTCCAGGCGCACGCACCGGCGGCCTCGTGGCCGCCGGTGTTTTGTTGGTGGGGGCCATCGAACTGCTCTCAGCACGATGTGGTTTGAACCGATGTGGGGTATCGCCGCCTTCGTTTGTTCGCCACACTGGCCCATTGGCCTCGCCCTACCTGATTCGAGAGCGTGACGCATGACACCCGGAAGGCCACTGTAGACCTCTGGAATCCTGAGGTTGGCGTGTACGAGCGACTCACCTGGGAACTGCGTGAGGTCCCGCCACCGGGATCGAGGGTACGCGCGCGACCAGACCATCCCAGTCGGCCGCATCCCAGCCGATCACGAGCACTCTGCGATTGTTGGCGGTGCGGGGCATCGGTCATGGCATGGTAGAGCCGGCGGTTGGTTCCTTCTGGAAGCCCCGTCGCCAGGCCGCGTGTCGGTCGCGGTATTGCGGCGACTGGGCAGTAGGCTCGATGACGCTCGACTCCTTGACATGCTCGGTCATGGCCGCAGTCACCGAGTTGAATCGGCCGCTCCCGACCATTGCCAGAAGCGCGGCGCCATAGCCGCTTCCGTGCGGGACATGCACCGTGGCAACCGGCAGCCCGAAGATCTCGCACGCGAGCTGCCTCCAGAGGGCGTTCTGCGCGCCGCCGCCCGTCATGCGAATCCGCTGCACCTGCTGGCCGGTGGCGGTCACGAGATCCAGACCATCCTTGAGCCCGTACAGGATGCCCTCCAGCACGGCGCGGGCGAAATGGTTTCGTTGATGCCGCGTGGTGATGCCGGTGAAGGATGCAGTCAACGTGGGATCGTTGTGCGGTGTCCGCTCGCCACCCAGGTAGGGGTAGAAGTGCAGCCCATCGCATCCGGCGGGGGCGGCGAGGCCGCTGCCGATCAGTTCGTCGAAGGGTCTGTCCGGCTGGAACGTGTCGCGATACCACCGAAGGCTTCCGCCGGCGCTGAGCATGCAGCCCATGAGATGGCAGGTATCCCGGATGGCATGGCAGAACGTGTGCATCGCCCCGGTTGGGTCGGTCGGGGCACCCTCGCAGGCCGCGAAGACCACGCCGGAGGTGCCGAGATTGATGGACACGGTACGTGGGTCGTCGATGCCACATGCAAGACCCGCCGCCGCTTGATCGCCGGCACCGGCGACCACCGGTGTGCCTGCTCGCAGGCCGGTCAATGCGGCGGCCTGCGCGGTGATCTCGCCCGCGATCTCCCGGCTCTCGAGGACCTCGGGAAGCCAGGTCGGGTTGATACCAAGGCCATCGAGGATTTCACCGGACCAATGCCTGCTGGTGATGTCGAGCAGCGAGGTTCCGGAGGCGTCCGAGGCATCCGCCGCGTGCCTGCCCGTCAATTCCAATCGGATGGCGTCCTTGGGCAGCAGGATGTGTTGGATGCGGGCGTAGATGTCAGGCTCGTTCCTGCGTACCCAGAGCAGCTTCGGCGCGGTGAAACTTGTCAGCGCCGGTTTCCCGGTGATCTCGATGAGCCGCCGTTCGCCGAGGCGCTCGTGCATGAATGCGCACTCTTCGATGGTTCGCTGATCATTCCAGAGCATGGCCGGTCGCAGCACCTGCTGAGCGGCGTCGAGCAGTACGAGCCCGTGCATCTGGCCGGAAAGGCCGACGCAGGCCACTTCATCACCGGATGCGTCCGTATCCGCGATCAGGCGGCCGATGACATCCAGGCAGGCCAGCCACCAGTCCGCGGGATCCTGTTCAGACCAACCGGGCCGCGGGGCCGACAACTCATACCCCGCCTCCGCGGCGGCGTGTACCCGTCCCGATTCCTGCTCGACGAGCACGCCACGAGCGCCGCCGGTACCAATATCGAGGCCGAGCACAAACCGTTGATTTGCCATGTCTTTGCAGCCTATCAGGCATGGCTTGTAGGATGCCATGGCGGTTCGGCCGTTCCGATCGGCGACGACACATGAGTGAGTACTTCAAGGACATCCCGGTCATCGCGTATGGCGGTGCCGACTCCCGCGACCCGTTGACGTTCAAGTGGTACGACGCGGACGCCGAGGTCGAAGGCAAGCCGATGCGTGAACATCTGCGCTTTGCCAGCAGTTACTGGCACACGATGCGGAATGAACTGACCGATCCGTTCGGGGTCGGTACGGCGTTGACCCCATGGGACGATGGATCGAACACACTGGAAAACGCGGAGCGCCGCGCCGAGGTGTTCTTCGAGTTCCTTCAGAAGATCGGCATCGACTACTACTGCTTCCATGACCGGGACATCGCCCCTGAGGGCGAGACGATCGACGATACGAATGCCAACCTCAAGCACATGAGCCTGGTGCTCGAGCGGCTGCAGCAGTCGAGTGGAAAGCGCCTGCTGTGGGGTACCGCGTGCCTGTTTGTCCACCCACGCTATGTGCACGGCGCGGCGACCTCACCGAGCGTGGATGTGTTCGCTCACGCCGCCGCGCAGGTGCGGCGGGCGATCGATGCGACCCACCGGTTGGGCGGATCGGGATACGTATTCTGGGGCGGCCGTGAGGGCTACGACACACTGCTCAACACCGACATGGCCCGCGAGCTCGATCACCTGGCGGTCTTTCTTCGAATGGCGGTGGACTACAAGCACCGCATCGGATTCGAGGGCGTGTTCTATCTTGAACCGAAGCCTCGGGAGCCGACCACGCATCAATACGACTTTGATGCGGCAACGTGCCTGAACTTCCTGCGCGAGCATCACCTGCTCGACGACTTTGCGCTGAACATCGAGACCAACCACGCCACGCTCGCGGGGCACTCCATGGAACACGAACTTGAGGTGGCCGCCGCGGCCGGGGCCCTCGGGAGCATTGACGCGAACATGGGCCACCCGAATCTCGGGTGGGATACCGATCACTTCCCGACCGATCTGTCCCTAGCAACGGCGGTCATGCGAATCGTGCTGCGGATGGGGGGGCTGGCGCCCGGCGGCCTGAACTTCGACGCCAAGCGGAGGCGAGGCTCATTCGAGCCGGTTGACCTCTTTCATTCGCACATCGCTGGCATGGATACCCTGGCGCGGGGACTGCGGATTGCCGCCGCCATCCGCGCCGACGGCCGCGTGGGCACCATGTTGCGTGAGCGCTACGAGAGCTGGGACACCGATCTCGGCCGCGCCATCGCCGGGGGAGACTGCACCCTCGAATCCCTCGAAGACCACGCCCGCCAGGCGGGTGAGCCAACCCCGCACTCGGGCCGCGAAGAACTCCTCCACAGCATCCTCAACGACCTGATGTGACCGTCGATTGGTTCTGGGGTGTCACGGTGGCGTTTTTGTGATCTGGGTGATTCTGGCCGCGATCTGTCGGTCCAATCGTATGGTCGTGCCGGCCAGTCGGTTTCACAGGGATGCGTTTGCAGCGTGTCTACGCGTTTGCATACAATCGTGGACCTAACTCACGGGGTGAATCCAGTGGCCACATCGGAATCAGAACGGCAGCCTGAGCGGGATGAATCGCAACCGCGATACACCTTTCAGTGGCCCGACGGTCGGATTCAGGATGGAGTCGCTGCCTCAGACTTAGAGGAGTACATCAAGCACTCAAATCGTCTGCGAGGAGCCCGTGTGAAGATGGGTGAGAAGTGGATATCGCTAAGCGAGGTGGGTGACCTCGACGAATGGACGTCGGATCGGATGAGGGATCAAGGGGTGAAGTGGCGAGGTGACCGCCACAAGCGAGGGCTGGGAGGTGTGGATAAACACACACTGGAAGCAAGGAATAAAGCAGCGTGCCTGCATCTGTCGCTGCTGTGCGTACTCGTACCTTTCGTAGGGTGGCTCGTGCCGTATCAGATATGGAAGCGAACGTCTGAAACCGAGGAGGTCCGGACGACGCGTTGGTCTGCTGCCGACTGGGCCATCACGGTGATGATGGTTGAAATCGGTCTGGTTCTGATGTGGTGGTTGATGAAACTCTTCAATTTGCCGGCCCAAGTGTCGTCTCAAGTAGTGTTCTACGCGATTCTTGGGGCCGCGATTTGGTATATACCTCAACCTCTCATCGCGATAACTGCGATTGAGAGAGGGAAGCCACCCCGTTATCTCTGGGTGGTGTCGAGCCGATCGCTGCTGAAGAAGTGGCTGGATCGAAAGCGGCGTGCCATCCAACATCAGGATCAGGACAACGCGAGCCACGATGATGATGAAGCGGCAACAGAGATCGTGTCAGATCGAGTTCCGGTGCGCAATGCTGTTTCAGACACCCGGCAGGAGGTTGTCCCGTCCGGGAATGATGATGTCGGCGATTTGAATGGCTTCGGCGAATGAATCTTGGGCCAAGTCGCGGTTCCAGCATGTGGGGAGGACCTGCGCTTCGGCGAGATGTTCTCGGGTGGCAACGGCGTCGCCGGCGATGAGGATGGTCTTTCGTGGTTGGGCAAGCAGAATGCCGCAGGTTCCGGGGGTGACGCCGGCGAGGGGGAAGATGTCGATGCCCTGCGCGATGGCATCGGGTGCTGGATTGATGCGTTCGAGTATCTGAAGCCGTGTCTCGATTGGTTCAACGCCGCCGTCTTCGGGGTGTTCGCTGGCAATCTGAAGTTGTTCCTGCAGTGTGATGGTCGCGGCTTCGATCTCGTTTTCGAAGGCCAGCCACACGGCGCTGGGGAAGGCGGCGAGGCCGCGAATGGTGTCGTCTTGGAACGAGGTCAGGAAGACGTGCGTGATGTCGGTCGGCTGCGTCGGGCTTCGCTCGCTCATTCTGGCGGTGAGAATCTGTGGGGGCAGCCCCGGGTCGATGATGATCTTGACGCCGTCGCCTTCCACGAGCGTGGTCGTGGCGTGGCCGGTACGGGTATCACGCGGCTCATTCCAGAGGGTGTTCTGAGCGAGGGTGCCGATGGAGATGATGCGGGCGGTGGGAATCATTCGCGGAACCGTACCGGAACGCGGCGGGGGTATGCTGTTTGGATGAACATGATTCGGTTTGCGGCGGTGGGCGTACTGGCGGTGCCGGGCGGCGTGGGGGCCCAAGTGCAGCCAGCCGCCGGGGAGTTGCCTTGGTTTTTGCAACTCGGCGAGTCCTCGATGCAGCTCCGAGCCCGCGTACCGGTTGCGAGGCAAGTGGTACTGGTTCCGGACGCGCAGACGCTGAGCGATGAGGTGTCGAAGTGGACGCCGCAAGCGCAGTGGCCAGTGCTGATTGAAGACGATGTGCTGGCGCCGATGTTTATTAGGCGATTCAAGCCAAAACTGGTGCTGCGGCGTTCGTCTGTCGGAGGATGGTCGGACGAAGGCGCTGCTACGCAAATGGTTGCTGCTGCGGCGGCGGCTTGGGGAGGCACCGGGTCGCCGCGGGCGGCGGCGACGGCCGCGGGACTCCCGCCGCCGTCCGGACTGATCATCTCGGATCCCTCCGATTCAGCTGCTGTTGCGGCGGTGCTGCTCTCCGCCGGCCGGGGTCAGGACATCGCTTGGATTGATGGATCATTCGGCACGCCCAACGGAGTGCTTTCGGCGGAGAAGACCGCAGCCTTTGTGCAGCAGGTCGAAGCAGCAGCCACCGCGACGAACTTGTCGTGGCAGACGCTCGGCGATCAGATTGACACGCTGACGATCTGTCGGGCAATGTCGGCTCGGGGACATACGGCGGCGCCAGTACCGATCCCCAAGGACCAAGGTGGCCCGGTTGCAATGACCGATGTACTCGGCCGCACCGCGAGTGGGCAGCGATGGGCGGTCGCTGGATGGATCTTCGGCTCCGCTGCCCGATCGGCATATATGGCGAATTGCAGTCTGTTTCTGCCGCGGATCAATGTCTGGATGTGTGATACCTACCCGGACTCGCCGCCTTGGACGAATTGGTCCATGACGTCTGCAGCCGCTGACCTCCAGAAAGCGGGCTACCAAGTCACGCTGCTTGAGCATGTGACGGTGGCATCGCTGAATGCCGCAGACATGGAGGGACTGAAGTCGGATCTGGTGCTGATGAACTCCAAGGGCAACGCCGACTTCTTCCAGATGGCAGGCGGCGGCGATGCCGATCCGGGCGATGTGCCGATTCTCGATCAGCCCGCGGCACTGTCGATGATCCACAGTTGGTCGCTCCGATCGCCCGATGACTCGGCGACGGTGGGCGGGCGGTGGTTGCTCCACGGCGTGTATGCCTACGTGGGTTCATCAGAGGAGCCTCAGTTGCAGGCCTTTGTGCCGCCCGAACTGGTGGCCAAGCGCATTGCTGGCGGCGTACCACTGCTGGTCGCGGCGCGGTGGTGGCCGGCTTCCGATCGACCGATGTCGCGTACGTGGCGGATCAACACCATCGGCGACCCGCTTATGATCGTGCCGCCCCCGAAAGGAACGATTCGTCGGCCGGCACCACCGCAACAGCGTGCCGATCTCGCGGATCTTGTCAATGTGAAACAAAAGGCCGTGCAGCGGATGCAGACGGCGCAGACATCGCCGAGCGATGAGAATTTCGCCGCAGCGATTTCCGATGTGGCCCTGCTCGGACTGGACAAGATGGCAGCGGAGTTGTGGACCGCGGCGAGCCAGAAAGGTGTCAATGGTCCACTGACGGCCCGCGCGGCATTCGGATCGCTTTATCGCATGGGTGATCATGACGCGGTGGTCGCGGCATGGGGGCGGCTGGTAGCTCCGTCGCTGCTGGAGGGTGACATGCTGTGGGCGATGTTTGGACCGTCACTGAGTCAGGGGACACCCGATGAGGTGCTCTCGGTGCTCGGGCAGGCAATCGTTCCTGGTGGGGTTGTCGGTCGGACGAGTCGGCTCGTACCAGTACTCGCATCGCGATATGGAAGTGGGGCGGCGATGGCGACCATCGATCGGGCGATTGGCATCGCAACCAATGTGCGGCAGCGACGGGCGCTGGAGGCGTTGAGGTAGGGGGCGGTGACTTCGTCCCTGCAGAGCAGTAGAACGGCAGAAAGATGCTTGTAGTAACAGACGCCCGCCAAGGGGGGGCGTCTGCCGTGGTCAAGTAGGAGATCGTGCCGTCAGTGGGTGGCGGCGAGGTGTACCGAATTGTCGCCGGACATGATGGTCCAACTCGCTGGGGCCGCATTGGCTGCGGCGATCCGGGCGAGGAGTTTCGGGGGGGTCGGCGCAGGCTGCGAAGCGAAGAGCGCCATACCGAGTTCATCGCCAGCGACCAGCAAAATGGGCTCCGCAGGGCCAGAGACCCAAGTCGTGGGCACTGGTGCGGGAACAGGAGCGGCCTGCGGTGCAGCAAATGGGGTGATGTTGAGTCCCAGAATGAGTGAGTATGCGGTGCTGAGGATCATGGCAGGGTCTCCAGAGGTCTTGAGGGGTGCGGTCAGGGGCCATTTCACGGCCCGTACAAGACAAGTCGATCCAATGGGGTCGCCAATTCAGTCAACTTGCGATTCCGGAAGTGGATTCTTTGCCTTCGGTCGGGCTGTTCGGGCCTTGGAAGCCTTGACGCAGAAGAAAACTGCTGAGATCCTGAACGAGTTGGGAAGGGGTCAGGATTTGGATCCCGCGATGTGCGGGTCCTCAGTCGACTAAACAGGGACAGCAGGAATGAGTCTGAAGCGTTTCGCTCCGAGGGCATGGCTCATCGCTCTGTTGGTGTCGATACTTACGCCAGCCCATCTCGGAGTGGCCGCCGAGACCGCGTACATCGTGAGCCGGTTCGAAGTGGCGTGGAAACGAGTCGGCCCCGATCTGCCGCCGCTGAGCGACTTACGCCACGCCGATGCCATCCTTGGGCGAACTGCCCGCGGATTCACAGAGAAGGCGCGAGGCAAGCCCACCGTTCGGACCGATGTGGCTGCGCTGAATCGCCAAGGCGTGGTTCGGATCGATGCCAACGCGCTCGATGCACTCGCGGCCGCCATTCAGCGGAGACTCGAGACCGACGGCCTTCTTGGCGTCACAGTGCAGGCTTCCATTCAGCAGATATCCGAGGGGAGGAACCCCCGGTATGTCGCATGGTTTCTTGTTGATGTGCCGTTGCCCGGCCTGTCGGTGAATCAAAGTATTCCTCGTGAATTGAGAGGCGTACATCAGGCGGCATCGGCTATTGCTGCAGCGGACAGCACGTCAGCCGCCAAACAACCGGTACGGACTGCTACGACGAAGCCATCGTCCAAGACGAAGGTCACAGCCGAGCCGCCGATTGAAACGCCGCCCGCCGTCGAGACAGCCGTTGCCGCATCACCTCCGACAGAGACAGAAGCGACTCCCGCCCCCGAGCCGCCGGTTGAAACGCCGCCCGCCGTCGAGACAGTCGTTGCCGCATCACCTCCGACAGAGACAGAAGCGACCCCCGCCCCCGAGCCGCCGATTGAAACGCCGCCCGCCGTCGAGACAGCCGTT
>MPMD02102191.1_pt1 | contig 21854 bp, 20 predicted proteins | sample 1617291 | NCBI WGS metagenome assembly MPMD02 (sample SAMN05944810, study PRJNA350692) | marine metagenome | biome: marine; feature: ODZ; material: water; isolation source: 120 m water sample filtered on 30 um supor filter | place: Pacific Ocean | collected 2012-04-09 | depth 120m m | reverse complement strand
GTCGGCCGCCTCTCCCTTCGCGGCGGGATCAACCGCAAGCAGCTGACCCTTCGCAAAACCGGTCGGATAAAAAAGCATGCCGTGCCCATACACCGGCCGAGTGCTCGCTGAGTGCTGAGCCCGTTCGGTCACGCGCCAAAGCTCCCTGCCGGCCAGCGGATCGTACGCGTAACAGGCCATCGCGCCGATGCTGATCAATTGCGTCACGCCGCCGTGCTGAATGACGAGCGGCGTCGAGTAACCCTTTCGCAAATCACCGTCGCGGAACGGTTCGCCATTCGTATTGAGATCCTGAAAGTCAACGCTGCGCTTGGTGCGCCAGACGGTTTTGCCGGTGTGCTTGTCCAGCGCGGCAACGAACTGGTGGTCGGCCCCGTCGAACGTGAGTATGAGCAGGTTTTTGTACAGGATCGGCGACGAGCCGGCCCCGCGAAAATGGTCGCACACAAAATCGTCACGCGCCCAAAGCACTTTGTTGGTTTTGGTATCGAGGCAGGCTGTGCCGGGCGAGCCCCACGTCAGATACACGCGCCTCGCCTCAACGACCGGCGTCGGTGAACCGTAGCTGTTAAACTTGTGCGCAAACTGCGGATCAACAATGTGAAAAAGCTGTTTTTCAAAAATGATTTTCCCGTTGTTTGCATCAACGCAAAGACCGGTGAGTTTGTTGCCTTTTTCGTCGGCGGTCGTGAGCCAAATCTTGTCGACCCAAACCACCGGTGACGACCAGGCGCGGCCGGGCAATGCCACTTTCCAGTCGACGTTTTTTGTCTCGCTCCACTCGGCCGGCAGCGCTTGGCCGCCCGGAATGTGCCCCGTGCCAAGCGGCCCGCGAAACTGCGGCCAATCGGCGAGGGCAACCGTCGTCGCGGCAACAAACAGCGCGGCCAAAACCAAGCACTTGGTCAAGGCGTTTTCAGTTTTTAAGAATTTCATGTGAAAAAACGGCGCAAAGTCACGCACGCCATTCGCCTTCCCGCAAGTAAAACCGGCTGTTACCCATTCCGCAGCAACTGCCAGATTTGCACGAAGGCGGGGGCGAAATCCTCGGGGGTCGCCGCGATCCAGTCAGTGATTTTTTCCGTCGCGAACCAGTCGCCGTCGGAGAGTTCGTCCGGGTCGAGTCGGAACGGGCCTTCGTTTTCGCAGCAGTACAACCAGACGAACTCCTGGCCGGTCTCCTCGCAGGCGTCGATCTTGAACAGCCGCTCCGGCGTGGCAGCCAGCTTGAGGCCGATTTCCTCGCGCGATTCACGCTGGGCGCAGGCGTCGTACGTCTCGCCGGCGTCGACGTGGCCGGAGACCGACGAGTCCCACGTGCCGGGAAAGCAGTCTTTTTTTGTCGAACGTTTTTGAAGGAACAACTCACCCTCGGCGTTGAAGACGAGCAGGTGAATGGCGCGGTGCCGCAGGCCAAGCCGGTGTACTTCGCTGCGCGTTTTTTGCCCGATGACTTGGTCGTTCGCATCGACGACGTCGAAGATTTCTTCACTCATCAATCTCTGCGCAGCTCAGGCGTTGGGTGAGTTCGGCGAATTGCTCGAGGGTGACGCGCTCGGCGCGGATTTTTTTGTCGAGGCCAAGCGCGTCGAACGCCTCCACCACAGCGGCTTCGGGCCAGTCTCGCTTGAGTAGCTTCATCATCTTTTTGCGGCGCTCAGCGAAGACGCGCTTAACGATTTTTTTGAAAACCGGGCATAGCTCCGGGAGTAGCAGCGGGGTCTCACGGTGGAGCAGTTCGATGCAGCCGGAGTCGACGTTGGGCTCGGGATAAAACGAGCCTCGCGGGATCACGAACGATTCGCCGGTAGCGTAGTGCAGGCCGATCAGCAACGTGAGCACGCCGTACTCTTTCGTGGCCGATTGAGCGAGAAGGCGTTGCACTACCTCAAGTTGCAGCGTCACGATCATGCCACGCGGCCGTCCCGCCGAGGCGGCGAGATCGATGAGCAGCGGCGATGCGATCGAGTACGGCAGGTTAGCGACGAGCTTATGTTTCAACCAATCGAACTTCGACTTACGGACGACCTTCATCGCGTCGGCGTGTTGCAGCTTAAAGTTTCCGCGTTCGCCGAACCGCTCATCGAGCAACTTAACCAGTCGCCGATCCGTCTCGATGGCGGTGACGTGGCCAGCGGTTTGCAGCAGCAACCCGGTCAGCGATCCAAGCCCGGGGCCAATCTCGATCACATGGTCGGCAGCGGTGAGCTTGGCCAAGGCGACGATTTTGCGGAGTTGATTTTGGTCGTGCATGAAGGTTTGCCCAAGCGACTTGGTCAACATGATGTCCTCCTCCCGGAGGAGGTTGCGAATCTCGGAGAGGTTCATGCGTAGGCCTCCTCGAGCGCTTGGCCAAGCGAACGGATTAACTTCGTGATGTGCGACTTACCAACGGTGAGCGGCGGCGTGAACGACAGGATGTTCGCCGGGTCGCCTTCCGGCAGCAGGATGAAACCGTCGTCCAGCAGTCGCCTGGTCGCGGCCAAGGCGATGTCGGCGGCGGGCGCGCCGTCGTCGTGGAACAGCTCGAGCGCAACCATCAGGCCAAGGCCGCGTGCTTGGCAGCGCGCTTGGCCAAGCCGCTTGGCCAAGCGCCGGAGTTCATCAAGGAACAGTCTGCCCATCTCGGCGCTGCGTTTGGGCAGATTGCGCGAGTCGAGTTCGCGCAGGGACGCCAGCGCCATCGCGCAGCCAACCGGGTGGCCGAGGAACGTGCTGGTGTGGATCGCCTCGCCGGCGGACTGCGGCCAGGCTCGATCCATCACCGACGCGCTACCCACGCAGGCCGACAACGGGAAGCCGCCAGTTAGCGCCTTGCCGAGGCAGAGGATGTCCGGCGTAACGCTGAAATGTTCGCTGGCGAACCAGCGACCGGTACGGCCAAAACCGGTGTACACCTCGTCGCAAATTAGCAGCGCTCCGTGCTTGTTGCAGACATTGCGGAGCAGCTTGAGGAAGCCGGGCGGCGGGATGTTCGTGCCGCCGCGGCCCTGGATCGGCTCGACCAAAATCGCGCCGACCTTGTGTTTGCGTAACTCGGCGGCCAAGCGCGGCTCGAGCTTGGCCAAGTCGGCCCGGGCGCGGGGGAACGGGAGGAAGCTGGCGAACCCGCCGATTTGGCGGCGGAACGGTGAGCGAAAATCGCTGCGCCACGTGGCGTTGAGCGAGCCGTAGCCGAGGCCGTGATAGGCGTCCTCGAATGCAATGATGCGCGTTCGGCCGGTGGCGAGGTGGGCGGTCTTGAGCGCGGCCTCGACCGCCTCGAAGCCGGAGTTGCAAAAGATCGTTTTGCCGGTGCGCTTGGCCAGGCGCTGGAAGGTGATCCTGCTGAGCTCGCGGGCCAGTTCCGCCTTGAGCGCGTGGGGGTGGACGTCGCCCATTGCGTGCAGCAGCCTGGCCATTTGGCGCTGGCCGGCGGCAACAATGCGAGGGTTGGCATGGCCGGCCGCCGCCACGGCGAACGCCGCCGTGAAGTCGAGATACTCGCGCCCTGCGTCGTCCCAGACACGCATGCCTTTGGCCCGCTCCCAGACGATCGGCCAACTGCCGTCCGGCTCGATGAACGTGACGTTGCGCGACTCGTAACGGCGCAGTTGCCCGATGGTTTTGTTGGCCTTTTTTTTCACGACTCAAACACCCTTTTCGTCGGGCGGCCAGATGAACTTGTGCATCTGCAACTGGAAACGCACGCGCAACTTGTCGCGGGTGATTCGCTCGACGAGTTCGCGGCGTGTGATCGGCGTGTGACCGGGCGGCACCGGCTTGAGCAACTCGTCCTGCTGTTGCGCTTCGAGCGGTTCGACCCACGAGAAAAGAACCGGACAGGTTTCAGCGAGTTGGTGTTCGGCAAGTTGCAACTTGGCCCAGTCGTAATCTTGCTCGGTGCCGATGACGAACTTCACCTCGTCGGTCGGTTTGAGGTGCGCGATGTTTTCTGCAAGCATCCGGGCCGACTCGCCACTGCTAGGGCATTTCCAATCCATGATGTGCCGTACGCGCGGATCGCTCGTGTTGATATCGTGCGCACCGCTGGTCTCGACCAGCACAGTGAGGCCCATGTCGCAGAGGCGGTTCATCAGCGGGTGGATATTTTTTTGCAGCAACGGCTCGCCGCCGGTGAGCTCAACGAGCGGCAGTTTGTTGCCGGGCTCGCCGGTGAAATCGCATAGCGCCTCGAGCGCCGAGACAACTTCGTCGACGGTCATCGATTTGCCGCCGGCGAAGGCATAGGCGGTGTCACAGTAGGAGCAGCGGAGGTCGCAGCCGGTGAGCCGGACGAAGGCGCACGGCTGCCCGGCGAAGGTGCTTTCGCCCTGGATGCTCAGGTAGATTTCATGAACCAGCAGCGAGTTGACCATTGTTACGCCTCGGCGAGGTTCGTCCAGAGGTTGGCACTCATCCAGATGCCGCGTGTGAACACCTCGAGATCCATTTTTTCGTTGGGCGAATGGAGGTTGTCGTCCGGCAGCGCGAGGCCAAGCAGGTAGGTGTCGACCTTCAGGATGCGGGCGAAATGCTCGACAATCGGGATCGAACCGCCCTCGCGCAGCAGCACCGGCTCGTGGCCGAACGCGGTCTTGAGCTACTCGAGCGCGGCCTTGGCCAAGGGGCCGGTCGGCGAGACGATGTAGGGATCGGCCGCGTGGCCCAACTCGACCTCGAGGCGCATCGTCGGCGGGCAGAGCGCCTTGAGTTGCCTGGCAACCAGGTGGAGGATTTTTTGGGGATCCTGGTTCGGCACAAGGCGCATGGTGATCTTTGCGCTGGCGAAACTGGGCACAATCGTTTTGCTGCCCTCGCCCTGGTAGCCGCTGGTGAGGCCGTTGATCTCGAACGTCGGCCGCGCGGCGCGCTGCTCGTTGGGCGTGAAACCTTTTTCGCCGAAGAGAGCCTTCACTCCTAGTAGTTTTTTGTACTTGACCTCACTGTATGGGACTCGGGCAAGTTGCTTGCGCTCGTAGGCAGTGAGCTTGACGACACCGTCATAAAAACCTGGCACGTTGATGCTACCGTTTTTGTTGATCATCCTGCCGAGCAGCTTGCTCAGCGCCATCGCGGGATTCTCGACCGAGCCACCGTAGATGCCGGAGTGCAAATCGCGGTCGGGACCGGTGAGCTTGACCTCGAGTGCGGCGACTCCGCGCAACGCGTACGTCAGCGCCGGGTGCTTGAGGTCTGGCATACCGGTGTCGGAAACCACGACGCCGTCGCACTTGAGTTCGCGCTTGTTCTGCCTGAGAAACCCGACGAGCGCCTCGCCGCCGACCTCTTCCTCGCCCTCGACAACAAACGTCAGGTCGCACGGCAGCTCGGTGCCGGTCTTGAGATACGCCTCGACCGCCTTGAGGTGGGCGAAGTGCTGGCCCTTGTTGTCGCTGGCACCGCGCGCGAAGAGGTTGCGGCCGCGAAGGGTCGGCTCGAACGGCGGACTCTTCCACAGTTCCAACGGCTCGGGCGGCTGCACGTCGTAGTGGCCGTACACGAGAAAGTGCGGCTTGGTGCTGTTGCGCTTTCGCGGGGTGGCGATGGTGACGATCGGGTGGCCGGCGGTAAGGTGCACGCGCGACTTGAGGCCAAGAGACTTGGCGTGGCTGGCAAGCCAGCGGGCGCAGGCCGTCATGTCTTTTTTGTGCGTGCTCTGCGCCGAAACGCTGGGGAAGCGGAGGTACTCGATCAGCTCCTCGACGAACCGTTGCCGGTTCGCGTCGATGTATTTCTTCAGTTGTTTCACGGATGGGTGCAGCCGCTTGGCCAAGCGCCGGACGGGTTGGTTCCCCCGGCCACCAGATTATGCTGCGCGGGTGGGCATCGCAACCCCGGCCCAAGGTGGACTTTTTGGCTGACAAGGGGCGTAACTTTTTGCAGAATCGCCGTGTAGCATAATTTCCGGGGAGTGTTTCCCTGTCATCATTCCTGTTGTCATGAAAAAAATCATTGTTCCCGTTCTGGCCGGCCTCGCGCTCGTTTCATCTTCAAAGGCTGCCGAGGCCACTTCGCTGGAGGCATTGCTGCCGGCTGAAACCGTGCTCGTGATGGCCGCGTCGGACTACGCCAGCGCGAAGAAGCATTTCAAGGCCAGCGCCTCGGGGCAGTTTTGGGACAGTGCCGAGTTTAGGCCGTTCCGAAAAAAACTGGCTGACGGCTTCGAGGCGAACGTGCTGGCCAAGATCGAGGAGGAATTGGCGGTCGACTTCGAGGCGTTCGAGGAGATGGCCAGCGGCCCGGTCGCCCTGGCCGTGGTGCCCGGGCAGGCCGCCGGCGAGGAACCGGCACTGCTGCTGCTGCTCGATGCCGGGCGGAAAAGTTTCACCCTGCGCAGGACCTTGTCGCGAATGGAGCGTGACTGGAAGAAGGCGGATCGCAACGTCAGCGAGACGGAAATTGGCGAGGTCGATTTCACCACAGTGAGCGACCCGGAAGGCCAGGGGCAGGTGCATATCGGCCGCGTTGATGCGCAGCTGATTGTCGGCACGGCAGCGGGACAGATCGAGGGCATCCTGGCGCGGCTAGGCGGCGGGGGCGGCGGGTCACTGGCCGGCAACCCGGCGTTCGTAGCGGATCATGGTGCGCTGCTGAAGGGAGCCGACTTTTACCTGTGGGCCAACCTTGGCCAGGTGATTCCGCAGTTGCTCGACAATGCACCGGACGGGGCGGAACTGGGCATCGACTTTGGTGAGGTGTTCGGTTCGCTGGGCCTCAACGGCCTGGACACGTTCGCGATTACCTACAGCGAACGGCCTGACGGGGCGCACTCGGATGTCTTTGTTGGCCTGCCCGAGGCCAAGCGTAAAGGGCTGTTCGGCCTGCTGAATACAAAGCGCGCGGACGCCTCGCCGCCGCCGTTCGTCCCGGCCAACGTGGGCGCATTTACACGCTGGCGGGTCGACATGGGCGCCGCGTGGAAAAACCTCGAGAAGCTGCTGCTCGAGTTGTCGCCGGATGTGGCCAATATGGTCGAGTTCACCGTCGGCCTGCTTGGCAAGGACAAGGACTCGAATTTTGATTTCAAGAAAAGTTTCCTCAACAATTTTGGGGACGACTTGATCCTCTACCAGATGCCGCCGAAGGGAAAATCACTCAACGACCTAGGCTCCGGCTCGATCGTGGCGCTCTTCAAGTCGCCCAATCCGGCGGAATTGATCAAGGGCATTGGCGCCGTTCCCGGCATCCTGCCGCCGCCGCTCAACGAGGCCGTGCTCGAGCCGCGCAAGCTGGGCAATCACACCGCCCACAGCTTCGGCGTGATGCAACTGCCCGATCCGAGCACCGGCGAACTGGTGGCGAGCGAGGTGTTGTTCGCCGTCAAGGACGGCTATCTGGCGGTGTCCACCGACGCCGACCTGATGCAGGGCCTGCTGGACGGCAAGACGCAGCCGCCCCTGGCCAGGCGCAACCGGCTGGCCGCAGCCGCAGCCGTGGTGGGCGGCACGGACTCCGGCTTTTTCGCCTACCAGAACGACCGCGTCATGATGCTCAGCATGATGGACACCCTCCGCGCCAACGCGGACCAGTTCGAGATGATCTTCAGCATGATCCCGATGGAGGAGCTGGACGAAGTCAGCCTGGACGACTGGCTCGATTTCTCGCTGCTGCCCGCTGGCGAGAAAATCGCAAAGTATTTTGACGTCACCGTTTACGGTGCCGGGACCGATGCGCGCGGCGTCACTCTGAAGATGTTTTCGCCTCGTCCACAGAACCTGAAGCGCTGACCTCCGCCGCCTCCAGTTTTTTCAGCGCGACCTCGAGCGCCTCCCGGCCGGAGTTGAGCTTTCGGTCGGCAAGCTTTCGCAGCTTGCGGGCATAGGCGTTTCCCGGCCGGGCCGCCTCGCCCATCAGGAAGATGCCGGCCGCACGGGATGCCGTCGTGCCCCGCAGCACCGCCGTCGAGAGCGTCGGATAATCCGCGCCTGGCTCGCCCCACACGTTTTTCAACGCGTCAAGTATCCGCGCCTCCCGATCGCCGCCAAGCTGAAACGTGCCGCGCAGCGCATCCCACAGGCCGTGCTCGGCTGGCATGAGCCGCTGCAACACGTCGAACCCGACCACGCGCAGCTCGTACCGCTCGCTGGCGACGAGCCGCATCACCGCCGGGGCGGCGCGATGGCCAAACGTTGCCAGCGCGGCGGCGGCGGCGGCGGCCTCGTCGCTGCCCGGCTTGGCCTCGATGATGGCGACCAATGCCGGGGCGGTCCCGATGGCGTCCGACTTCAGGTTGCGCAGCAAGTGGAGCATTCGCGTGCGGTGCCCGCCTTCCGCCTGGCCAAGCCGGTTGGTGATCTCGCGCAGCGGCAGCGGGCCCAGCCCGCGCAGTGCAGCGAGGGCGTTGTTGTAAACCAGGTGCTCGGGATCGCCGAGCGATTCGACGAGGTCCGGGATGGCCGGCGCCGCCGCTTGGCCAAGCGCGGCCAGTCCGGCCGCGCCACCGGCACGAATCTCGGAGCGCTCGTAGGTATTCACCCAGCGAAGGAGATCGTGCCGCTCGATGCCCGGCAGCTTGTCGGCAGTGTCCAGCAGGGGCTGTTTCCAGACAGGGTCGGTGTGGCGCAGCGCGAGTTGAAGCCACGGGAGGACGTTGGTGCCGAGTTGCGCCACGGCAGCCTGGGCGGCGGCGCGGCGACCGGGGTCGGCGGTGACGAGCAGGTCCTGCACCCACTCCTCGAGCGGGCGGCCGTCCACCACCGGCCCGCGGTCGCGCCGGGACACGATGAGGAGCAGCACGAGCACGGCCAGCGCCGCCAAGCCAATCTTGAGCCATCGCCGTTTTCTCATGCGCGAAAGTCTGCGAGCGGCAGCGAGCAGCGGGAAGAAAAATCAGTCGTTCTGCGCCTGGATCTGGCCGGAGATCTCGAGGGCCAGCTCGATGGCCTGCCGCGCCGACTCGCCACTGACAAGCGGCTCCTGTTTTTCAGCGACACACCGGACGAAGCTCTCCAGTTCAACCTTGAGCGGTTCCTCACGCTGGATCGGCACCGGCTCGCGCACAACGCGCCTGCCGCCGAACTGGCTGACGATGGCGCTGTCTTTGCCGGCGATCAGTTTCTTTAGCAACGACGATTCCTGCTCGTCCTCCCGGGCGAGCCGATAGTGGTAGCCCTGCTGCTCACGATAATCGAGCGACACATAGCTGGGCGTATCGCCGCCGCTGAAGACGCGAATCTTGCGCAGGCTCTCCGGGCTGACACGGCTGACGGTGAGATTGGCGACGCAGCCGTTAGCAAAGCGCAGCCGTGCGTTGGCGATGTCCTCGGACACGCTGAGCACCCTCACGCCAGCAGCATCGACGTGCTCGACCGGCGAGCGCACGAAGGCCAGCACGATGTCAAGGTCGTGAATCATCAGGTCCAGTACCACGCCGATGTCCATGCTGCGCGCCGGGTAGGGCGAGAGTCGGTGCGACTCGATGAAACGCGGCTCGCAGACGGCCTCGCGCAGATAGTTGAAGACCGGGTTGAAGCGCTCGATGTGGCCGACCTGCAGCACGCAGTCGTGCCGCTTGGCCAGGCGCACCAGATCGGCGGCCTGCGCGGCGTCATCCGTCATCGGTTTTTCGATGAGCAGATGTTTGCCCTGCTCGAGCAGCGGCTTGGCCAAGGCGTGATGGGTGATAGTGGGCGTGACGATGCTCAGGGCTTCCGCTGCAGCCGCCGCGGCTTCGACCGAGCCAAGCGCGGCGGTGCCGTGTTTCTCGGCTATCGACTTGGCCAGGGCGGAGTCGGTGTCGTACACGCCGACCAACTCCACGGTGCCGCGCCGGTGCATTTCACCGTAAATGCGCGTATGCTGCCGGCCGAGCGAGCCGACGCCCAGCACGGCCACCCTGACCCTTGCTTCCATGCCCGGAGCCTACCGGCCCCTTGGCCAAGCGGCGAGGAAATCAGCCTCCCGTGGCCCCCACGGCACAAACCGTGCTTCCCTTGGCTTGATTTTCTCGAACTTTGGTTCGAATCTCGCGTTGGTTTTACAGAATGGCAGTCAAGAAAAAAGAACTGGAAATACGCGCCCTGCTGGTCGAGGACAACGAGATCATCATCGAGTCGCTCAACGAGATCATGCGGTCCCGGTCAATGGGCTTCAACGTCATCACCCACAAGCTGGGCAGCCAAGCGATCGAATTGCTGAAAGGCGGCTCGATAAGCTTGGTCATCGCCGACGACAAGTGCGGTGACAAGGAGGGACTCGAGGTTCTCGAGGAGGCCCGCAAGTCTGTGCCCTCTGCCACGCGGCTGCTGCTGACCAGCCGTGTGAATGACGACGCCGTCCAGGCTGCATTGAAGGATCGGCTCGTTTATCGCTACATTACCAAGCCCTGGCTGACCGAGGACCTGATCCTGACCCTTAATACCGCCGCGGACACCTATCGGCTCGCGGAGAAAAACCGCTCCCTCACCATGCAAAATAAGGATCTGGAGAGGACGGTTCGTGATCTGGAGAGACTAGCCGAGTCGGGAGGCGGCGGCCAAGGCGGTGCCGTGTCTGCGGCCGTTCAACCCGCGCAAACTGAAGTAGCCGTTGGGGATGGCGATGCAGAGACCATCATCCAGACGATGATTGAAATGCTTTATGTGTTCCACCCGAACCTGAAGAGCAACGCCATACGCACCATGGCGCTGGTCAAGACCGTGGCTGAAAATCAAAGAATGGAGGAAATGCCGACGCAGTCGCTTTACCAGGCGGCTGCATTGCACGACATTGCGATCCCCGGCGTGGACCGCCCGATCATCCGGCGCTGGCTGCGCGATCCGGATAAGTGCAACAGGGACGAGATGAAAATCATTGAGCAGCACCCTCTGACTGCCGTCGAGATGCTCAAGCCGTTCAAGATGTTCCAAGAGGTTCAACCGATCATTCAAGCCCATCACGAGGACTGGAACGGCAAGGGTTACCCCAACCAGCTCAAGGGAGGAACCATCCCGTGGGAGGCGAGGCTTCTTCGCGTGGCACTCGACTTCTGCAGCAAGCACGCCGACCCCATCCAGGCCATGCTGGATATCGAGGAACACTCCGGCGACCTCTACGACCCGGACGCCGTTCGCGCCATTGCCAAGGCGGTGCCCCTCACCGAGATGCCCACCGGCGAACGCGAAATCCTGCTCATCGAGTTGAAGGAAGGCATGACGCTCGGCCGTGACATCAACAATGCCAACGGTTTCCTGCTGTTTCCCAAGGGTAAAACGCTCTCCCAATCGATGTGCGACAAGCTGTTTAACATCGACCGAATCTCGCCCCTCTACCCCTACGTGCTCGTGTATTGCTGACCGATTTTCCGCGCAATCATGCCCCTCTCCAAAGCCGACCAAGCGCGTGCCGACGAACTGGCCAAGCGCGCCTCGGCGGCGTTTGCCGAGTCCGACCTCGCCGAGGTGCGGCAGCTCTACACCGAGGTGCTTTCGATCAATCCCGAACACCCCGAGGCCAACTACTGGCTCGGCTACCTCGAGTGCCGCGAAGGCAATCCCGAGGCCGGTGTCAACTACCTGAAGACCTCCAGCGGCTCCGCTCTCGAGCATGCGACCTGGCTCGCGCCGGACAGCCTCGTCGAGCTGGGCATGGCGCTCAACGAACTCGGCCGCGAGGCCGAGGCCGCCGAGAATTTCGCAACCGTCCTTGAGCGTTTTCCTGCCTACTCCGATGGCCAGTTGAAACTGGCCGGGGAGATGGAGCGGGACGAGCACCTAGTCGAGTCCGCCATCGACGCCTGCCACCGAGGCCTGCTGGTGGATGGCCGACACCCCGGACTGCTCAAGAAAACCGCCGAGCTGCTCGAGCACGAGGCGCGCTGGGACGAAGCCGCTGATTTTTGGGATCTTCTCCGCGGGGTGACAAAGCCGAATCCCAACATCCACCTCAAGATTGGCCTGGCCAGGCTCAGGCACAACGACAATCGCCAAGCGGCCCGTGCCGAGTTTGAGAAGGCGCTCGAGATCGACCCCGACCACGAGGCGGCCACCTTCGCGATCGCGGAGCGGCTCGACGACGAGGGGGCGTTCGACGAAGTCATCAGCCGGCTCGAGCGCTTGGCCAAGGCCAAGCCCGACGCCGCACGGGTGCCGCTCACCCTGGCCAATTTTCTCCGCAAATATGGCCGGCTCGAGGACGCGATCGACCGGTGGCGCGTCGGCTTGGCCAAGGCACCGGAGTGGGACGACTCCTGGCGCGACCTTGGCCTTGGCCTCGAGCATCTGGACCGAATCGACGAGGCCGCGGACGCCTACCGCCAAGCGGTCCAAGCGGCCCCGGAAAATGCCGAAAACCACCGTTACCTCGGCTCGGCGCTGCAGGACGCCGGCCAACTCGACGAGGCGCTCGGGGCTTACAGCCGGACTGTCGAGATCGACCCGGAAAACGCCGAGGCCCACTGGGGCCGGTTCTGGGTGTGCGCCCTCCGGGGCGAGTTCCCGAAGGCGTGGGACGACTACGAGTGGCGCTGGAAACTCAGCAGCCGCACCACGCCGGAGCTCGACGATTCCGCCCCGCTCTGGGAAGGCGGCGACCTCGCCGGGCAGACATTTTTCCTGCGCGCCGAGCAGGGCTACGGCGACACCCTCCAGACCATCCGCTACGCGCCGGTTCTGGCCGAAATGGGCGCGACCGTGAAAGTCGGCTGCCCACCGGCGCTCGCCCGGCTGTTCACCGGCGCGCCGGGCGTAAGCGAGGTCGTCGCCGGCAACGCGGGGAAAGTGAGCTTCCACAGCCACCAGGCGATGTTCAGCCTGCCGCGCATCCTCGGCACCACGCTGGAGACTATCCCCGGCACCGTGCCGTACCTCACTGCGCCAAGCCCGGACGGCATCGAACTGCCGGCCACAATCGGCGTCTTCCGCATCGGGCTAACGTGGCACGGCTCCGGCAGCCAAAGCCCCGATCGGCGCAGTGTGCCGTTCGAGCAACTGTTGCCGCTGCTCAGTCAGGAGCGGGCGATGTTCTTCTCCCTCCAACTCGGCGACGCCGCTAATGACCCCGCCCGTGCCGGGATCAAAAACAAGCTCGCCGATCTGTCGCCGTTGATGGACGACTTCGCCTCCACCGCCGCGCTCATCGAGCAGCTCGACCTCGTCATCACCGTCGACACCGCCGTCGCCCACTTGGCCGGGGCGCTCGGCAAGCCGACTTGGCTGCTGCTCTCCGCCGCTCCGGACTGGCGCTGGATGCTCGGCCGCGACGACAGCCCGTGGTACCCGTCGATGCGTCTCTTCCGTCAAGTCAAGCTCGGCGACTGGAGTGAGCCCATGACCAGGCTCCGGAAGGAATTGGCCCGCACCGTTTGACGCGCTTGGCCAAGCGCGCGCTCGACAGCCAAGCTCTTGGCCGGCATCATTACTCGCCTTTTTACCGCAAAAACAATGGCCAAGCCGGAAATCCAAACCAAGGTCGTGGGGAGCTACCCGGTACCGTCGTGGCTCGCCGCCAACCCCTCCACGCCCGCCCTGCGCGACGCCATTCTTGTCGTGCTCAAGACACAGGAACTGGCCGGCATCGACCTGGTCTCCGACGGCGAACTGTCCCGCTTCGACATCAACCACCCGGAGACCAACGGCATGATCGACTACTTCATCCGACCAATGGGCGGCATCTCGTCTGCCCTCACGCGGGAGGACCTGGCCCGGTTTGCCGCCGAGCAGCGGATGGGCTTTCGCACGCAGCCGGCTGGAGTCGTCGAGGGGCCGCTCACCGAGGGCACGCTCAACCTGCCGCATGACTGGCAACTTTTTCGGGGGCTTTCAAGCGCAGACACCATGTTCACCTTCACCGCGCCGTACATGCTGGCCCGCACCCTGATCGACCGGCAATACGGCGACATTCGTGCGTTGACGATGGCGCTCGCCGGGGTACTGCGCGAACAGGTCGAGTCGATCGATGCGCCGGTGATCCAAATGGACGAGGCCCACCTGACCGGCCACGCCGAGGACGCCGAGTGGGCACACGAGCCGTTCAACCTCGCGCTGGGCGGCATCCAGGGCGAGAAATCGCTGCACCTCTGCTTCGGCAACTACGGCGGGCAATCGATCCAAAAAGGCTACTGGCGGGACTTGATGCCGTTCCTCAATCGGCTGGAGGTCGATCACCTTGTGCTTGAGTTCGCGCGGCGCGGCTACGACGAACTGGAGGCATTCAACGAACTAAACCCGGAGACCCAACTCGGCGTCGGCGTGGTGGACATCAAGGACAACGAAGTTGAGTCAACCGATGTGATCGCAGGTCGAATCGAGAACGCAGTGGCCGTCCTTGGCATCGAGCGAATCAAGTGGGTGCATCCCGATTGCGGTTTCTGGATGCTCCCACGAAGTGTGGCGGATCGAAAAATGGAGGCGTTGGTCGCCGGGCGTGACCAGTTCCTCGATCGCTGAAAGAACCAGCCTCAACCGCCAAAACCGGTCTCTGACAACGGTAACTCGAACAATGCGAACTATTTAAGTGGCTCTTACGCTTGTTTATGCACCGATTAACAAATCCGGAAAAATGGCTGTTTTTAACCAAAAAAGTGGTTTTTTAAGGATGTGTTGGAGAGTTTTTCACTAGTTTTCCACAATCGCAATATCGCACTTCGGGAGTGCGCCAAATTGTCCCGGTATTCCAAGTTGACAGCCGCCAAAACTGACATTAGCCTCCGCCCTGCTGTCGGGGGGCAGGTATCTTTCTGCCGCTTGGCGATTGGAAAGGAAGTGAATTTTTTTTGACTGAAATACGCATCAGAAAAGGTGAACCATTGGACAGGGCGTTGCGCCGCCTGAAGAAGCGGCTCGACCGCGAAAACGTGATCAAGGACGCACGCAACAATCGTTACTACGAAAAGCCAAGTGTGCGCAAACGCCGCAAGATGAAGGTGGCCAAGTTCACGCAGATGTTGAAAACGCGCTACGCGGACGCCTGATCGCCCGAAACTTTTTTCGCCGGAAGTTGTCAATTGAGGCAGCTTCCGGCTATTTTTTTGTCACGATATGTATTCCTTCTCCACCTGCTGGAACTCCCACCGCCACACGGATGGCCGCGAGATGCTCGAGGAGATTCGCGACCTTGGTTTCGAGTACGCGGAGTTGAGTCACGGCATCCGGTTGAGCCTTGTGCCCGGCATCATGCAGGCGGTCGAGGCCGGGGTGATCAAGATTTCCACCCTGCACAACTTCTGTCCGCTGCCGATCGGCTGCAACCACGCCAACCCGAACGTATTCAAGTTCTCCTCCACCAACGCCCGCGAGCGCGACAACGCCTACCGGCACACGATGAAAACCATCGAGATGGCGGACCAGCTCGGAGCCAGGCTGATCGTGCTGCATATGGGCGAGATCGACATGCGCAACTACACAGACAAGTTGATCGACCTGCTCGAGGCTGGAAAGCAGGACACACCCAAGTACCAAAAGCTCTGCCAGGCCGCCGAACTGAAGCGCGAAAAAAAGAAGGCCAAGCAGTGCGAGCTCGCCTACGGGATGCTCGAGCGCATCGCAGAACAGGCGAGCCTACGAAAAATCATGCTCGGCATCGAGATTCGCGAGTCGCTCGAGGAAATCCCCATCGACACCGACTGGGACTTTTTCTTCCAGCGCTTCGACGACCCGAACATCTGCTACTGGCACGACGCCGGCCATGCGCAGATCAAGGAAAACCTCGGCTTCATCCATCACCGGCTGCACTTGGAGTCGATGGTCGGGCGCTTGGGCGGTTTTCACCTGCACGACGTGCAGTTTCCGGCCCGCGACCACCGTCCCCCGGGCAAGGGCATGATCGATTTCGAGGGACTCAAGCACACCGTAAAGCCGGAACACATCAAGGTCTTCGAGCTGAGCCCAAGCCTCAAGGCCGATGAGACCCGGGAAGGCGTGGCCCACCTGAAATCCATCTGGGGAGAGGATTGAATCTCACGTCCAACGCCCTGCGCCTCACGCTGAAACTGGCGGTCTGCCTCGTCCTGGTGGCGTGGATTTTGCACGTCATTTTCGCCGGTGAAGCGGAGATGCAACTCGGCAAAGACTGGGGCGCGTTGTCGTTTGCCAAGCAACTCCGCGAGAGCTGGACGATCGGGCCGACTGGCCTGTGGAAAACGATTTCCGGCGTAAGCCTTGGCTGGTTGCTGACTTCGTTCGTCTTCATGGGCACGACGATTTTCATCGGTGTCATCCGATGGCGGACCGTGTTGGCGGTGCAGGGGTTGTACCTGCCGCTTGGTCGTGCCGCCGGCATTTCGCTGGTCGCCCATTTTTTCAACTCCTTCCTGCTAGGCTCGACTGGCGGAGACCTGCTCAAGGCGTACTATTCCGCCGCGGAGACGAATCACAAAAAAGCCGAAGCCGTGACCACGGTTGTCGTTGACCGGCTGCTTGGCCTGTTCGCGATGCTGCTCTTCGTTTCGCTGATGGCCTTGGCCAACTGGAGCGTCGTGATGAGCCAGCAACGCTTCATGGCCGTGATGCTCGTTGTCCTCGGCATGCTCTTCGTGAGCGGCCTGGTCGTCGTGCTGTCATTTTGGGCCGGGCCAACAGGCGCGCGCCTGAAGTTCGAGACGCTCTTGGCCAAGCTGCCCAAGGGCGACGTGTTGGTGCGCTGCATCGAGGCGTGCCACGCCTTCGGCGAAAACCCCGGCTTCCTGCCGCGAGTGCTCGGCTGGTCGATGCTGCTCAGCTTGGCCTGCGTGCTGCAGATCGTCGCGCTTGGCCACGGGCTGGGCCTGCCGATGGGTGAACACTTCCGCGTGCTGCTGCTCATCGTGCCGGCGATCATTTGCATCAGCGCACTGCCCATCACGCCCAGCGGCATCGGCGTTCGCGAAAATCTTTACGTGTGGCTGCTATCGGCCACAGCGATCGGCATCGAGGCCAAGACGGCGTTGTCGCTCTCGCTGCTGGCGTTTGCCGGCAGCCTGCTGTGGAGCCTCATTGGCGGCGCAACGTACCTCGCCTTCCGCAGTCGCCACTCCCTCGACCAAATCGCCACCGACTAAAACCAGCGCTTAGCCAAGCGGTTATTTCTTGTCCCGTTTTTTGGCGAGTTCCTTGCGGAGCTTAAGCAGGGGGAGGGTGTTGATGACGTCGTTGGCGGTGAGCCAGCCTTTGCGGGCGATGCCGGTGCCTAGGCGCAAAAAACCGGCGTGCTCGTTGCGGTGGGCATCGGTGTTGATGACGCACTTGACGCCCTTGGCCTTGGCGTGTTGCCAGAGACGCCAATCAAGGTCGAATCGGTACGGGTTGGCATTGAGCTCGAGCCAGGTGCCGGTCGCGGCGCAGGCGTCGATGACGGCAAGCTGATCGATGGGGTAGGCTTCGCGGCGGAGCAGCAGCCGGCCGGTGAGGTGGGCGAGCATGTGGATGTTGGGATTCTCGGCGGCGGCGATGAGGCGGCCGGTGTTGTCGGCCTCGTTGCTGCCGGCGACGTGTAGGCTGGCAACAACGACGTCGAGCTCGGTGAGCAGGGCATCGTCGAAATCTAGCCTGGTTTTGAGGATGTCCACCTCGATGCCGCTGAGCAACCGGAAGTTGTTGCCGTCGGCCTCGAGTTGCTGGTTGACGCGGGCGACCTCGGCGATCTGTTTGCGGAGCCTCGACTCGTCGAGGCCGTTGGCCTGGAACGACGCACGCGAGTGGTCGGTGATCGCCCAGTATTCGCAGCCGAGCTCGCTCATGTAGTCCGCGATCTCCTCGAGCGACTCGGCGCCGTCGCTCCAGTTGGAATGGTTGTGCAACGAGCCCTTGAGATTGGTCCACTCGATGAGGCGCGGGATTTCGCCCGCCTCGCCGGCGTCGAACTCACCCTTGTCCTCGCGCAGCTCCGGCGGGATGTAGGCGAGGTTGAGCGCGGCGAAGATGTCCTCCTCGGTGTTGCAGTCGAGCAGCAGCTTGGGGTCGCGGGTTTCCTCGGTACTCTTAAACAGGCCGTATTCGTTGAGGCGCAGGCCACGGGCGATGGCGCGATGGCGCATGGCGATGTTGTGCTCCTTGCTGCCGGTGAAGTAGGCCTGTGCGAACGGGTACTCGGCGTCGCTCACGACCCGCAAATCGGCTTGGACACCGCCATCGAGGATCACGCTGGCCTTGGTGTCGCCCTTGGCCGAGACGGAGAGGATGTCCGCTTGGCCAGTGAAAAAGTCTATGATTGTCTCTGGATTTTTCGACGAAACGAGGAAGTCGATGTCGCGGACGATTTCCTTGTGGCGGCGCAGGCTGCCGGCGGTGCTGCAGCGGATGACGTCGGGGTGGGCGCGGAGCTGCTCGAGGATCGGATCAGCGAGGTTGAGGGCGGTGCTGATGTGATGGTGTGAGGCGTAGTTGCGGCGGAACTCGATGCCCTCGAGGATTTTCGACTCGGTCTTTTTGCCGAAGCCGGGCAACTCGGCGAGCTGGCTGTCTTTGCAGGCCTGCTCCAGGGCCTCGACCGTCTCGATGCCGAGTTTGCTGTAAACGGCCTTGACCTTTTTCGGCCCCAAGCCGGGGATGTTGAGCATGGCGATGAGGCCGTCAGGAATGGAGGCCTTGAGCTCGTCGTAGTAGGCCAGTTCGCCGGTGGTGGCCAGCTCGGTGATTTTCTCGGCCAAGGCCTTACCGATGCCCTTGATGCTGCCCAAGCGCTCCTCTGCGATCAGCGTGTCGAGCGGCTCGGCGAGACCCTCGAGCGTGCGCGCTCCATTTTGATAGGCGCGTGTCTTGAACGGATTCTCCCCCTTCAACTCGAGAAATATCCCGATCTCCCTGAGGATGTCCGCAACCTCGTCCTTCTGCACGAAGCCGAGTTAATCATCCGGAGCCGCGCTTGGCCAAGCGGAACCTCGCTTAGTTTACAGCTTGGGCTCCTGCCACTCGAGGCCAAGCGCCTGGCCAACGGCGGGGCAGGTGAGCTGGCCGTTGTGGGCGTTGATGCCGCCGACAAGTTCTGGCGCCTTTTCGCATGCCTCTCGGAGGCCGTGGTTGGCGAGCAGTTCGACGTAACGGTGCGTGACGTTGGTCAGCGCCTGGGTGGCGGTGCGCGCGTAGGCCGCCGGCATGTTGGCCACGCAGTAATGAGTCACGCCCTCCTCGACGAACACCGGGTCGTGATGAGTGGTCGGGCGCGAGGTCTCGGCGCAGCCTCCCTGGTCGATGGCGATGTCGACGAGCACGCTGCCGGGACGCATGCGGCGCAGCATGTCGCGGTGAATCAGCTTGGGCGCCTTGGCCCCGGGCACCAGCACCGCTCCGATCAACAGGTCCACGCGTGGTAATTGCTCGAGGATGTGCGCCTCGCTCGAGTATAGCGTGTTGGCGGTGTGGAGCGTGATGTCGAGAAAGCGCATCCGCTCGACATCCACCTCGAGGATGGTGACGTCGGCGTCCAGGCCGGTAGCCATGCGGGCGGCGTTGACGCCGGCCACGCCGCCGCCGAGCACCATCACGCGGCCCGGTAGCACGCCCGGCACGCCGCCAAGCAGGATGCCGCCGCCGCCAAAGTGGCGCGCGAGGAAGTAGCCGCCGACCAGCACGGACATGCGCCCGGCGATCTCGCTCATTGGCTCGAGCAGCGGCAGGCGGCCGTTGACATCAATCGTCTCGTAGGCGAGCGCGGTGATGCCGGAGCGGCAGACAGCCTCGGTGAGTTCACGGCTGGCGGCAAGGTGAAAGTAGGTGAACAGCACCTGACCGGACCGCAGGAGGCCGTACTCCTCCGGCAACGGTTCCTTGACCTTCACCACCAGGTCGCCCTCGGCGAACAGGGCGGCATGGTCGTCGATCAATTTGGCGCCGACCTGCTCGTAATCGGCGTCGGGATACCCGGTGCCCTCGCCGGCGCCGCGCTCCACCAGCACGGTGTGGCCTTGCTGCACCAGTTGATAGGCGACGGAGGGGAGCAGCCCGACCCGGTATTCCTGTTTTTTGATCTCCTTGGGAATGGCAATTTTCATGAGGACTTTGGTTGCTTCGCCAACGGCGGGTGACTTAACATCTTTGGCATCGCTTGGCCAAGGCCGGAGCCGAAAGATTTGCCAAAAAAGCGCCGGTTTGCCTTTGACCCGCGCTTGGCCAAGCGATAAAAATATCGGTCCCAAGGAGTGGGTTCGTTCGCGGACTCCGCAGAGATGATCATGTTGTTACAAGCCGGGGCGCAGGCAGCGTCCTCGAACGAGCTCATTTACGTGTGGAGCGCGTCCACGCCGGCGGGCAAGACGATCATCGTCCTGCTCGGGGTGTTGTCGATTTTTGTCTGGTCGGTTATGTTGCAAAAGGCATTCCAGACCCGCCAGGCGCGCAAGCTCAACAAGCTCTTCGTCGACGAGTTCCACCAACACGAGGGCGTGCTCGTGATCCATGAGCGCAACATCCATGTGGAGGGCTGCCCGCTGTTCAACGTGTACGACAACGGTTGCAGGGATCTGCTTGGCCGGCTAAAGACCAACGGCACCGGGGGTGAGCTTGGCTCCGAACAATACGCGACGCTCAAGACAATGGAGCACGTCAAGCGCACGATCGAGAGCGACGTGGCGAGGGAATCGCTCAAGCTCGAGGGCGGGCTGATCCTGCTGGCGATCGCCGTGAGCGGCGCACCGTTCATCGGGCTGCTGGGAACGGTCTGGGGCGTGATGAGCACCTTTACCAACGTGGCGATGTTGCAGACCGCCAGCCTGCCGGTGATGGCGCCGGGTGTGGCGGCAGCGCTGGGTACGACGGTGGCCGGGTTGCTGGTGGCCATCCCCTCGATGGTCGGCTACAACTGGCTGGTGCACAACCTGCGGGTGTTCACGGTGGAACTGGACAACTTCGCGCAGGAACTGGCCTCCTGCATGGAAAACGAATTTCTCAAGGACGAATAACCGGCATGCCCTCCAAGAATCTGGTCCAGGGAGAAAAAGGGTTGCTCTGCCCGAAGTGCAGTCACCTGAATCCCGGCGGCCTGAAGCAGTGCGAGTACTGCAACTCGCAGCTGTTTGTTAAGTGCAAGAAATGCGGCGCCAAGGTGCAGCGGGTGATTTCCAAGTGCCCGGAGTGTCGCCACCGGATGCACAAAAGCCCGTTCCGGAAGCTCAAGCGCCGGATGTTTCGCCGGTCGAAGAAGCTCACGCTTGGCCAAGCGGCGATCATGGTGATCGTGGCCTACGGGGCGTACAAGGTGATCACGATGGCTGCCGGGAAATTTTAGTTCGTCATGCGCCGGTTTTCACAACGCAACCCGCTGGTCACGCTGAGCGACCTAAACGTCACGCCGCTCATTGACCTGGCGTTTGTGCTGCTGATCATCTTCATGATCACCACGCCGCTGCTGGAGCACGGGCTCTCGCTGGATCTGCCCGGCGGCGGCCAGCCGGATCGGCCGCTGGACAAGAACGACATTCGCACCGTCGAGGTGGATCAGTCGGGCGGCTACATGCTCGGCGGCGAGTCGATGTCACTCGAGCAGATTGAACAAAAACTGGTTGCGGATCATCAAAGCAACCCGAATATTTTGGTGTACGTCCGGGCGGATCATCGCGGTACGTACGGCGCCGTGGCAGCGGTGCTGAACCGCTGCGAGGAGAACGGCATCACGCGGGTATCCCTGCGAACAGAGCCGGAATAGGCAAGGAGGTTGGAAAAATGGGCAGGTTAAAGCGCAATTGCGTGGTTGGATCAGTCGTGTTTCACGTGCTGCTCCTGGCGATGCTCGTGCTTGGCCCGATGCTCCTGGCCAAGCGCGAGGAGAAAATCCGGGTAATTGACCTCGTCCCGTCGGACATGATCGACAAACTGCTGGCCCCGGCCGCCCCGGTTGCGCCGCCGCCAGCCCCAGCCCCGCCCAAACCCATCCCGACCAAGCCCAAGCCGGAACCCAAAAAAATCCAACCCAAGCCGAAACCGCAACCCAAGCCGAAGCCAAAAAAAGTCACTCCAAACCCTAAGCCGAAGCCAAAACCCAAGCCGAAG
>MPMD02076768.1_pt1 | contig 22169 bp, 16 predicted proteins | sample 1617291 | NCBI WGS metagenome assembly MPMD02 (sample SAMN05944810, study PRJNA350692) | marine metagenome | biome: marine; feature: ODZ; material: water; isolation source: 120 m water sample filtered on 30 um supor filter | place: Pacific Ocean | collected 2012-04-09 | depth 120m m | reverse complement strand
GCTGCGACGATTGCGATCAGTTGTGATTTCATAACAGGCCGACCATCATCCCGTTGAGCGCAGTTTTCAACCCGTTTTAACTGTTGCCGCTGAACAACAACCCTGCGGCGTTCAAGTGGTGGAGCGGGTTGGTTTAGTTGCGAGCGAATGATTCATTGACGACTCGGATAACTTTTATTTCCCTGGGTTCAAAGTTCTTCAAACAAGAACTACTGAGTGATAGTTTGCTCGGATGAGATTTATGAGAGTCTAAAATTATCCTAGCTAGGGACAAGTAAAAGGGGTTGCATATTTCACAACTCGCGGTGTGTTGGATTGTAATTTTTTCTTACTCGGTAAAAGCTATACTGTGTAGTTAGTTTCTGTGATCCCAGACATTGCTGCGGTTCGATTCAGAGTGTCAATGGGGAGTTTTCTGATGCCTTTATCATCAATGAGCATTTTTAATTACTTGATTTTGATGCGATAGAATCCTTTGGATGACGATAATCTTGTACTGTCGATGTCCGAATAAACAGCCGTTAACCCGGTCGCCTCTACTTCCGTAATTTCGCCCCAATGTATAAGATTTAATGAATATTCAACGCCATAGACTTCCTTTTTCAAAGAATGCCACGAAACTTCATTGTGTCCATCACCGGACATGAACGAAAGTATTTTAACATATGGCGCTACTACACGAAACCCGAAATGGTCGTTGCCATGAGTCTCGTCATCCGAAAAACGAATTGAGGATTGCAATGTGGCTTCGTGGTAGTTCCATGAGCCTCCACGCCAACAGCGGGTGGTTGAGCCAACTGCTTCAACCAGGGGATTTTCAACGGGCTGGGTGTCGTAGGATTCTACATAATTATCGGCGATCCATTCCCAGGCGTTACCTCCCAGATTATATAAGCCGAACGGATTCGGCTTGCCACTTACGGCAGTTCGGACGTGTCCGGCGGAAGCCGTTCCCATACCTAACTTGTTCCAGTTTGCATCTGTCCGGTCCTGACCGTCGTGAACGGCCCAGGTGAAGCTTGCCCCACCCTTGGCGGCAAATTCCCACTGAGCTTCCGTAGGCAATCTTAATCCGTAGAACTCAGCAAAAGCTTGTGCGCCCCACCATCGGATAAATGTTACCGGCCAATTGGAGACCTCAATCTGAGTTGGTAGATTCTGAGCTGCCGAAGGATTGCTTAAAGTCCAACCTTCCAGTTCATTTACTAAATTTGCTCCGCCTCCCGCCCAATCGTCAAAGTCATTGAGCATGCTTCCTGTTAGCTGCCTCGGTGTCGTGCCGTAGTCGTAGTAGTTGCAGATGTCTAGCCAGTTGCAATCCGTTGAGTAATGCGGGTCTTTGACGTAGAAAATCTCCTGTTCACTGTCGAAATCGATATAGGAGATGTTTAGTGGGTTTTCTGGTTCCACGTCACCGGTAAATGAGTTGTTATCACCGTCTGCGTTGTCGTGGTCTTTGAGAACACGAGTTCCGTCCAGATTATAGAATGTCTTTCCGTTATATGTTGAAGTCGGGGTTCCTTGAACAAGACGTTTTCCATTGTCGGGCCCTCGGCTACCAGTGACAATTTGAATGAGTCCAGCTCTGTATGCTGCATTCAGGAACTCGGTGTATTGCGCGTTGGTGACCTCTGCTTCGCTCATCCAATATGGGCTCAGGGTGACCTGATGTTCTGGGGCATCCGTTCTCTGTGTGGGGGAGCCTTGTAAGCTGTTGCTACCCATGATAAACGTTCCTCCTGGGATTTTTTTCATGACGATGCTTTCCGGGATGGTTTCAGCATTCATGCTTTGCCATGGGAGAAGTGCGATTGTGATTAGGAGGTGTTTCATTGGTATTGTGAGATGAGTGTAAAAGCGATCCGTTACGGGCGCAGCAGACCGACGATGGTGCGAAACTTCAGCGGATTGTCGCCCGGGTTTTGTTTCCCGGTATGGTGCTGTCCTTGATCCCATAGGTCGGGGTTGAACGCCGCCTTGGTATTGCTGAACGACACGTGCGTGTCGCCCCAAAGAGCATTGATGCCGGTTGGATTATCGTTTGAGGTGTGCGGCCGGGTGGCCTCGGTGTAGATCAGGTCGGTGACGATGGAGCGTTGCGAGGGAAAATCGCTGGCCTTTCGGGCCACGAGGCGCCACTGGGCCTCCACCTCACTTTTGGCGTTGAGTTTCGCCGGAAGGTCGGATTGCGGATAGTACATGTAGTTGCCCCGCACGCGACCGCGATAGCACATGGGCCACGGGATCCCGGGGCTCTGATAGTTTTTCAATTCCTGCTTGATGGGAAGTGTGTCCGCGTGTCTCAGACCGGGGTCGTAGAAGGAGGGGCCGGAGGCGATCAACCCCACCGTGTAGAGGAAGCCCAGGTTCATGGGGAATTTTGTGTTCGCCCGCTGGTTGTCGTTGCCGTTGAACATCACGTAGCTCATCCACGGTTCGGAGCCAACGATTTTTTCCGGCTCGAACATCGCGGGAGGAATCCGGTCATCGAAATCACTCGCATAAGCCGCCAGCGCCAGCCCGATCTGCCGGAGATTGTTGGTGCAACTGGTTCGCTGGGCCTTGTTTTTTGCCTGGCTGAGCGCCGGGAGCAGCAACGCGGCGAGAATGGCAATAATGGCAATCACCACCAGCAACTCGATTAAGGTAAAGGCGCGCTTACTTTGCATGTCTCTTTATTGGCTTGTAGGGCGCGAGCCTCCTTGCTCGAAGGCACAGGAACCTAAATCAGGCTTGATTGTGGTTTCATTGATTATGCAATGGTAATCTCAAAAGGTGGCCTTATACGTTCTGGTGGACGGATCAAATGCCGTTAGTATGCTATCAAGGAGCGACAACGCGGAAGAATCCGGTCGCGCCATCGACAGGCAGGGTCAGTGGGCTTTCAACGTCAACGTCCACGTCTTCCCAGGCTGGTGCGTTTAGACTTGCGGCTTTCTGTACCGTGTAGGGACCCATGCCGCCCTGCCACTCCATGATTAGGTTGGCACCGGTGCCATCCAGTTCCAGACCGGTGATTTGGATGGGTTCATCGGTGAAAACGGTAACGAACGCATGCCCCCAATCAGGGGTGACCACCGAATCGTTAACGTCGTCAATGACCGCCACGCTCAGATCGTGCTCCCCCGCGGGAGCGCCGGCCCACTCGGCGCTGAAGGGTTTTGTGGTCGATTCAGCGACCAATTCTCCGCCAGAGTAATACTGTACACGCACGATTTCACGGTCCGACGCGCCAATTTCCACCTCAAGCGGAATCACTTCTCCCGATTCGAATTCTTCTCCATCCATGGGTATCATCAGGGTCACCTCTGGCAAAGCCGGCGATCCTTCCCGCGTCTCCGGTGGCCCCAGTGGACCAAAGTCGTTGGGATCAAAGGTCATATCGTCGGTAATAACGAATTTGTCGAAGAAAGACCCGTCTTCACGGCGCGCCAGTGAGATGGTGTACAGCCCAGCTTCGTCGATCTCAATGGTATAAGGCGAAGGTCCATCCTGTGGTCTGCTGTTCCATGCGAAGATGGCGCCATTGAATCCGGTCATACTTGCCTGATTACCATCGACGCGATTGGCTGGACGCGCGCCATCCAGCCAAAACCAGCTCGAATCATCGTTGCCGTTGTCCCCTCTGGCGCGATACCAGACGATGTGGGTGCCGTCGTAGATGAACTCCACATCATATAAGAGCTGGGAGGATGCCTCGTTGCCCCCGGCGCCGTTTGGCAGAACCATCGACACGCCTCCCGAAGGTGTGCCGCTTTCCACCCAGAGACCGTCGGTGTTGATGTCATAAGACTCTGCCTCGAAGACTATCAACCCATCTTCCGTTTGAGGGAGCAGGTAGCCAAGGGCGTAGAATTTCACCTGGCCACTGAGAATATTGGGGGTTGCCGCGGTGTCGGCAATATTGTTTAGCGTGATGGTGTATTTGGCGCCTACAACCATCTCGTAAGTTTCCAGCAATACAATGCGGGGGCCAATTAATGATGCGCTGACAACTTCTGTGGACCCCTCGGCGCTGGTGATCTTATAATTTTCAACCATTTCAGCGGAGGCGACACTCAAGGGCTCTGAAAACGTCACAAAAACGCGCTCCTCGTTTGCGTTGCCCTGAGCTCTAATCACCTGGGGTGGATCCGTCTCGGGAATAACCGAAATAATCGCCTCCTGGCTCACGGCGGAGTCGCCAATGGTCACTGCATTAAGACGCACAACAGTCCCGTCCCAATCCAATGTCAGCGGACTCACCACGAAACTGGTTCCGCTTTTTCCAGAAAGGTTGATGAATTCATCGCCAACTTTGCGTTGCCATTGCAATGCCATCAGCGCGTCTTCGGGTGTGATCGCCGCATCACCGGTCAGAGTTACAGACGTGTTTTCCAATCCTTCGGTATCCACGGGATCCAGAGTAATTTCCACTTGGTTGTTGCTTTCCACCTCTTCGCCCTCCCGCGGGGTCGAAGGCGGTCCAAATTCCCCGAAGTCGTCGGGATTGAAGGATGAATCTGTGGTGATGATGAATTTGTCGACATAGGCTCCATCCTCACGGCGGGCGATGCCGATGGTGTGCAGGCCAGGTTCGTCGATGTCGAAAGTCATTTGACCTCCACCATCCTGTGGTCTGCTGTTCCATGCGAAGATGGCGCCATTGAATCCGGTCATACTGGCCTGGTTGCCCGTAGTTCGATTCGGCGGCCGTTCGCCATCCACGTGCAGCCACATGGAGTCGTCAGTGCCGCTGTCCCCCACGGCGCGATACCAAATGATATGCGTACCCGTCTTGGTGAAAATAATGTCGTACTGCAACTGGGTGTCGGCTTCGTTACCGCCGGCACCGTTGGGGTTCACCATGGAGATTTCACCGGAGGCGCCTTCGCGGTCGATATCCTCTATCCAGAGTTCATCCGGGTTCCGGTCAAAATCCTCGGCTTCCCAAATCACGAAACCGTCCTCTCCCTGCAGCAGGGGACTCTGCTCCTGAGCCTGTGTCCGCACGAAGGACAAGCCCAGAGCGATTGTCGGGACTAAGGCACTCCAAGTGATCAGACGCTGCCACACTTTGGCAGTGCCATCTATTGCACGATGGTTTTTCATATGTATACTTTTAATGGTGTTTTAGCTTTTGACACAAAAAAGCGATCAAACGAGACGCTAATGGCGACGGCGAAGCGACGGAGGTGGTGATTGTAACCGCGTGGTGCGTCGAGACAACCCCGAACCACCTAATCGATGACTTCGCTGAGCGATAAACGCTCCCTGCCACCAGACCGGATGTTATCCAACCAAATCGAGCGAATTGGTTTTCGCCGGTTTGCCAGAAAAAATGCGCACTCCCTCTGCCCAGTGAATAAACAAATCGTCGGCTAGGGATGGCTATGTGGGGTTACTTCTTTTTCTTTAAGCTTAGGCAGAAGTTCTGGCCGCCTGTCTTGAAATCAGCGGGACGGTTTTTCCCGAGCGAGACGCACCACTTGAGGGAGCCTCCATCAATGGTCAAAATACCCAGGCGATCCTGCCCCTTGTGACCGCCCTTGGTCCCCTTGGCGTCCAGGGTCCACGGCTTCTTCGAACTGTCTAATACCAAATTTCCCGCCCCAAGGTCATTGGCATTCTGTGTCGCGGCAACCCCCTTGCCCTTGAATACAAGAACATGGCCTTGGGCTCCATTAAGGACGCCTCCTTTCCAAGTACCATTAAGTTGTTCCAGGATTTTCGCATTGTTATCGGCCTGAGTCGTTGAGTGGGAAAAACCGATCGTCACCAATACAATCGCCGTCAAAAAAGTTAGATTGGGTTCCTTCATACCCATGAATATTATTCGTGATGCGAAAACCCGTCAACAAAGATAATGCAACATTTCTAGCAGTGTTGAGAGCAATATTGGTTAAGTCTCTTCCTCGTGCATCTCGACTTTCAGGACGCCTCCCTTGATGACTCTGAGCCAAAGCCTGCCTCGCGAAGCGAACCTCAACATCACGGCACACTTGGGTGGCACTGTCAGCATCGCTAAGCCCCTTTATTGACCAAAAATTCCTCAAGCCCAAATCCATTATGCATCGAATGAGCGCGTGGAGTTGGAAGCACGCCGCCTATTTGGAATTAGCTTGATGCATTAGGAGAGCCTTGGTTGAGTTCGTCCCGTATGAACTGACACTTGTGCCTGTTTTTTGTGGATAAAGTGGAAAATCAAGGGTCAACGCAATCTGAACCAATGAAAGGCATTCGGTTTCTAACAAATTGCATAGCAGTAAATTGCGATTAACGGGTGGCCGTAGTTAAATGGTAGAGCCCCAGATTGTGATTCTGGTTGTTGCGAGTTCGAACCCCGTCGGATACCCCATTTCTTCCCGTTCGAATTGTCCAACCGGTTTCTAAACCGCACGTCATGCCCGCCTCCTTTTCGACAGCCTCACTGAACGGTCATTTTCTTCCCTTGGACGAGGCTCAAGTTTCGGCGAGCGACCGTGGGTTTCTTTATGGTGACGGGTTGTTTGAGACGATCCGGATTCACGACGGCCGGCCATTCCTTTGGGATTGGCACATGATGCGCTTCATGGATGGCTCTGAGTCGCTTGGCATTGCCCTGCCCCAATCCACGGAATCGCTGCTTGGCAATGTTCGTGAGTTGACCAGTCGGAACGACGTCACCGAGAGCCTCGTGCGGATTACCCTATCACGTGGCGTGGGTCAGCGCGGCTACGGCCTCACCGGCGACGAACAGCCAACGCTGCTCATCACGCAACACCCGTTGCCCCAATCGTTGAGCAAGCCGCTGTCGCTGGTGACCACCACGGCACGGATTTCTGTTGACGATCCCTTGGCCATGGTGAAGTCAGCGAACAAGCTTGACTCCGTGCTGGCCAAACGCGAGGCGATGAGGCAAAGGGCGGACGATGGACTGATCCTCAACTCTGACGGCAACGTCACTGAGATTTCGTCAGCGAATGTTTTTTGGGTGGAGAATGGGGCGCTTCGCACACCGCCGATTTCGGATGGTGTCCTGCCTGGTGTCACGCGGCGGCTGGTAATCGATCTTGCCCCCGCGCTTGGCCAAGCGGTGCGGGAGGAGTCGGCCGCACCTGACCGCCTGCAGCAGGCCGAGGCGGGGTTTGTCACCTCGGCAGCGACCGGTATCCGCGCGATTGGCCAAGTGGACAGCACGGCGCTTGGCTCACATCCACTCGTTGGCCAACTGCAGGATGCCTACGAAGCGGAGTTGGCCCGGCACGACGCCAACTGCGGTTGATGTTCAGGAGGCTTTTTTGCGCGGGGCACGCTTGGCCTTCTGCTTGGCCAAGCCAGCGCTGAGGTAGTCGAGGTAGTCGATCAGCGACTCGCGCATCCGGTTGCGTGTCACGATGGCGTCGATCATCCCGCGATCGAGCAGGAACTCCGCCGTCTGGAAGCCCGGCGGCAACTCCGCCTGCGTGGTGTCCTTGATCACGCGCGGCCCGGCGAAGCCAATCATCGCGCCCGGCTCCGCAATAATCAGATCCCCCACGCTGGCGTAACTCGCCATCACCCCGGCGGTGGTCGGGTGCGTCAGCACGCTGATGTACGGCAGGCGCGCCTCGGAATGGTACGCCAGCGCGCCGCAGGTCTTGGCCATCTGCATGAGGCTGAACATCCCCTCGTACATTCGGGCACCGCCGCTGGTGGAGATGATGATCACCGGCAGTTTTTTCTTCGTGCCGGCCTCGATCAGGCGAGTGAGTTTCTCGCCGACAACGGATCCCATCGAGCCGCCGAGAAATGAAAAATCCATGATGCCCAGCGCAACCCGGTGCGGCCCTATCCGGCACAAGCCGGTGATCACCGCATCGTTTTCCCCGGTGCTTTTTTGGTATCGCTCGAGCTTGGACGGGTACGAGGCCACGCCGGTAAACTCGAGAACGTCAACGCTGCGCATGCCGGCATCCGTTTCCCTGAATGACTTGTCGTCCACGAGCGATGCCAGTCGCGCCCGGGCGGCGATCGGGAAATGATAACCGCACGACGGACAAGTCTTGAGATTTTCCTCAAGATCCTTGTCGTAGATCAGTTCCGCGCACTTACCGCACTTGGTCCACAAGCCCTTTGGAATGTTTTTTTTGCGCGGCGCAGACTCACCGACTTTCATTCTTGAGGAACCGCTCCCCGGCTCGATCCCGGCTGGAATCGATTCGACATCCACCGTCTCAAGCTGCGGAAGAGTCTTGGAAAAATCAGATAAATCAGACATTTCGTTTTTAGTGGCCTGGCGAACCCAGGCCTCGCGCAAGCGTCCACACGCCTACCCTTGCGGCGCCCGCTTTTATGCAGGCTCGCGCGCAGTCGCTGGCGGTGGCTCCGGTCGTCAAAACATCATCGACAAGCACAACACGCCTGCCGTTCAATTTCACTTTGTGCGGTTCAAATGCTCCGCGCATGTTGCCCAACCTCTCGGTTCGTGAAAGCCGTGTCTGGGTCTGGGTCACTCGGGTGCGTTTCACCGCGCGCGACTCCACGTTCAGGCCGGTCTTCCGGCTCAAGTTACGGCACAACTGCTCGGCCTGGTTGAACCCGCGCTCACGGAAACGTACCGGATGCAGCGGCACCGGCACAAGGCAATCGCCCCGCCAATCGCGAATTTGTTCGGTCGAGCAACCGTTGAATAACCGGTCGAACAACGGCTCCAGCCAGAGCGCCTGTTCATATTTGAATCGGTGAATGACCTCGAGCATCTCCGCGTTGGCCTGCATCGCTGCCCGCGCAAACTCGAACTGCAACCCCATCTCCACGCAGTTTGCGCACTCAAAGTCGCCGCTGAACTCCCCCCTGAACGGCTGGCCGCACCGTCGGCAAAACGGCGGCTCGATCGGCTTGAACTTGACCAGGCAACCGTTCCCGATGAAGCCGTCCGCCGGCTTGCCCTTTTCATCTCGGCACACCTGGTACACCTCGGGAAAAATGGCAGCCGAGCAGCCCTTGGCCAAGCCGGCCAGCGTTGCTTTCCATCGGGTCACCGGCGCGAGCCTGTCGCAATCCCACGGTTACTGCAACGGCAAATTGGCAAAACGGAAGATGACAATTGGCAAAGCGGAAGATGACCATGGAGTCGGACGAACCCGAAGCAGACATTCGAACAAAAACAGAAATCGTCAACTCAGGAGCCAGCAAACACCAACAAGCATTGAAAAAGGAGAAGACCCTTACACAAAAAATCACCACCCAACAGGCCAAGATAAACGAAATCTCCAAAAATTACTTCGCCCTCCTGGCAAAATAGTGATGTCCAGGCACAGCCAGAGGCATCAGCCATGCCGCCGATGGGAACCATTCTTTCCCTGCACAAGACACATGATCTGATTGCCTATTTGTCGACACTTTAGCCGTTGCTGATTTCGTTCAGCAGATGCCAAACTCGCAACGACTCTGAAACACCCCAAGCTTGAGCGTCGCAGCCGCGCTGATCGTGCGGCGCGTCGCCGTCAAGGATCTCCGGTACTTGGCCAAGGCAACCTTCGCTCATTAAACTGGCCACACTTCCGAGATAGCACTTTGCCGCCTCAGCGGCATCGGGATCGCTTGGCCAAGCACGGACCAGTGCCTCGCAAAACTGGGGCAAAAACCAACTCCACGCGGTGCCGTTGTGGTAGGCCGGCTTGCGGCGGGTATCCTCATCTCCCTCGTAACGCCCCCAGTACGGGCTTGCAGGGTTGTTGAGTCGTTTGCCGTTGTGGTGAACCTCGTGCGGAGTGAGCGCAGGCAATGGTGCGAGTGAACGAACTGCGCCGGGGATGAGCAAATATCTGGCGGCGGCATCGACGTTGGCCCGGGCAATCTGGCCGCTAACAACGCCCAGGCTAACAGCAATTAGTATGTTGCAGCGAAGATTCTCATCGGCTCTCGCTTGGCCAGCCGGCTGCCCCGGCTTGGCCAAGAGACAATCAGCGAGCCAGCCGCGCTCTTCGTTCCAAAACAGATCAACGAAACTTTGCCCAGCCTTGGCCATGCGCAACTCCCACTCGCCGCTCGGCTCAAGCTTGTCCAACTGCGCAAGCAGATGGATCCACAGCGCCTGAATCTCGATCGGATACCCCTCGCGCTGTGTACCCGCCGGATGGTTGGTGTCCATCCACGTGAAATGCACTGGGCTGAAAATCAGGCATGATCCTGCATCCATTCGAATTCCGGTCGGCGTGCCATCGCAGTAATTCTTCCCAATACTTTTGACCACAGAAAGATACGTCCGACTTACCCCGCTCACTTTCTGCGCGTAAAAGCCATCGCCCAATTTGGCCGCCAACTCCCCGATGGCCAACGCCAGCCAAAGCGGCGCGTCGGACGTTTCGCGATTTGAGTCGTTATCCCCGAAAATCGCATTTGGAATCGTGCCGTCCCTCTCGTGTGACGCAAACAAACCAACGACAGCCTGCGCCTCCTCCAGCCGCCCGGCAGCGATTAAGCCGCGGACAGCAATCAGCGAGTCGCGCCCCCAATCCAAAAACCACGGATAACCAGCGATGATCGACTTCGCCTCGCCACGCTGAACCACAAACGCATCCATCGCAGAGTCCAACGCCAGGCCAAACCCGGGCCAGCCATCATCCCGATCGGCTTCATTCGTTCGACCTGCTTTCCCAAGTAGTTGATCATCCGCTTCGTTGACGGAAATGATCAACTCCGCCACTTGACCAAACTCAAGAGGCACTTGAAACCAACCGGGACTGAAGGCATCGCCGCTGGCTTCTTGACCGCGACTGGCCTCAACGGGATGCGGAATATCACAGCACCACTCCTCCTCGGCAAAAAAACGGCCGCAATTGGCTCGAGCAATCAAACGCCGCTCACTCGAGGGATTAAACTCGAAGCCAACCTCATCGGCCAACGAACGAGTCGCATTCATAAAATGCTTCTCGGCTTGAGCGTTGAGCTTCGTCTCCGCATGAAAACTCCGATCTTCAATGTCCAAGCGAACGGTCAGTTCCATCTTCCCGATTGAGTCATCACCTGCTTCAAACCAAAACTGAATTGCGTTTCGCCCAGGAGGCATCTCCGTGGCGCTTTTTAACTGCGCGGAACGCCCACCGCCTGACCGGACTTCATAGAGCCAGCGAGTTCGTTTTCCCGCGCAAAATGAGACCAAGTTATCAAGGTTCAATTCTGTTAAAAACCCGTTCGCGTTCACCCAGACACGAATCCGTTTGACCATCACCCATCGATCCACCGGCAGACTTGGATGAAGATTCGCCGCCAACACACAATCGTACTTCGAACGCACTTCACCGAGACTGACGCGCATCCGGGACATGGCGCCGCGGCTATTTGTCAGCAAAGCCATAGGTGTCAATTCGCGATCCATCAGCACGGAATCAAAATGGAATAAAGCGACGTCCGGCTCGACAGGGAGGCTTTTTACCAAGGATGAAATCCGGCTGGTTTGTTCACCTAAAACGACCAACTCCATGTTCCAATCCTCATGTTGGCATAGATTCTCGATAAGCGCGAAGTGGCCCATTTTGACAAATTGACTTTTCAGATTAATTGAAGGGAATGTTTCATCACTGCCCCTCAAACAGACACGAAAAGGGGCACCATGCTCTACGAGCAATCCGTACCCGGCAGGGACTATCGTGACTCGGTTCGCATTGCCCACGGCCCATCGGACTACGCGCGGATAGGTTTCAGAATGAATACAGGAATCCACGCATCGCGCCAGATGCTCTGGGATCGGTGTCGGGATTGGCTTTGATATGCCGTGTTGCAGGCAATGAACAGCGCCCTTGCCTAAGCGGTATATTGTGCTCCAGGCACTCTCCCCTACTTTCTCGCGCTGGGAGATGGTGTTTTTTTTGCTTTGCGGCGTTTGTCCAAGCATGTCGACTGATTGTCGCCATGCAGGCGGCACGGACAGTTCAATTTCGTTTTCATTTTCGCAATCCAGGTTGGCCAGTATAAGCAATTCGTCACCGTTTTTGGATTCGCGCAGTAGCGTGAGAACCTGCGAATCATCCGGACTAAGCCGTGTAAGTTTTGTGCCCTCACGGAAGCAAGGATGCGCGGCGAGCAACTCGTTCAACCCGGCAAGTTCGTCGACGATGTTTTCGTTCGCGCCCCAGTTGAGTCCGACGCAGCCGTGGACATTGATTTTCTCCCTGGCCAGCCACTCTACCCCGCAGGTGAATGCATAACTGCCGTTCACGCTGGTGAGTGCACTGAGCCGGTTTCGGAGCAGAGACCAGGTGCGCCCTCTCTTGGCCAAGCGATCGTTGTCATGGGTTTCGCTGTAATTAACTAGTAGTCCTATCCTGCTGCCCTGCTTGAGTGCATGGTCGAGGTAAGTGGCAATTTGGATGCCAGAAAATTCCTGAAACAGTTCCGAGTAGGCCCACTGCATTCCGCCCTCTGTGAGCAGCGACTCAGTCTCGGCCCAGCCTCCACCGAGTCCCTCGAGCAGAAAAACGGTGTCGGGAAACTCCAGTCGCACCTTCGCTGTGATGTAGCGCCATACCGGCATCGGCACCTTGTAACCGGCGTCGCAGCGGAAGCCATCGACGCCCCGGCGGCACCACGTCAGGAAGGCTTCGGCCAACTGTTGCCAAAGCTCAACCGGCTCGGGATCAATCTCGACGAGGTCTTCCCAAATCGTGCCCCACGCGCCAGGGCTCTTGAACTTGCCATCGTCGAGCCGGCGAAACCATTCCGGATGATTTTCCTGCAATGCGCTCCCCCAGCCGGTGTGATTGATGACGAGGTCAAGCATGACGAAACCGCTGAGCCGGTGCGTCTCATCGGCCAACTCGACAAACTGCTGCAAGCCGGTTGTCTCAGGGTCGAACTCCACCAGTGCCGGGTCGATCGCCGTAAGATCTAGCGCGGCATACGGGCTGCCGTAACGGCCCATGCGAGCATCGGGAGTCGTTGGCGTGGGATTGATTGGCAGCAGGTGAAGCCACTTGCACTTGAGTCGGCCGAAGATGTGCGGCAATTCCGCCTTGAGGTCACGCAACGTTCCGCTCGGCGGGATGATCGTCCAGCCGTCGCCCTCCATCTTGGCCAAGCGATCGTCCAACGGGACGCTCTCCGGCTGGTTGGTGGTTTTGCTTTGGCCGAACAGTCGTGGGAATGCACAGTAAACGGTGTTCCCGTAACGGGTGTGTGCTGGATGGACACTGATGGTGATATTGCCTCCCTCGACCCAGTGCTGAAAACCGGACGCATCCTCGACCCAGGCAGTCGCCTTGAAAAACCCGGTTTCGTTAAGCGGCACGTCGATGTGCCAAGCGCCGCCATTGGCGCTCATCTCGAGATCACGCCACCCTTCGTCGGTTGGCGTGTCGCCAAGTTCAACCGGCTTGATGATCGACTGCAACACCTCCCGCGCTTGGCCAAGGGTGGTGCGTAGGTGCACCTTGAGCGAGTCAGCGGCTTGGCCAATCGACAACTCAAAACGGATTGTGTCGCCGACGAACCGCAGGTGGCGACTGCCGGGCGCGGGTCGCAGCTTTGGGTGGAGTTTCCCCCTTAAATCAGCCTCGCTCATTGTGCGCTTGGCCAAGGCATGCCGAGGCCTGTAATGGAGATTGGATGCCCCCTATCAGCATGCCTGTTTTAGCCTCAGTACTACCAAGGATGATATTCTATTGTTTCTCAAGTTTACCAATCTCTTCAAGTAAATCCTCTATTAGGGCCGGAAGAAGCAACGCAACCAGGATGACGATGATCGCGATGACCACCAGCGACTGGTGGAGTTCACTCGCTTGAGTGCCATTCTCGCACGCCACATACCCGCATCCGCTCGCAATCAAGGCGAATGAGCGTGGCCTACGGATATCGTATCCGGGCCCAGTCATCACGGCAAACTCGGCGAGCAGAAAATGACCAGTGCCAAGGACGGCAACTCGACGGCCAGAGAGTGCTCGAAACCGTCCGCAGGCTGCACCTCCGTTTCGCAGCCACCGTTGTTGCCAAGATTGCTCCCGCCATACAGCGCGGCATCGCTGTTGAGCAATTCCTGCCACCGACCAGGCATTGGGACGCCGACCCGATAACCGCTACGCGGATTCGGCGTGAAGTTGATGGCAACCAACAGTGTCCCGGCTCCGGACTTGTCGCGGCGCAAAAACGACAGCACAGAGGTGTCGCGATCGTTACAGTTCACCCATTGGAAGCCAGTCTCGTCAAAGTCGGCCTCCCACAACGCCGGCTCGGCTCGATAACAACGGTTCAGGTCGCGCACCCACGACTGGACGCCGCGGTTTGGCGAGGCGCTCTCGACCAGCAACCAGTCAATCTGACGGTCTTCACTCCACTCGTCCGCCTGACCAAGCTCCCCTCCCATGAAGAGCAACTGTTTGCCGGGGAACGTCCACTGGTAGCCAAGCAGCAGCCGGAGATTGGCCAGACGCTGCCAGGCGTCGCCCGGCATTTTACCAAGTAACGACCCTTTCAAGTGCACCACTTCATCGTGCGAAAGCGGCAGCACAAAATTCTCGCCATAGTGGTACATCATCGCGAAGGTGGTTTTGTCAAAATGCCATTTTCGGTGCACCGGCTCCTCGCGCAGAAAACTCAAATTGTCGTGCATCCAGCCCATGTTCCACTTGAACGAAAACCCCAGCCCACCGTCGTCCGGCAAGCGCGACACCCTGGGCCAATCGGTCGATTCCTCGGCAATGGTCACTACGCCGGGATGCCGCGTCAGCACCAGATGATTGACGTGTTGCAGAAAAGCAATTGCCTCAAGGTGTTCACGACCTCCGCGCTCGTTGGGCAGCCATTCGCCGGCACCCCGTGAATAATCGAGGTATAACATCGACGCCACGGCATCAACCCGCAAGCCGTCGACGTGAAAGCGGTCGCACCAGTACAGCGCATTGGCGGTCAGGAAATTGCGGACTTCCACCCGACCGTAGTTAAAAATATATGTCCCCCAATCGGGATGATCGCCACGGCGCGAGTCGGCGTACTCGTAGAGCGCCGTGCCGTCGAACCTGGCTAATGCAAAATCGTCCTTCGGGAAGTGAGCCGGCACCCAGTCGAGAATCACGCCAATACCGGCCTCGTGCAGTGCATTGACAAGGGCTGCAAAGTCATCCGGTGTCCCGTACCGACTTGTCGGCGCGTAAAACCCTGTCACTTGATACCCCCACGACGGGTAATAGGCGTGCTCGGCCACCGGCATGAACTCAACGTGTGTGAAACCCATCTCCCTCACGTAATCAACCAACTCGCCGGCAAGTTCACGGTACGAGTACGACTCGGCGTCGCTGTGCTTGCGCCACGAGCCAAGGTGCACCTCGTAAATACTCATCGGCGACTCGAGCGCATTTCGTTTTGCACGCTGCTCCAACCAGGCCTGGTCGCTCCACGCGAATCCGCCCGTGTCCCAGACGATTGCCGCGCTCTTTGGCGCCTTCTCGAAGAAGAGCCCCATCGGATCGGTCTTGAGCAGTAACCGGTCCCGCGCGTTGATCAATTCAAACTTGTAATGCGCCCCCTTTCCGACTCCCGGCACGAACACCTCCCACACGCCGGACTCGCCGAGGCGCCGCATGACGTGCCGCCGGCCGTCCCAGTCGTTGAAGTCGCCAACCACGCTCACGCGCTTGGCGTTCGGCGCCCAGACAGAAAACGCCGTACCGTGTACGCCGTCCATCTCACGCAACTGCGCGCCCAGCTTGTCGTAAAGCCGCAGCTCGTTCCCCTCGCCGATCAGGTGCAGATCGGCATCGGAAAGCGTCGGAGCAAACTGATCGTCACTGGCATGCACGGCGGCCATGCTGTTAGCACGATGACGCCGCTGGCAAGACTGGAAATGAACTTTTGGATTTACGCCACTTGACCAAGCAGCGAGACTGCCTTGACAAAACGATGAGCATCACCACCAAAACCGGAGACGACGGCAAGACAGACCTGCTGTTCTCACGGCGCACCGGCAAGGACGCCCCCCGGATCGCCGCCTGCGGCGACGTCGACGAACTCAGCACTGCCCTCGGCTTGGCCAAGGCGCACCTCCAACAAGCGGAATTCGCCGAAAAACTGACCGCCATCCAGCAGTCGCTGATCGCCTTGATGGGCGAACTTGCCACCCTGCCTGAAGACGCAGGCCAATATGCCAAGGCCCAATTCAACAAGCTAACCACCGCTGACACAGACAAGCTGGAAGAGTGGATCAGCGAACTGGAAAGCGCAGGGCTGAGCCTCGAAGGCTGGGCGCTTGCCGGCAGGTCGGTGCCTTCGGCGCACTTGGACTTCGCCCGGACCGTCTGCCGCCGTGCCGAACGAAGCGTGGTGAGCGTGTTGAAGAGTGGATCACCGGAAGGCTCACAGGCTGTTGTGTACCTCAACCGCCTCTCCGACCTGTTGTGGCTCACAGCCCGCGCGGTCGACTTACCGTCCGGCAAACAACTGGCCTAGTCGGTTTTTTTCTTCTCAGCGAGCGAGGGGAACATTTTCTCCAGACCTGCCAATGCCGTGGCGATGTCGTCAGGCAGAGGCTTGATGCGGATGTTTTTGAAGTTCACCTGGCTGGCTTGATCGCGTTGTTGGAACGCGATTTTCCCCTCTGTGTAGGTACTTTCCTTGTCGGGATAATCGACGAGCAGCTTGCCGTTCACCTGGATCAAAATCCGGTTCCCGATAACGGCGATGGTTTGGCTCGACCATTCGTCGTCCGCAACGGCACTCTCCGCGACCTTTTGGAAATTATACAGGCTGCCGGTTTTTTGGGGATCGTTGCCGGTGTTGCACAACTGCACCTCGTACCCTTTCGGCGCGCCGGTCTCGAGCGCCGCACGCAGGACGATCCCGCTGTCGCCCTTGGCATTCAGCTTGGCCTCAGACTGCAGAATGAAATTGCGATAGGTGCCCGGGCTGAACAGGTAACTGCGCGGGCCGCGACCGCTCAACTCCCCGCCGCCGCCCACGCTCCACCCGCCTGGATCGAACGTCATCCAACCGCTCAAGTCCTTGCCGTTGAACAGGGCAAACCAGCCGCCAGCGTCCGGCACCCTCGGCACCGGCTTGCCGGAGACTGTCTGCGCACGCGCCGTGCCGGCGGCAATCGCCAGCAGGCAAATCAGGATCAAACTATGTCGTGAGAACGCCATATCGTTGCACCGAACGGCCCGTGACTATAAAAGGAACGGGCTTTGCATGACAACTGTCATCATGCCATTTGCTGTTTTTGATTCAAACACGACTTGAAAATCATCCGCTCAACCCGCGCCATCCGGTGCGAATCCGCGGCCGCTCGCGCGCCAGACCGCGAGATCGTGCTCGTGCCGACGATGGGCTGCCTGCACGAGGGGCACCTGAGTCTGATCCAGCGCGCCCGCAAGCTCGCGGGGGCCAAGGGCACGGTGGTTGTCAGCATTTTCGTCAACAAAATCCAGTTCGGGCCAAGCGAGGACTACGGGAACTACCCCCGCAACCTCAAACGCGACACGGCGCTCTGCCGCGAACACGGCGCGGACATCGTGTTCGCACCAAGCGACGCAGCAATCTACGCCGAGGCGCACAGCACGTTCGTCGTCGAGTCGCACTTGGGCAAGCGGATGGAGGGTGCGTCGCGGCCGACGCACTTCCGCGGCGTGACAACGGTCGTGGCCAAGCTGTTCAACCTTGTACAACCGGACGCCGCCGTGTTTGGCGCGAAAGACTGGCAGCAGGCCGCCGTCATCCGGCAGATGACCAGCGACTTGAATTTCCCGGTTCGTATCGTTGTCGCACCGACCGTCCGGGAGCGGGACGGCTTGGCCTTGAGTTCGCGTAATCGATATCTCTCCGCAGCAGAACGCAAACAGGCAACGGTGCTTTACGACACCATCCGTGCCGCCCGTGCCGTCGTAAAAAACGCAACCACCCCCCTGCCCTCTGCCGTCCTGCGCCGCAAACTGATCCGGCTCGCCGGCAATCAATGCTTGGCCAAGCTGGATTACATCGAGTTCTTTGATCCCAAGACGCTCGCACCAGCCAAGCACGTCGGGCGTGGCACGCACTTGGCCCTAGCCGTGTTCTTCGGCTCGACACGCCTCATTGACAACGGTCGTCTGTGACCGAACACTTTCCCGTGCGGATGGTGGATTCCCCGAAGCAGTTTGATTTTCTGGTGCTGGGCAGCGGCATCGCCGGGCTGACGTTTGCTCTCAAGGTCGCCCACACCGGCTCCGTCGCGATCATCACGAAGAAAAGCCGGGCCGAGTCCAACACCAACTACGCACAGGGCGGCATCGCCGCCGTCACAAGCGAGGAGGACTCGTTCGAGAGCCACGTGCGCGACACCCTTGCCGCCGGAGGAGGGCTGTGCAATGAGGAGGTCGTGCGCGGCATTATCGAGGAAGGCCCGGCCCGCATCGAGGAACTGATCCAGCTCGGCATGAAGTTCTCCGAACGTGAGAGTCACGGTCACCGCGAACTCGATCTTGGCCGGGAGGGAGGGCACTCGAAACGCCGCATCCTGCACTCCAAAGACGTCACCGGCCGCGAGATCGAACGCGCGCTGCTGGCCGCAATCGGCGCACACAAAAATATCACCGTGCTCGAGAATCACCTCGCCATCGACCTCATCACCACGGCCAAGCCTGGCCAGGCGCAGCACAACCGCTGTGCCGGGGTTTACGCGCTGAACAACCAGACCGGGCAGATAGAGACGTTCACTGCGCCAGGGATCACGCTGGCCACCGGTGGCTGCGGCAAGGTTTATCTCTACACGTCGAATCCCGACATCGCCACCGGCGATGGGGTCGCGATGGCGTACCGCGCCGGCGCGACCATTGCCAACATGGAGTTCATCCAATTTCACCCGACCTGCCTCTACCATCCCGAGGCCAAGTCATTCCTCATCAGCGAGGCGGTGCGTGGCGAAGGCGGGGAGTTGCTGAACCTGCGCGGACAGCGGTTCATGGAAGGCGTGCACCCGCTCAAGTCGCTCGCGCCGCGCGATGTCGTGGCCCGTGCGATCGATCGCGAAATGAAGCGCAGCGGCGATGATCACGCGCTGCTCGACATTACCCACAAGCCGGCGCGGTTCCTGATGGATCGCTTCCCGAACATCTACCAGACCTGCCTGCGGTACGGCATCGACATCACCAAGGAACCGATCCCGGTCGTGCCGGCGGCGCATTATCAGTGCGGCGGCGTGCGGGTCAGCGAGCACGGCGAAACGGACCTGGCCGGCCTGTACGCGATTGGCGAGGTCGCCTGCACCGGCCTGCATGGCGCAAACCGGCTCGCCAGCAACTCGCTGCTCGAGGCGCTCGTTTACGCGCACCGCGCCGCCGAGCATGTACTCAACCATCCGCCGGAATCGACCACCGGTGAATTGCACAAGTGGCACTCCGGCAGCGCCACCAATCCCGACGAGATGGTTGTCGTGGCGCACAACTGGGACGAACTCCGTCGGTTGATGTGGAACTACGTCGGCGTCGTCCGCACTGACAAGCGACTGAAACGCGCGCTGACCCGCGTCCAAAACCTGCAGGAGGAAATCCAGGCGTACTACTGGGATTTCAACGTAACGAGCGACCTGCTGGAGCTGCGCAACCTCGCCACCGTGGCCGAGCTGATCGTGCGCTCGGCGCTAGAGCGCCGGGAGAGTCGAGGACTGCATTACACGATGGATCACCCTGAGCCGGTGGACTCCCTCGCCCAACAGGACACCCTCATACACCGCAATTAGCGCTTGGCCAGCCGCTTGGCCAAGCGACAGAAAAAAGACCGGGAATGGTTCCCGGCCTTTTACTTTGGTATACTGTTTCCGCTTAAAAGCTGGCGCTCAAGCCGGCACCGAAGGTCCTTGGCCAACCGGGGATGTGCAGAATCATGCCGGCGGGCCGAGGCGCGGCCGGGTTGGAGAAATCGGTGTAGCGCAAGTCAAGCGCGTTGTTGGAGTAGTCTTCGTCGGACAGGTTTCGGGCATAAACGAAGAGTTCCCAGTTGTCGCGCTTGTAACTGATACGACCGTTGACGAGTGCATAGGCGTCCTGCTCGGCGGTATTGGCCTCGTCAAGCCAGTAATCGCCGATGCCCTGCACCTCCCAAAGCATGGAGAGATTCCACGGCAGCTTGATGTGTGCCGCGAGGTTGGCGGTGTACTCCGGTACGAAGTTGATATCGTTACCGCCGAACTCGTAACCGGCCGCCATCGGACCAAGCATGCCGCGCAGCACGTTGTCGGTGTAGCGGTCGAACTCGGCATTAACCAGGCCAACCGCCGCACTGAGCGTGAAGGTCTCACTGATCTGCGCCTCAGCTTCAATCTCGAGGCCGTAGCTGTTGGCTTCCTCTGCGTTGACCATGTAGGCTTGCGTCGGGTTGACCGGGTTCAGGCGGTAAACCTGGTACTCCTCGAAGTCGCTGTAAAACGCAGCAACACGGGTGTGCACACGGCCATCGTTCCACGATGAGGCCCAGCCGAGTTCATAATTCCACGACTCGGCGGAATCGTACTGCGCGCTCTCCAGTGTGCCATCGTAAAAGTTGAAGCCGCCGGACTGGAAGCCCTTGGCCAAGCTGGCATAGAGGGTGTCGGCCTCGCCCAGGCGGTACGACGCTCCGAGCTTGGGCAGCACGTCATCCCAGTCGTCGCTGCTGTTGACCGAGGTGGAGCTGTTACTGCGGTTGATCGAGCGGTCGCTGTTCTGGTAGCGCAAACCGCCGGTTAGCGTCAGGCCGCTCTCAAGGGCGAAGCTACTTTGCCAAAACAGCGCCGCATCCTCGTCAGACAGAGTCGAGGTGGTGTAGTCCGGAACCGGCCCTGGAATGAAGCCGTACTGCGGATGAAACAACCCGGCCGGATAGAGCGAGCCTGAGACATTATCCATCTCGCGATCGGCGTAATAGGCACCCAGCGTCCACTGATACCTCTCATCAGTGTCGCCGGAGCCAAGGCGAATCTCCTGGGACACCTGCTCGACATCAGGCTGGCTGATGCCGATGACCGGGATGAAGCCGATCTCGGCAACGGGCTGCGGGATGGCCGTGAAATCAAAGTCTTGCTGCAAATCCTGCTCCCAGTTGCGAAAGGCCGTTACCGAGCTAAAGGTCAAGTGTTCCCCGCTGAAGCCGGCGCTCAACGAGTATGTACTCACCTCGGTGTCAACATAGCCCGGCACGTCCCGGTTGACCTTGTGCGGGCCGGCATCAGTGAGCGGGCTGTAAGTCGGCGTGAAACCGTCGTCGTGGTTTTCACTCGAAGCCGTCAGGCGGATCGTCCAGGCATCACTTGGCGTCAGAACGAATTGCAACCGGCCGGCGATGGTTTCGCGGCCGTCGATCTCCTGACCTGTGGGCAGGTTCGTCACAAATCCATCCCGGTCGTTGTAAAGACCACTGAGGCTCAAGCCGATCTGGTCGTTGAGCGGTCCACTTGCGTTCAAGCGATACTCTTGCGTACTGTGCTCACCGTAGCCCAATCCAGCTGATCCGCCCCACTCGGCGCCCGGTTGACGCGTGCGAACGCTAATGATGCCGCCCGGCGCAGCGCTGGCACCGAACTGCGTCCCCTGCGGACCACGCAGAAACTCAATGTGATCAATGTCATAGAGCGACAAGCCGCGGGTCATCACATCCGCATACGGCACACCGTCGACATACATTCCGACAGCCGATTGACCGATGCCGAAACTGTTTTCACGCAAACCTCGCACGCTGAACTTCGGCATGCGCGTATTGTTCGCGTCAAAGACAGTGAAGTTTGGCAGCGCCGTCTGGATGTCGCGCACCTCCTGGATGCCACCCAGCGTGATCGTGTCACCGCTCAGCAGTGTCACCGAACGCGACTCTGTCTGCGGGGCCTCGGAAATGATCATCACCGGCGGCAACTCGCCGGCATCCTCTTCGGATTGTGCCAGGCCCGTTTGGCCAAGCATACAGAGCCCGACCATCACCGAGGCAGACACAATGTATTTGCCTGTTGTTATTCTGTTACTTTTCATCGTTGGTAGTTAATGGGATTCACCGGCGATACGGCCAGTCTTGCGCCAAATGCAGCACAACCGGAAAACGTGCGTCTGGGTCGATGACGCACAGCAACATCTGAAATAAACGATATCATTGCAAGAGAATAAAGACGGCAGGAAAAATAATTGGCACCGAATTGCTGGCTTGGCCAAGTTTGGGCTTAAAACCGGGTTGTCGTTGCGCTAGGCTGCCCGGGCTTCCGGGACAGAACACCGGCAGCCGTCACAACGATGGAAACTCCCCACATG
>MPMD02292793.1_pt1 | contig 22210 bp, 11 predicted proteins | sample 1617291 | NCBI WGS metagenome assembly MPMD02 (sample SAMN05944810, study PRJNA350692) | marine metagenome | biome: marine; feature: ODZ; material: water; isolation source: 120 m water sample filtered on 30 um supor filter | place: Pacific Ocean | collected 2012-04-09 | depth 120m m | reverse complement strand
CCCTCAAACATTGGCATACCATGGCCTCTGATGTGCGCCCATTTGTTGCAGTCACGGCAGTAGGAGTCATATCTATCAGACGGGAAGCCGGCGATCTTGATCTCATCGACAACAGATCCGGAGGAATCTTTTCCAACTACCCAGAAGCCCGCATTTTCCATATCCCATTCGAAGTCGTAACCCTGCTTATATTTGCAATCATTCTCCGCAGCTTCTCGCTCTCTAATTACGCAGCCGATGATGCTGCCTGTGCAGTATTCGTAGTAACGACTTATCCAAACATCGCCCAAGCGCTCTTCTAGGTAGACGTTGCTAGCACACGAATACTTGACGCAATCACCCACCTTTGCAGAGATTTCCACGAAGCTCGGCCCCCCGTCCATGCATGTTGGGTAGGGAGGGATAGAAGGAGGCTGAGCGCCGTAATAGATGCCCGCTCCGTAGCCAGGAGGAACCTCCTCGATGCAGGTGTAGCACGTGCCATAATCGCACTCATCCTCTGGCCTGCAGAATCCGTCCTTGCAGCAATTGCACATCCGCTCTTGCTCGAAAGGACTTGACCGGGGAGCAACATTAAAAATATTCTCTTGCATTGAAAGAACAGAGTTTTCGTAAATAGTTAAAAGGTCCTGATTAGTTCGTAGTGATTCGTAGTCTCGCGTCGCCTGCTGCGTAGCTAAAGAAGCTTTGTTACGTGCGTCGTTGTATTCAGTTTTTTGTCGCAGTGATCCTTGCCAGCCATTCAGCGGATCATTGAAAACCTCGAGGCCATCAGCTTGGCCTTGCCAATAATCCATCTCAGCGGTGGACGTAGCAAGATCCTCCTTAGCTTTCTCTATTTGTATATTTATCTGCGGGATTATGCTGGTCTGGATTTTAGAGATATTGTTTGTTAAACGGTTGATCTCTGTATTGCGTCCAACCGATTCGCTACTCGCCGCTGTGGAGACATATCTGTAGCAGGCCTCACAATCTTGCTCAGGTCCACAGTCAATTCCGTCTTCAGTACACGCACAGGGTCGACAAATACCCTCCTCAGAATCTGGCTCCATGCGGAGGATTGAACTACCAGTATCGGGGTCATAGTTATCTAATGAGTAGACGTAATTCAGCGCGTCTTGGGCTGTTACTAAATTGACAACGATCGTAGAGGTGGCATAGCCCGTGGTTTGATATTCAATCGTCCAGGGGCCTACACCTCTGTTTTTTGAATCAGTCCACGTCTCGTTCAATATCCTGCAATCTCCGTTCTCGGTGCAGCATGCGCAAAGAGAAGCTTCCACAGCATTGGAAGCGGTTGAGTTCTCGGATCCACAATTAGAGATGCATGCATTGTTCATGCAAATTTGATTGCCACCACAGTGATTGTCATGAGTACATTGGGCACATTCGCCCGTATCAAAGCTCATGCATTGGTCGACCTGTAGATAGGTTCTGACACCTGCTCCTGATGTTTGGGTCTTGAGTAAGCAGCCTGATTGCATCGTGAGAATGTCGTTAACCGTGCCATAGGCCTCGCAACAATCGTTATCCCTGACAACCGCACAACCACAACTCGTTGAGGCAGGGGTGATGTAGCCGTTTGAGTCAAGGCTCTCGGGAGTTGTGACGAATGAGTTGTTGAATGCGCAGGGGCCGTAAGCGTCTTCACAGGATGGGCAGATGCTACCCGTGCTCGTCTCTCCACCACAGGGGCAGAGGTTTTCACAGTCAGGCTTGCAAATCCCAGAGACGACGCCATTGATATTACTCAACTCACAGAACTCACAGTCTGAGCAATCGGAATCGACAGCACACTTACAGATCTCTTCAGCCTTGGATTCTTCGGTAGCAACGCAATGACTCCGAGAAATGATGTCAGTCTCGATCGTGTTGCCATACACGTCGACATATTCTCCCTTAATCCCGCAGCAAGCATCGCCAGAGAATTGTTCCCACTGACAAATTTGACAATCTCCGCAATGTGCACCGGTGTAGCACTCGTTGTACTCAGGGATATCTGGGCACTCACACTCCACTTCGACAGGCTCGCCTTTGCACCACTCAGCGATGTCTCTCTTTAGTGCATCACCACTAGGCGTGAACCCTTCACGAGTGAATGCATGAGCCGGGTTGTCAATCGTGTCACCGTCTCTGTTGACCAGCTCGCAATAGATCTCACCCCTAGAACATCCAGCCGGGGAATATTCAGTTGCATGGTGGTCCTCAAAATCTACACAAGTGCCTGAGGTGTAATCACAGCAAGACTCGATCGTGTTGCCATACACGTCGACACCGTCAGGGCATGGATTAGTGTCATCACAAGCGCATTTTGTGCAGAATCCCTCGCTGTTACAGCAAAGGCCCTGGGAGGCACAGACATCTTGCTCATTCTCACCGGGTTGGGGATCTGTTGGAACATCATCCTCCGCATCATCGTTAGAGATGCAACGGTAGTTGTCGCAGGTCTCGTCTGCAGAACAGTCAGCAGAGACGTTGCATTCAAAGCTGCCAATAACTTTGTCGACGCAGATATGGCCATCACAAACCTGACCAGTAGGACAGCTCGCGATTACGTCACCCCTGTCGCCATCCCTTACACAGTTGTTGTTCTGGCATTGATAGTCGTCAGGGCAGCCAATATTGTCGGCGTCTAGATCTGCTAAGCAGTCCTCAGCCTCTACAAGTAAATCTTCGACGGCCCATAGATCTTCCTGTATTTGATCGGCGTCATCTCCTGGAGGCGCAGAGTTCAAGTCTCTCTGAAGCTCATCAACTAAGTCCGAATAAACCCTCTCATTGTTTAAGCAGAGGTTGTAGCGGTCTCCTTCGCAGGTGTAGTGCTGACCGGAACTACCACAAAGCCAATCACACCAGCCGTTCTCACCACAGCCCTTGCCTTCATCACAATCATCATCGCCGTTGCATTCGCCCGGCATGCAAATGCCATCAGCACATCTATAACCTTCATCGCAGTCATCGTTGGCAATGCAAGCCGCTCCTTCCTGTTCACAGCTGCCCTGGATGCATTGATACGAATAGCCGGCACGGGCAAGCCCGGAGCAATCGACATTAGTTTCACATGATCCATCATGAACCTTGCAGTAGCCGTCGCAAATAAGTTGGCGGTCCTTTTGATAATCGACCTCGTATTGAGCGGACGCAAGCTCATCGTCATAGTCGAGCTGTTGGTTAGTGCTAGCTGAGTCATAAGCGGCATCACCTGGCCGGGGGATTGCGTCGCGTTCAGCCTGGGCGGTTATAAGTTCAGCGTTGCACTCGTCTGAAGTGCTGCAAGCTTGGACGCACTTGATACAAGGGACACCACGAAGAACTCCCCTATTGAGGGTTGCGTCGTACAGCTCCACTTCTCCGCAGAACTCATCTGCAATGGTTTTACAGGTTGAACCTTCAGGACATTTATCTGAGCAGTTGCTGCAGGTATCACCAAACTCCAGACCCTCGAAGCAATCGCCGCTCGAAAGTCCTGTGTAGCAAGGGGTGACACATTGCTCGTCCTTGCAAACCAGCTGGTTGTCTCCATAGAGAGCGCGGCAATGGCTTTTCTGTGTGCATTCGACGCAGTACCCGTCAGAACCGCAAACTCCTCGACGGCAATCCGCGTTTGATCTGCAGCTGTAGTCCTCTGGATGACAGAAGCCATCAATACACCATTCGCCTCGTTTGCAGTCAGAGTCCTCGTTGCAGGTATCAAGACAGATCCCGTCTCCGTCAGGATTGTCAACAGGGTCTGGGTCTATGTAGCAACCTTCGCCAACTGGGCAGTCGTCGTCACTATTGCAACCGTATTCGCAGTAACCATCTACACAAATGCCGTCATCGCAGTCCTCGTCCTTAAAGCAGGTCTCAGAACAAAACCCCTCTGCCGTGCAGACTCCACAGGGGCAATCCTCATCAGACCGGCACGTGCCCAGGCAACGCCCACCTATACATAGTCCGCACTCACAGTCTTCTGAGCTGTTGCAGTAGCAAGGCTCGCAAAAATAGCCCTTGTCTGTATGACAGCATTGATTCATGCCGCACTCAGGATTATCTACTGAGGGGGTGTCGTCATCAAATTCGCCAGGGTCATCTGCGGGAGGGTCAACATCGTCTGCGGGATCTTCAAGGCGCTTGCATTCATTGTCATGACACCTCTCATCCGCAGCGCAATCAGCCGTTGAGCTACAGAAGAAACGACAACTCCCATCTATGCATCTCTCGCTTGCTGCCTCGCATTGACTGTCATTCCTGCAGCCAGGTGTGCAGTAAGGGCCATCGCCAGACTCTCCACAGATTTCTCCTCGCGGACAGGCTGAGTCGGAATTACAGCGGATTTCTAAAAAACAAGGGCGTAAGCAAGTGCCTTCGTTGCAGATCGAATCTCCACCGCAGTCACTGTCGTACTGGCACTCACCGCAAACGTTGTTCCGTCCAAGTAAGCAAGAGCATCCAGGGCATTGATCATCGTCTGTGCAATCGATGTCCTTGCAGGTGCCAAGCTCAGAACAGGTCTGGCAAGAGGTGCAACGCGAATGGCCTTCATTGTCAGGGCCTGCATTGACTTCTTTGCAGATGCCATCAATGCATGCGGTGCCATATCCATTAGCCACACATTCCTGAGGGCTTGAGCACCGGAATTCACACCGATTCTCTACGCAACTTTCGCCAGGGAAGCATTGACTATCGGAGCGGCATCCAGAAATGCATTGTCCATCCCTGCAGACCCCTTCAGAGCAGTCGTTGTCGTTGATACATAGATCTGGGGTGTCGGAGCATTTGCCGTCGCTACAGGCGTCTCCTCGGCCCGCTGATACGCAATCAGAATTGCTGCTGCAGATAAATGAACAGGAGTGATCTACGCATGTCTCGGGAGCTGTGCAATGAGCATCGCTATCGCAACCTGTTCTGCATACAGAGTCATCACCACAGACCATTACTCCTGGGCAATCCGACGTGCTTGCGCAGGGGATAATTGGCTCACAGGCCAGGTTGCAGAAGCCACCCCTTAGACAGACCTCAGGCGCTGTGCAATCTGCGTCAGTGGAGCAAGGGAAGTCGCAGTGACCGTCGATGGTGTCACAGACAGTCCGGCCCAGAACATTGCCATCACAGTCTGAGTTCTCATTGCAACCAGGGACGCATACGTCATCCACGCAAACAGAACCGGAAGGGCACTTCTCCCCATTAGGACAAATAGCCTGCTCGCATTGACCAAGCTGGCTGCAGACCTGTGGATTGTCGGGATCGTTACAGCCAAGACGAGGATCGAGATTGATATCACCTTGGGCCTGGCCCTGCACACACTCGCCCCTGTAGCAGACCTCTCCTAGATCAGCGTTACAGCCATCGCTGCAAGCCTTGTAGCAGGTCCCATTGAGACATTGAGATAAGGCATCTGTGAGGCAGCTATCGGCCCTACAGTCGTCTACACAGGTCGCATCCTTTTCGCACTCACCAACACAGATGACGTCACCAGGATCACAAGCAAGAATGCAGGCTTCGTCATAAGGGCAGGCATCTACACAGGTCTCGTCAGCCGGGCATGGCTCAACGCATTCACTGTCTGATCGACAACCAGATTCACAGCGACCATCGCCATTGCAGAACTGCCCTGAATCACAATCACTGTCAGATATGCAGACAGCCCCGAGATCGTCGCACTTGCCACCGTTGCAAACGTTGTTATCACCCTCGCAGTCGTCGTTGCTGGAGCAACTTGTTACGCAATCACCGTCAGTGCATACCGGCTGCTGGCAATCACTAGCAGGACAATTGTCGACACAGTTCGAGTCCTTTGGGCATGCCGCAATGCAAGCCAGGTCGCCTTGTGCGCATTCAATGAACACACAGTGCGAATCCTGCGGACAGGCATCTACGCAGGTCTGATCTGGTGGACATTCGCGCTCACACTCGGCAGTGTTTCGGCATCCGCTGACGCAGTATCTAAGAGGGCCACTCTTGTCAGTCTCCCCTCTATATGGATAGTCCTCGCAGATCGTCCCTGCTTCACAGTCATCGTTCGACTCACACCACTTCGGAGCCTCGCAAGGAGTAGTGCAAGCGCAGTCAATACAGAAGCTGTCGGCCTTTGCATCAGGGGCTGAGTTGACCTGGCCAGGGATGCACTGCTCATCAATCTCGCAACCGTCACCGCAATAACCGATACTTGTATTGCACACCTCACACTCGCCACAGTCAGAGTTGATCTGACAGGTTCTCTTGCATGACTGATCAACGCATTCGTAGTGACTGTTTTCGCTAGGAGGACAGGGACATTCACTGTCGTATTGACAAGGCCGCTTCGGGTCCTTGGGGACGCACTTGTTGCTCTCGCACCATGAGCACTTGTCGCAATCAAACCAGGAGTAGCAGAAATCTTCGTCATGACACCGGACCCCGTCCGCGCATCTCGAGGGAGCCCAGTCGGGATCTTCTGCTGTGTCCGGGTGATCTGCCCAGGGACTAACCGCGTCAGGCTGGCCGGCTGCGAGGTTGACTCCGGAAGGGACAGAAGCCTTGCTTGCATCCTGGTAGTAACCACGACCACTGGCGCCGACCCCAACCATCGAGGCCTCGCCGGTTGTTGCTAGTTGGTCATGGCGAACACGTTGAGCCTCGACCGATTTGTCAGTGTAAAGCTGCGCATCCAGGACACGGATTTCTTCCTGTGTCTGCAGGATCGAAGACAATAGGTCGCCTTCTGAGGCCATTAGCCACGGACCTCAAGCCAACGAGTTGCATCGTCATTGCCTACATACAGCTTGCAGATATTCGTCCCGGTTCTTACTGCTACTAACTGACCAGGAAAGCTCGGTACGTTCTCTGGAGGCTGTGCAGTCTGTGGAGATCTATTCCTAAATGCGATAGCAGTATCTGTCACATAAGCATGCGTTGTGGTGTTAGCTACTGAGGGATTAGTTACGGGCACAACGGGGCGATAGCTGGCTTTATCGTTCCGTGAGACCTACTGCCAGTCGACGAAGTTTCCGTTGGGCGTGCGCCTCAAATTGACGGGTGAATGCTTGTGCCTACACGAGCTTGAGAGAACCTCACATTTATATGTCTCGCCTTCGTAGCGGACAATTCCAAGGCCGTTCTCGTCGAAGCCTATCCACTGGCCGGTTACATCGACACGGTCTTTGGTCAGCCTCTCCTCTTCACGAAGAGCTAGAAGCGTTTCTGCTCTGCTTGCATTACGCAGAAGATCTACATCATCCAGTAGGCCAGCCATTAGCTCGCGACAAAGACGCCGTAGACAGTCACATCAAAGAAATAGATGGCAGTCTGCCCATCACTCAACGCAGTGCGTTTTGCAAGCTTGGCGACTGATTCGATCTCTGTACCGCCTGGGCTGATCAGAACTACGTGCGAAAAACGGATCACCTCGGATGGTGTCCCGTCATGAGTGAACTGCGCGGCCTTACGTGCAAGCTCAATTTTTCCATCTGCAAAGGTGCCCTCGTCTGTAGGAACGAAGCCAATCGTCTGCCGGGCATAGCCGCCTAGACCTGCCTGGACTTCGCCTGCAAGGACAGTCGCAAAGGGATCATCCGCACCAAAGGTGGTGCCTGGTGAATCGACCAGGGCCACCTCATAGTTGTTGCCGACATAAGCAGCGTTTGTGATACGCGAGAGCGCATCTGCTGAGATAGTTGCAGCAGTTGCCATGGCTCAGCTTTAACCAGTTACGTTGATCGTGCCGCCCATTGAGGCAGTTCCGACTGCGTAGTAGTAGAGAGTTGCTGGCGCCCCAGCATCTACTTCAATCTGAAAGAACCTACTGGTAGCGGCAGCAAAGTTTGATAGGTATGTGGTGCGATTCACCTCGACGTTATTAATCCAATAGCTCACGCCTGTTGCATAAGCTGATCCGGCGTTGTTCTCGCCGTCATCAGTTTCAGATAAGGTCAGAACATCAGCAGAGTTGCTGGCGTTGGATTGGTCGAACCGGTAGATGGATCCACGGGTGAAGGCCAGGGTGTCCTGGGCTACTCCATCAATATAGAAGACAGCCATAAGGGCCTCTGATCGTCGGAGCTAGGTTTCCGACTTGCTCAGAAATTAGGCGCTAGGGATTAACAACAGTGACCACAAACTCTTGGTCTGCCATAAGAACCTGGAAGGTAGTGTCTGGTATGTCAGCACCAACGGTCACCTCATGGCCTGTCGCGACGATCACATCCAAGACGTTAGAGGTGTTCTCTGGACCCACCGCGACCGTGTAATTAGTGTCAGCTGGAGACGCCAATGTCGTTACGGCGAAAGTGGTGTCAGGTGTGTCTGCACCTTCAACGGTTACGACAAACGTGCTACCGGGTGTCTCTGGTCCAACAGTTACGTCGAGAACTGTTGCTATTAGAACGTTAAAGCTTTGAGTCGGCAGGGTCGGTCCAACAGTTACCTCTAAAACCTCCGCGTTACGAGTTACGTTGAAGATCTGACTAGGTGTCTGCGGACCAACCTCTATAGAGAGAGTCGTGTCTGGTATGTCAGCACCAACGGTGACATCGAAAGGAGCTTCCCACGCAGTGACACTAAAGGTCTCGACAGTCTTGACCGAGTAAAGGATGTCGTAGATAGCTGGTCCAAGTGTGACTTGATAGATCTCGTTAGGAGCAGCTGGTTGTGGAGCTCCTGTGCCGCCAACTGAGACTCCGAATTCCTGCGTCGGAGTTGGTGCCGGGGCTGTGCCTGTAGTGGTAACGAAGATCTTGTCAGGTGTCGCAACCCCAGTCGTGACGACGAATGTATCTTGAGTCGTGACAATAGAGAACGTTTGATCTGCTGCTATTGCGCTTCGTGTGACCTCAAAGGTTGCTGTGACGGGGCTCGGTCCAGCATCAACGGCGAAGGTCGTGTCGGGTACTTCTGCTCCTCTTATGACAGCGAAGGTCTGATCCGCCTTGAGGACCTGGAAGGTCGAGATTGTTTGAACTTCGAATTCCTGATCGGCAGGTATTGCAGAACGTATAACAAGGAACGACTGATCAGGCGTCTTAGCTGCACTAAGAACCACAAAGGTAGAGGTTGGCGCTGGTGGCCCAGTGGTGATAGCAAACTCAGCATCAGGACCTGGCTCGACAGTTTCATCAAACAGGTCAGCATCAATGACTTCCTCTCCTGACTCAAGGAGAAGATCTCCGCCATTAATCAATGCGCCGGAGGCGTCAAGTGAAAGAAGTTGTGATTCACTCGAAAGCTTCTGTCCTTCGACATTGATCCCGACGTTGAAGAATCCAAGAGTCTCGACAGGTTGATCGTGTGTCTGGATAATTCCGAAGCCATCGTCACCGTTGCCGGTGGAGAAAATATCGCCAACAGCAAGTCGAATGCTAATAACCTCAGAGGCATCGACGTCACCGCGCCCAGTGTCGATCGTGGTCTCACTTCCAGTGTCAACGATAGGGGCTGTGTAGACGCCATTGGTGTTATTGCCCAGAGTGACCGAGCCGTTGCTCGTGCCGATAAAGACAGCATCTGTGCTGTATAAAGCCTCTGTATTACTGACGCCCCAGATCGTTGCATTCATGCGCAACTTGACCAGGACATCTTCTGTCGGGTCATAGAAGCTGAATGGCATTCCTGGGAAATAGTTAAAGATTTCTGGTCGCATCGTTTCTGCAACCCGGATCCCTGCAGTGTCACCCTCAAGCGCCCATCGTTGAGTTGCGGCATATTCGACCGCCGTTTGACGAGCTTCGGCCTCGGTCTTACCTGCGACCGTATAGGGGACATTAAAGTTCTGAGATATAGAACCAGCCGAGGTGGGTTGGTATTTCGAAGAGTCGTCATAGACGACATCACTCTTGGTGATTGTTGGAGTGCCGCCTGGGTTACGGGGCGTCTGATCTGGATTGACTAGACCACCGCGAGAGGTCCTCTTCTCTGTCGTTTTGACGCCGTTCTCGTATGCACCAATCTCCAGGAGTACACGGGTGCCCCCTTTGCTATAGATACCCGTCTTTCCACAAGTAGCTGTTGAAGTAATCGTTTCAGTCGTTTCAATTGTTCGATCGTCGTAATACTTCCACTCAGTGATGACCACCTGCGAGAGGAAAAGCTCGTCAGGGATATCGGTTAAGAATCCACGCAAGACTGTTGTTGCCGGCGACGTGGGTGACGTGGCTGTATTAGCAGGGGTGTTACCGCTGGCCCTCCAGTCCTGTTGCGTCATCGCATTCAGAACATTTCTGAAGTGATATTCATGAGTCCGAATGACCTCACCAGCTGACCCATACTCATAGGTCTTCTCTCTGCGGTCCTGAATAACGTTTTCGAGACCTCGAGGCACCACCGCCTTCTTCGCCGTGTCTCCTGACGCTCGAGCTACTTCCCATGAGTAATGCTCTGCAAAATAAGAACCGTTCAGTTCAACAGCTGGACCCTCGGTGATCGTGACCTCTGTAGAGGTGGATCCGCCGGGGCCGCCGTAATAGCGCTGATTAGAGGATCTCTTAGTAACGCCATAAGTCCTCTTTGCATCTTGTTGAACGAACGTGGCGCACTGCTGACCACCGTTAGGCGTTGGCTGACAGAGGGTGCTGGTCGAGTAGATATTGGCAGGGTGCTCTAGGAAATAGTTGCTTTTTGTCGTGTCCTCGTCGACGGGATTGCCTGAGCCGTCCGTACTGCCGGGGTCTGTTGTCGCGTCAACTATCCAGGAATAGGTGATCACAATTCGATCAGGAACTGGGTTGCCTATCCCCAGAGGTGATGCCGATAGAGATGTTTGATCACGAACTGATACCCATTGAGCCTCATCTTTTAATGAAGCCTTGCCGTCATTCCCGAAGAAGTTGCGCTTCTGAATTACACCATCTTTGTCCACATAGATGAACGTACCCTCTGATTGCAGTGCCCTACTCAGCTCCTCAAAACCAGCCCCCTCCGGCATGTCATAGGAAGTGTGCGAGGTTAAGTCTTCAATATTATTAGTCAATGCATAAAGGGTCAGAAGGCAGCCGAGGTCTAGATGTATAGAACGGTCTTCTGAACTATATCCGCTGTCAAGTATCAGCATCGTCCCTCTTGGATGACGCTCAATATTGCCTGCTATATCTAAATCAAGTCGAACAACCTTACCTCTTCCAAATTTCTCTTTTGAATAATCCTCAAGGCTTGTGGTGCCGCGCCCTTCGCGAAGTACGGCTACGCCGGTAGTCGTGACGATTCCACCAGTAACGATCGAGCTATCACTCAGCCTGAAGTTAGTTAGGGTCGACGAATAGTCGACGTTGTCGATCTTCAGAATCGGCTTTGCTGTGGCGTTATTAACCCAACCCATGGCCTAGACCTCCGTCAGACCAATAGAAGCTGGAAACCAAAAAGGGCCAGTGCCGGGGCCTGGGCGTTCGGGTGGAATCTCGATAACTGCCTGAGTGGCTAGTGGTGTCGCAATCGAGTAGGGGAACGTCTCATCACTCACCTCAACCACAGCCACTTCACCGGTTGATTCTTGGGCTCGATAGGCCTCCCAAAGATTGAGGAGAACTCTTATGTCTGCATCCTTGAGCCAGCCCGCAATGTTCCAAGTCCTTGCAATGCTTCTAGTGCTACCACTGACAATTGGTGTACCAGTAGAGGAGAAATCTAGAGAGGATTCATCTAGATAACTGAGTGCAGTGCTATCGAGTAGATGCTCAAACCTGACGCTGTGGTTCGTGACCCCATCGTTGAAAGAAACAACTATCCCAGGCGTGGACACAATTGGAGCCGCTTAGTCTGTCTAGGCTTCCGGTCAACGGCGCCGCAACCTCAGACGAGCCATTTCCATGGTCATCCTCGATGCGTCCTTGCTAGGAGTAGCAGATGTGATCTGGATGTTGTTAGTCTGATTCATTCCCTTGCTGTTCATCCCCTTAATAGCTCGAAGGAGTTGACGACTGGTGTTATCACCCCCGCCGGCTGCAGCCAGGCCGCCAGAGATGCCAGGCATAGCGCTAATGGCAGCATTAACCTCTAGAGCTTGTGCGTTCTCCCTTACCGCTTGGGAAGTGCTTGCAGGGATGACAGTACCGCTTGAAGGAGGACTCCAGGAGCCAAAGGCTGGAGCCTTGATATCACTGAGGCGACCAGAGTTAGAGAGGAACATCTCCTGGCCAAGTTCGTTGACGGTATAAGACTGGCCGGCCCGAACTTCACCGCCGGACCATCTGTCACTGCTAGCCCTTCTCGCAGCTTCAGCGGCCTTGTTTAATTCTCTTGTGAGGTTCACCGCATCGCGCTTTGCGTTCCTTATGGCGGTAGAAATCGAATCAACTGCTCTCGCCGCATTTTCAGCCCCCTTCTTAACGTTCTCCATTTCTTGGGGAACATTTTGCTGCTTAACGTCTTCAAATGCTGCTTCTACAACCTTCATGTGGTCGGCTAAACCACTTGCTTCGAGATTCTCTAAAGAATCCTTCACCTCCTTGAGCGGCGTGAGGATGCCCGCTTCTATTTGTTTCTTGAGTTCATCTACGGGGAAGGCTGACCCGAACTGTTCAAACATCGCCAGGGCTTCTCCTATAACTGCAGCGAATGCAACCTTGAATTGATCGAGACCTGCTCTGGTCCCTACTTCCAAAGAGGCCATTATCTCGCCGGCAATTACATCGCCGAAGTCGGTTAAGCCTGATTGGGCTTTCCCTAATCCATCGACGAATCCTTGAGAAACCGCATTGCCCAACGTTGGTTGGAGATTGACTATTGCCTTTGTCGCCTGCTCCTCAATCTCTCTGGCTCCTACTAGGGCACCTTCCTTAGATCCCTCCTCAAGGGTTTTTGCCATCGTCTCGCCGGCCTTAGTCTCTTTCAGAACTGCGACTAGGGCCTGCTCTCCAACCTTGCCACCTTCATTTATTGCATCGGTCAGGCGTTCCTCTAATTCACTAGAGGGGATGTTCTCCGGCAGACCTTCCATGTATTTATCAAACTCCGCAACGCCTGCCTTGGTTCCGGTGTCAAAGGTTGATCTCAACAGCTCACTTATTTCGTCTTTGGGAATGAGGTTGCCGATCCCTGCCATCCGTTGCGCGAACAAAGCCTCGACTGCGGCAAGGCCCTCGTTAACGCCACCAATCATGGGCCTAGCGATGTCATTCCAGAGCTGTTCTTTTGTCGCATCCGGGACTTCCAGTGCATTGATCGCATCTTCAGCGGAGATGACGCCCTCCATTCCGCCACGTTCGAGGCTGTCATCAATACTGGCAACCAAGCGCTCGGCTGCCTCTGGAGGTATGCCCATTTCCCTAAACTTCTCGTAAAGGCCATCGAAGCTAACGGCATTAAGATTCCCTTGAATGTTCTCCTTGATCCGACCTGCAATCTCCTCAACTTCCTGAGGGATCTCCTCGAAGGTCTCGCCGATCCGCAACACTCCCCTAGTTGCGTCGTCAATCTTGCTCTTGAAGTTCTCCATTCGATCAGCTACATCGTCGAGGTTGTTGGCGGTGCCTCCTATCGCAACATTGACGCCCTCCTGCAGAGCCTTTGTTTGAAGCTGCTTAAGTTTGGTCTCTTCTTGTACGCCGAGGATCTCGGTCTGTGCAGAGTGCTGCAGTTTGATCAGATCTGTATTTGTGTTTAGCAGTACACCCACGTTCTGCAGAGCAGTGAGTTCACGCTCAGAAGCTCCAGAAGCCTTGGCTTTCTCAATGGCGATCAGATTCTCATTGATAGCGACCTCGTTCTGAATCATGGCCATCCGCTGAGCAATGTCTAGCTCCAACTTGCGCACGGCTGTCGTGGCTTCGATCGCTTGCAGTTGGAATTGAATTGACTCCTGAACGATCTTTTTCCTCTCGTTCGCATACTGGGCTTCTGCTGAACTGCGCTTGGAATTGAACTCAGCTTCCGTGCGACTCCTAAGGGCGGCATAGTTTCTCTCAGCAGACTGTCTGTATGCGTCGTTATCCCCGGCAGCACGTATTGCTGCATTCTTCTGCATTTCTATAGCTGCAAGACGCTTACTCTTCTCTGTGTCGATATTCTTTAGGCGCTCATCCTTGACCTTCCCTGCAGCAGTTAGATCGTAATTAGTAACAGCGTCAGCAAGGCTCTTGAACGCATCGATACCACCGACGTTGATCGAGTTGAGATTGTTAACCAGCGAGCCCAGCTTCTCGTAGCCGGCAGCAATCGCATCAACCTCTCTCTTGTAGTCGCCTAGGCGTGCATCTACCGCAGCTTTAACGGCACCTTTGAGAGCTTCCTCTGCCTCTACCCGATCCTTGAAGAGTTGGGATATGACCTTGGTTTGACCTTCTATCTGCTTGGTTTCTTTGGCCGTGTTCTCGCCATTTTTGTCAGCTCGCGCCTTTACGGATTTGATCAACTCTTCAGATGCTTTGATCTTTTCATCGATTGCCTTGACTGTCACAGCAGCATTCGACGCGGCAGCCTCCTCCTCCGTCTTCAAGCCCTTGGCTACGGCAACAGTGTTCTCCAGGAGTGTCTGTTCAACTGAGGCATCGATCGAATCGTTCCTCTCGCCATAGGCTCTGGTTATAGAGGCGAGGCTCTTCGCGAATTCATTATTTGCACCGCGCAGCTTGTTGACACGTGCCTCTTCTTTGCTGAGTCTGTCGAGCTTCTTGTCAACAGCAGGCAGCAGCTCCTCAAGCTTTTGCTTTTCATCTTGTAGAGTCCTGATCCTTCTGACGCTGGCATTGTCGCGTTTCGTGGTTGCTGCTATCTCACTCTCCATCGCTGCAATCTGAGACTCGATAGCTTTTTTCTGCTCCTCCACGACGTCTACATTCACGCTAGCGAGTGAGGCGTACTGATCGCTTGCTGAAGAGAGGCCCTTCATTGCTGCCTCGTTCTTTCTGATTGTGTTGTTACCTTTATCTATCTCGCCATTGAGTTCTCTGGCGGCAGCCTTGACAGCTCTGATACCTGCGGTTGCCTTCTCCATGGAGTTATCTAGCGGGTTCAACCAGCGGTTTAAGCCAGTCAACATTCCTTCTTGAACCTTGATGGTTTCCTCTGACTCATCTCCTACGCCCTTCAAGCCCTTGCGCAAATTCTCAGAACTCTTCTCTAGTTTCTCGAAAGAAGCCTTGGCTTTCTCGTTAGCGGCAAATAACTTCTCGCCTGATTTGACATAAGCACCATGCTCATCCGTCACAAGCCTGATAGCAGCGGCTAGTGCACCAAGGACAATCAACACTGGCCCGATCACGATCAGCAAAGAACCAAGCGATGCTCCAAGAGCTTTGATGCCAGCAGTAGCACTAACAGCACCAGCACCAGCAGCGGTAGCACCAGCACCAGCAGTAGCACCAGCAGTTCCGAACATTGACAGCTGTGTGGTACCAGCAGCAGCAGGAGCAGCAACACCCTGAAGCCCTAAGTAGACGGCCTTGATAATGCCAACTAATCCCTGAGTGATCGCGCCACTCTTGACGGCTGCAGTGAACGCTTTGATTGCCTTTGTAGCAGCACCCATGCTAGTGACCAGCTGGATCTTCGCGGCAGTAGCAAGGGCCTTGATACCGTTGACCATTCCTGCAATAGACGTCTGGAGATTCGCAGCAGCGAACGCAGCGGTAAAGGCCTGAATCTTACCGATCACGCTAGCGGCAAACGTCGCGATGATTGTGTCCTTTAGCAGGCCCATCGCTACAGCAGTGATCCCCGCCGCCGCTCCTATCAAGCCAAGTAGAACTAGAAAATCCTTAACCGGTCCGGGTAAAGCACGAAAAGCATCCAGCACTAGCTTAGTGACCCTGAGTAGTGGCTCTAGGCCCTTAGCTATTACAGAGCCGATATGATTAAGGGCTGCAGACATTGCAGAATTCAGCTCCTTTACGGCACCGAACAAACCCGCCATCGCCTTGGCCTGAGCTTCTGCCGCAGCACCCATGCGGTTCTCCATGCCATCAGCTAACTCATCAATCTGAGCATCCGTCGCTGACATCAATGAGTTAAGAGTCGGTAGGCCTTCGGAGCCAGCTAAGACTTTCGAGATGATTGCTCGCTCTCCGATATCAAGGTCACTCATGCCGTCACGAAGACTCTTGAGTAACACGGGCATCTCTAAGAGCTGACCGTTCGCATCGGTTACCTCAGCACCGATAAGACGCATCGCCTTACTTAGACGAGTTGAACCTCGAGACAATGACGTAAATTCTTCGCCGGCACCTGCTGACGCGATCTGCAGGTTGGTCAGTATGGTCCGCAAGCTTGTGCCTGCGCTGCTGGCTTTGATGCCGTTGTTGGCCAGAATCTCTAGGGCTATTGAGACGTTCTGGAGTGTTTGGCCTGATGCCGCAGCGACCGGGCCGACATATTTCAGCGCCTCCCCAAGATCACTGACTGTCTGGTTGGAGCTGTTCGCCGCAACCGTCAGGGTGTCGACTATATCAGCTGTGTCCTTAGCCTCTAGTCGGAACTGTCCCAGAGCTGCGACAACAATGTTGCCCATGTCTCCGTAGGCCGTGCCTGTTGCCTCTGCACCGCGAACAATTGGGTCGAGTGATTGCTCAATCTCCTCAAGGCTCTGACCAGCCCTGGCGAGGCTCTGAGCTACCTCTGCGACCTCGATCGTTGTTGCTGCTGTAGATGCACCAACAGTGAGAATCGCATCCTGTAGCTGCCCGAACTTAGAGCTTGCTTCCCCCGCAATACCCAGTGTCAGCCGTATTGAACCATCGAGCTTCGTGAACTCTTCAACAGCTTGAGGAGCGACATTCCCAAGCTCTCTCAAAGGCGCAAGGATTGCATTGCCAATAGCGAACCCGATACCAGTCGGGATACCCTGCGCCATCGTCTTAAAGCCGTTGGCAACCGCATTGGTCGACGTCGCTCCCGTCTTGCCCACCTCTTGGAGTTTTCGCTTTAGCTTTTCGAGTGGGCCTATCGGCGCAGCCGAGGCCTTGGCTAGCTGGTTGAGGTTTGTAGAAACACCCTTGAAGGTGTTGCCTGTACTGCCGAGCTCCTTGATTTTGGTCGATAGTGTCCCTAGCGCAGCCCCAGATGCCTGCGTTGGTGCTTGAGATGCTGCTATTGATTGAGAGAGAGTCTTGATGCTGTTTGCAGCCGGCGCAGTCGCTCCTTGAAGTCCTTTGATCTTCTTCGAGAAGAGATCGACACTGGCCTGAGTCGCCTTGAATTGGACTCCCAGATTCTCAGCTGTTGCACCAACAACCTTGAGGCCTGGTACTCCCTTAGAACCAAGAGTCGCAATCGATACACCTGCCTTCTTTGCCGAATCTCCTAAGCCTGTTATTGATGTCTGCGCTTTTTTCGACTCAACCCCTATCTTACTGAGGTTTTCTATTTGAGTTTTTAAGCCCTTGCCTAGATCCTTGAAGGGATCATCAACCTTTTGAGTCTTTAGCTTCGTGAAAAAGGTGTCAATATCTTGCTGCGCCTTCTGTGTATCGACGCCAAGAATGATTTTTACCTGACCCTGATCTGCCACCTAATCGACCGCAAGAGCTCTCCTAGCCTTCCGTCAGTCGAACTGCAAAGGGATCTTTTGCCACTTACCCATAGGACAAGAGACATGTTTAGCTCGTGCCTTGATAGTCATATTGCAACCACAGCCATGACAAATGCTCTTTCTAAAGAAGTGGCACTGAGCGCATATAGATAACCGCTCCTCGTATCGCTCTGCTGTTACTAGATGAGGAGCTTTGTCCATCTTTAAAATTGCCACTTATCCAATTGATGTTGCCGGGGGATGGATCGACTAAGCACCTCGCAAGTAATTAGCCGCCTTGCTTTCCTCCCTCAAGGGAGTTTTGTATGGCTTTCAGCCCTAAGGCATCAGGCTCCCCGGCAGGTTTTAGGCAGGTTGCTTTAGGAACAGGCACGAGGACACAGAACACACGCAGCAAGAAGCGCTGAGACTGACAAGGCGTTGTGCCGGTGTACTAACCCGTTTGTAGTGATAGCAAGGGATTCTGTTGGGGGGGAGTAGTACAGCTGGCACATTGAGGACCACCTAGGAGCGGCTGCAGGGTCACTCTTTTCTCAGTTAGGCAGGAGTGGGTAGGCAATAAAAAAGCCCCTTTGAGGGGGCCGGTGGTGGCTTCTTAGAAACCCATTTCCTTGAGATCTCTGGCCATCTCCTGCGCAAAATCACTCATGATCTGAGTTAGTTCAGCGAGGATTGGCCCCTCAGTGTCCGGTAGATCAGCAGAAGCAAGTGCTTGCAGTGCGTCCAGTCGGGCCAAGAGATTGTTCTCGTCGGTCATGATTCGGTTGGCGAGGTGCTAGGAACGATCGCTCGTTCCATGTCACTAGCCTAATGACTATGTTGTGCATCGCTAGTCAATAGGTATGTACTACAAAGCACTAGAGACACTGCGCCGCAAGGGTTTTGGGTCAATGTGACGGGCGAAGTAGTGGCTGGAATTGAAAAAAGTGGCACATTTCGCGTCTGTGGATAACTGCCATAATCGAGAAAACTGGCACAAGACACTAGGTTTTTCTGCGCTGGTGATACCGAATTCATTCACAAAGTACAGGTGTACTAGAGCTGAAATACATTGCGCTGTAATCGATCTGCCCGAAATAGTACAAGGGTATCTGTGGGAAAGTGTGAAATATGGCCAAATGTGCCAGTTGAATTACAAAACTTAAACACCATAGATAGTGCGTGATGAGATCGGAATTGATAACCCAGACCCTAGGCGCTCGCTGCTGTTAAGAAAGGGGGCTCGTAAGCCCCCCAGGTTTTCCGATTATCAATCGAATGATCAAACAGTACCGTCGGCCTCGGTGCCGCCAGCATTATCGAGAGTGATGTTGAATGGACCGTAGCCTTGCGCAGTGGCGGACCACTTGACGAGGGTCTTAGCGGCGTTGGCTTCGCTGAAACCATTGACGCTCACGTAGCCGTAAATAGCTTCGGTAGTTCCCGTGGGTCCAAGACGGCCGATCTTGGCGTAAAGACCGCCGGATACGGCGTTCTTGTTTAAGAGGCGAAGCAGCTTGTAGCCTGCGTCAGTGTTCTTGATTACGCCTTCAAGAGACATGCTCCAGCTCTGAGAGATCGGCACGTTCTGGTCGAAACCAGCAGACAGAAGGTCATAAGTAGCAGCAGACTCAGTCCCAGTGTCAGTCTCGAGAGTTGCAGCACTTAGACCAAATAGCTCGAATACAGTCTCAGTGGTAACAGCGTCGTCATCGAAAACGATATTGGCGGGAGCTGATACACCCCCTTGAATGTCATCAGCGGTAGTGCCTTCAACTAACTGATAGGTAGACGCAACAACGTTGGCGTCAGAAACTCCTAGGTTAATGAAAGCAGCAGAAGCGGCAATGCCGCCGTCAATAGCTGAGAGGTCGAGGGCACATCCAGATACAGGAACGAGAAACAACCTGTAGCCGAAGCCCACGGCGTAATTGGCGCAAGCCATGAAAAAATCTCCAGTAGAAAAACCGGGGACTGGCCCCTTCTATCTCAGGTTTCCGATTCCGAGCTGGAATCCTTCTTCAAATCCCGATCTATCTTTTCTCTGAGCTCTTCAGGGACTTCTAACGGTGCAATGACGTCATGCTCATTGAGCCATCTCGACAACAGCTTCGTCACCAGCTCACAAAGGATCACATTGCGGGTCCCCTTAGCATCGCCGTAGGCCTCTATAAGTGCGAGCAATTCTTCCTTAGGGGTTTTCCCTTGAGTGATAGGCATGAAAAAGGGGGCCAGTAGCCCCCCATTCATTCCAATTACTGGTTGGATCACTCAACTTCGATGAAGGTCTTGTCGATGACCTTGATACTGCCGTCGTTGGCGTCAATAACAACGAACAGATAAGAAGCAGGCTCAGCGTCAGCGGAAGTGCTACCCACGAGCTCGGTCAGGTTGTCACCAGTCTGAATAGAATCCTCAACAGCAGTTTCAAGTGCTTGAAGAGCAACCTTAACAGTGCTGTTGTCAACGATCGTGCCGCCCGTGAAGGTCCCAAGGTCAGTTGCGTTCTCAGCAACGCCGGACAGGGTGATCAGGTCATCCTGATTGAGGGTCAGCTCATCAATCTCAAGAGCTTCGGCTTCTAGCTTGGTCTCAAGAGCTTGAAGAGCTCCCTTGATGGTGGAGCTGTCGGCGATAGTTCCGCCGGTGAAGGTGCCGAGGTTAGCGGTGTTCTCGATGACACCAGAGAGGGTGACCAGATCGTCAACGTTTTGATCGATCTCGTCAACGCGAGCGTCAGTAGCGCGAAGCTCAACAGCATTGACAACATCCTGAAGAGCTTCCTTGATGGTGCTGTCAGCGTCGATAGTGCTGCCAGTGAAGCTACCTAGGTCGGTTGAGTTGCCTGCAACACCGGTCAGTGTGATGCCATCGGCGATGTCAGCCATCACGTCAGGGTGAACGCTGATGGTGTTACCAGACTTGGCAATACCTGTTCCAGCGATGATCTGACCGGCGCCAGAGAACTGAGCGAAACTTAGGTCAGTGGTGTCAAGAGTAATGGGGTTGGCGGTCTGGAGGATAAAACCAGAAGAAGCCTGAGTTGAGCCTTCCTCAACGAAGGTGAACATGCCTGAAGTGACCTCACCCGAAGGAGTGTTGTCAGCGTCTTCAGAGCGGGACCATGCGCCGGCAGCAACGACATAGATGCCGTTTTCAGAAGCGGTCGATTGGTTCTTGACCAAGACACGAGCGCCAGCAACGAGGGCAATGCCGTCGATGGTCTGGGTGCCGCTGAGTGTGATGTCAGCAGTGGTAGCTACGCGGACAGAGTCCTTAACGTCGAGGCCGGTTGCGGTTGCGTCGACATAAGCCTTGGTTGCCGCGTCTTGTGCGTTGACGGGGTCAGCAACGTTGGTCAGCTTCTTGCTGTTGATATCAACATCAGCGGCAGGAGCGGTCAGACTGTCAAGAGTGTTCTCTTGAACGCCAGTGTCGAAATCAGAGACTTGACCGTGAGTGATGCTCAGATCATCTTGAAGATCCTGACGGCTGATATTGCGGCTGTTGTAGGTAGAGCCGTTATCAGAAGTATGTGAAATCAGCAGAAGATCGTCTGCCGTCGTATTTGCAATCTGAGTTAACTCAGAAATTTTAGAGGATGCCATAAATCCTGCAGGGGATTAGTTAGTCCCCCTAGGTTTCCTTCACCTAACTGCTAGACAGTCTCAGATACTTCTGGCGGATTATCACGAGCAGAGTTCGATACCTACGACAGGAAGTTCAACCACTCCAAGGTAATCCCGTTGCCTGTGTTGGGGCTTTCTGTTCGTCTAGCTGTGCCTGCGAATTGGCCTCTATATTTGTAAAGCCTGAAAAGCTTCATAATTAACCTTAATCATTAATGACCATAAGCAGACTTTTCACCGTTATAGTGTGCTGTTATATCGCTCTGACTTAAAGCTGTTCCTTTATAAATCCTAGCCGCGCCGAATCGTCCGAAGTCATCACGGGATGTATTTCTGCCGTCATCCATGAAGTTTGCGGCATAATGGTTGCCGTCAAAATCGTTAACGTGACCGTCATTTGCTGATGCCTTTAAACTACTATTTACATACAATTTGAAAGCAACGCCGCTTCTTGTCAGCACTATGTGGTTCCAGTCCCCCCATTGGTCAGAGCTGGAGTTGTAACCAGCCCAGCTAGAGCTTGATAACAAGGCTAAGGTATTATATCCATGTCCTGGCTGAATCCAGACCCTAGTCCTCCCACTACTACTACCCGCATCCCTTCCGAGGACAGACATAACAAAATAGCCATCAGAACCCTGATCGCCACCGGCTGCATCGAAGTCGTTGCTGAAAAAAGTAAAATAATGTGTGTTGCTATGTGGTCGTACCCATGCTTCAACAGTAAAAGCAGAGGTCTCAAACCGCAAATTAGATGAGTTGGCATTAGTTGTCTTTATATAGCCACCGTGCCGGCCTTCTATCCTCTCCCATGCAGGGTTTGAAGATGCATCATCACTGTCGTCATATAACCAGTCATAGTCTAGGGTGCCTGCTATAGTGGTCGCGTAATTCTCACTAGCACCAGACAAATCAGTGATAGCAGTCCCACTGCCGGGGTAAGACTCACTGGTATGCATATCAATATAATAAACAAGATCATCTGTGTTGGTTATATAGGCTGGCATTTCCCAAGGACCACCACTACCACCTGAACCTAGGAGCATTTGTTGAATACTCATCAGCTCAACCCCGCGCCTGAAATATAAGAGACAGTACCCGAAGCAAATAATATTGTGGCCATACCTCTTGTGGCTAATGTCCTATCATCACTGTCACCATCATCGGCAGTGTTATACATAGTAGTTATAGT
>MPMD02131797.1_pt1 | contig 22255 bp, 15 predicted proteins | sample 1617291 | NCBI WGS metagenome assembly MPMD02 (sample SAMN05944810, study PRJNA350692) | marine metagenome | biome: marine; feature: ODZ; material: water; isolation source: 120 m water sample filtered on 30 um supor filter | place: Pacific Ocean | collected 2012-04-09 | depth 120m m | reverse complement strand
TCCCTCAAAGGCCCGCACGAGCGTCAGCATCTCATCCAGCACGACCCCCAGGCTGAAGACGTCCATGCGATGGTCGATCCCCGCATGCTTGGCCGCCACCTGCTCGGGGCTCATGTAGGCATAAGTGCCCACCAACTGACCCGCGACCGAGATCGATTTTTCGTCGACCAGCTTGGCCAGACCGAAGTCCAGCACCTTGGGCCTGTCCTCCCCGGTGACGAGGATATTGCCGGGCTTCAGGTCGCGGTGGATCACGCCTCCGGTGTGCGCCACCTCCAGGGCGTCCGCCACCCCGGCCACGAACTCGGCCACCTGATCGTAATAGCCCTCGGGCAGTTCCCCCTCCTCGCGCAGGGCGTCCAGGCTATGACGCAGGTCGCAGGCCTCGGGCACCAACTCCATGGCGATCCAGTGCAGCCCCTCGTCCTCGCCGGTGCCGAAGACCGACACAATGGCTGGGTGTGCCAGGCGGCCGCCGGCGCGCGCCTCGCGCGCGAAGAAGTCCAGCCCGCGCTGGTCCACGCGCTCGGGCAGGAGCAGCTTGAGGGCCACGCGCCGGGAGAGAGAGAGTTGCTCGGCCTCCCAGACCTCCCCCATACCGCCGCGCCCAATCAGGCTCACGAGGCGGAAGTCTCCCACCGTCTCGCCCTCTCCGGCGCGGAAGGCGCTGGTGGCGGTAGCGCGCGCAAGGCGCGAGGCCCGGTGCAGGGAGCGCGCCTCACCGGCGGTGGGCGGCAATTCGGCTTCCAGCTCGCGCTGGCCCGCCAGCATCCCCTGCAGGTCCTCGGCCGCGGCGAGCAGGCGCCGCAGGTCGGCGGCGTGCTCGACGTGCTCGGCGCACAGAGCCTCGATGTCCTCCGGCGAGGGTTCGGGGTGCGCCTCCAGGAAAGCGGCCAGGACATCCTCTGGAGAGCGGTGGGGATCAGGGGGGGGACTCATTGATCGTCCGCTTCGGTGCAACACGAGGTAGCGCCGGCCAGCTCGCCGCGCCCGTCGCCATCCTTGGATGCAGCGAGTAGCGCATCATACAAATAGGAGCCTGCCACCCGGAGCAGCATCCGCGCTGTAGGGGACCAGGAAGGCCCCAGAGGGCTGATTCGCCCTTTTTCCGGCCTTTCGGTCACAGATTCGACCCCCTCCACGCTCAAGCAAGTGAGAGCCGCGGGATTTGCCCGGCTCCTCCACCACGCCCCTACGAAAGGATTGCCATGCACCTGTCAAAAAAGTACTCCTACGCCCTCATCCTGGCTGGCCTGTCCGGATTCAGCGTCGCCCAAGCCACCAGCGGCGGTGGCGGCAAGATCCTGGTTCCCGGATCTGGAGGAGCGGACCGCCTGTCCCTCGAATCGGCGGACCCCGGCGGGGCCTCCCGGATCGCCCGCATGGCGGGCGGCTGCGCACTGCCCACGATCTGGAGCAACATCGACCTGGGCGTGCCGGCGGATGGGAACGTCGACGCCATCAGCTTCCCGTTCCCGATCCCGGGCAGCGGAACCGGCAACCTGATTCCCTACCGCGGCCCGGCCCTCGGCGGAACCCTGGCCTGGAACCAGGTCTGCAACGCCGGCTACACGGTCGACCGCAGCAGCATGGGGCCCATGGGAACTGTCGTGAATACCGAGTATCTCGGCAACGGCGCCGCCAGCGACACGTTCCTGGTCAAGCCCTTCAACGGACCCTCTGCGCCGACCCCGAACAGGGTGATCCAAAACAGCGATGGCGGTGATTGCCTAACACCCAAAGGAACGGGGGCGTTCGAGACCGATATCGACTCGATGACGGGTTACTTCGGCAAGGTAGCTGCATACCCGGTCTTCTACTCGGTCGATGCGTCAACCATCATGTCTCTCCCCTTGGGTGACGCGGGTGGCCCCCTGGTACCCGTGTCTCCGGCGGACATCCTCGTCGCGGAGTCTCCGGGAGTGGCCTACATCGCTGTGACGGAGGCGGCCCTCGGGCTCATCGGCGGAGACGACATCGATGCCCTCTCGGTCTGCATGGACCTTGAGCACGCCGTCTACTCCCTAACGGCTCCCTCACCCAGTGCCCAGTTGACCTATCCCGTCATCGGGCAACTGGGTGGAGCCGGCCTCTACTCACACTACTTCGGCTTCCCGATCGTCGTACCCTGGGCAACCCCCCAGCAGATGGGACTGCAAGCTCCCGTGGGTGTCTTCGGGACCTTTGCCTTCGTGCCCGGTGACGAACTTAACGGTGTTCGGGTCGGCGATCCGCGCAAGCCCGTCTGCCTCCAGTAGTCGTCTCAGAGACTTCCGCCCGCGTCCCGCTCATCCGTGGGGCGCGGGTTCTTCTATGCCCACTAGTGGTGGCTGGTCACCACGTGCCGCTTGGGCGGAGGCACGAGACCCACGGCCCGGCCCAGTCGCTTGCGACCGAAGACGGGGTTTTCCATGTAGTACAGGGCGCGTTCGTAGAACCGCTTGGTGCGCTGGGGCATGGAGTAGTACCAGCGCTCGTAGGAGCGCACCATGTTCTTGCGCATCTCCTCGAGACCCACCTGGGTGAAGTTCTCGTGCTTGTAGCCCGAGCGATTGGAGGACACGTAGTTCTCCGAGAGGTCGGCGATGTCGATGTTGGCCTGGTAGTTGTCCCAGGACTCGGTGCCGATCAGGGGGTTGAAGACCGAGATGCGGATCAGGTCCGGGCCAGCGAGACGCATCACCTTCTCCGTCTCCTCGATATCGGCGGCCGTCTCGCCCGGTGAACCCACGATCAGGTAGACCTTGGCCCAGATGCCCGCGCGCCGGGTCATCTTGGCCGCGTTGATGATCACCTCGGGGGTCAGGTCCTTCTTGAGCACGTCGAGCATGCGCTGGGAACCGGACTCCCAACCGTAGTAGATGCGACGGCACCCCGCGCGGTGCATGTGCTTGAGCAGCGGGTAGTCCACGCAGTCCGCGCGCGTGTTGGCCACCCACTCGAACTTCAGGCCACGGCGCAGAATCTCGTCGCACATCTCATGGATGCGCTTTTTGCGCAGGGTCAGGATCTCGTCCACGAACAGGATCACGCCCGGATCGTAGGTCTTGATGAGGTGCTCGAGCTCATCGACGATGGCCTCGGTGGAGCGCACCCGGAAGCCGCGACCTGTGAGCTCCTTCTGACAGAAGATGCACTTGAAGGGGCAGCCGCGCGTGGTGAAGATGTAGCACAGGTGCTCGGGGTTGTTCTTGAAGTAGGTCTCCATGGGCAGCAGGTGGCGTGCCGGAATGGGGAGCTCGTCCAACTTCTTGATCAGGGGCGGAGCCTGGCTATCGAAGGCCAATTGCCCGTCGCGCCAGGCGGCCAGACCCGGAACCTCTTGCAGAGCCGCGTCGTCGTTGCCGTCGATGGCCTTCAGCATCTGGGGAAAGGTGTACTCCGCTTCGCCCTTGAGCACGTAGTCGAAGTGGCCGGTGTCCAGGAACACGCCCTGGTCCACGGACGCGTGGGGTCCACCCATGACCGTGATCTTGCCCTGCTCTTTGGCGTACTTGGCCCAGGCGATGGCGCGCCGGATGTTGGGGGTCAGCGCACTGAAGCCGATGACCTCGTTGCGCTCGATAGCGGCCTTCATCTCCTGGTCGGTGGCCACGCGCTCGTCGTGCAGCTCGATCGGGATGCCCTCGCGCTCGAGCATGGCACCCATGTAGCCGATCCCCAGGATCATGGAGAGCGGGTCCTCCTGCACGTGAGGTTTGACGTAGGTGAGTAGGGTCTTGCGCATGGTTGCGGGAGGGAAGGACTCCAAGAGCCCGGCAGGAGGGTCGTCGGGTTCAAATCTACCCCACACGGAAGGTTTCCGCAAAGGACGGAGGATGCCCAGGAGGCTGATCGACCACCGGAACGAGGGTCCTTTAGGACATACCGAGGGGGCTTGCTGCCCCCTCAGCTATCGGGAGCTTCCGATCCGCTGAGCCTCGCGGGCCGCCTCGTACTCCTCCAGGAACTCGGCATGCAGCCGCTCAATCCCAAAATGGGACTCCAGACGCTCACGGCCCGCACGCCCCATGCGCAGACACAGGTCCGGATCGGCCAGGAGAGTCGCGATGCGATCCGCGTAGGCGGGCACATCGAAGGGGTTGGCGATGAACCCCGTCTCCCCATCCAGCACCACCTCGCGCGACCCCCCCATCGACGTAGCCACCACGGGCACCCCGTGCTGCATGGCCTCCAGGTTCACGAGCCCGAAGGTGTCGAAGCAAAGGGAGGGTGTGACAAACACGTCGCAGGAACTGTACGCCGCGGCCAGCTCATCACCTTCAAGCCAGCCGGTGCCCACGACCATACGCTGCACCCCCAACTCCTGAGCGCGATGCTTGAATTCGCGGTCGTAGACGTCGCGCTTGCCCATCAAGAGCAGACGCAGGTTGCCAAAGCGGGGCTGCAGCACCTTGAGCATCTCCAGGAGCTTGCCCACGCCCTTCTGTTTGTGCAGACGCCCCCCCAAGCCCATGACCAGCTTGCCATTCAGATCGTAGCGGGTTTGAAAGGTGCTCTTGACCTCGGGGTCCACAGCGCCATTGAGCGCCAGCGCATTGTGTACCGTGCGATCCACGCGCAGATCGTTGGCGCGCAGGACCTCGCCCAGCGCATCGGAGACGACCGTGAGTCGGTGCACATCACGCTGCAACACGTCTCGAATGCGGGCGTTACGCCCGGGACGGAAGCGCAGGCGTTGACAGGGGACGCACTTGCCCAGCCGCGCCACCACGTCGTTCTGGGTGCCGCCGTGCTCCTCCCCACCGTGAAAGCAGGTCAGCTTCTGGTAGCAGAAGGTCATCACGTCATGGGCCGTGAACACGACCGCAGCTCCGGAGCGGGCGGCCTGGGTCAGGGCGTGGTAGCCGATGTGGGTGTGGATGAGGTGCGCGTGGACCACATCGGGCTTCCACTCCCCCAGGAGAGCCTCGAGCGGGCCATCAATGGCCTTGTTGTGCAGAGACCTCCAGGCCCGGAAGCGCACGGGGTAGTCCGACCAGACCCGGGTGACCTCCACGCCCTCGATGTTGACCTGACCCGCCTCCTCCTTGGAGCGCACACAGGACAGGACCCGCACGGCATGCCCGTCTGCGACCAGGCAGCGCGCGTGCTGGTACATCTGACGGGTGGAGGAGCCCACCCGCGGGTCGTCGATTTCGCACAGGAAGAGGACTCTCATGAGATTAGGGCCGCCTCGTACAGGTCCAGTACCCGGGCGGCATTGTGGTCCCAACTGGACTCGGATGCGAACTGTACCCCTTCGGTGCCCATGCGCGCACGCAGGTCGGCGTCGGCCAGCAGTCGGGTCAAGGCCGCCTGCACGGACTCGACGGTGGGATCGGCCAACAGGCCGGTGCGCTCGTGCTGAACGGCGTCCTCGGCTCCGGACTCCCTCGTCCCGAGGCAGGCGGTGGCAGAGGCTGAGGCCTCAAGGTAGACGATGCCGAAGCCCTCAAAGCCCCCGTCGCTCGCGGTCACGGGCGTGTGGATAAACACCTCCGCCCGCTGCAAGAGGTCGATCTTCTCCTCCTCGGTCACGTTCCCGAGGAAGTGCACACGCGCCTCCATACCCTGGTCGCTCACGAGCTCCTGCAGGCGTCGCGCGTAGCCACTCTCGTCACCATCCTCAGCCAGGTTGCCCACGATAAAGTGCTCCAGCTCGGGGTGATCCCGTGCCACCTGACACCAGGCCTCCAGGGCGAGATGATGTCCCTTGCGCTCCTTCACCTCTCCGATAGACAGGGTGAAGCGCTTGCCCGACCAGGGACGGTCCGACAGCTCCCGCGGCTGGCTGTAGCTGGCCGCATCCACGCAGTTGGTAATGACCTGCACCCGCTCTGCCAGCCCCTCGACCTCCTGCATCTGCTCCAGGAGTCGCGCACGGGTGTAGTGACTGACCGCGATCACCTGCTGGAAGCCGGCCAGCACCTGCCTGGCCCGCGCTCCGTGCCGCCCGGAGAGCAGCGGCTCGATGGTATAGGTGCCATGCGCGGTGGCCAGACAGGGCTTGCCCGCCAGACGCGCCCCGGCCAGGGCCAGGTGGTTGTGGGGATAGTCCTTGATCGCATGCACCAGGTCCGCATGACGCGCCGCGCGCCAGGTGCGCCAGGTGCCGAGGATGCGCCACACCCAGTAGCGCAGGGGAGTCATGTAGTAGAAGTAGTCCGGCGGCAGCGCCACCTCGACCTTCCAGTGCGCGGGGACCTGCGACGAGGTGGGTCGGTGCTTGCGAGCCAGGAGCACGTGCACCTCCAGCCCCGGACTGGCCTCCTCCAGGGCGGCCAGCAGGCGCATCCCATAGCGTCCCACCCCATCGAGGTCGGAGAGGGAGTCGGTCAGGTACAGAACTCTCAAGGGCGTAGCGGCACCGATCGGCGCGCAAGGCAAGGGTAGCCCCTCTGGATGGCCGATGCAGTCAAGATCCCACCGGCCTCGTGGCGGCACTCAAGGTCTCGCGTTCGTCCATCCAGAGCAGGAGCTGACGGGCACGCGCCTGCCAGGAGTGCTGCGCTGCGCGGTCGGCCATGGCCGCGGCCAGCCGTGAACGCCGATCCCCATCTGCCAGCAGCCTCCCGATCCCCGCCGCCAGGGCCCGGCCGTCGTCGGGGGCCACGAACTCGGCCTCCTCAGGGGAGAGCAGAGCCCGCAAGCTCGGCAGGTCGGAGCACACAAGAGGCAGACCAGCGGCCATGGCTTCGAACACCTTCAGGGGCGAGGTGTAGCGCGCGCTGATGGCCGGGGTCGAGCGGTTCGGCACCAGACCCAGATCCCCGGCAGCCAGGTAGAGCGGCACGCGCTCGGTGGGTTGGAACCCATCCAGACGCAGGTTTGGCAGACCAGCGGCCAGCTCGCGCAGGCGCGCCACGTCCGCATCCATCCCTCCGGCGATCACGAACTGCACGTCGGGCAGCTGGCGCGCCGCCGTCAGGACCCCGTCCACACCCTTCCACTCCATCAACCCGCCGGTGTAGACCACCAGGTGCTCGCGCTCCTCCAGGCCCAGGGCTGCTCGGGCCTCGGTCCGGGTTGGCAGATCTGCAAAGCGCTGCAGGTCCACACCATCGTGGGCCACGTGGATGCACTGCGGGTCCACACCCAGCTCGATGAGGTCCTCCTCGACACCTTCGGAGATGGCCACGATCCCGGTCAACCCGGCAGCAGCCTGTAGCAACCAGCGGCGCCTGAGGCGGCCACCCGGCACACGGTGCACTTCGAGAAACACACGCTCGCGCCTACGCAAGCCATGCGCGACCTCGACCTCGCGGGTCAGGATGCGTACGCCCTCATCCAATCCGCCCAGCGCCTTCAGGGCCGAGCGCGAAAACGACCACTCCTGCAGACGCGCGGGCGGGAATTGCAGCGCGCGGGGCAGACGCTCGATCCAGTCCACACAGGACAGAGCGACGGTCTCCACGGCTGCGTCTGACACACCGTAGCGAGCCAATAGCTCAGCTGATTCCAGCACCGGCGTGTCCCGACGCCGCGCGTAGTAGAGCGTCGTTGCCGCCCCCAGTGACTGGAAGGCGGCCGCCACCTGGGCCACCTGCAGGGACTGGGCGCGCTGGGAGGGCATGCGCGCGTTGGCGACGAGGGCCAGGGGCGCAGGGTTGCGGTCGGCAGCCTTGTCCGGAGGGACCAGGCGGTAGCGCACGCGGGCCTCTTCCCGGGCGACGTCACGGGCCGCACCGGGCAGTGCGTAGCGCACGGACTTCGCGCCCCCGGCCTCGATCAGCTGGTCGTCCACCCGCAGCCCCGTCTCATCCAACTCAAAACCACGGCTCAGCCGGGATCCAGCGAGCGCCTGACCATCGGGGCGCGCCAGGCGGGACTCGAGCTGCACGCCCTGTGGGGTAACGCGGCAGGTGGGCGCCAGGTCCATGTCGCTGCGAACGCGCGGAGAGGCGAAGGCCAGGACGCCGTCGCGCAGTCGGCGCACGGGCTCCCCCAGGGCGGCGCGCAGCCCTTGCCCGCGCCAGGCCGCGCGGGCCAGCCAGACGGAGAAGCGCAGGTCTGCGACCCCCGCACCCAGGCCGCGGGCGACGTTCCACACTCCGGCCCGAGCCGCCCACTCTGCGGGGGCAGGCGCCCCACCCGGGCTGCCATCCATGGATCGCGAAAGGAGCACCGCACCCGTGGCCTTGCTCACAACGCGCAACAGGCCCGCACCGTGGGGGCTCCCGTGCATGGCACTGCGACCCGGCCGCGACCCGCGCACCCAGGCGATGATGTGCTCGCTCTCCAGGCGATAGAGCGAAGCCTGTTCGAATGCCTGCACGGCCGGCATGGCGGCCGCGACGTTGCCGCCCGCCACCTCCAGAGCCTCCAGGTCCGGGAGAGCACGCGCGGCCCAGGAGGCGTGGCCCGCCCAGAACAGGGAGCACTGGTAGTCCTCTCGCCCGCCCCGTGCGCGGCGTGGGCGGGGTCTCCCCTCCCGGTCCAGGCAAGCGGCCCAGGCCCGGTGCGCGGCGAGAGCCGCACACCCGTGGTGCGCCTTGCCGAACACGCGCCAACCGTGAGCCAGGGCGAACACGTCGAAGGGATGGCTGACGACTTCCCCCGCACCCTCCCAGTACCAGGGCTTGGCCTCCACCAGACTGCACTTGTGACCATCGGATCCGTAGAGAGCGGCCAGAAAGTCCAACCCCCGACACAGCGGCTCGGCGTGGGGAGCTTCGCGCGGGTCAATCCCTGCGCGCTCCAAGCTGTACAGCAGGAACGCACTCACCCGTCCCTGGTAATAGGAGGACACATCCGAGGAGCCCGGATGGGCTGCCCCTGAGCCCCGAGGATGGTAGGGATAGCTACCGTCGGCGTGCTGCTCGCTGGCCAGACCCTTGGCACCCTCCGTTACCGCCAGGTGCAGGACCTCGTGCCCACTCAACCGGGCCGCGCCTGCCGCGCCCGTCATGGCCCAGGCCCGCTGAGCGGGGATCGGCTTCTGGGTCGCCGCGTAGCGCAGGTACGTCTGGGCGTGGAGAACGCAAGCGTGCTCAAAGCTCTCCCGCTCCGCGGCGGTGAGCCGCTCCCCGAAGGTCGTGACCAGCTGAGCCAGGGCATCCGAGCAGGCCCCGCCGTCGATCACGTTGTTGGAGCAGTTGTAGGGATCGTGTCGGCCCGGTCGGAAGGTGAAGCAGGTGCTCTCGCCTTCCCGTTGGAGCTGAGAGACCAGCCGGCGACCCTGGGCCAGAGCAATCGCGAACAAACGATCCGAGCGGCCCGCACCCTGGCGCGCCAGCTCACAGGCCAGGACGATGGCCCCCGCGCTCTTACCCGTGTGCTCCACCCCGTGCTTGGGGCAGATCAGGGCCCCGTCGCCGCGGTCCTGGGCCACCATCCAATCCAGGACCCGCTCCAGGGGCTCGCGTAGGGAGGAACTCACGGCGACTAGGAAACCAGGAAGGCTCCGAAGGAGCGGCAGAGGGGGCGCAGGGGTTCGCTGGTCTTACCTCCCATGCGGCGCACGGGCCAGGCCATCACATGCGCGGCCCAGGCCAGGGTGGTGCAGGCCTTGACCCAGACACCTGCCAGGGCACCGTGGTGCTTGCGGAAGTAGGTCAGGCGGTCGGCGTGCCAGCGGGCCACGAAGTCATGCAGCTGCCCCGTGCTCGCCCCACCGTGGTGGACTACCTCAGCGGCAGGCAGGAACCGGATGGGACGCGCGCGACTCGCCAGGCGCCGGGCCAGGTCCACGTCGCCGAAGAAGAGCCCGAAGGACTCGTCAAATCCAGCGAGCTCCTGCCACAGGGCTCGGGGCATGAGGAGCGCAGCGGTAGGCGGCTGGGGCACGTCCCGCTCTTGGTTGTGATCAAAATCGCGCATGAAGTAGCGCCGCAGTTCAGGGCTACCCGGCCAAATGCGCTCCAGGGGCGTGGCGAAGAAGAGCGCCGTGGACCAACGGGGCAGGGCCATGCACGAGGCCTGGGTCGCTCCATCCGGCCCCACCAGACGCGGGGCCACAGCTCCATGCCCGGGATGGGCGCGGGCGAAGCTCAACAGGGCTTCTACTGCATCGGAACGCACCTCCGTGTCCGCATTGAGCAGGAGCAGGAACTCGCCCCGGGCCTTGGTGCAGCCCAGATTGGTGGCACGCGAGTAGCCCACGTTTGTGTCGAGAGCCACGAGCTTGGCCCAGGCGAATTCCCCGCGCACCATGGCGTCCGATCCGTCGCCTCCCGCGTCCTCCACCACGATCACCTCTGCCCCGGCTTCATGGACGGGCTGCAGACTCTGCAGGCAGGTACGCAGGAGCTCCCGGGTGCGCCAGGTACTCACGACCACGCTCAGGTCGGGCTGAGGCTGTGTCACGCCGCGCCCCCCATCTCCTGCACCAACCGCCCCATCAGCGCATCCACCTCGTGGTCCCTGGCCACCATGGCGCGCAGGTCCGCCCCCAGGCCGCCGCGCTCATCGGCTGGCAGCTCCAGCAGGGTCTGGGCGCGCTGCGCGAAGCCATGCACATCACCCGGTTTGAACCCCAGGACCTCGGCCTGCCCGCCCAGCTCAGCAAGCAGGGGCACGAAGGATTCGTTGCACGTCAGCACCGGCAGGCCACAGGCCATGGCCTCGAGCACAACCTTGTCCACGCTGCCCGTGCGACTCCCTGATACGAACAGGTGCGCGCGCTGATAGAGCTCCGGTATCTGGGGGTAGGCCACCGCGCCGTGAAGACGCACACGCTGGCCGAGGTCCAGGGTCTGGATCTCCCGCGCGACCTCCTCCCCGTAGGCGTCGTCACCTCCCGCCAAGGCGCCACCGGCCCAGTCCAACTCCACGTCCAGCCCGCGCTCCACCAGTAGCGCCAACCCACGCAGCAAGGTCAGCGGATCCTTCGCTGGCGTCAGCCGTCCCACGGAGAGCAGACGCAGCCGTCCACCCGAGGGTGAAGATCCGCTCCCCGGCTGAAAGTGCTGCAGGTCAATCCCGTGGCCGGTGACCGTTTTCTTGGGGGTGTCCACGCGCATGGATTTTGAGGAGGCCGTGAATACCTTTTGGACCACTTCCACCGCCCGCGTCAGGCGTTTGTCCACACCTTTGTGGGTGTACCACAGGAAGTGTCCCACCTTGTGACGCCTGGCAAGCCCCGCGGCCAGGGTCGAGTAGCGCGGCACCATGTGGGTCAGAAGGGTGTCGAACCCATCGTCAGCAAAGGCCTCCTTCAAGATTCCGCGGTAACGCAGGTAGCGACCCAGGAAACCACGCCGCCCCAGGACACGCACATCCACGTTGTCCGGCAGACCGCTCACGTCCCCCACTTCGAGAGCCACCACCCGCAGCTTCCCGACGCGCGAAGCCAACCCCTCCACCCAACGCACGACAAAGCCCAGCACGGCGTCCTGCCGGTCGAGTACCTGGGTCACGAGTACCAGGTTCACAGCTGAACCTCGGGCTCGCCCGCCAGGCGTCGCAGGCCGTTGGCGTAGTGGGCCAGGGTCGCGTGAAACTCGAAGGGCCGCGCGCGCTCGACCGCGAGACGCCCCATCTCCAGGCGCACGTCCTCGTCCACCAGGACCCGCTCCAGAGCCACGGCCACCGCATGGGGATCCCAGCCCACCAAACCGCCGGCCAGGCCATCTCCCACCAGCTCACTCATGACCCCGACGGGAGTAGAGACCGCCGGCGTCCCGCAGGCCATGGCCTCGACCGTGTAGCGCGGCCCCCCCTCGCAGGTGGAACCACAGATGCACGCGCGACTCGCTCGATACAGGTCGGCCAGATCGGACGGCGAGTCGACCCAATCGATAAAGGTGGCATCCAGATCGCGCAGCGCCGCGCGCGACTCGATGACCGGACGCATCGGACCACGCCCGACGAACAGCGCCCGCATGGTGTGGCCCCTGCGCGCGAGCAACGAGAGGGCGTCAACAATGCGCCCGAGGCCCTTGTTGGGCACCATGCGCCCCACAAAGATCACGTCGTACTTGAGCTCCTGCGCCGAGCCTTCAGGTGCGGGATAGAACACCTCCTGGTCGATGTACAGCGATGGCAGGAACAGGATTTTTTGCTCGGGCACTCCCCAACGCTTCAGGATGCGGGGCATCTCCTCCTGGTTGACGACGCGGAATGCCACCGCCTTATTGCGTGCCCAGCGCACGTAGGTGCGCGCCACGAATCGATCGAAGCGTTCGCGCAGGTTGGCCGAGACCGGCACGCCGGGTACGTGGTGCAACTCCGACAGGTAGGGCAGCTTGAATCGCTGTGAGAGATGCGCGCTTCCGACGCCGTTGTAGAACCAGCCGTAGTCGTGGCTTGTGATCAGCTTGTGGCCGTGCTGCTCGATCAGCTCGGCTCCCTTGCTGGTGACGTAGTTCACCATCCCGCGCCGGGTGACCGGGGCGGGGTGAAAGTGCACGTTGTCGTGGATCTGGCGCACCTTGATCTCGCCCTCGGGCTTGGGGCAGATCACATCCACGCGCTCGAAATAGCGGGAGAACTCCGCCTGCATGGAGTAGAAGGGTCCGCGCTCCCCCAAGGCGACCTGGCGGTCACCGGACACCATCAACAAGCGCAAGGTTCCTCCTGTAGCAGGGTCTGGTAGAGCGCCTCGAGGCGCTGGGCAAGGGCCTGGGCGCTGTGGCGCGCCGTGACGCGCATCCGTGCGCGCTGCCCCATGTTGGCACGCTCTTCGGGCTCATCCAACAACCGGGCCAGTCCGTAGGCCAACTCACCCACATTCTCCCCCACAAAACCGGTCCGCTCATGGGCCAGGACCTCCTCGACCCCCCCCACGGCAGCTGCAACGGCGGGCACCCCGGCTGCCCCAGCCTCGATCAGGGCCACCGGCAGCCCCTCAGTGCGGGAGGTGAGCAGCACGGCTTCCAGATCCCCAAGAATGGGCCCCATGGAGTCCATGGCCCCGAGCAGGTGCAGCCGCTCGGCCCGGGCCGGAGTGCCCGCGCGAATCCCGCGCTCCAGAGCACCGCGCTCGGGCCCGTCCCCCACGAACACCAGGTGCAGGTGGGGATAGCGCCCTGCCAGGAGGTCGAAGACCTCCAGGGCGCGCTGCGGGCGCTTGACCTCAGCGAGTCGTCCGATGATCCCCACGAGGAACGCCTCCTCGGGCAACCCCAATCGTCGCCGCAACGCTCCGTCCCTCCGGCCCTCGAAGGGCGTCAGATCGATCCCTGGCGGCACGACCACCAGGCGGGACTCCTCCACCACGCCCAGGCGCAGGAGGTCGTCTGCCGTGGCGTGCGAGACGGCGACAATGCGATCGGTGCGTCGGGCCAGGCGCCGCTCGTGCGCGATCAGTGCACTCGACACGATACCTGGAAAGTAACCCTCCAATACATGGCCGTGGAAAGTGTGGACGCGCCTGGCGCCCGCTACGAAGTTCGCGGCGCGGCGACCCAGAGTCCCCGCCTTGGAGGCATGGGTGTGCACGACCTCGGGCCGGAACTCGACCAGGGCCCGACGCAGAAAACGGGTGGCGTTCCAGTCGTCCCACGGGGACAGGCCACGCTTCAGGGAGGGGACGCGCACCACGTCGATACCGCGGTGCATCAGACTCTCAAACAGGTCTCCTTCACCTGGCCCGGGCTCACCTGCAAAGACGCGCAGGGTGTGGCCCGCCTGCTGCAAGAGGGGGTCAGAGGCCAGCACTTGCCTGGCAGGCCCTCCGAGGTTCAATCGCGTCAGGATGCGGGCGATGCGCACGTGTGGATCGTCTCCTGTTCCGCCCACTGCATACATTCGCCGATGACCTCATCCAGGTTGCAGTGGTGAGCGGCGAGACCCAAGCCGCGCGCGCGCGTCAGATCGGGGACCCGATGTTGAACCTCTTCAAAGTGCGGGTCGAGGGTCCGGGTCGGATCCACGTGCTGCAGGCAGGACAGGTCCCGTCCCGCGAGTTGAGCCACGCGGGTGGCGAGTTCGAGCACGGTGCAGCGAAGATCACCGCCCAGATTGAGAGGGCCAACGGGCAGCTCGCGGCCCAGGGCCAACCGCACGATATCTCCCGCAACGTCCTGAACGTGGCCCAAGGTCCGTACTTGCTCCCCACTGCCATGTACGGGTAGCGCCTCGTCCATCAGGGCGCAGCGCACAAAGGTGGGCAGGACCATGCCGCTGTCTGCGTCCTGGTCGGGCCCCACCACATTGAACAGACGCAGGTGTAGGGGCGCCACCGGCCAGGCATCCCGACTGCTGGCCTCGTCAAGCGCCAGCTCGACCGCTCGCTTGGAGGCCGCGTAGGCCCAACGGCCGACGCCTTCCGTGGCGCGCACGGAGCTCTGTTCGTGCAGGGGTTGAGAGGACTCGCAGTAGACCTCACTCGTTGAGGCGGAGATGACCCGCGGCACGCGGTGGCACGCGGCCAGGGCCCCGATCAATCCGGAGCAGGCATCCAGGTGCTCCCGGCGGCAACCCTCGGGATCGCTCAGTACACGACGCACGCCAACCCGGGCCGCCAGATGAATGATGGTGTCGAACGGACCCTCGCGCTGTAGCAGGTCCTGGAATGCCCCCGGAGCCGAGACGTCGACGTGCCGCAGGCAGGCCGTCTCCTCGATCGATGTCAGCCGCTCGGGACCGCCCGCGGACAGATCGTCGGCCACAACCACCCGGGCGCCCTGCTCAAGGAGCAGTCGGGTGACGCGTGAGCCCACCAAGCCGGCACCGCCTGTCACGAGCAAGGCGGGCGGTACGGTGAGGGGGGACTGCATGGAGCGTGGGACGGCTGGGCACGGGGCATATTCCCCGCCCGGCCAAGGTACCAACCCCGACGGGAGCAGCGTAGGTTTCTCCCCGTCCGACCTGCGATCCCTAGAAGAGTGTCAGGTGATACAGGTTCAGGAGGGTGTAGCCCCCCGCAGCCAGCCACAGGCCGATACGCGCCAGGGCGAAGTTCTTGTGCAGGGTCAGAACCCCCAGAGCCATGGCGATCAGGAGGGCCTTCCAGATCACGAATCCCGAACGTCCCGATTCCAGGAGGGCGGCGGCCACGGGATTGAGCTCGATTCCGCCAGCCTGGAGGTGGGTCAGGGTGAAGAAGCTGTCCCCGATATTCATCAGGGTGATCCAGACGATGGCCAGGACCATGGACAGCGTGTAGCGATCGACGAAGCTGCCCTCCTGCTCATAGTCCCGGCGCACGGACCGGCGACGGCCGCCGAAGAGGGTGTAGCGCGAAAACCGCGGCGTGGGCCGCGTGCGCCGGTCCTCCCCGCGGAAAACCTCGGACGCCGGGGACGGGTTGGAAGCCGGAAGCAGATGGTCGAGATCGATGGAAGCCATGGGACTGCCCTATCCATCGGCTTCCTGAGGGCAAGCCTTGTGGCGAGGCCCGACCAAATCCTCACCCTGATGCCCTCAACGGATCATGACGTCTCTCATTGGGACAGGATGCGAGACTTGCCGAGCTCCTCAAGCAGGACCGTCGCGTAGGAACCGGGGGGCAAGGTGAATCGCAGGCGCACGACCGTCCCCTCCGCCTCCCAGGTCAGATCGCGTGGGCCCACGAGCAGGGCGCGTCGCGCGCCCTTGGGAGCGAGCCCACCGGGCAGGGATGCGAGGGCTTCCAGCTCCAGGCCTGCTTGTCGCAGAGCTTCCCCTTCCCATTCCGCTACGGCGCCCCGGGTGCGCTGAGCGGCAGGGCCGGGCAGGGGCCCGCTTGGTACACGCTGCAGCAGATCTGCCTGGATCTGAGCTTCGGCTGCAGCGTCGCCCTCGGGCGCTGGCTCGCCCTCACCCGTCCACGGGTCGACCAGGAGATCCCCGGGCAGCACGCGCCCTGCTCCCCCGGGTTGAACCATGCGCCGGTCCAGGACGCGGTTGAACACGGCAGCCTGCAGAGCCGAAATGTGCAGAGCTTTGGTGCGTCGTGGAAGAGTGCGCACCAGACTCTCCAGGTCCAGGGGCCGCCGTGCCATCTGCTTGGCCAGGGGCACCAGCGACGTGGGGAGCTCAGCGGTCAGGCTGCGGGCAGCGCGCCAGTCCTTGCGCTGATCGGAATCCAGAGCCACGAGCAAGCTCGCCACGGGGGAGGACTCCTGCACCTCGCCTGGGCCATGGTGCGAATGCACAAAAGCGCGCAGGTACGCGCGCCAATCGCCGCCCACCAACAAGCTCCCCATCCGCAGCGTCGTCCCACCGGCCCCGAAGCGCTGCGGTCCGTAGAAATTGGGCAGGCCCTCGCGGGTGAGCTGCGAGAGGGCGCGCTTAAGCTCCTCATGCCGTTCTGGCGGAAATTCTCGCAGCGTCAGGTCGAATCGATTACCGGCCAGCTCCCCCACCCGCAGCTTCCGTGGCCGGCGCCCGGTGGCCAGGACCCGCAGGTCCTTCAACTCGAGCCCCTGCACAGCCGTGGCGTCCACGTGCTCCAGGGAGAGGAACTGGCGGGTGACGCCCATGGTGTCCTTGCGCCCCGCGTAGCCGACCTCCCGGGGCTCGCGCCCGAGGGCCCGGGCCACGCGGCCCACGGCCTGGGCCGTTGAGAGCCCACGCTTCTCGATCTCGAACCACAGGTGTGTCCAGTCCTCCTGGCCTGCCCCGGGTTCCCCCTCGGGGAGTTCCTCCACCCGAAAGTCCTCGGGGCAGGAGGAGTGCACGAAGGGGATCGGTGCGATCGACCCGGTGCAATAGGGTCGCACAGGATCCTGCTCGCGATCGGATTGCAAACCGCTGGACATACCGTCAGGGTAACCGCCATGACCCCTTCCCCCATGACCCCCGACGAGTTCGTTGATTTCTACGGACAGCAGCGCGCCAGCGCCATCCTACGCACCCCCCACGCCGCGGCCGTGGTCCCGGCCATGGATGCCGCCGTGCGCGCGGGATTCCGCGTCTGCGAGTTCACCCTCAACACCCCCGCTGCGCTGGCTGCCATTGCTCGCCTGTGCGAGACGCAGCCGGACGTTGTGGTGGGCGCGGGCACGGTGCTGACCTGTGACGATGCGCGAGCCGCGGTGGAGGCCGGCGCGTCGTTCCTCGTGTCCCCCGTGGTCGATGAGGAGGTGATCGAATGCGCACTCTCCCTGGGCGTGGCAGTCATGCCCGGGACCGCGACACCCACGGAGATGCTGCGCGCCCACCGGGCCGGAGCCCAGCTCATCAAGGTCTTTCCCGCTCCGCCCTCCGGCCCAGCAACCATCCAGGCCTGCCTGGGTCCACTGCCCTTCCTGCGCCTGGTGCCCACGAGTGGCGTGGATCTGGACAACGCGGGCCAGTACCTGGCCGCAGGCGCTCACGCCCTGGGTTGGGTGGCCCCCCTCTTCCGCCCCGAGTGGATGGCGGCCGGCAACTTCGACGCCATCGAGACCCGGGCCCGGGCCTGCCTGGAGCGCTGCGCAGGGACAGCCTGAGGAGGAGAGCCTGTGTGAGCTACCGGCCCTCGTACTCGGGGTTGGGTTCGGTGGGAACGGGCGCGTTGACCCGCTCGCGCCAGGCGCGCATGCGGCCGTGGAGATCGGCGACCACTTCGGGTTCTTCGGCGGCGCGGTTCTTTGACTCGGCGGAGTCGGCCCCCAGGTTGTAGAGCTCGAGCCTTCCATCCTCGAAGAACTCCATCAGCTTCCAGGGACCGCGGCGGATGACACCCACGGGGGTCGCCCGGAACGGGCCGTGCTCCGGCAGGTAGCCCTGCAGATAGGCCGGAAAGTGCCAGAACAGGCCCTCCCGTTCACCCAGGTCCTCGCCCTGCAGGCAGGGCACGATGCTGACGCCATCGAGAACCTGGTCCGGCCTGCGGGGTGCGCCTGCCAACTCCATCAGTGTGGGGTACAGGTCGAGACCGATCACGGGCTCCTCGCAGCGCGCTCCCGCAGAGATCTTTCCCGGCCAGTGGGCGATCAGGGGCTCGCGGATCCCGCCCTCATACAACATTCCCTTCGACCCACGCAGGCCGCCGTTGTCCCCCCAGGGCGAGCGGCCCCCGTTGTCCGAGAAGAACAGCACGAGGGTGCTCTCCAGTAGGTCCTGTTCGGCGAGAGTGGCGAGCACCTGCCCCACGGCCTCATCCAGCGCCGTCACCATGGCGGCGTAGTGCGCATCCTTGTTCTCCCCCAACGCCTCACCGTAGGTCTCCACCAGATCCGCCCGACCCTGGATGGGAGTGTGCACCGAGAAGAACGCAAGCTGCAAGAAGAAGGGCTGCTCGGCATGCTCCTCAATGAAGCCTGAGGCCTCGCGGGCCATGCGGTCAGTGAGATACTCCCCCTCGGGGCCATCCTCCAGATCCGGATTGGAATAGGGCGAGTGGTAGGACTTGGGATGCCCGGCCTTGTTGCCGGCAACATTGACATCAAACCCCTGGCTGCAAGGGTCCGCGCCAAGGTGCCACTTGCCCACGTGACCGGTAGCGTAGCCAGCATCGGAGAGGGTCTCGGCCAGGGTGACGATTGACTCGTCGAGGATCGTGCGGTTGGGAATCGGAATCAGCCTCCGGTTCTTGGCCTTCCCGCGAGAGGCTCCGTTCACCGTATAGATCCCCGTGCCCGGGGCATACAGACCGCTCATCAGAGCGGCTCGCGTGGGAGCGCAGTTGGGGGCATTGGCGTAGGCATTGGTGAAGAGCATGCCCCCGGCGGCCAGGGCATCCAGATGCGGAGTGCGATGCGTAGCACTGCCGTAGCACCCCAGATCCCCGTAGCCCAGGTCGTCGGCCAGCAGCAGAACGATATTGGGCCCACGCCTGACCTCGGCCTCCTGGCTGGCCTGTGCCAGCACGGAACCGGGCAAGGCGCACAGGGTGGCACCCGCCAGAAGCATGGAGAGCTTCATGAGAACAGGTGATGCTGCACGCTGGAGTGGTCGGCGGCCCCGACCAGACGTCGGTCGAGCCCCTGGTAGGGGTAGGACATGGACCGGGTGTCGAGTCCCATCAGGTGCATGATGGTGTCCTGCAGATCGTGCACGGAGATGGCGCCCTCGGCGATGGTGTAGCCCAGCTCATCGGTCTCCCCCACCACACGGCCACGGTGCACGCCCGCCCCGGCCATCCACAGGCTGAAGCAGTCCGGGTGGTGATCACGGCCCCAGTACGTGGAGCCGTTACGGGCCTCGTTCATGGCCGTGCGTCCGAACTCCCCGCCCCAGACCACAAGCGTCTCATCCAGGAGGCCGCGCCGATCCAGATCCAGCACCAGGGCTGCCGCCGCCCGGTCCGTCTCACGGCACTTCTTGGGCAGGGCCGTCAACAGATCATCGCCGGTTCCGGTGCCGTGCGTGTCCCAGCCCCAGTCGTAGAGCTGAACCCAACGCACGCCGGACTCCACGAGCCGTCGTGCCAGCAGGCAGTTGTTGGCAAAGGAGGCCTGCCCGGGCTGGCTGCCGTAGAGCTCGTGAACGTCCGCGGGCTCCTGACCGATATCCATGAGCTCTGGGACCGAGGCCTGCATCCGAAAGGCCAGCTCGTACTGGCTGATGCGCGCTTCGGTCTCCGGATCGCCCTGTTGTTCGGCGCGCCGCAGGTTGAGAGCCGCGAGGGCGTCGAGGGTGCGGCGCCTCAGGTTGCGGTCCATACCCTTGGGGTCGGAGACGTAGAGGATCGGTTCACCGCTGCCGCGCAAGCGCACACCCTGGGTGGCGGAGGGCAGAAATCCGCTGCCCCAGACACTCTTGCCGGCGGAGGGATCCGTTCCGCCTGAGGTCAGCACGACAAAAGCCGGAAGGTCCCGGTTCTCCGTCCCCAGACCCCAGCTGGCCCAGGCACCCATGGCCGCCGCCCCCACGTTCCGATCACCGGTGAACAGACGCAGCTCCGCAGGGCCATGGTTGAACTGGTCGGTGTGCATGGTGCGGATCAAGGTGGCCCTGTCCATGATCTGGCCCATGTGGGGCACCAACTCCGAGACCTCCACGCCCGATTCTCCGTAGCGGCCAAAGGAGAAGGGCGAGCCCAGGAGCGTCGGGTGTCCCTTGATGAAGGCCAAGCGCTTGCCCTCGATGAAGCTCTTGGGACACAGGCTCCCGTGCAGCTCCTGAAGGCGGGGCTTGGGGTCGAACATGTCGAGCTGCGGCGGGGAGCCGGACATATGCAGATAGATCACCGACCGCGCGCGGGGTGAGTGGTGCGGGCCGAGCGGTGCACCGTCCCCGGCCGGGAACCCGCTCGCGCGACCCTCCGCTGCCGAGAGGTCCGCGAGTGCCATGGCACCCAGGGACAGGCCGCTGTTTGCCAGGAAGGCGCGCCGCGTCAGCATGGACCGCTTGAACTCGAGGGGGTTCATCAGTCCTTCACCAGCACCGCGTCAAGGTTGAGGAGCACGTTGGCCACGGTCGTCCAGGCTGCGGCAACCTCGGCGCCGAGGGACTCCGGGAGTGCGCCCAGGGGATCGGTCGCCAGAGCCAGGGCCTCTTCTTCCCTCCCCTCCCAGGTCTCCAGCACATCCTCGAACAAGGTCACGAGCTCGGCCACGTCCACGGCTGCGGGCGGGCGCTGCAGCACGAGCCAAAGACCTCGCCGAACCCCCGCTTCAATGTCTCCGCTCCCCTCCGTGTGCATGCGCCGCCCCAGGGCCTGCGCCATCTCCACGTACGCGGGATCATTCAATGTCACGAAGGCCTGCAGCGGGGTGTTGGTCCGGATGCGCCTGGATGTACACACCTCACGGCTCGGCGCATCAAAGATCTGCATGGAGGGGTAGGGCATCGAACGGCGCAAGAAGGTGTACAGGCCCCTGCGGTAGCGGTCCTCACCCTGGCTGGTGGCCCAGGTGCGCTGGCCGTTGAAGGCCGCCTGCCAGAGTCCGGGGGGCTGGGGCGGGAAGACGCTGGGGCCGCCCACCTTGGTGGCCAGGAGGCCGCTGGCCATGAGGGCCTGGTCACGCACCATCTCGGCCTCCATGCGGAAGACGGGGCCGCGAGCCAGGAGCCGGTTGCGAGGATCCACTTCCAGGTCCCCCGCCCGTATCCGGGACGCCTGTCGATAGGCCGCGGAGGTCACGATGATCTTGAGCAGCGCCTTCTGATCCCAGCCCCTGTCCATGTATTCGGCTGCCAGCCAGTCGATCAGGTCGCGGTGCACGGGCATGTTCCCCTGGCTACCGAAGTTCTCCTCGCTTTCGACGATGCCAACGCCGAACAGCTGGGCCCACAGTCGGTTCACCGCCACCCGCGCCGTAAGGGGGTTGTCGCGATGGATGAGCCACTCGGCGAATCCCAGGCGGTCAGCCTCGAACCCGGCAGGCAGGGGATGGAAGGCCTCCGGGACACCGGGCTGCACCTCCTCCACAGGATTCAGGAAGTTGCCCCCGCGCAGGGTGAAGGTCTTGCGCTGCTTCTCCGCCGGCAAGGCCACCAGGATGGGCGTCTGCACGGGCTTGAACCCGTCCAGTTCGGCCTGCAGGGTCCCGCGCTCGGCGCTGAGCTGGCGCCGCACGGGATCGTGCTCACGCCACAGGGCCGCCAGACGTTGCTCACCCTCGGTGTCCGGCTCCTCTTGCGAAAAGAGCTCTGTCAGAGCCGCGTCCATGGCCAGCAGGGGAGCCCCTTGCCCAGCAACCCCGAAGCGCAGGGCAGACAGGGTGTGCCCGCTACCGTAGGTCTGCTCCAGCTCCAGGCGCAGGGTGCCCGGTTCGTCCAGAACGACAGGTTCGGCGAACACGAAGACGGCCTCTTGGGAAGCGGACAGGTGGGGCGCCACGGCCCACCCCGAGTCCGCCGCCGCATCTCCATCCAGGGCCTCGGCAATCGAGAAGTCGGTCTGGGACCACGTGGCGCTGGGCTCGACGAGGGCCAGTGCGCGCGCCCCACGGGGCCCCATGGCGTGGCCGCCCGCGTCGGCTGCCAGCCCCAGATCCTGGCTCCACGTGACCGTACCGTCCGCAGATCGGATGGAGAGTTGGAGGCCGTTGGAGCGCGAGAACAGGTCACCGTCGCTGCGCAGGAAGACCTTGACCTCGTCGATGGGAGAGTCCCCTTCAAGCTCCAACTCCCACCATGGATCGGCTTCGGTGGCTGTGTGGGTTACGGACTGCTCGTTGAAGTAGTGGCCGCTGGTCTGGCCATCGATGGCCCTCTCGGCAGCACCCTCATGGGCGGTGGAGGACTGTCGCGCCGTGCCGCCGCTGGCGATGTTCTCGCCCCCGCTCCACACCTGCACCTCGGCCAGGGAGAGGATGCGGCCGGCACCGGGAAGCTCCAGCCGCACACGCTGGCCCGGGACGGGCCGCGTGCGCGGGGGTGCGCTGGCCCGCAGTTCGTTGAGCACGAAGTTGCCGTGGGAGGCACGCCCCGGCCCGCGCCCCTCCTCCGCCAGGACCTCAAGGCGCAGCCCGTGCCAGGTCCCCGGCTGCAGCTCCAGCTCCACCTCGTACAGATCCGTCGGAGGGTTCGCGCC
>MPMD02472744.1_pt1 | contig 22308 bp, 8 predicted proteins | sample 1617291 | NCBI WGS metagenome assembly MPMD02 (sample SAMN05944810, study PRJNA350692) | marine metagenome | biome: marine; feature: ODZ; material: water; isolation source: 120 m water sample filtered on 30 um supor filter | place: Pacific Ocean | collected 2012-04-09 | depth 120m m | reverse complement strand
CTGAATAAGGAAATGGAAAAAGTCACGAAGCATGAGCAAGAAAAACAAGAGGCTATAGAACTTAAAGCATTGATGATAGAGGCTCTGAAAAAGGAAAACTTATCAATAAGCAAAGAACAAATAACGAAAGTAGAGATAATGGGTGAAGACCCGGGTGGCGGGAATACCGGGACTGGAAGATTTATGGATGTAAAGACTAAGGTTATGTCAGCTGATGATATTGCCGATAATGCGTTCGCAATATTTGGGGAGGTTATGAGAAAAATTGCTAATAACGATAAGGTGATGCCAGAAAATTTAAAGACTGCGCTATCCCTTAAGGGGGTCTCCGCAAAGGCAGAAAAAGATGACATCAGCAGGTCTATTTCTGGCCTCCATCTTAGTGGCGCCCTAAAAGAATCTCTTGCGTCCGTTCTTGCAGACAGTGCACAGGCTCGAAAAGTGTGGAGGCAAGGGGGAATGGCCTTATTCGAAAGTGAACGAGAAGCAGCCAAGAAAATTAAGGACGCTCAAGATAAGAAGGATAAGATAGAAAACGATCTCCTTAAGACTCGCCTAGAGGAAATGAGAGCTTATAAGCGACGCATTATTGACATGCGCAAATTCAATGAGTCTGAAAAGCGCAGAACAAAATTTAATAACGCCCTTGTTTCTTTTCAAACATCGCTTTTGAAAAAAACTGGCCAGAGCGGAACCTCGATAGCAGCTATGACTTCGGGCGCTGTCGCTGGAGCGGCAACGCAACGGCGCGGTACCTTTTCAAGTGAGTTTGTTGTAGCACAAGAAAAAGGAATAAAAACCTTAATAGACGGTTTAGAGTTAACCGCCAAGGACGACAGAGACTTTCTACGAAATAACATCTTCAATAAACTGACAGCCTCATTAGACGCATACTCACGAGGAGATGTGCCCGGCGCTATTACTGGTATAAGAGCGATCCCTGAAAACATACAGGCGGTACAAAAATCCGGCGATATAGAAAAACTAAGAGACTATGCGAACAAGCTTGAAGAGGATTTTGAAAAACAAAGCAAAAACCTTGAGCTGGAGCTTAGAATTCTAGGTTTAAAAGACAAACAAAATGCAATTAATGCAGCTAGACTAGAGCGAGAGGCTGATGTCGCCAGACAACTAGCAGTCATGGCCTCTGTGTCAAAGACAGGGTTAGACGCACGCTCGAACACTTTGCGCGCAGCGCAAGCAAAACAAAGTTTATTTTTTGAAGATCCCATGAACTTAGTGGGAATGTCTAATGTGCAGATAGCCCAACAAAAGAGAAGCGACACACTAGGGAACTTAGATAGACAACAAAAACTAGAACGAGACAGGCAGCTTAACAAACAAGGTCAAGAAATCGTCAAAGCACTCGCTGGCGCTGAAATTAACAGATTAACTCGAGATCTCATCGATAAAGAAGTAAAACTAATTCAGGCCCTTAAGGAGAATACTGCTGCGGTGAGAGGAGAGACTCCGGGTGCTACCCCCGCCACCACAACCGTTTTTTCTGGTGAACAGTTTGTCGTTCCCCCTAAGAAACCTGCGAAACCTGCCGCATCGAAGGTCGAACCAAACCCATACGCCGGAATAGGCAGGCGAAATGCTTTTAACTTAGTATCGGATCCAGCCGACTTCGGGCCTAGTGGGGCTCCCTCGCCGCCGTATACTGTGTCGCCTGACGTTGCCGCACGCGGCACTAAGTATTTAGAAGAAATTGGAGTTTCTCCCGTAGGGATACAGGGTGCCGTGGGTAACATATTTGAGCCTACGTCACTTCAAGCACCTACGGTAAGCGAAAAAATTGAAAAAGCTATTACGAAAAAAAAGCCACAAGGAAAAGCAGCGACACCACCACTAGCAGCGGCAACAAGCAAAGCAGAAAAAACTACGCTACCAGCAATCGATGTATCACAGCTCGATAAGGAGAGCGCGGCTATACTAGCAGCCCTTGATCCAGAAAAAGACAAAAAGACCCTAGATATCATCACTAAAATGGTCGCCCTGCATCAAGAGGAAAACATGCAGCTTAAAGGCAAGTTAAAAACAGACAAAGAAATTACCGAAGAAAGAGAGGCTCAAGCTGTAGCACTACAGAAGCAAAGAACGGGGCCGGGTGCCTTTAAGCGTGGAGTGGACCTGAGTACAGATAAGATTGCAAAAGAAACCGACGAAATTTTTTATGTGTTGGGAGAACAGTTGCCCATGCAGTTTAGAGATAACATGGTAGGTGCTATCGGAGCAGCAATGGATAAAACTGAAAGTTTAGGGGACGCCCTTGATGGGGTTGCATTAGCGTTCCTAACCACCATGCGTAACGCTTTTCTGAATAGTGCAGTGGGCAATATGATGAATGCAGGTAAGGCGTTGTGGAGTGGCGCTACTGGTAATCAGCGAGGAGGTGCGATCCGAGCGCAAAACGGCAGGTTTGTAGGAGGAAACAGTACGGGAGACAGGCATCCTGCTCTCTTGGAAAGCGGCGAATATGTTTTGAATCGTAATGCTGTCGGAGCTTTAGGTGGGCCTGATGCTTTGAATTCAATTAATTTTGGTATGGCTCCTCGTTTCCAAAAAGGTGGGGGGCACCTAATGAGCCTTTCAGAGAAAATCCCAAGTTCTCGCTTTAGTGGTCTTTTCTTGAAGAATAGTAATCCAGAGTATGATGAATTTGCTGACGCCGCGGCCGCGAGACAGCAAAAAGCGATGGAAAAATACCAAAAGAAACAACAAAAGAAGGGTATGATAAAGAGCATGCTTATATCGGCTGTTTTGAGTGCGGGAATGGGGGCTTTGAGTAAAGGGGTTGGTAAATGGCGTAGCAACAGAGCCGATAGGGCTCTATTCTCACGCGAGGGCCATGTAAAGGGAAGTATGCCGGGGGACTATGGTTATGTAGAAGACCAAGCTCCTACAGGTTGGCCGCATCAAAAAGGAGGTTTTATTGGTCGTCAAAGTGGTGGTTCAATTGGAGGCAACGTCGCTCGTCGTTATGGATTATTCCAAGGAGGCGGTACCGTACCTGTTTCTTCAGGGGCTCCTTCTTTGGGGGGTTCTACTAACACCAATAATATTAGTATAAATATTGGCTTAGGGGGCGACAATACCTCGGCGGGTAGCGGTGCTAGTCAAACCGCTATAGGTAATACGGGGGCCCCGTCAAAAGCCACTACGGGCGACGCAAAAGCCTTGAGTGAAAAAATAAAAAGCCAAGTCTTGAAGGTTTTAACGGAGGAGCAACGTGTAGGGGGTGCCTTGAGCCCTTCGGCTAGGAGACCATAATGGCTAAAAACGCGGTACCAAGTTACGAATCTCAGTTTTTTCTCCGAAGTGACCCTGAAGGAGCGCCTCCCGCAACGTACGGGGTGTCTGGCATTCGGGATTGGAGCGCCAGCTACAATGTACCTGAAACGACAATTAATGCATTAGGCGTTGGATTCGTTCGTAATGTTTATGGTGGGCCACTGCAAGGGCAGCTTTCTTTAACACGAGATCTTATTTTAAATAACGATCCAGTTTTAACTTATACTGGAGAAGATTCTTTTTCTGGTACATTAATTTATGATACTTATATAGGAAATGGAGATGAAAAAGTTTTTGGCTTTAATTCTGGTTATTTAACTAGTTATTCTGTAAGTTGTGGGGTCGGCGGGGTTCCTACTGTAGGTTCTTCCTTTGTTACTTTTGGTAGATTTGGCAGCGGCATTCGTCATGGGGACTTGGACTATTCTGGCAGTTCTTATTTAGATGGGTCCATGGGCACAATGGTGCGACCTGTTCCAAACCAAGGTTCTATTTGGTGTGGTTTTGGGCAATCTGGCACTAACCGGGTCACACAAGTCAGTCAAAATTATGAAATTGACAGAGAGCCCATTTATGATCTTAGCCAAAAAACAGCTTCCGATTTAACAGGTGGCGCAGGCTTTGTTCCAACAGAAGTTTGTACCAATTACCCAATAGAAGTTACAACAAATATGACAGTTGAAGTAGACGATTACGAAACTGCCAATATTATGGATACTATACGTAGTGGTCATCATGAAACAATTAGCTTGACGATGTATCAAAGTTCGCTGTCTATTGAGGCTCTAGCTGGACCAAATGAAGTAGGAGGGACCGTTAATTTAGAGGACGAGACTTCGGAAACACTGGAAGATAACGGCTATAAGACAGTATATAGATTTAACAGCGTAACAGGGCAACTCGTGTCTCAAAGTGTAAAGACATCAATAGATGGAACATTAAGTGTAGACTTAGAATTTAAAGATTATTTAAACAGGAACTTCTAAAAATGGGAAAAATAAATGAATATTCGGCTATGGGCGCCGCCCCTGAGAGCAACGATCTGCTTTTTATAGGCGATACGGATGGAAGTCCGGCCTATGAAATTAAAATCATTACTGTCGCTAATTTACATAAAGTGGCCAATGTAGCAGCGGCTAGCTCCAGTGGATTGAGCCTTAAAGACGATGGAGGCAACTATGGTATTTTTATTAAAGATGGGGGTAACGTTGGTATTGGCATTGGCGCAGGTAGTCCTAATACTTTCTTAGAGTTGAATTCCGGGGCAAGAACGGCTACTTTTGTTGCGGGGACACCTTCAACGTGGACAAATATGCTTTTATTGAACCCTACCGACACAAATACTGCTGCCGTAGGTATTAATTTTCAAGTTGACAATGCTTTTGATTCAGGTAGTGGGGCTGGAATTGTAGGGATTAAAAGTCATGCCACTAATGCTCAAATGGATTTAGCTTTTATTACTGATCCGTCGGGAGCGGGTTCAGCGGAACGGATAAGAATATTGCATAGTGGTGAGGTAGGGGTAGGGCAAACTGCGCCTACAAGCCTCTTGCACGTTGGAGACGGATCAGCTACGCCTTCGTTAAGGATTCAAGGTTCTTCTCATGATGTTTATTTGTATACTGACACTACTAACGGCCCCGGAGTAAAAAGCGGAAGTGGTGATGAGTTACATCTTCAAAAAGGGTATGGGGGAGGGTCCAACACAGATCTTGTTTGTTTTTATAGTACTTCTGACCCTGTTACTCCTTTGATGATTCAGTCTGTGGATGGTAACGTGGGGATCGGTACGAATGATCCGTCAGCTACGTTGGAAATTAGTAGTAAGGTGGATGATGCTTTATATATTTATTCAAGGGATTCTGCTAAAAGTGCGCGCATTCATCTCGAAACGGCGTCCGGTTCAAGTAGTTATATTCAAGATGTTTCAGCGGGATATGTTGCTATTGGGGGGACATCTAGTCTTGCGGCTAGTAATTGTTTACAGATTGCTAAGGCTAATGGTAGGATTAGTATTGGTGGTACATTGGGGACATTTAATTATGCGGTTACAACTTCATCTCTCCCGGCGACGCAAGCATACTTTTCTAGCTCGAGCCCCGCAAAGGGGTATATTTATATCACTAATACACAAAGCCCCACGTGTCAAACGGCGGTAGTATTTGGTAACGAAACGGCGAGCAACAAGGCGCGTTGGATGTGTGGGCAATTTTGGAATACTTCTCATAATTATTTTGGATTTGAATATTTAGGGGACGCATCGAAGACGCCAGAAACCGCAACGTTTAACGGGGGAACTCTTCAAGATACAACTGTTTATATTTCCCAAGACGGGGGCATCAGCGCTGAGAATACAGCGGCCGCTTTTGGCACGGCATCAGGCAACGGATCTACTGCGTTTGTAGGTACGGGACAATATAATGTTGCTGCTATGGCTATTAAAACCGGGTACGCAGCATATGACAGCACTACACTCACGGCCTCGCAAACTGGCAACACTGTGACTGCCACGAGCGGAACGCCTTTCACAGCATTGATGGTTGGCAGGACTTTGGATTTTGACTCTACTGGTACCGCTGGGCATATTACATCGTTTACCAGTACTAGCGAGGTGGAGGTTAGCGTATCTCAGTCAGTAACCACTGAAGCCTATGTAATTGGAGCTGGCAATGTTGTTACCGTCACTTTTACAAAGGACTTGAATAAAGTGGGCGCAGGGGGGCCAAATTATACAATAGTAGCCAGCGGATATGATGGTGTTAACGATCAGGTAATGTGGGGAGAGGCTACAGATCGATCAGCGGGAAGCTGCGATATCACATTTCAAACAGCGGGCGTTCCGGTACCTAATCTCACAAAAACTACAGTTAAGTGGACATGGGTTATACATGGAGCTAAACTTAAAGCCTCATAACATAGCAAATGGCTAAGTTCATAAAATATGAGAAAGCATTACTTGAGATCGAAAGCCACAGTATTTTGGCCGAAAATGCAGAGTTAGGTGTAGAAGCGTCACTTACCCCGATAGAAAATATCACCGGAAGTGTTATGCGCTATGCAGCGGACGCTCCGCTAAAAGGCACCCTTTCCTTTAGCCATTATTTAACAGGATCTCTTCATGAATTCCTTAATCCTTTAACAAATGTAGAGAGAACGGGCGAGCCATTACGAGGTAATTTAGGGGGAATTGAGTTTGCAAGCGGATATATTAAGAGCCTTCAGTTTTCAGTGTCTCCTATGTCTCCTATTTTAGTACGTTCTTCGTTGGATATTTATGGGGAGCTTAGTGTGTTAGATTCACAGGGGCGTAGTGACGAAGCAATGAGAGGGGTAGAGGATGATCCGCGGGCTATTAGTCATGGTGCTCAAACTTATTTGGCTGGAAATGATTTTGGGATAAATAATAAATTAGGCTTTTCTTATTCTGTTACATGCGAGCGCAATCCAATGACAGTTATAGGGAGTGGTTTGCCTAGTCGGGTTACAAAAGAAAACGTACAAATTAATATGACCGTGCGCGGAGAGGACTTGGGTACCGTATTAACTACTACTGGGTACGCAGCTATCGCAGATGTTTATGTGTATGGTGTTTATGCCGAGCCGGGATCTTCAGCAATGGGTCGTTTTGGTTGTACCGGACAAGTTCACTCCCAAAATATCTCTGCTTCTGACGGGGCTTATATGGCGGGAGAGATTTCCTTGTCTCAAGATTATTTAACTGGAAAACAAATTGTATGATAATTAATTCTGGAGTAACTAATATAGCAAGGGTGCTGCCATTCGAGGTGGGCAATGAGTATAAGAAGTACGATGTTGTTTACTATAGTGGCTATACGGATCCCAGTCCAACCCCTGCTACCCTTCATCCGTGTTTGCAATCTGAATCCGGACATTGCTACTATACGGGAGCTGCGGCAACTTCAACTATTACTAATCGGCCGTATGGGGCAGGTACTGAATGGACCACGGGCTTTTTTGCAGATGTATCTTATGGGGCCACTGTTGACTATGAAGTTCTTAACTATACAACAGAGTTTGGCGATGGTTATTATAATGTTTTAAATAAAAGCGAAAATGCGGTGCGCGCTAGCTTTTCAACAAATTTTACCAAAAGAACTGACCAAGAAACAAAAGCCATCATACACATATTAGAGGATTCTTTTAATCACGGAAACCGTCCTAGCGGTGGTTATAGCGGTATTCCGTGGACGCCTTTTGCGCCTTATAATCAAAGCGGCGAGTTTTTTGTGGAAAGCTTTACACAGAGCTATGAGTCTCCGGACGTTAACAATGTCTCTACTACCTTTTTCAGGGAAACAGCATCTACAACAAATTGGAAGACTTTATATATTCCATTCGAAGATACAAGAATGGATTATGCTCACAGTATTGACGGAAATGTTGCTACAAACTATTTTCAACATGACGCAGTATTTTTAAGACAGTTGGCGGGAGAGGAAGAGTTGGCGCCATCTCAAACAGGATGGTATTATTTTACAGGTGAGAAAAATATTGACTATAGTGCGGAGACTGGAATTTTAGGGACAGAATATAACTCTCCGACAGGAAGCTATCCATTATGGGCAAAAGATAATTTTTATTTTGATTTAAATCAAAACATTAGTATACCTCAAAACCCTCGTTTTACTAAGCAAGATTTAGATAATGGTTTTGTTATGCGGTTCAACGAAGGCATTAACAAAAACTTACTTGCCTTTCCGGTTGATTTAAAGGGGCGCACAGACAAGGAGGCCCTCGCAATCGTTCACTTTCTTGAGCACCATGCGGGAGTTAATCTTTTTCAGTTTACACCTCCAGCTCCTTATGACTTTACAAACAAGGTGTTCTTGGCTGCGAATTGGAGCCATACTATTAATTTTAAAGATAATAATGATATCACGGTCAATATGCGAGAATTTCCTATTGATTATTTAAACTTATCTACTAACTTTAACTCTTTGGTAACAGTGGTTAATCAACCATTAAAAAATCTTTCCTCTTATTGGAGTTGGCCGACAGATGGTGATCCAACCGGACCGGTTAGTGTAAGTCGTTATGCGGGATCTAAATCCACTAAAGAAAGAATTGAGAATACCGACTTTATATCAAATAGCGGTATGAAGGTTTTTAGTATAACAGGACATAGTATTAGGACGGGATTTTATTTAACAAATAGCGGGAACGTCGACATAAAGACCTCCATAGATTATGCGGACCCTTATCAGGTTTTTGATTTTCCTTCAGGCCATTCTTTTAACCCAGTAGTTACGGCGCCGGGATCTTCTAGTTTTATTCCTTTTTATTTTAAAGGGTTTGCTGATAATGCGAGTCCTTCGGGTCCAGACGTAGGGACAACTGGCCCTGAAGTAAGCGGGGTCTATAGTGCAACATTAACATTAAATAATTCTAGCTTAGAGAATACTCATGATCCTGCTGGGGCAATTACTTTTGGTATTACAGGTTATATTACCGGATTTGATACGGCTGCTGGTTTTCTTCCCGACGGTGCTAATCCTTATAGAGGGAATGATGGACAAACTCCCAATCATCCATCTCGTTTTTTAATTCAAACAGGCTATTATGATACTTCGGGCGTACCGTTGCACTTATTGTCATGGGAGCACCCAGCCACAGGCGGTGATTTAAATCGTTATGCTATTCAATATACTCAAGACAAGACTTGGGCTGAGGTTTCAGGGATTCCTTTAACAGATGCTACTTCTGTGCGGAATATTAACGGGGTTGCTGGTACAGGATTTGAGATTAATCAAAAATACATTCGGTCTTATGCTACTGACATATCCGCCTCAAATACTGCTGGATATGTTCAAACTAATTTTTACACGGGAATTTTGGTCCCTTCAAGTTTAGCGGGAGACGCCGAGATCCCTGAGGGCCTAAAAAATCTTCCAGATCCTCAAAATACAGGGATTCATCAAAAGTCTTATTTTGTGCAAAAAGGTCTTTCTCCCGACGTAGATTATTACTATAGGATGCGATCAGAGTATATTCAGAACAACAATACTCTTACTTCTGATATTGTAGGTTCAATGTATGTATATGCTAGCGGGACCTCAAGTTTAGGTGGGCTCGTATCCCATCAGGTATCTACCGGCTTGAGCGATAGCTCAACTGAATTCACTGATGCTAGAACAGCCATTCCAACTACAGTTAAACCAGCTTTTAAGGTTGCCTTAGAAGATCAGGCTACCAATATCAATTTAAGCGGAGAGTTTATTAAAGGTCTTGTAGGGGCGGGTATCGTGAATCAAGATGCGGACGGTATAGACATGGTCGTTACAGCAGTAAATCCTACTATTGGAGATTATCTTGAGGTAGCTAATACGGGGGCTTATGGGGATAATTTTACTGGCGTTCAGTTTATCTTGGGGCCAAATTTTACAGTAGGAGGGGAAGGAGGAGCTATAGGCGCTAATTCTTTTTACCAAACTACCACACCACCGGAAAATATAGATACCACCATGGTAACTCCAGCGATCCGGACAGGCTTTCAGCTTTTAACCGGGGTGGTAAACCCCGCAGATTCTCCCGGGGGAGGGGGGGACCCTAATTTGTTCAAACCAATTGCCGAAACTCCCACTGTTCTTGTTATGCAGGATAGCTCAGCGGCGGTAGGACAAGGGGGTACAGGAGGAACAGGGGGATATACCAAAGTTGCACAAACAGATAAGAACAAGGTTAAATTGTCAGCGTCACGCGAGGGGCCCCAAACAAGGGATTATGAAGCGGCTAATAAATATACTATAGAAATTGAAGTAGGCGCCTTTAGTAACTCTACAGATGGTGCAGTTGGAGGGGATGCTATTTATATCTCTCACCCATCCATCGACAAGTTCTCTATCCGAAAAGACTATAATGCTAAAATTTTTGCAGGAGGAGGCGGCGGCGGCGGCGGGGACCGCTTTAAAGCAGAGAAGATGTTTGCGATAGAAAACTCAGGATTCAGTGGCAAGAGCGCGTCGAACAAGGACAAAACAGACCCAACCAGAGGTTATACGCACTCTTCCAGCTTGGCCGGATGGAGTTCATCTACCTATGGTGAAATTACTACTGCGGGAGATCTTAGGTTCCGGGTTTTCGGCGACCAACCAAAAGGTTGGGAATGGGGGGACAGTTGGAAATATTATAGAACATTCGACTTAAGTAGCTACATGGGAGAGCATAAAGGTGGTGCTGGAGGGGGAGGGGCAAGTTTTAAGGAGTCAGCAGGGGGAATGCAGCTTGCCTTTCAAGAAAATCAAAGAGGAATAATAACGGCTAGCAAGGGGGGTTATAATCGCATAGGAAAAGGAAATATTATTTTAACAGGTGGAGACTTAGATATAAGAAATTCTTTTGGGGGAGACGGCGGAAATTATGGAGAGCCGGGTAATCCGGGGGAGTCTTTTACTAAAGAGTTGGCGAATATGCCGTTTATATTGATAGATGAGTCAAAGGGTTGCGCAGGTGGAGCTGCAGGAAAAGCCATTAAAACCATCAGCACAAATACCAATTATACGATGAGCAATTATCGTGGCAAACTTTTAGCCATAACTCCCTCGAGGACGCTTATTACGGATATTGCCGGATTAGTGGGATACTTTGAGGCCGGAAACAAAAGCTACAACACGGGAACGACCGAAGCTACCGGTGGTCAGAGCGTGGAGAAATGGGTATCTGTAAATGACCCTAATGTTTATTTATCGCAAGGAACAACAGCAAATAAGCCCAACCTACAGGAGGCTCAATTGAATGATAGAACAGTAGGAACGGGAACAGGCGTCCGGTCTGCCACCGTGACTATAGAGCGTGACTATTTTAATCATCAACCATATATCTATTTCACCCCTAAGGAAGCTAATCAGATCGAGTATATGCACCTTTATGGGGCCACCGCAAATTCAGCAGCACAAGGAGATATCCAAATTGATAACACGGGTACCCCTTATGCAACAGGGGATGCTATAACAATTAAGATTCATCCTATAGACTTTTCTATTTCTTCTGGAACGGTCATTAAGTTTAGAGGAGGCTCTGAGTTCGAGTTGACGTCTGCGGCTACTTATAGTGATCCAGATAGGATTACCCAATTAACAGGCAATTTGTCCGGACAACCCTTAACCAATAATACTCGCGGATATTATCGACTATCCTCACTGATGGAGGGCTTTGATATTTTTTATGTCATGTATCCAAACAGGTGGTTTAAGGGAAGTGGGAATATTACCGCCAATTCGCTTGCAGTAGGTGACAATAACAAAGATGACACCTATCAAACTGGTTGGATGGATTTTTCGACACCTAGGCTTACCCCGAATACATGCTATAGTCTTGATAACCAACAGATGGTTGACAACACAGGGCTCGGGAAAAACAAAGAGCTGTTCTCTTTTGCAGATCGCGGTTATCCAAGTGGCGCCATAGGCTTAAGGCCCTATCGAGCGTGGGTGTATAATTTGACTGGCGAGTCTTTGGGGGGGAATTTGCGTTTGACTGCTCGCAACGATGGCAACACAGTGGCCTCAGATACGTATTTAGGTGATTTTTTCACTTTTAATTCTTCGGGAAGCGTTGTGATAGGAGGTAACCGAAAAGTAGGGAGCTCTACTGTTGATTTTGGATTTCGTGGGGGAATTGGTGCGATAGTTATTTTTAATAGAAAACTGAGTGGCGCGGAGAACCGCAAAGTATTGGGCGTTTTATTCAATAAATATATGAGAACAAAAGCTGCTACCGCTTCAACCCCGACAACCCTTAATTATCAAAACAAACCGTCGGATTTGACGGGGTTAGCTGGTCAAATATATTTGACTTCATAAAAATCATGGCAACAGAAGCACATAATAAATCAATAACCGATCTTTTACCTGACACCCTCATAGAATTGTTTGAGGTTGAAGTAGGGGGAACCATAGGAATCAAAAAATTTCATGCAGGAAAAATTATTGACAAAGACATTATTCTAGGGGGGGCTACGTATTACTGTGTCCCTATTGAAGCGAGCGGCTTTGAGTCGAAAGGGGACGGCACATTGCCTCGCCCCAAGTTAATTGTATCTAATCCAGACGGCCTTATTACGGAGCTCATTAAGCAAGAAGACGATATGGTAGGAAATGTTTTCAAAAGGATAAGAATCTTTTTAAAATTTATAGATGAGGTTAATTTTCCTGAAAAAGTTAATCCTTTTGGTAACTCTGATCCTAACTCACGCTTTGATGATGATCTTTATATTTTTAATCGAAAAATATCTGAAAACAAATATTTTATAGAATTTGAATTGGTTTCCCCTTTAGAAGTAGAAAATTATAAGCTTCCAGCTCGAATTATGGTGGCTAATTATTGTCCGTGGAAATATAGGGGTATTGGCTGTCGTTATGGCTCTAGAGATGACTATACTGGACCTACCACTCAATTGGAAAGCAAAGAGGGGGGAGAGAAGATGCAATCGATTGATTTTTTCCCTAGGAGAGAAGCAGTACAAAAGATTACAGTATCTAATGCTGGGAGTGGTACTGCACAATTTAAAATCAACAACCCAGATTATAGTACCGGAACCGCTAGCCAGCCAGCCATTTATAGTACCGGAACCTCTATCCAGCCAAGCATTTATAGTACCGGAACCGCTAGCCAAACCAGCAACACCGTGACTGGGGTAGGGACATCGTGGACAGCAGATATGATTGGTCTAGCTTTTACTTTTACTGGTGGTGCAGGTAGTTCGGGGTATATAACGGGATTTACTAGTCCTACTAAACTGTCGGTAAGTGTAAGTCAATACGTATCGTCAGGGGCACCGCAGACTTATACTATTGGAACTGGTTTCGATGTGCTTGGGTCAGGGACAACGTGGACAGCAGAGATGGTAGGTCTAGATTTTACTTTTACTGGTGGTGGTGGTAGTTCGGGGCATATAACCGCGTTTACTGATGCTACCCATATGACGGTCAGCGTATCTAACCCCGTATCGTCAGCGCAGGCCTATACTGTTGGAACTGGTTTCGATGTGGTTGGGTCAGGGACAACGTGGACAGCAGAGATGGTAGGTAGAGCTTTTGATTTTACTGGTGGTGGTGGTAGTTCGGGATATATAACCGCGTTTACGAATGCTACCCTTATGGAGGTCAGTGTATCTAACCCTGTATTGTCAGCGGAGGCCTATACTGTTGGAGGATATGCAATAGGAGATCATACCGCTTCTCCGGGGATAGCGGTAGACGCACTTCCTCTCGCATTAAAAGTTGCCGATCAATTAGTATTTGTCAATCAGGGGGTTTTGACCTTGAGTGCTGATGCAGCAGCAAGTGCTACTGTAGTGTATGGTACTCTTACTACAACTGCGCTACCGGATAACGAGATAGCTTCCCTGAGCTATCCTGAAGGTAACTATTCTTCGCCTGATGGTATTAGGGTAGAACAGTTAGCTCAACCTATCAAGTTTGGTCAAACTATTAGTTTTGGGAGGGGTGTCCGTTTTACGTTGAATGCTGATGCTGACGAAAACGCTGATGAAATCTTTGGTGACTTAATAGGGGGAAGTGTAGGCACGGCCGCGGAGGGTGCCATTGCGGACGCTTCTGGTTTTGCTATAACAGATTATCGTGTGCAAGGGGTGCCCATAGCAGACGCAAGAGATAAAAGGTTCGATGATCCTAATAATGACTTTGAATTAACTGGAATGCGTTGGGTTTATGAATATAACCCTACTATCTCTGATATTGCTTTGAATGCAGCGGTATCTGCTGGCACGGTCTCAAGCTCTTCTAACGCTCTTGAGTTGTCGGTTGTTGATGTTCCGGAAAATATTAACCCCAAGCGTACCATGACACTCTTTGATAGTGGCGGATCTGAAATAGGCACCTTAAAGACAGGGGCCCTTGTTTTAAAAACTGTCACAGTGGAGTTGACCGCAGAGGTGACTGACGCTGATACTGTTACTGCAAATGGTGCGGCTGCTAGCGGCGCTCTTTCAATGACTGTAGCTGCAATTTCTGTAGATATACGTATAGGGGCGATTATAACTTTTAGTGGTGGTTCTACGTTTATTTTGACTTCTGCAGCTTCGGCTACGAACACTACTCTTACTGGTATTTTGACAGGTGATGTAGCAAACCTAGAGGAGGGGAGGATAAACAAAGCTGTTCTCCTCAAGCCAATCCCCGTATCTTTTAAACAAGGAGAGATCATTACTTTTGGGGCCAGCCAAACAGTTAAATTGACTAAAGATGAGGGTATTGGAGCAGAGTCACTATTGGGCACTGTTACCACAGGGTCTCCCATTGCGACGGGAACTTCTGGCACACTAAGAACTACAATAAAAGGGGCATTAGACCTAACAACAGGCACTTCAATAGCTGCAGACGCCACCATAAAAGTGGGTTATGTTAAAGGAGATGTCGTATCCATCAGCTCTTTTAATGATGAGCCTACAGCACTTTTTGTTTGTGTTAAAGACCACACAGTGTTTAAGGATCCCCGCTTTAAAAAAGAATATTGGGTGGAGGATCAGTGCAGCAAGACTTTAAATGGGTGTAGAATGCGTTTTAGCGAGTATCACCACCTTCCTTTTGGAGGGTTTCCATCTATTGAGGCTTATCGATATACCAATTAGGCGTGATTTTTTAAGTTATATTCAACGTATCTCTTCTTTTTATAAAAAAGAAATATGTGGAATGATTTCTAAAAACTCTTTGTTTTTCGTTAAAAACTATTCCCCTGAGCCTTTTCAGACTTTTTATATTGATCCGCTTAAATATCTAGAGGTCGCCCAAGACAAAACAATTGATTTTTGTTTTCATTCTCATCCAGAAAGCTGTTGTACGCCAAGCGCTGCAGATATAGAGCTTTCGGACAACGCTTTAATACCTTTTTTAATTTTTTCCTGTCCCGAGAAAAGATTTGGGCTATATCGCCCGAATAATCAAGAAACAATTTATTTTTTTATTTAAAAGTGTATAATGTAGGTATGATATCTGTTTCCATAGAAGGTCGCGCGGGCCAAATGTTAGGTAAAAATTGGCGCCTTCACGTGGGAACTGTTGGGGAGGCTGTGAAAGCTCTACGTGCGAACGCGGGGCACCTGTTCCATAGGGCCTTAAAGGCTTCTGCTGGTTACGTATTAGTGGTGGACGGGGCCCCCATTGAAAGTCAGGGCTGCTTTTTTAGAAAAATTAAAAAAAGTTTGTGTTTTATTCCTGTTTTGGGTGGGGGAGTTGTCTTCATTCCGGCTATTTTTGAGGCGATTTTTGTGGGTTTAGAGGTGTATATGGCCGCTACAGTAGCCGAAGTGTTGGCGTATGTTATTGTTACCGCCATGGTAGCTTTAGTTGTTTATGGCATTTATACGCTTATCACATATTTAAACCAAGACGATAGGGATCCCGATGAGGGTGAGGGAACAAGTAGTTTTTTGTTTAGGGGGCCAGAAAATGTCGCATCTCAGGGGCAGGTGGTCCCTGTGGCTTATGGGCGCATGAAGACCGGATCCAAGGTTATTTCGGTTTCCTCTAGTAATGTAGATCGTACCGTATGGGATGAGAGTGATTTAGGGGTGTTTGGGGAGACAGTGGTGCGGAGATCTCCTTTGGTTCCTTCTCGAGAAATAGGCGGAGGATCCGCTAGAACTAGGCTGATAAAAGCTATTCCAAACCCATAAATGACAAATATATCTATAGAAGGGCATTTAGCTAAAGTGGTGGGGCCTAAGTGGGAACTGCATGTGCGTAATTTTGTTGAGCTGTTTAATGCTATAGAAGCTAACACCCACAAGCTTCGAGCTTATTTAAATGGGCGTACGGGGCATTATTGGGCTATTTTTGTTAATGGTGAAAAAGTTGATCCTGATTCTTTCTTGTTTCAAAATATAAAAGATAAAAATGTTAAAATTATTCCTTTGTTAGCGGGAGGCGGACCCATCGCGACAGCTATTGTTACTGCTATGGGCGTGAAGGGAACAGCAGCTATAATTTTGGAATTTGTTATATCTGCGATTATTTCTATGGCTATCTCTTTTGGCTTGAGTATGCTTATGGCTAAACTGATGAAGCCAGATGATCCGCAGGCGGCCAACACAACTTCTTTCATTTTTGGTTCTCCTGAAAACGTTGCTTCCCAAGGTAATGTGGTGCCAGTAGGATATGGTAGGGTTAAAGCGGGGGGCAATGTCATTTCGGTTTCCTCTAGTAATGTAGATCGTACCGTATGGGATGAGAGTGATTTAGGGGTGTTTGGGGAGACAGTGGTGCGGAGATCTCCTTTGGTTCCTTCTCGAGAAATAGGAGGAGGATCCGCTAGAACTAGGCTGATAAAAGCAATTCCGGGAATATGATAGAAAGGTATATATAAAATGGGGACAAATGGAACTAGTGGTACTAATGGAGATGTATTTGTTCCGACGCCGGACGAAGGCTCAAGACACGAGGCGTCGACGGAAATAACCATTCAGTTGCCAGAGACCGTTGAAGGGGGAGGGTCGCACGAAGGCGGCATAGGAGAAACTGTCACGACGCCCGAAGGCAGTATAGGGCTTGGGGACAAAACGGTAGGAGATCTAGTGATAACGGCTCCTGTTGTCGGTGGCACGGCGGATCAGGCTCTGGAAGACGCGGTATCAAAACCTTCTCCTTTGCAAGCGAGCCCTTATTATAAAGCGCCGCGCTCTTTAGAGGGGGTTATTACCGCAAGCAACAATGACGCGGGGGTTATTTCTAATGACACTATTAAAACAAGGTTAGAGAATATAAGCCAGTCGGAGATTTGTCCCTTTATTAAGAGGGCTGAGGTTTCAGAGCCTTCGAACAAAAAAGACGCAACTTCAAAACTCGAATCTGTTGGGATTTATAAGACTATCGACTTGATTTCCGAAGGACCAATAGCGGGACTATGTGACTCAAGGGGTAATTTGATACCTATTATAGAAGGGGATGCGCCGTCAAATGAAAATATGTTAAAAGGGGTATATCTTAACGATGTACCTGTAATCAATACATACGGAGGAACCATTAACTATCAGCGAATTCATTCTGAAATTAAATATGGGACCTTGTATCAAGGATTATTACAAAACCATAAACAAAAATCCCTTTCCTTTTTAAGGTCTTCGCAAACTTTTAATATTGGGTTAAGCATGCCGGGTTTAAACCAAAAGCAGGCCAAAGCATTTATGGAAGGGGGTTGGGATCCTGAGTGGTACGTAGGAACCAAGATAAAAAACTACCGAAAAGGGTTCTTTGCGAATTTGACCAAGCCCGGAGCTACCCGGGAGGTTGAGACCAATGTAAAAGTGGGTTATGGTGCAGGAGATTATGGGAATGTGGTTTCATACACCGGTCTGTATGCGACGAGTGTTTATTCGGATAAATATGCAGGTGTGGAGGAAGATAAGGATGGACAGGATCAAAAGGCTATTGACAACCAAGTGATCACTGTCGGTGCCGGTGCTAATGATGTTAGTATTTATACAGATTCAAAAGGCCTGAACGAGAGTATGTTGACTCGTATGCGCAGGGTATTTAAAGAGCAGCCTGTGGTTTTTCATCATGCCATTACTAATGATAACGTTTCTGATATTGAAATTTCTGTGGCTGTCGATAGTCTTTATTTGAGGAGAATGAAACCATCAGCATCAAAGGATCCTATGAATAATACTATAATTTTTCTTATCAGGGTAGGGTACGAAGATAGTGATCGCTTAATTGGTGAAGGGGGTGGTACTTTTTATGCTATGGCTCCTGTTTCGGGTTTAAGCACCTCTTCATACGAGAGGTCTTATACTTTTCCGTTACCAGTAGCGGCAGCTGATAGGGATCGTAGGATTTCCGTTTGTGTGGCGACCGAGGAACCTTCACCACAAGCAAAAGCCATAGGGGCTGTACAGCGCGCGGGAGGGGTGGCCACCGTAACGGAAATTATTGAGGCTCCTCTCACTTTTCCCCATTCTGCCCTTATGGCTAATTTAATTGATGCTCGTTCTTTTTCAAGAGTTCCCAAGCGAACTTATGATATGAAATTGCTTAAGATTAAAATACCAGCTAATTACGATAGTGAAAATAGGGAATATTCCGGCAACTGGACGGGCCAATGGGCTCCTTATAAACAGTGGAGTGATAATCCTGCGTGGGTATTTTACGATATGATGACAAGCCGGAGATATGGTTTACAGAAATATGGTTTTGGAGAGGATATTGTGGATAAGTGGAACTTGTACTCTATTGCTAAATATTGTGACGAACTGGTAGAAACTGGGTATCGCCCCGCCAACATTCCTTTAAGTTTTTCTATAGATCCAAATGGCGCAGTGGTTTCTGTTCCTGATACTCTTGCAGATGGGGGAGAGCCAAAGCTGAGGTCTCTTTTTCCTGAAGGAAAAATAGTTTCTCTCTACAAGCTAAAAGACGAGGATGGTGCGGCTATTAATAGAGGTTACCGCAGGCGTATAGGCGCGGGGACTTACGATACAGTGAATAAAGTATATAGCTTCCCTGTTCATAAAATCATTCATCCAGAATATATTTTTGAAACCTATGAGGGCTTGCGCGGTTTATGGTACGATGACAATAATAGATTAAGTCATGACGACAGGCTAACAGCGTTGGCGTGGGTTTATCAATATTTGCGTAAAGAGATTGCTCAAAACAGTGACAGCGATATTGTTAGAGATTATGCGGCTGGTTTTTCGTTAGGGTCTACAGTTAGAACCGGGAGTGTTGTAACAGAATCCGATCTACACAAGCCTGTATTGGAGCCTCGTTTTTCTACAAATATTTATTTAGATAGAGAACAAGACGCAATGAATTGTTTGAATGATTTGGCTGCGGTTTTTCGGGGTATGGTCTATTGGAATAGTGGCTTTGTGTTTATATCTAATGATCAGTTTAGGGAGTCGGTTATGCTTTTTAATAATTCTAGCGTGAGGGACGGGGTTTTTACATATACAGGGAGTTCGAAATCTACTCGTTTTACTTCAGTTTTAGTTAGGTATAATGACGCATATGACAGTTATAAGCCAAAGATCGAATATATTGAAGACGCAGCTTCTATTCGTAAATACGGATATCTGGAGAAAAAAATTGTGGCACTTGGCACCACCTCTCGGTCTCAAGCTTATCGGTTAGGCAAATGGTTTTTGTTTACTAATCAGTTGGAAACGGATTTAATTCAGTTTAAAGCGGGGATAGAAGCTACCTATTTGCGCCCCGGGGATGTTATTAAAATTCAAGATAGTCTAAAAAATACAAAAAGATATGGGGGGCGCATTAAAGCAATAAGCCCAAGCGATTATCAGTTAACTTTAGATCAGGGTGTTTATGAAGATGTCGTAGGACAAAAAATTACTTTGATAGTGCCATCAGAATCAAAAGCTGTTGCCACTTTAAACGCGGAAGCTCAAGAACAATTAAATCAAAGTGATTTTACAGGCATACCTCAAGAAAAGATAACCGAAACTCGAGCCACTCAAATTCAACAGTTTACTGTAGCCGCTGTGAGTGGAAGCGATGCGGATTCTGGGGGAGCTCAAAACGATGTAATTACAGTAGAGGATTCCGAGGAGTTTGGCAAGGTTACAGTTGGTACAATATGGTCACTGCAAAACACCTCTACAGAAGTTAATATCACAGAGGTATCCTACAGGGTATTAACTGTTACCGAAGAGACTGCGGGAGAATATTCGGTAACCGCTATGATGTATGAGGGCTCTAAGTTTGGAGCTGTTGATGAGTCCCGAGACTTGACGCCTACCCAACAATCGAATTCTCCTTCAACTCCAGCTGGTCCGGTTATTGGGGCGATAGATTGGGATACGATAACTGATAGCGCGGAATTTGATGTAGCGCAACCCGATCCCGTTCCCGCAGGAAACAAGGTGCCGGAGAAAGATGGTGGGGCGACAGGTGAGGGAGGTGCTTTGGAGGAGGGCATCGAGAAAATTAGAGTAACTATAAACGTGAGCGCTTTAACACCTCTGCTTGTGAGGGAATTGCAGAAGAAGAATCGTCAAGAGTTTGAAAGCAGAGGATTAACAGGGCTAATACCGCAGAGAGGCGCTCTTCTCTTTAGTGGAGATGGGAGCCGGTGGAAGAAATTTGCCGTGAATAATGGTGGCAAACTGGTGGCAACGTTCCATGACATTCTCAAGTTAGAAGTAGTGGTTTATGTTCCAAGGGGTGCAAAAGAGATTTCTCTCAGATGTAGAATTGAAAATGCTTTCGGTAGCACGACTGATACCAATGATGGCGTGGTGCCAATCCCTTAAAATAAATTATGCCTAAGTTTATTAAATTTCAAGATGACGCGGTTTTTCCAGATATTGGAAAAGCTTTGGAAGTCTCGGGCTTTTATTTGACTAATGAGCCAAGTAACGTTCCTTTTCAAGAGCCTTTTGCATGGGACCCTTCTTTAACACCTTTTTCCGGGGATTCAGGAATTTCTTGTTTTGCTAGGACAGCTAGTGGTCAGTTTTTCTCCAAATCTCCTACGGTAGGGTGGAGTTTAATTGATCCTGTTACAGAAAGGGCATGGAGCAGAAACGAAATTCTATCATCTCCCTTGTTTAAGGGTTTTGACATTTCTATACTAGACGAAACGGGATTGTTGGTCAAAGCTGTGGCTACAGGCTATCGCAGTAATTATATTGAATTAAGCACAGCCCAGTTAATTAATATTTTTGGTTCGGTTAGAGGGGATCCAGCTTTTACTGAGGCACATGCGGTGGGTAAAGACCCTCGTAAAATGCGGTTAAAAGTTGTTTCAAATGATTATTATGGGCGCCAGTATACCGGGGAATATTATTTAACGAGCCCAGAACCTCGCATTACGGGGCTGAGCGTTGATTTAGGAACATCTCTTAATTTTACCCCCTCCATTACAAAGAGTACTGGGTTAGCTGGCATTGGGTTTTACGCTTCCCACATATCTGGTTTTGATATGGGGGTTACTGGATCTGGAGCAGCTTTATATGACTATCAAATGTTTGTGACTGCGACGGACGAAGGTAATTATCAAATTAATCCTCCTACCGTCGAGTCTGGCCTTTTTTATAAATTAGTACCGTTTGATAATTTTGGCGCCGGTAGTGGTTTTTTGTATCCGTCATCTATTAAACCTTTTGATTTAGATCCTTTTGCTTATTCTCAAGTCCCTTCGGGAATGTCAGGAAAACTAGCTGTTTCTCAAACAAGTTTTGATAAGATTACGCGGCCTCAGCTGATGTTAAAGTGGAACAGGGAGCTGGGAGGCGTACCTAACTATGAAGTTAAGATAGAAGAAAGCGGCAAGTTTATTAATCGCGCCCAAACACTTTCAATAATAACTCCTTCTATAGAGGGAGTTTCTAATTTGGTGCATGGCACAGGTACCGGGCGATTGGATCAGCGCTTTATTACGTTAAACCCTAGTTTATTAGATCCTGTTTATAGCGGGCGAGGGGGAGCTCCTATCTTTGAGTCTTATACCGAAGTTGACCCGGGATCTGACCCTTCAACAGGTACAGGTATCAAGTGGAGAGAACATAATTTATTTATTGATTATTTAGATTCGTTACCTCCCGGATTTCAGCCTAACACTCAACAAACAATACAAGAGGTTGCTATTGCTTCAGGCTTTACTGAATCGAACGCAATTTATTTCGGAATTACGGGGTACGATACTGATAATCCGCTGCCATTCCCATCAGGAAAACAACTAGAAGAGTTTGTTTATTCAGGAACTTACTCCCCTCAGCGAAGTGGAGGTCTTCCAAACTCTACGGCCGGTTCGGCAGGAGAAGCGGGCTATGATCCTTATTATGGCCAATTGATTACAGGGGGCACGGGACACTTGGTAGCCAAGAATATTTCCGGGTTTCTAGTAACTGAATACGAGCCCCGTATTTTACTGGATGTTTATGATGATACTAATTATCAGATCAGTGTTCGTGCTATTACACCGGAGGGAGCTTCTTCTTTTACTGATCCATTTGAATTAACAACAGGGCATATTCATGATGCCATAACTGGAGCAGGTTTCATAACAGGAGGGGGT
>MPMD02303868.1_pt1 | contig 22395 bp, 28 predicted proteins | sample 1617291 | NCBI WGS metagenome assembly MPMD02 (sample SAMN05944810, study PRJNA350692) | marine metagenome | biome: marine; feature: ODZ; material: water; isolation source: 120 m water sample filtered on 30 um supor filter | place: Pacific Ocean | collected 2012-04-09 | depth 120m m | reverse complement strand
CCGCCGAGGGCCGTTTCCATGCAGTTTTGTCACCTGCCGGGGGCCGGTTTCATTCCTCCGCCGGGGACAGTTTGTTTATATCGTTTTTATTTCCCCCGCCATGTGTTTTCCCTTATTTGGATCGTTTTCATCCCGTTTTCCCCCTGGTGGATCGTTTTTTATATTGTTTTATCTCTCCGCGTTTTTAAAGTTGTTCCCCCCGAGGGTCTGGCCGGGGAGCGTTTTTTCACCGAGGTGGTACGAAAACAAATGTAAAACAAATGTTCCACCTCGTATATTCAATACTACATTACGAGTCTAGGTATCGGTGCATTTGTATGTTTAATATTATGAAGACCGATCAGCAAGATGTGAACCGGTCCGAAACAATCAGCCGCCCGCGCATTGGGCCGTCTGCTATGATCGATGATGCTGAGGGCCTCGCAAATTGCATCGAAAATGTCCTTGTCGATCATGGAGACTTCATCGATTAGCAACACCTCCAGCCTCATCAAGACGGCAACCTTCGCGCTCGTAAGCTTTGACAAGTCGAGTCTGCTTTTATACTATCCTCAACTTAAAGTGACGATGGGTTTTTACTCTTCATCGTTGTTTTTACAAACAAGTTTATCATTAAAGGGTGGCGAGCAAAAAGTCATCGTCATTTGAATTGCTGTTCCGTCGAAGTCGAACATGTTGTGGATGGTCGTAGCCTGGGATTCCCGAAACCGTCTTTCGAGCAATCCCTTTCGATGATGTATTCTCACGAAACTCGAAAGGTTTTTGGGGGGCGAGAGGTCGAAACGTGGTTTGGGGGCCCTCCAAAGGAAATACTCAAAGAAAATATCTCCCCCCGGAAATCGAGGTTGTAAAGCCCCCTTTTGAGAACCCCCCTTTCGAGGGGATCGGTCGAAAGGGGTTCTTAGGATTTCCGAGTAACCCCAACATCCGTTTTCTCGATCTCGATGTTTGCCGCAGCAATCCCAGTTGGAGCACAGGCTTTCGTCTTCTTCTTGTGCGCGAGACACCACAAGTAAACTTTAGTGAGTAGGAACCATAGTAGTCCCAATACGCACGTTTCGGCGTTTCGCGTTTCGTATTTTGCGGTGCGTTTTGGGGCGCGTTTCAATGATGCATTTCATGTAGGTTTGAACCTTGCACGGTACTACTGTCAGCTGGGACCTGGCACTTTTGATTCTGATCATGTTGTTCTATGCATAATTCCGTAGCAATTTTGAGTCAAGCCGTGCCTTTCCAAGCCAACCTTCGCTGCAGACCACTGTAGTGATGCTCCGAAGCACGTGTACTTCGCTCAGTGCTTGCCATGGTCGCGCCGTGGGGGGTATGCCGGCGCGAATGACCCCTCGCGTGGGGTTGATTTGTCAAGAGGCTCGTTGGTACAGCGGGGATGGCTACTTGTCAAAGACCATGAAGCTGCTGAAACAAAGCGAAGTGAACGAAGCCGTGGCTCGAGTCATGGAGCTGCAGTTCGAGAAGGACCTTAAGCAAAAGGACATCGAGCGGAAGGATCTCGAGATGGAGATCCAGCGGAGGCAACACGAGAACGAAATCTTGGAGGAGCGATTGTCCAATGCGGAGCGCGACAGCATCCGTCTTCAGAGCGAGTTGCTGACGGCCAGGGCGAAGGCGCAAGCCGTCTTGTGCAATCGACACTTGATCGAGTTCGGCCTCGCCAACAAGTACAAACAGCAGACGATGAGCAAGGCATACTTGGTCTTCCGCAAGGCATACCTCGAAGGCACTGATTTGAATAGCAAGTTGGAGGCCGTGCTTACAGAGCTCAGGGTAAATGCGAAAATAGCCGACGTCCGCTGTGACTTGACGGACTTGATTCACGAGTGCAGCAAACAAGTGCACTACCCGGCGATGCAACACGGCGGCTTTATGTGTGGCGGAGAGCAGCCGCTAGGAGCTGCAGTGGCGTTCGCGGTGCTCAAGTTGCAGGAGATGCAGGCGTTGAGCATCGACGTAACCTTCGTGGATGAGGAGTTCAGACCCCGAGCTCGCTTGAGTTGCGGGCAGGTGCATGTGCTCAAATGCGATGATAGTGACGAAACCGATTGAATGAACACCCCCTGAGGCCGAAAACACAAGTTGTTCTATTCATAGATACCAGCAGTGCCATCACGATAGCTGATGCCTGGAAAGAATGTTATATGATTGCTTAGTTTTCCAGCGATCGGGTTAGATAGGGCAATACCTGGGAAAATTGGCGATGCCCGGAAAATACGAGTTGTCGTCGTTGCCTAGTTCTTGTTCCGGCAGTCGGTTTAGATAGGCGATGCCCAGAAACAAATGCCAGGCACTACATATGATGGGAAGCGCTCACCAGACGCTGGACGTTGCATGGAGAAAGTTAAACCTAATGGGGAGGGAGTCCGAGGGAGGGGCGGATTCCCAAAAGTTAGCTTTTTGTGTAGGCGAAACGGTAGTTTTCAGGTTTTAGAAGGTTTGGCGATTGGATCCTGTTCTGAGGGTCTTTGGGGTGCCTTTGGGAACCCTTTGGGGATCCTTTGGATCAATTTGGGTGCCCATTGGGACCCCTGGGGTCCCTTTGGGATCCCCATGGACCCCTTTGGGGAGGTCCAGGGGACCCTTTAGGACTTCCTAAGTCCTTTGGGAGTCATTTGGGACCGTTGAGGACCCATGAGAAGCCTAAGGTAGCCATTTGAGAGCAGCTTTTGAGACTCATTCATCACGCTGATTGATTTTGCAGCGTGTTTGGAAACTTGTATTTCCTGCATGTAGTATCCCTCTGAGATGCAGTGCTATTAACTTTTGGTAAATAACAGGATGTTTGGGGCAAGGTGGGGCAATTGTCAAATCATGTGCGCCCTTTCCGTTCACTTGCTAAGACATGTATAAAGGCATGGAGATGTGTGTATACATATATATATATAGAGATGCATAAAAAAGAAGATATCTGTATACCAGTCGTTGACAATTCAGCTAACGATATGAAGCATGTTTGCAAACCTACTTGGAGCTCTTCTGAAGATGGGCACCTCGGGGCATCGATTATCTGGGTTGCCGCTGGGCCTACTCGGACTACCTCTGAAGATGAGCAAACCTGGGAATCCAAAACAATTACTTAGAAGCTAAGTGAGAACTCCTATGTGCAAGCAGTGTTTCGACCGAGCAAGCTTGTCAAATATGGCTTTGAAACATGCCACCCCATGCGCAAATGAAGAAACCTTTCATAACGATTTTGTAAATTTCCAAACTTGTCAACGCCCCCCACCACCAGCACCACGCCACTCATCCCCCCCTGGTGGTGTTCCTTCTTTTGACTGACGTGATTTGTCTGAATTGGACAGAATTCATTTGGCTGACTTGACTGGATTGACTTGCTTGACTTCCTTGGACAGGACCTAAATCCCGACACTTCCCCAGCACACCTGAATCCGGACACCTCCCCAACCCACCTAAATCCCGACACCTCCCCAGCCCACCTAAATCCGTGCACCTCCCCAGCCTACCTAAATCCCGACACCTCCCCAGCCAACCTAAATCTGAACACTTCCCCAGCCCACCTAAACCCAGACACCTGCAACAGGGCACCTAAATCTTGACCCCCCCCCTCTGCCCTCTTAAATCCGAACACCTCCCCAGCCCACCTAAATCCCGACATCTTCCCAGCACACCGAAATCCGGACACCTTTCCAGCCCACCTAAATCCGGACCCCTCCCGAGCCCACGTAAATCCAGGCACCTCCCCAGCCTACCTAAATTCCCACACCTCTCCAGCCAACCTAAATCTGAACACCTCCCCAACCCACCCAAATCCGGACACCTGCAACAGGCCACGTAAATCTCGACCCCCCCCCAGCCCTCTTAAATCCGAACCCCAGCCTACCTAAATCCCGACACCTCCCCAGCCCATCTAAATCTGGACACCTCCCCAGCCCACCCAAATCTGGACACTGGCCAGCCCACCTAAATCTCGACACCTTCCCAGCCTAAATCCGGACACCTCCCCAGCCCACCTAAATCTCGACACCTTCCCAGCCTGAATCCGGACACCTCCTCAGCTTAAATCCGGACAAGTCTCCAGCCCACCTAAAGCCGCTGGGCATGTGGGTTGAGGAAAGAATTTCCAATTTTGATGGGCGAGCTGCGGAGCCCGCGCGGCTGAGTCAAAGGTTTTATTTCTCTCCCTGCTCACAGCCCACATCCTCTGTGGCCTAGCCCGCCCTGTGGCTGTTGTTGTGGCTGGGCTGTGGCTGTGGCTGAGTCAAAAGGTTATATACCCCTCCCTGCTCACAGCCCACATCCTCTGTGGCCCAGCCCACATTGTGGCCGTGGCTGTGGCTGGGCTGTGGCTGTGGCGGCGGTACGCTGGGCTATTACAGCTGGGTTCCCCAGACGCTCGGGATGCAGGCACTCAGCCCTCCAAAGTCTAAGGTTATGGGTGGCACGCTGGGCTATTACAGCCGGAAACGCTCGGGATGCAGGCACGCAACCCCCCAAAGTCTAAGGTATGGGGCGGCGCGGTGCGCTATTACAGCCGGGTTCGCCAAGCGCTCGGGATGTAGGCACTCACCTCCCAGGGGTTACGGCCGTAAGGGGAGTTACGACGGCCCGTAAGGGGGTTACGGCCGTGAGGGGGGCTACGGCGGCCCGTAAAGGGTATTATGGTTGCAAGGGGGGTTACGGCGGCCCGTAAGGGGGGTTTTGGCCCTGGCGAGGCATTTAGCTTATTGGGGAGTTCCTTTGGGACTCTTGGAGGTCGTTTGGGAGGCTTTGGTGGGCCATTTGGGCTCATTTCGGATGCTTGTGGGAGCATTTTGGGGGCCTGGGGAATTATGTGGGAGGCCTTGGTGGGCCATTCGGGCTCATTTTTTGAGCTTCGGGGGTAATGTTTGGAGCCTTGGGGATCATTTTGGAAGCCTTGGTGGTTCATTTAGGTTTTTTTTGAGCTTTGGGGTCATTTTCGGAGTCTTGCGGGCAACGGTTTGACCCTTGCGCTGGAAATCATGAGTTTTATGAAAACTAGGTTTGTCTTTTACATGTTTTAAAGTACTTTTAAGGGGCTGGGTTGTCACTTTCGATGCTCTAGGCTTTTCAAATGTAGCGAAATGGGGGCAATATGGTCCAAGATCGAGCAACAAAGAGCAAGGTGGAGCCAAGGAGATCGAAAAAGCGAAAAAGGATGCCAAGAGGGATGACAATGGAGCAAAATGGAGCCAAGAGGGGCGAACATTGTCGCAAAATGAGGCAATCTGGGCCCTAGACGGAGGAACATTAGCCGAGATAGGGCCAAGCAGGATCCACTGGTCGAGCTTTGAAGGGCCAAGTTGGATTAGTCCCGCGCGGAGCTTGGCGGCCTGGCGGAATGCGCGGACCTCCTGGGACAGGAGAACTAGGACCTAGAAACTAGAAAGGATTAGGACATCCATCTGGAACACGCTTGTCACCCTTGCAAGGCAAGGGGCGGCGGATTCAAACGCTCCCCGCATTCCGCCGAGCCGTGCTGGAAACTGATAGACCAGATTTTAAAGACTAGATGCCCAAAGGACGCACCCCCCAGGTCAAGAAAGATGTTTTTCGACAAAAGTGAACGGAAACCCAGGAGGGCCCCGCAAAATCAGATTGTGGATTTGGATGTTGATAAAGAAGGGAATGCGGTCACGCGGCCTTCCAGCTTCAACCCGAATGCGGCCCAAATGGAATCGACGTGGATGCAATTTGGAGTCAAAATGATGCCCAGGGAAGTCCCAAGACGGTCCAGAGTATCAGTGGCGCCCCCAGGTGGCACATTTGGGGCCGGAGCGGCCAGCTGACGCTCAGGAGGGGGCCCAAGAGCTTCACGGGAGGGTCCCAGAGGGGTCTGCCATGTGGGGGTCAGGGAGGTCCACAGAGTGCCCCATGGGGTGTCAGGACGATCAAAAAATGAAGCCTGAAAAGTAACATTAGCGAAAACCCGAAGATGCAAAACCATTAAGAAAACTTGAAGAGCATCCATGCTGTTTTTGAAGGTCTCGGGGGTTGGGGGCGGCTCTAAAATGCAGGCCAGAGGCTACCAAAACGACAGATTAAAGGGTAAGAGGTCCAAGGTAAGGCCCAAGTGGGCCATGAGGAGGCAACACAAAACGCGAAAATCGCGCCGCCTGGGAGCCACAAGGGCCATAATAAAAGTTTCCGCCTTCTCGCCGCCTTCTCGCAGCCAGTACCAGCGACATCAAGGCCGAGGTCGAATGCTCCCCCCTATGGAGTATAAGGGCAAGCAAACACCAGACAGCTTGCCACTTGGCTCCAGACACAACATCCCCAAGCGGCAAGCATATACGGGCGCAGCACGCGCTCACAGACCACCGCCACAGACCCTGCATACGAATGGGCCCTGCATTTGAATAGACCTGCGATGGCCCCAAGATGGCCCGAAGAAGACACAAGCAGGCCCCAGCAAACCCCAAGATGGCCCCAAGAATCCCCCACCCCGGAAATAAACATGGAACCCAAATGCCCCCAACCGTCAGTCAGTCAGTTAAAACTGCTACGCAAATATCCCCCATCCCTTCAACTAAAATTGCTACCCAAATATGTTCAATCCCCTCAGCTAAAACCCCTACCCAAAATATACCCAATCCCCTCAGCTAACAATGCCGCCCAAAATACCCCGCACCCCCTCGGCTAAAACTGCTACCCAGATATCCCCCACCCCCTCGATTAAAACTGCTAGCCAAAATATCCCACACCCCCTCAGCTAAAACTGACACACAAAATATCCCCGACCCCCTTGGCTAAAACTGCTACCCAAATATCCCCCACCCCCTCAGCTAAAACTGCTACCCAAATATCCCCCACCCCCTCAGCTAAAACTGCTACCCAAATATCCTCCGTCCCCTCGGCTAAAACTGCTACCCAAATATCCCCAATCCCCTCAGCTAAAACTGCCACCCAAATATCCCCAATCCCTTTAGCTAGAACCGCCACCCAAAATATCCCACACCCCCTCGGCTAAAACTGTTACCCAGATATGCCCGACCCCCTCAGCTAAAACTGCTACCCAAAATATCCCCCACCCCCTCAGATAAAACTGCCGCCCCAAATATCCCCACCCCCTCTGCTAAAACTGCTACCCAAATATCCCCACCCCCTCAGTTAACACTGCTACCCAAATATCCCCCACCCCCTCAATTAAAACTGCTACCCAAATATCCCCTTAACTAAAACAGCTACCCAAATGACCCCAATCCCCTCAGTTTAAATTGTCACCCAAATATCCCCCATCCCCTCAATTAAAACTGTTACCTAAATCTCCCCAATCCGCTCAGCTAAAACTGCTACCCAAATGTCCCCAATTCCCGCAGCTAAAACTGCTACCCAACATATCCCACACCCCCTCGGTTAAAACTGCTACCCAAATATCCTCGACCCCCTCGGTTAAAACTGCTACCCAAAATATCCCCCACCCCCTCAGATAAAAACTGCCACCCAAAATATCTCCCACCCCCTCTGCTAAAACTGTTACCCAAATATCCCCCCCCCTCAGCTAAAACTGACACCCAAATATCCCCCACCCGTTGGCAAACACTGCTACCCAACTATCCCCCATCCCCTCAATTAAAACTGCCACCCAAATATCCCCAATCCCTTCAGCTAAAACTGCCACCCAAAATATCCCCCACCCTGGAAATAAAACTGGAACCCAAATGCCCCCGACCATCAGTCAATCAGTCAGTCAGTCCGCAAAAAATAAATCGGGCTGCGCCCGAAACGTACCAGTATATTGCATACTAGATACTAAATACTAAGAGCTGAGTCACCCAGGTCTCACACGCCCGTTGAGCCCGTGGCTCGGCGAATTGAGAAGGATAAGCTGTTTCCGTCACACCTTGTGTTCCGGAGCGTTTGGGTAGCCAAGACCAATATTTTAGATGCTCTAGTGGACGTTTTCTCGATAGGTTGCTCAATCCTGTTTTGTTTCATCGCCCAGCGCATTTCGCTTAGCCAGGGCCATCCTTCATTGCTCGTTTTGGCTGTTCCTTGTTTCATGGTTCTTGTTGCTGATTGTTTGAGGGAAAGACATGTCATAACACAGACATTACATCATGTTACCAAACACTGATCCCAATTGTCAAACGCGAGGTCTTGAAGGTAAGTGTTGAAAGGTTCTGGGGCCTAAGAGCCTTCTTGATGTATCTTGGGACGCCAAGTTGGCCCAACGATTTTTTCGGATCAAGGTTTGGCAGACTTTGGGGTCAATTCTTGAGCCACAGTGAATGTCAAGATGGCACAAAACACGATTGAACGCTGATTTCGAGCAGCCCAATTTTTTTGTTGATTGATGTTGATGCAAAACGCCCGAGGGTAAATGTCATGAGATTCCCCAAAACGGAGGCCAAGTTGGCCCAGCATCGATCAAGAAAACCATTCATGCAAAACAACTGCATCATATGTGCTTCCTCGGTAAAACACGTGTGTGGGGGCTCCGGGTACGCAACATTTTGGAAAGTTTATGCTCCCAACATAGGGATCAAAACACATATTGAAGTGGGGAAGGGGAAGGAGGGACAAAAGGGCTACGCCCATCATTGAGTCTCAAGGTAACACTGTTCCCTGCCTATAAAGGGTTCTTACTCCAATTCATTAAAGGGCGTGTAGTGCAAACCGCCTCGGAGGGTTCGCAGGGACTTCACAAGGTGGGGCTCTGCGAGGTTTGGGCAACGGGCGGCATTTCACAAGGCAGGACTGCACAAGGCAGGAACTTCGCAAGGCAGGGGCTTCACTTGGCAGGGGCTTCACGAGGCAAGGCTTTCACAAGACGGGGATTTCACAAGGCGGGACTTCGCAAGGCAGGGATTTCACAAGGGGGGGCTTCGCATGGCAAGGGCCTTCACGAGGCAAGTTCACGAGGCGGGGGCTTCACACGGCCAGGAATTTCCCGAGGCCAGGGATTTAACAAGGCCAGAGGCTTCAGAAGGCCAGGGACTTCACTTGGCATGGGGCGGCGGTGGGCGACAGCGGAAGTTGACAGCGGGTCGCAGTGACCGAAACCCTGGCCTTGCGAAGTCCTGCGACCCTTGGTAGGGGGACGTCTGGACATTGAGCACGGCGTCCAACAAAGATCGCGTGGGGACTTCGTGAGGGGACTTCGCAAGGAGACCTCGTGAGGCGACTTGGCGAGGGGGCTTTGTAATGGGAACTCATAGGAAACGTAAGGAAATTTGGCACTGCGCCCAAAAGTTTCGTGAGGGGTCTTGGTGAGGGGATTTCGTAAGGCGAATTCGCACGAGGACTTGTGAGGGGATTTAGCGAGGGGACTTGGTAGAGGGGACTTCATAATGGGACTTCCGAAAATTTGTCATGGCGTCCAAAAGCTTCGTGAGGGGACTTCGTGCGGGGACTTCGCAAGCGGACTTTTGTGAGGGGGCTCCCTTCTTGAGGTGCCTGGTGTGGATAAAAGTATAATAGATATTGTGACCCTTCTTGGTTGATTTTTTTTTGCTTTTGGTTCCATGTTTGGAACCTGTTGGCACCTTTGGGGGCCCTTGGGGGAGCACTTGGACTCTTTGGGGTGCCTCGGGCGCCCTTTCGAAGGTTTCTTTTTCGATTATGTTTTTCAAGGTGGATGCTTCATGGATTGTATTCTTCCCAGGGGGGGCCATGGGGATGACCTGCGGGACCTTCGTGGCGGTGTGGTAAAACTTCATGTTGGCATTGACAGGAGCATTCCCGTAAGGGTTGTAGCACATTTTGCCATTTACAGGTACGTGCAGTCCCTAAGCAACGTGGCTTAAGTCACTTTGCCGCGCAGCGACAGTGAAGACGCGAGCACACAGGAGCTGTACAGCTGTAGATCTACAGCGGATGTGAGTTCAGTCAGTGCACAAGTGCTGGTACAAGAGAGGCACTTAACAGGTAGCTTTAGCACTGGAGTGCCTCGACGCGCCAGTGCAGCTGTGCACCAGAGGATGCACAGCGCGGTGGATCTGAAGGCTGCGCCCCTGCCGCCGGCACCCATTGCTTCGATTTGTGGTGGCAGTGATTTGATCAGCAGACCAAAAGGGACATTCTAGCGTTTGGATGGCCACACACATTGTTTTTGTAGAATGTTGGAGGCTTGGAGTGCCAGGATTGAGGTTCTCCAGAAGGTCAAAAGTGAGGTTTCGCCGGAGTTTTGGAATGGTTGGCATGCCCCAAATGTTGTTCCTCTAAATTCTTAGGGGGGTTCTGGGGGCTGGGGGGTGGGCCCAGAGTTTGAGACCAAGGAGGCCCCGTGGATTTGGCAACGGTTTTTTGATGCAACTGGGTGCGAACAGTGGTGACAACCCTTCTTCACAGCCTGGTCGCACCCTCGCCGGGTGCTGGCGGATATGTGTGTCCTTCGAACCGATCAGTGTCCACATGTTTGTCTGCTGGATCGATCCGTTTCTATATTCGTGTCCATCTGCCTTTCTATATATGCGTGACCATCGGATCGATCAGTTTCTATATGCGTGGATCGATCGGCTTCCATATTTGTGTCCATCGGATCGATCAGTTCTCATATCTGTGTGCGTTGGATCGATCAGCTTCTGTATTTGCGCCCATCAGATCATGGTCAGTTTCTACATCCAGTGGGCTTCGCCCAGACCGCCGCGGCTAGTGGGCTGCTGCACAGGGTTTGTATTCTGTTGCACAGGGGCTGCGTTCTGTCGCACAGAGGCTGCATGCTGCATAGGCGATGCATTCTGTTGCGCAGGGCTGTATTGTGTTGCGCAAGAGCTGTATTCTGCTGCACTCTGGCAATGTTATTCTGCACAGGGGTTATCTGCAGCATATTTGTTGCATTTGCTGCATATGGTTGGGGGGGTAGTTTCGGTTTTGGGCCCTACGAGTAAGCAGCAAACAGACTGATGGAAGCAGAACGCAGCAAGCAGCAACCTGTAAGAACAAAGAGATTAGTAGTAATGAAGTATTCATTTACATTTACAAGACTACAAGTTGCAAAGGCCCGTCCTCACAGCCTGGGGCCCCTATGGTCCGGCGGATTTGTGTCGATGAGATCGCTTAGTCTATTCAAGATTGCAGCAGCTAATCGTTGACTCGTTTGTGGTGCATGTGCATAGTCCTATTCGAATGTAAGGAATTATCGATGCTGTTACGCATCTTGTTGTTCCTTGCTGACAGAATCCAATTATGTTCAGAGAATACGTATGTATTTACACATTTTGTGTTCGAATGTGGACACATCCGTATCCTCGAAAGATGTTACTCTACCTGATGTGAGCCTAAACATTCTACATAGTGCAGCTGATGCTATTTTTATATATTTTCAATCGTAGACCAAGGCTGCGCAGATGCCGCCGAGCCTTCATAAGGATACATGTGGATATAACGAGAGATTGCGAATATAAGGAACACCAAGGAGGTAGTGGGATACAAAGCTCTTCTTAAAAACCTCTAGGGTATTCCCCAGAGTGCCCAGAGGGTGTGCGAAGCACCCCCAAAGGTTTCCCCAAATCCAAAGTACCCCTCGCATATCCCTAGAGTTGCCCTATAGTATCCCCAATTTTCCAGCATTATGGTCAGAATACCAAGAGAATATCCCGGAAGTGTATCTGAAGTATCATGAAAGTATTTCCAACGTATTCGCCAAAAGTGTTTCAATTCCCCCAACTATATTTCCGATATCAAATGATCACCGGGGTACCCATAGAGTACCTCCAAAGTACACCCAAAAGGTACCACCAATGCTCATAAGGCACCCAGAGTATCCCCCCAAACCCATTCCCAAATTATTCCATGGTAGTCCCAAGTTATCATCAGAGTACCCCGGAAGTATATCCAGAGTACACCAAAGTGTATTAGCAATGAACTTGTAAAGCACAGCCAGCGAGCACCAAAGTGCCATCTAAGTGTTCCCAAAGTACCTCCAGTGTGGTCCAGAATGCCCAGAACATATGACAAAAATGCAAAACTATTTATTAGTAACACATTCCCAAAACACACCCATCGCATCCCGAAATGCACCCAAAGTATGTTCAAAACCGCATGGGCGTATTTCCCGAATACCACCAGAGCATCCCCAAAGTATTCCCCCCAAATAACCCCAATGTTATCCCGCCTTGGTGTCCCTTGCAGTATCCTTGGTGGTATCCCTTGTGGGAGCCCCTGAACAGCCCTTGCGGTATCCAGCCTAGTCGCACCCATTCTGATATTCGTGGTATCCGCACCTGTGGCATCTCTTGCGGTATCCACCTTTATGGTGGCCCTCGTAGTATCCAGTCTTCTGGTATCCACCCTTGTCGCAATCCTTGTGGTGGCCCCTGAGGGGCCCAACCTTGTGGTATCCACCCTTGTCGCTTATGGCAGTCGTGTTTCCCACTCTTGTGACATCCCTTGTGGTATCCACCATTTTCGTCGCGCTTGTGGCAGCCCCCTGGAGTGTCCAAGCTTGTGACAACCAGCCTTGCGGTGTCCTTTAAGGTGGCCCTCGCGGTATCCCACCTTATAGTTGTGCGAGTGTCGCTTTTTTGTTGGTAGTGATTGCTGTATCATCAAGGCCATATTCTTTCGCCACAACGCATGTTCATTCCCTATCGTCCCATCGCTCCATGTGCCCAAGGGGCGACGCGCTTGCAACGCGAGGCTTAACGGTAAACAGCAAAAGCCTGCTTACCTTGCTTTCTATTTGTGTCACTTATCACTGCTGTAACTGCTATCCGCCTCGCACACTGGTAGCGGAGCGGGCAGTTGTGCCCGTCCATGGCAGCAATGGCCCGTGATGAGCGCTCACGTGTTGGGGTTGCGTCCCCAACAGCTTGGCTCTCCGCCGCGGGAACCACCCCGAGGGGCGTCGCAGAGCTTGGATGAACGACTGCCGCAACAACATGCGTAACGCTCTCTATGGCCTTTGGCAGGTCCAGGCGGGGTTCGCCACGAGAGCTGTGCCTGGCTCTACCAACCAGATCTGGATGGTCAATGCCGGACCCTGTGTGGCCCAGGGGGTCGCCGTCCCTCCAGTGCAACCAGGGCCAGGCGAAGATGTGGATCTCGCAAACGAACCACCACATCCGGACCAGACGCTGCTACCTCCTAATGGGAACTGGGGTGAGCCACCATGGTACTTGCACGACAGGGTCGTTGTGGTCGACCATGACAACCAAGGGTTCGTCATTCACATCCAAGAGTACGGGATTGAGAGGCCAGGCCTCCTTCCTTTCCCTGAGGGTGCTTATGAGCATGTCCATGAAGGGGACGGACTAGACGACTTGGAGTTCGTCATAGGCTAGCAATCGACTATGTGATCCCTTTGTTCCCGATGATGGAAGAGCAACAGACCATTGTGCTGCTTGCCGCGGAGGATCCCGTGCGTGGGGAACTCAGGGGAGATGCCGATGCAGCCTTGCAGAGCAATGCTTCACAGCGCGCTGCGTCGCCGAGCGCCGCGCTCACTATCGCGCCAGCCGACCTGGCAGCAGGCGTGGCCCAGACGAATGATGGTGTGCCCGTGCTCGAACTGGTTGCGCCCACCGCGACACAGAATCGCTGGGCACCCACGAGCTGGACTGACTACCGCCCGCCGCCCGTGAATCCCGATGATCCTGGGCCGGGTTACGTCCGTCTCGGTGGTGTCCGTTGCAATGCCTACGTGAATCGACGGCGGGGCAGGTATGCACACTTGGTGAGGGTGATCTTCAACAGCAACGTGAAGGCCAATCACATAAGGTCCAGGATCCAAAACCAGAAGCCAATCCACTTCGACCAAGGGACTTGCTGGCATGATCGCGATACGGAACCTCAGCCGGACGGAGAAGCTGCGGTCGATCTCGAGATCTACTGCTACGACATCCCCGGCCAGTTCTTCCGACCCGATGACGTCGTCATGACGATCGCGAACATTACACGAGTGCTGGCTGTGGATAGTCCAGAGGACTACTTTCGGCGCTATCCTGCGGCACGAGATCGTCCGCCTGATCCGGACACACGTCCACCTGCGCGGCCGCGTGGTGCTGCTGCGTCAGGGGATGTGAATGCCGCCTTGCTGGCCCAGCTACAAGTCTCACAGGAGGAGAACCTGCGCCTGCGTGCCTTGGCAGAACAACACGTCCAGACCAGCGAAACTGAGGACGCGAATGCCCAGGCCTTGGCAGAGCAACGCGATCACGTTGAGGCTGAGTCCTCGGAAGCGACGCTGCCGCCGCTTGCGAGGAGCGTGAACGGTATTATTCTCGATGTGGGCACTGTCATCGAGCGTGCGGTGGTGACTTCTGTCGTCCCACCAGATGTCTACTTCGACCTTGGACAAGGCGCGCAAGGTCGCGTCACATTAACGATGGATGCAGCAGGACGCTTCAACAGTGGAGACTTGTATGTCGAGGGCTTGGTGGTCGAGGAGATCGACAACAACTCGGTATACCCACACATCCTTGCTCCCAACGACCCGGACGTCAGCCGTGAGGATATGATACCGTCGGGTTTCGACGAGGAGTCCGAAGCCGTGTACCAGGCCCAAGCTGACGGTCCATCCGCCGTGCCAGCGAGTGCACAGGGTGACGGGCGGGGGGGGAGTGAGTCCTCTACTGGGACACGAACTGAAGCGACCCGCGCTGCGTCGCTAGTGGAACCGGATGCTCAGCAAATCGGCGTAGGCAACGACACGCGAGAACTCGATGCAGCTCAGCGAGAACTTGAAGAGAGGGGAGCAGATCAGCAACGCTGCCCCAGTGGACATCTTTTCGTTGTGAACCGAGCAACGAGCCAAGGCACCTGCGAAGCGTGCGAGGCCACGATTTGGAAAGGCTTTGCCGCCGCGCAGTGCCATGGATGCACCCCTGCGTGGTGGAACTGCATATCCTGCGTCAAGGGACGACGAGGGGTGTGTCCCAAGCACCACAAAATGCAGATGCACCACCGAACGCCGCGAGCGTGCGGGTTTCGAGCCGTGAAGAACGACGACGCCAGGAACGTCGGAACAGGGCTTCGGAATTGCCTCCACCGGCCGTGGACCAGACGGACCGGCCGACTGAGTGCGCTTACAAGTGCTCCTTTTGTGGAACACGGGATTGCGTTCGTGGCTATGATCATCAGGGTTTTCATCAATGCAGCACTGGCATTGGTGGTTGCGTGGATGCTGTCAGGAACGACCAGACGTTAAGCAGCGCGACCAACAGCGAGACCTTGAGTGGTCAGCCTGAGGCCAGAGCGGAGTCCATTGCGAGGGACGCCATGATGGGCTCGCCAACCGAATTGGCTTCAGGTGACGAAGAGGTTGCATCCTCTGAGTTAGGATCACGCCGTCAACAACCGCTGGTACACGAGATTGACGCTGCGTGTACGACCAGCGAGGGCCACGCGCAGGCCGTGGTGGAAGGCTGGCCTGGCTCAGCTCCGTCCGTGGACGAGGCCACAGCGGCCCAGATGGCCGCCCAGGCTCGTGAGGCTGACCTTGTGAGGCTCCGAATCCAAGAGGCTCATGAGGCGTCTTTGCAGGACCTTGTCTGGGAGTCTCAGGAGCAGGCGCGTGCAGTTGAGCGAAATGCAGAAGCACGTGTGCAAGCTGAAGAAGCTCAATTAGCAGCAGCGCGCAGGGTCTTGCGGACGGAAGTAGAGGAAGTTGAAGCAGCAACCAGAGAGGAAGTCGAATCAGTGACTTGCAGTATGCGGATGAGGGAGCAGGAGCAGTCCCAGTCGACAGAGACTTGTTCAGAAGCTCCGGAGGCCCTAGAGGCCGAGACTCAACACGCAGATGCCGAGGGAGCCGCTCGTGAGCAGCTTCAGGAGACTGCCGCCGTGCAGCCTCTGGAGGTTGCCCAAGCACAGGTCCAAGACGCCGCTCGCACGAATGCCCAGGAGGCAGCAGCCCAGGAGGCTCTTCGTGCTGAGCTGATGGCCCGGGAGAGTGCTTGTGTGCAGGAACGGGAGGCCGCTCGCGCGGAAGAGGAAGCCCAGGAAGCCGCTCGTGCGCACCTTCAGGCGATTGCACAGGCGGAGTCTAGGGACGTTTCACGTGTTGAGGGCTATCACCCAACTTCTCTTGCGGAAGAGCCTACGGAAGCTGAAGCCGAAGCTCAGGCAGAGGCCCAAGCTCAGGCAGAAGCACGAGCTCATGCAGAGGCCCAAGCTCAAGCAGCGACAGCGCTTGTGCGTGGGAAGGTTCCAACACCAGTCTATCCAGTCTATCCAGTGGGGGCAAAGCCCCCGAGAGTGTTCGGAAGCCCCAAGGGGCGCGACGCAAAAGCAGCGTCAGGTCGCGCGCGGCATCGAGGCATTACGCCTCGGATGCGAGAGAGAGGTGGCATCTACTCTCCGAGTAGGTCCCGAGCCCGGCTTGAGGTCCCCTGGGAGGGATCGGCCATCTCAAGCGGAATGTGACGCATGTTTGCACGAGCACAATCCGCAACAGACTGGCGCCGATGACGTGGGCACGTGTCTGAAGTGCAGGCAGCCGTACTTCCCGAAGACCCCTGTTTGGGAATGTGACGATTGCATTGACCGTAGGATCTATTGCGAGCAGTGCAAAACCCAGGCAGAGCGGAGGCCCAGTGCCGCGACCGAGGCAATGACGGCGGAAAACGCAGAGATACAGCGGAGATCGGAAGCGGAGCCCCAGCTCTTGCGTGAGCAGGAACAGTTGCGTGAGAGTACAGTGGAGAGAGAGCAACTCTTGCAGAGAATGACGTCGGAAAGACCGAGTGCTTCATCGCAACAGCCGACGTCGATGCCGCCGTCGGGATCGCACGAGTCGAGCTGGGGTGGTCCTCAACCTGGCTGGTACAGTGCAAGCAGCTGTCCGTGCGGAATGGCGCTCCTGATCAGCCAGTTGCCACATGGAATGTATTTCCATGTGACGGAAGTCATGCATTCTGCGGCTGACGGCTGCGCCCGAGGACGACTGCACACTGGTCATTGGGTAGTTCTGATGCGCATAAGCGATAACAACTGGAACGTCAAGCCAGAAGCTCAGATTCGGAACGCGGAGGAAGCTCAGCGCGCTTCGGCACGCGTCGTTGAATGCATCGAGACGACTGCGGTTGCGTCTGCACAGTCTGAGGGGACTGTTGAAGTGGAAGGCTTGTGTGCGCGCAGATTGAAGCCCGACCATCCATTGGCCAAGGCTAAGATGCTCTGCTGTCGGCGTCACTTTATGACATGCCTGCAGCTGCTGGCGGATGGGGACCATAATTCTAAGTGCTTCGCGTGTGATACGCAACTCAAGAAGGGCATGACGGTGTTCGTGTGTGCCCAGTGCAGACCACATGAATGGCGTTGCGCTGCCCACTGCACAGATGTTCCTGCTCAGGGAACAACAGGGCCGGGCACGACGCCCGCGGCAGCACTGTCATGCCCGCCAAGTTTGGAACAGGACCAGCCGAGTGATCGAACTATAGAGGATCAGTCCATGAGCGCACCTCCTGCGCCGAAGGATGCGGGAGCGGCTGTGTCCCCAACCCAACGGGTGCACCCACCTGGCACGCTGGTGGACTACTATAGTCAAAGCCAAGGAGGTTGGCTCAGCACGAGAGTCGTGGAGTACGACCTCGAGACGAACACGTATAAGCTCGCGTACAGCGATAACCCAGCGATCTTGTGCCATGCCAAGGCAGCAGCGGGCAAGATACGTCTACCAGCGGAATCATGGACAATAACAGCTGTCTTCCCCAAGGATGCGGTGTTGGCGCCACGACCTGCGCCACCTCCGGCACCACCAGCGCCACCGCCCGCGGAGGCTCCTCGAGGATTAGCTCAGGCGCCGCAGGGTCAGCCAACGGGCCCGCCGCCCAAGGTTCGGATTGGCCCTCCATCAACTGCAGCAGTACCTTTCCAGGATCTGCCTGTGCGCGTGAAACCGGCTGCGCCCGGGCCTCAGAAGGCTGGAAATGAACCAGTTCCAGTCAAGCCAGCCCTTGTCCTCAGGCAGGCACTACCGAAGGGCTCCGAGAAGAAACTGGCGCCAGCTCGGCCATCGGTTCACTCGGCCAGCGGGTCGTCTCCAGCAGGAGAGGCGGTAAGCGATGGCTGAGGCTACGTTCACGCTTCGTGACTCTCACTCCTGCCTCCCAGGGTACAGCCTCGGCGCACTGATATCGTCTGGCTCATTTGGGTGGGTGTTCCATGCGAAGCAAACGGAAAGCCATACGCGTGCCGCGACAAAAAATGTTTTGGAATTTCGAGATGGACCAGCAGCGCGGAAAAGGATTGAACAACTCCTCTCGCACCGAAGCCGTGCGCTTGCAGAAACTGGGCCGCCACCCGAACATTGTCGACCTCCTGGACTACACATGTGTGCGTGCAATCTGTCCTTCGCAGGTGCTCTGGTCCTTGAGTATGCCCATCTCGGCGACCTTTCGGGCAGGATCTTTGACATGCACAGGTGCGGTGTGGGCGCCTCGGTGCAAACCTGCGCGCAGCGCTACTTCAAACACCTCGCGCGGGCAATCCGCCACTGCCACGACCATAACATCGCACACTTGGACGTGAAGCCCACGAATTGCATGCTCGGCGGCGCGGATGGAGCCGATATCCTCAAGCTGGCCGATTTCGGATCCTCATGGGACTTGGATTACGGCGTGGCGGAGGGGAGCTTCGGCAGAGCAACGCCTGAGCTGAGCTGCATAAGCGGCGCGGGCCACAATAGACGCCGTGCCCGCATGTAAATAGCACAGTGTAGCTGTCGCGATCAAGCCTCGGGCGTAGGTAAGACCCCGCACGCGTGACCATGACAAAAAGTCGAAGCGGTAGTCCGCATCCCAAGCACGCGCATGTTGCGCTCGAGCGCTGTCATAGAGTCGTTGTACGTCGGTCGGTCGATGGTGTCCTGGTAGTTCTGTTCAAGTCCCAGCACACGCGCGCGAATTCGAGCCATGGCTGTGGATGTGGCGCCGCCCGCGCAGGGATTGCCCGATGCTGTAGTGCGCTTGGTGGGGGGAGTTTGCCGCCATGGCCGCTGGCATCCCCTGGAGCGACGATCTCCGGGACGGCCTGCTGGCATGCGTGGACCACGGTGGAATCGACATGCCCGCGGTGGAGACCAGGACGGAGCGCATAACTGGCGTTATCAACGTGCACGAGAGGAAGCGCGCCAGGGCAGACGCTGCGTGCTCTCCGCAAAAATATCTTCTCGTCGCAGTGTGTATCCGCGCCCGGCTCCACGGTGGGCTCGGCCAGCCCGGCTTCCTGGACCAACCATTTCTCCTTCGACCGGAACGGCCTCAAACAGGGCATCGAATGGCAGCAGCAGCACATGAACAGACTGCGGCGACAGGGCCTGTGCCGACGGTGCTTGGCGTACAACGAGCCTCCTCTGAAACGCCTCTGCGTGGGGGGACAGGCATGTGCGGCGTCTGTGTCCTCGCCAAGGCAGTATGCGAGTTGAGTTAGTGAGCGGCGCGCGTGTTCGACCGAGTGATTGAAACGACGCAGAGAGACAAGCTTCGCATGGCGGGGGTGGGCGGTCGGAGCGACCTACTGCTTGGGATGCGCGCAAGCCAAGCGCGCGAGCGGTGAGAAGGGTGTCGCAGGTGCCACGCGGTCCCTCAGGGAACACACTCTCGCGCACATAGATAGGTCTAGAGTCGTGCTGGTGCATCAGAGCCTCGTTTCGTTTGAAAAAGAGGCGCGTGTTTCCAGCCCACAGCCCAACGGTAACTGCTGATAATCATAGGCAATAACAGGAGCTATCGCGTGCTTCAAGCAGCGCCCTGCTCGCCTGGAGCCCAAGAGCACTGATGGCCCTGTGCGCGCTTAGCGAACTGGAGCAGTATCGCGTCTTGCCCGGCCTTAACATCTGGGTCGTCCCCGGCTTCGCGCGGCATGTCTTGGGCTGTGGCGCAGCCCTGCTACAGACGGAGCTAGAGCGGGCCATGGGATCGTTGGCAAGGGAGATGCTATCACACCTGCTGCAGCTCAGTGGGTCGACGGAGCCCACAAGGCGCTGAACTACCGCGGCAACGAATTCAAACGTTCGAAAATGTGGTTCCAAAAGGGCTATCCTCGCGAGTGCGGCTACGTCAAATATTATTACATTGGCTGGACGCGCGGAATTGCGCCGGCCACCTCCGATGTGGCTTCCTGCCCACTGCTCGCCCCGGTAGCCGCCCGCTACGATACCTGGACGGTCGACATCGGATACCCTGCTGCAAATCATTACATCGTGACGAGGCACTACGACAAGCCGAAGTCCATCACCCCATGCTCGCTCATCACAGTGTTGAAAACTGGTATGCACGGCCGTCCATTCCAGCTACGACACCGAGTCAGGCTTGACCGATTTGCCAATGAGGACGCGAAGGCCTTCAAGAAAAGACAGGATGCGGCACAGGCCCGTGAACAACCGTTCTTCGACCAGGTCGTCCCACCAGGATCAGCAATTATAATGACATTGGAAGCCAATCTTCTGTCCCAGCACGCAGTGCCAGCTGTCCCTGAGGCTGGGCCTTCTGGGTCGCTTGTCTTCCGGACAATCACGGAGCGAGTTTTCGGCGTGGCAGGTGCAGCTCCGAAGCGGCGACGCGTGAGATGATTGCGAGAAGCCAGGGAGAGCGAGTAAGTGTGTCTCGTGCGGATGTGAAAATCGGGAGGCCATGCTCTGCTGCACGCGCGCGCAGCTAGGACGAGCCATTTTATCTTAACGCTACCGACACCTCCGGGATGCAAAATAAGTGTTCATAGCTCGTGGGGTCAATACGATGGAAAATTAAGTTCGTCAGAAAAATAATTGCATTGTATGTAATGGGGACGCGTGAGGTTGCGATGGGGCCGTGAGAGGTTGCAATGGGGTCGCGACAGGTTGTAATGGGGCCGCGACAGGTTGTAATGGGGCCGCGAGGGTTGTAATGAGATCCTTGGGCCCTGTATGTTGGATGCGCCGCATCCGCATCCGTTTGAATTGCCCAGCATGGTTGCTTCAGTGCGCGAGTCCTTGCAAGTCGCCATGCCAGCCATTTGGCGGCGCGCCAGCTCGATTACAAGTTGGCTCAAGCTTAGGTACATCAGACCTGCATTTGCCTGATGTACTCAGTTAGTGCTGTTGTTGCGTCCAGTTCCCCTGAGGTTTTCCAGCGGTGCCCACAGGATATCGCTTACTCTGGTCGCTTCGAACCAAGGTAGCAAGAAAGCCAAGAATCGAGCACAGATCGGAAAGCACGAAGTGCAAGCAAGTCAAGCTAATCAAAGCAAGAAAGCAAAAAGCAAAGCAAAGCAAAGCAAGTCAAGCACTCAAAGCGAGCCAAGAAAGTTAAACGCGAGACGAGTATGGCAAGCGAGCGAGCCAGCAAGTAAGCACACGCAGCAACTCGCTCAAGCTCAACAACCAAAGCAGGCGAAGCAAGAGCAGCAAATAATGCACAGCAAACAACTAGAAAAACCCAGCAAGGACAGGAAACCATCGTAGCATCAAAATGCAACAGAAGCGTGACATCTTGAAAAATTATTCGAGGTATTAGGGGCCATCCATTGCTTACCCATGACTTGGAATTGTTAGCCATGGGTTGTTTTAATGGCCTACTTGTGGGTACTATTCCAGATCATGTTCGCGTTTTCAGATTCGCCAGTTGGTTGACTGCCGCATCAGGAGATGGCGCTTTGGAGACCAGTGAAGTTGCTGTTCCATCACTAGTTCCTCGGATTGGAGCGAGAGTTTCTGGTCTAACGCTGCATCTGTCTACGTGTGTGTGAACTCCTAGGGTTCAAATGTCCCACAGAGGAGCTGTGGCGAGACTTGCTGTGTGGAGTCGGGGACTGGTCTGTCTGGTGTAGCGCTGCTGGACATCGCAGCAGATGATTCGAGCTGGGCTAAGTTCTATTTAGGCGAGCCTGGCTTTCTTCACGACGAAGTGCCTTTTGTCGCAGACGATGGATCGAAAGGGGCCGCTGTCGCCCGTTTATCGTACATTCATGATTCTGAATCTCGAGCGCAGGAGGGTGGAGAGGATTGTTGGTTCAAACGAGGAAGTTGGCGGGTGCGGTCATTACTTGGCATGCTGATCCAAGGCGATTTCCATAGTCGTGTCTGTCCATAAGGGCCAATTCCAATGAGTCGAGTGCCCTCCCCTTTGGTTCATGTCTTTGTGGAAGGGTCCCTTGTGGTTCAGCTCTGCGCTGCCGTCCCCACCAGTTCTACCTCGTGAGTTCGATCCATCACGTCTTCGCTCCAGGCCTGCGCTTCTGCGCGTGCCTCTGCCTGGAACAAGGCACGTGCGTTGCGACGGTTGCAATCAGGATTTCGAGTCCTCGCACACATGGCGAATGCATGTGGAGGGTTTCGCTGGCGAGACTCGAGGGCTGGCAGTCTGGACCAGACCTCTGACTTCGAGCTAGAGGCCATCTGCCATTGTAGATTGGTCTCTTGGCTTCCAATTCTTTGAGTTGGTGTAATGTTTCCTCGCAGAGCGCCTTGCCACCATGGCTCAGATGGATACCACACTGGCTGTCCGGAGAGCATGTTTATGCCAACAGAGATTGAAGTTG